>Ga0070661_100002298_pt1 | contig 13121 bp, 13 predicted proteins | sample KBSC43metaG_FD_64663 | JGI IMG/M metagenome (GOLD analysis project Ga0070661, IMG submission 64663) | Corn rhizosphere microbial communities from Kellogg Biological Station, Michigan, USA - KBS C4-3 metaG | ecosystem: Host-associated > Plants > Roots > Rhizosphere > Soil ...
GATGTAGGTTACGAGTTGCCAAAGGTAGAACTTGTGAACAACGAGAATCGGCACCAGCCCAAAGGAGCGAGTCAATGTGCGGCCGCCTGAAATCTCGTCGAAAGTCTGGAGAACAAACACCACGATGCATGTGATGATGAGCATCCGGACCGCGCGGCTCCATGATGGGTAACCAGTATTCGATGAGGTGGAGCGGTAGTAGCGCGACATCAGGATCCTTTGGGAGGCTGAAGGAAATAGCCCGCGCAGAAAAGTGCGACGCCAATGGATGCCGACCTGAGCAGCGGATCCATTTTGTCCGCCGGAGCACCAAAGTACACCAGCAGTGCTTCTCCGGTTAGAATAAGGCCGGCCAGTTGAAGGCCCCTTGCAGCGTAATACCGTACCATTTGTTGGATTCTAACACGCGAAGGTATGAGGCCTTATTGAAGTGAAGATTGTTGTGGTTCAGGCTCTGGAAATTCTCGCGTGCTTTCTCATCGGAGCAATCCCATTCGCAAAGGTCGCCATGCTGGGCACCGGGATTGATATTACAAAGACCGGATCGAAAAATCCCGGATTCAATAACGTGCTCCGCGTTTGTCGCGAGTTTGGCATCCGTTCGAAGAACGCGCGCGCGGCACTGGCCCTGGTAGGGGATATTGCCAAGGCATATCTTGCTCTCGCCATTTTTGCCCCCGGGCAACCGTCAAGTGTTCAGTGGATGATGGGGATTGCAGCCGTTGCCGGACATTGCTGGAATCCATTTCTGGGGTGGAACGGAGGCAAGGGCGTTGCGACGACGTCCGGGATGCTCTTTTATCTGCTGGATTGGCACCTGATGCTGTGCCTGGTTCTCTATCCCACGCTTCGCATGTTCGGGCGGCTAATGGGATGGAAACAGGAAGGAGCAATTTCATCGATGACCACGATGTTTGTTCTTTCGACGCTCGTCTGGATTTTCAAAGGAACGGAATCCGGCATCTTTGCGTTCATCACGCTGGCGATCGTGATCGTGCGTCATCGATCCAACATTCAGGAGATTTTCTCTAGCTAGCGCCGCTTGATTGGAGTCGACGGCAGGATAATCCGGTAGCCCGGTTTCAATACAAATTTCCCGCCCATGCTGGGAACGGATCCCTGCCCACCTTGGTAGTCCAATGATTGGCATTCCACGATTCCCTCGACAGTCTTTCCGTCAATTGTGAGTCGATAAGTTCCGGAAACAAACTCTGCCGGTGGCCGAAGAAACAGCCGCACGTTCATTTGTGCGGAATCGTTGCCGTTGCTGAATCGAGCTTCGGCGGTGACGGATTCGCCATCTCGAGCACCATAGAGGGAATCGAATTTCATGGGAATGGGAACTGTCTTGCCGCTTTCGAACCGCTCGAATCGATACTCGGCATTTGCGCAGCCGGTAAGCAGCAAGAACAGGAGTAGGCAAGCTGCATGGACAGAAGGGGAAAGAAGCTCCCCTCCTGAGTCAGGAGGGGTGGCGCGAAGCGCCGGGGTGGTTCCAAAACCGCCAGCCTTCATGGATGCCCTTTCGGGAACCACCCGCCTTCTCCTGATGTTGGATCCTGCTTCGCGATCCCGCTGCCCTCCTGACTCAGGAGGGCATTTCCTGTGCTCCGCAATAATTTCCCCTATCATAAGAGGTGTCAGCAGCGTTTGGCTCGTACCCTGTTTTCCCTTTCAGTTCGCCATGATCGCACATAAAATCGCTAACGTTGTATGGGCACAAACGAATTTCAGAAGCCCGCTTCTCCAAAAGCCGCGTCAGATGGGTCGCTCATCACTCCAAATCCTCCGCCGGTCCCCGGCGTTGATGAGACGGAGAGCCTGGACGTCTGGGGCTTTCGAGACACGCGATTCGACATAAACGAGAACGACCGCGTCATTATTCGCGGTTCGCGATACGAACTCAGCGGCAAAGAACTGCCGCGGCTTCTGCCCTGGATTCGTGAAACGCTGAATATTTCGCTGGATTCGAAAGACATCCATCGTCCGTCATATCCAACAGCCATTCCCCCATATCAGCTGACTCCGGAGTTCCGCGCTGCGATTGAAAGCTTTCTATCGTTGACGCAGATCGAATACGGCGGCGAGGTCCGCATGCGGCACGGCCATGGCCATACGCAGGAAGAGATGTTTGCCATCAAGTATGGACAGCTTGGACGCATTCCAGATCTGGTTGTGTTTCCCGAAACCGATCAGCAGGTCGCCAGCCTGATCGACGCTGCAAAAATGCACAACGTCACCCTGATTCCGTATGGAGGCGGAACCAACGTTACCGATGCTCTCCGCTGTCATGCGGACGAAAAGCGCACCATTGTCTCAGTCGACATGAGCCGGATGAATCGCGTTCTCTGGATCGACAAGATAAACCAGCTGGCTTGCATCCAGGCCGGAGCGGTCGGGCGTCACATCATTGCGGAACTCAAGAAACACGGCGTGACGATGGGGCATGAACCCGACAGCGTGGAGTTTTCCACCCTTGGCGGCTGGATTGCCACCAATGCGAGCGGGATGAAAAAGAACCGGTACGGCAACATCGAAGACATCGTTTTGGATGTGACTGTTGCCACCGCTTCCGGGACCCTGGAGCGGGCATCGGCGTCGCCACGCGAAGCCGTTGGACTGGATCTACGGAAGCTGATGTTCGGTTCGGAGGGAACGCTCGGCATCGTGACTTCAGCCGTGGTGAAAATCTTTCCCCTTCCCGAAGTCCAGGAATACGGGTCTGTGCTCTTCCCCACATTTGAAGATGGTTTCGCGTTCATGTACGAACTCACTCGCGAAGCGACCCCGCCTGCCAGCGTTCGGCTTGTCGATAATCTTCAATTTCAGTTTGGTCTGGCATTGAAGCCGGGCTCCAGTGGACTGCACTCATTGAAGAGCAAGCTGGAGAAAATATTTGTCACGAAGATCAAGGGATTCGCGCCCTTCAAAATGGTGGCCTGCACGCTTGTGTTTGAAGGCACACGACAGGAAGTGTCGCAGCAGAAAAAGGATCTTTACCGCATCGCGGCCCGTCATCATGGAATGAAAGCCGGAGCGGAAAACGGCCGCCGCGGCTATCAGCTGACGTACAGCATTGCCTACATTCGCGACTTCCTGATGAACTACTACATCATCGCGGAATCGTTTGAGACTTCCGTCGCCTGGACGGACGCGTTGAAACTATGCGAGAACGTCAAACGGCGGCTGCATGACGAATACGCGCGGCGCGGGCTTCCCGGAAAACCGTTTGTGACGTCGCGCATTACGCAGCTGTACCGCACGGGTGTTGCTGTGTATTTCTATTTCGGCTTCTACTACAAGGGAATACCCAATCCGCAAAACGTGTACCTCGAGCTGGAAAATATAGCTCGCGACGAAATTCTCAACTCGGGCGGGTCGCTTTCGCACCACCATGGGGTCGGGAAGCTAAGGCGAGAGTTTCTGCCGCGCATCATGTCGCCAGCGGCGATGGAGTGGAAAAGGGAACTGAAGAAGAGCCTCGATCCCCGGGACATCTTCGGCGCAGGGAATCAGGATCTGGGCTGTCGATGAGTGCCCCCGGCTGGGCCATCGTCACCGGCGCATCGTCCGGAATTGGCAAAGCCCTCGCCTTCGAGTTCGCAAAAGGCGGATTCCACTTGTTTCTTACCGGCCGAAATGAAACGGCTCTGGCGAAAGTCGCCGCCGAGTGCTCGAAAGAGTTTCACGTCCACACGGAAGTATTTCCAGCCGATCTTTCCCGGTTCGATTCCATCGACAAGCTGATTACAGCTCTCACATCGAAATCTCGAAGCTATGAAGTTCTGGTCAACAATGCCGGATTTGGCATTCATGGGGATTTTGCCTCCAGCGACATCGATCTGGAATTGCAATTGCTGAATGTGCAGCTCGCTGCGGCAATGAAGCTCACGAAGGCTGTACTACCGTTCATGATTGCGAACCGCAGGGGCAAAATACTGAACGTGTCGTCTGTCTATGGATTTGCCCCGGTCCCGTACCAATCTGTGTACAGCGCCTGCAAAGCTTTCCTTCTTTCGTTCTCAACTTCACTCCGAAATGAACTGGACGGTACCGGTGTCACGGTGACGGTGTTCTGTCCGGGGATCACCCAATCCGAGTTTCGGACGCGCGCCGGAATTGCAGTCCGGAATAAGAATTCCGGGATGACTGCTCTGGATGCGGCGCACATTGCATACACGGAGACGATGCGAGGCAAAGATATTGTCGTGCCCGGATTTTCAAATCGATTGTTCGCATTCACTTCACGCCTTCTTCCGAGTGCCTCATTTGCGAAAGTCATAAAGCTCATCAATCGCCGTCGAGGTCTTTCAGACTAGAAGAGTTCTTCCTCGCCGACCGGAGAAGTTGGCCCGCGCCAGCAGGCGGGGTGGGGATTAAAAATTATCGGCTACGCCGCAAAATATCGTTCAACGCAGAATCCACATCCGTGAACTGGAATTTGAAGCCGGCTTCCGTCGCATGCCGAGGTTCCACATACTGTCCGGTAAGCAGGATGTCGGCGACTTCGCCCAATGCCAGCCGCAGTATCGGCGCAGGCACAGGAAAGACGGCGGGACGATGCAGTGCTCTTCCCAACGAATGCGCGAATTCCTTCATGGTGACGGGTTGAGGCGCGGTTCCATTGAAGACTCCGCTGGCGTTTGGATTCTCCAGGATGAAAAGAAAGAGGGAAATCAGGTCGTCGATGTGGATCCATGACACCCACTGTTTGCCGCTGCCGAGTGGACCTCCAAGCCCCAGCTTGAACGGCGGAAGCATTTTTGACAGCGCACCACCGCCCTGGCCCAACACGACGCCGGTTCGGATTACCGCCGTGCGAACACCGGCGTTGCGGGCGGGAAGTGTCGCATCCTCCCAATCCACGCACAGACCAGCGAGGAAGTCGTTGCCGGGTCGTGATCCTTCATGGAGATGGGCGTCGGAATTGTGGCCGTAATAACCCACGGCAGATGAACTGATAAAGCATGCTGGTTTTCTTTCGGCGACCAGAGTGGCAATTTTCCTGGTCGGTACTGTGCGGCTGGATCCCAGAATCTGTTTCTGAGCCACAGACCATCGCTTCGCAAAAAGATTTTCGCCGGCCAGGTGTATCACGGCATCCGATTCGCGAACGCCGCGAGCGAGACTTTCATCCGACCAGTCGTAACCCGACCCGGGACGCCGGCTGACGGGGAGCACGCGGTGACCCGCAGCCTCAAGACGCTTTGAAAGGCGAGAGCCGATAAACCCGGAAGCTCCGGTCAGTAGGACTTTCATGTTTTGCTCCTTTTGACGCTTTTTTTTCTGGCAGAGGCAACGAGGTACTTAAGGCCGAGACTGGGGAGCATGCCGCCCTTCAGAAACGAATCCGCCATGGCATCCACCATCCCGACAAGGGATTCGATGGCATTCAATCGATCGCGGAAAACCTGCGCCTCAGCCGATCGTTCGGCCTCGAGCTTTGGAATCCACTCCCGCATTCTCTCAAGTATCGGATCCCATTCGCGGCGCTTTCGAGCCTGAACGATGTTCCGCATCGCTCTTTCAAGATCTGTTTCGGGGCGGTAGCTCAATTGGCGCGACCCCGATTCCTTCCCGAGAATCACGAGGCCCCAGTCGCGCAGCTCCCGGCATGCCATGCTGACCGCGCCCCGGCTCATATCGAGGCCTTCCATCATTTCATCGGCTGTTGCGGCATCTCTCCTGGAAAGCAGCCAGCCGTAGGTGCGCGCCGCCGCCGGCGATATTCCCCAGAAGGGACCCATTGTCCCCCAGAGCTGCACAAACTCCCTGCGAACGGTATCCGTGTTGTTCATGCCTAACGAATACTACGATATCGATATTGAACTTTCAATAAAGATTGAAAGTATATCCTCTATCGAGGCGATATTGGGGCCAGTGGTTGGGGATCCTGCAAGCACGTACAGGTGACTATCCTCGACGCGGCGGAATCGAAGGTCGCGTTCTGGCAGACGCCGGTCCTCCTCGTCGGTAAATTGGGGAATGAGGGGACAGTCCCCTAGTTCCCCGATTTCGGATAGCTGATAAAATCGTTCGAGATTCATGGCAGATCGTTCAAACAGCTTCAGGATCGGTTTCGCACTTCGCGCCCTGCGACACCGGAATTACAGATTATTCTTTGGCGGGCAGAGCCTCTCTCTAATTGGCACCTGGATGACTCAGGTCGCATCGAGCTGGCTTGTCTATCGTCTGACCAATTCCGCACTTCTGCTTGGCATGGTCAGTTTCTCGGGACAGATACCCGCTTTGCTGCTGACTCCTTTCGCCGGAGTCTGGGTGGACCGATGGGATCGCCGAACGGTTCTAAAGGTGACACAGGTTCTGGCCATGCTCCAATCCCTTGCATTGGCTGTGATGGTTTTCAGTGGGCACGAGAACATCTGGTACATCCTTGCACTGACGATGTTTCAGGGCGCAGTGAATGCGTTTGACATTCCTGCCCGGCAGACTTTCGTTGTCGAAATGATCGAGGATCGCGCCGACCTTCCAAACGCGATCGCATTGAACTCGTCGATGATGAACGGCGCGCGCCTCGTCGGCCCTTCGATAGCCGGCGCTATCATTGCTGTCGCGGGTGAAGGATATTGTTTCCTGATTGATGGGATCAGCTACATTGCCGTGATCGCATCACTGATGCTCATGGTTACAAAGCCAGGCGAGGAAAAGATCCACGAGAATCTTTTCTCCAGCCTGAAGGCCGGATGGCAATACGTGATTGGCTATGATCCCATCCGGTCGATACTCGCATTGATTGCGTTCATCAGTCTTGTCGGACTTCCATACACCGTCCTTCTTCCGGTTTTTGCCAGCGAGATCCTGCACGGAGGTCCCAATACCTTCGGACTTCTGACTGGGGCGACCGGCCTGGGCGCGTTCATCAGCGCCATTCTTCTGGCGATGCGAAAATCGATAGTCGGACTTGGAAAGAGAATGGCGATTACGTCGCTGACGTTTGGCGCCGCGCTGATTGCATTTGCGTTTTCGCAGATCTTTTGGCTCTCGATGGTGCTGATGCTCCTCGTTGGTTTCTCAATGATGCAGGTGATCGCTTCCGGAAACACCATCCTGCAAACCATTGTTGATGAGGACAAGCGGGGACGGGTGATGAGTTTCTACACGCTGGCGTTTATCGGTGCCGCGCCGATCGGGAGTCTTCTTGCGGGCGCACTCGCAAACCAGATCGGCGCGGTACCGACCGTCATCGTTTGCGGTCTTCTCTGCATCATCGCTTCGCTGTGGTTTTTCGGCCGGTTGGAAAACATCCGCAAGATCGTCCGTCCCCTCTACGTCGAACGCGGCATCCTCCCATAACGACATCTCTCATGGCCTTGACCGCTTGGGCTGTAACGAAGGTTGCAGCCTTTATTACCCGGCAGCCTTTCGCTGCGGTGCGAACATGGGCCGAATCCACTTCTCAATTCCTTTGGTGTGGATATTGACCCAGTAGTCCGCCCAATCGATGGTCTCCGGATCCCAGTTCAGCCGTTTGAGATCCTCATTCGTGAGCATGCGGGATGCTTCGCGGATATTGCGCGTTTCAAAGATGTATTTGTTGTGGAACATGAATGGCAGGAATTTATCCAGGGTGATTTCCTGGGCGCGAATCTGGCGACGCGTATCCCGAAGGCTTTTGAGATACGGATCCAGCTGGTTTCCGCCGAGCACGGTTTTCCCCAATGTCAGCGTGGCGTGAATCACATCGAGCCTGCGATGCAGCTTGGCGCGTCGTGATTGCAAGGATTCCACGGTAATTACCCGCGTTTCCACGTACGCTTTCCACACGTTCGCCAGCCTGTTCCCGCTCTTCATGTGCTTGTGCTTATAACGGGAGTTCATCCCGAGGAATGCGACAAGACGAGGGAGCATGATGGGGTTCTGGTCCGCCGATGCGAGGTGATACACGGGCTTGTGCTTCCCGCAAAGAACTGCCGCGGTAACAATCAGAATGCCTGCTGCAACCAGATCCACCGGAATGATTTCTAGAGGGCCGTCTCTTCGCACGGGCCAGCCTTTGACTCCCGATCCGCCCATCAGCACCAGCGGCGCCGATGTCGTGAATCCTTCGTTCCAGCCGGGAAACGGAAACTGCATGGACGATTCCACAATCGCCGGGCGAACAATGGCATAGGTCAGGCCGGGCGTCTGCGCGATTACCTGTTCGCCCATGCTCTTTGTATACGTGTAGATATTGGTCCAGCCCCAGGAATCTGCACGAGCCATTCCGCCCTCGCGCAGTCGTTCGCGGACAGGCCGTGGATTCGTTGAACGGGTCGCGCGCGTTTCTTCAACGAACTGATTGCACCACTTCAATTCTTCCGTGACTGAGAAATGTTTGTCAGGAGTCTGGTCACGGAGTGGAAAGTATCCGGCGATCGGAGTTTCTTCCGAGATGTGTCCGTCCTTCTTTCCCGCAACGTAACATGTCGAAATATGGACCAGCTTTGCCTCCAGCGCCTTCACCAGGTCGATGACATGCTGTGTGCCGTACACATTGGGTTCGATCGATTCATTCAATGGCGGATCGAATTCGACCAATCCCGCAAGGTTCACGACGATGTCCACGCTTCCTTTTAGCGCGGTGATCTGGTCGGAGGATAACCCGCAAAGCGGTTCGTCAAGATCCCCTTCGACGATGGATACCTTGTTTCGAACGGCGGTTTCGCCGCCAAGGCGTTCGACAATCGGACGAAGCGGAGGGGAATTCAAGACTTCCGAATAGAAACGTTGTTCACCGCCGACATTCTTCTTTCGGCGAACCTGCACTACCAGATGTTTCATTTCCGGGAAGCGATCCAGAACCATCGCCAGAAGAACCTTTCCAACGAAGCCGGTGCCGCCCAGGAGCAGCATCGTCCTGTTGCTGAAGGCATCAATTGCTGAGATTTCACCGGTGCCCTGCAACGGAGCCGGCGTGCCGTTTTCGTATTCCCCGCGGATGGGGTTCCAGCGCCATGGCGTGAAGTATTTCATCAAAGGGTCTTTGCCGAAGTTGTCAGGAATGGCGGCAGAGAAGAAGAGTTCTCACGCAGTTCGATAATGGGCCAGTTATTTTGAAGCGCCTTTCTCCGCAGCTTCGGCGTCGGGTTGGTTGCCACCGGATGTCCGACAGCCGTCAGCATCGGAACATCCGCCGCACTATCGGAAAAGGCGCACGATTGCGACAGGTCGATATCTTCCTTCTCGGCATATTCACGAATGCTGCGCGCCTTTTCATCTTCGGCAAGCAGCGGCGGCAGCGCTATTCCCGTGGCAATATGATTTTTGAATTCCAGGCGGTTGCAAATCACATCATCGATCCCGAAATGGAGCGCAATAGGGCGAACGGTGAAGTCAAGTGTCCCCGTGACAAGAACGTTGCGGTATCCCAGGTCGCGAGTGCAATCGATCAGGGATTTCGCCTGCAGAAAAATCGATGGCTTCAATGTGACTTCAAACAGGTCGTCCGCCAATCCCACCAGCCGGTCGCGGTGCATTCCCTTGTACGCACGGAACAGCGAGATGTTGAAGCGGCGCCGTGAGTATGGTGCAAGTGCAGCAAGCCACGGGACCCGAAGCACGGCCAGTGACAGCTGCCAGGCGCTCCGCACCAGCGATCGGTCATTTCGAGCGTAATACGCGTGCTCTCTCACGAGGTCACAATGAAGCAGAGTGCCGTCGAGGTCGTAGAAAGCGGCCTTGTTCATAAATCGGACCACATTATAGCCTGTCCTTTGGAGCTTTGCCCCGAAACAGCGAGCCTCCCACGATCAGTGCTGAAATCAACACGAAGGGCAGGTCACCAATTCGGCTGTAGATCGAATGCGAATCGGTGACAAACATTTGGCCCTCCAGATGACCCATAACGTCGCGCGTTACGAATTTCCCATCGATCGTCTGGCCCAATTCGCTTTGTACTTTCCCAAGTGGATCGATAATTCCGGTAATGCCGTTGTTGCCATTGCGAAGTACAGCAACTCTGTTTTCAATGGCCCGATACCGGGCGGCAACGAAATGCTGGCCGAGTTCGCTCTCACCGAACCATGCATCGTTGGAAATGTTCACGATAAAGTCCGCGCCAGCCAGGCGCAGGCTTCGAGCCAGATCGGCATCGGCATCTTCGTAGCAGATCAGAACGCCGAACTGAGCGGTTCCATGTTCAGACGGTACTTTGAAAATCGTCAGCCGTTTGCCGGCGATCAGGGATTCGTCAAATGGTACCAGCCGGGAGAGAAAGGGGAACACCCCTGGCAGAGGAATATATTCGCCGAATGGGACCAGATGTATCTTGTCATAGCGGTCCACATATTCCCCTTTTGGATTTACCAGCACCGCGCTGTTGTAGCGCTGTTCCCATGCACCAATTGGAATCTGTGCTGCCCGTACAGGATCGGCGACATACCCCAGTTCCGCCGGCAAATATGTGGTCGCGCCCGTAAGAACATGTGCGCCACGACTCTGAGCGATGTCGCGAAGTGTGTTCTGTGCCGTGCGCGCATCCTTTGCGTTGCCTTGCTCTAAAGCGTCCGGATTGACATTCAAAGTGTAGGGAAACAAAAAAATGGTTTCCGGCCAGACGATCAGATCCAGCTTTTCCGCAGTCAGGCCTCTCGTTTGGGCAACGTAACGCCCCAGCACACCTTCGGGATCGTACCTGCCTTCCAGCGTTTCTTTCATTTCCTGTGGAACTGCCGCCTGGATGGCGGCGACGTGAAGAGATGCACGGAGTCGAATGGTGCCTGCCCGCTCGAATCCATAACTGCAGACTGCGCCAAGAACGATGAGCGCCAGGAATACAGGCCGTGCCTGTTTTCGTTTCCACGCTTCATAGAACAGGATGTTGATGGCGACGATGATGCCGCTGAGTCCGAAGGCTCCGATAATATCGAGGGATTGAATGAACGTCTCGAAATTGTGCTGGCTATGCGAAAGGAGAAGCCACGGAAATCCGGTGAATGCAATCGCGCGGATGTACTCCAGTAGAATCCAGCTCGAAGCCAGGAAGAGTGCGGTCCATATGGCAGACAAGCGCGATGCCCATCGTATTGCGATCGCGAATAACGCGAAATACACGGCGCAATACATCGCCAGCGCCAGCCAGCCGATGACGGTTACGGGGATGAGCCAAACCAGAGCCGGGATGAAAAATACAATTCCCGAAATCCATCCACCGAGAAATGAAGTTCGATAATCCGGGGCCATTCGGACGGCGTGCAGCAAAGGAATCAGGCTGAAGAAAGCTACGACTCCATAACCATCCGGCGGGGCTGCGACCAGCGACAGCAGCCCACTGACGATGAAGAGCGCCCACATAATCCCTCTACTGAAGGGACGCAATAGTGTGTTTTCCTCAACGACGTTTCGTCTTGAAGGTCTTTGGGCCGTCATAGACCACTGCTGTCCAAAATAGATTTCCCGCAGAGGATATAGGTAACGACGAATGCAGCCCAATTGCCCTCCTGAGTCAGGAGGGCAGCGTCATCGCGTTCTTTGCGATGACGCGAGGGGTGGTTCCCCAAACGAAATGTTTCAGAATGCGTTCTTAAAGAGTACGGTTCTGGAACCACCCCCCGCACGATCTCGACTGCTGTCTCGATCGTGCTGCCTTCCTGACTCAGGAGGGCAATTCGGCTGAGTTCGACACACGAATTGTCATAGACCTCCCTGCAGCTCTTCTTCTTCATTGTTCCCTTGCCGCTTCCGCGATCTTCCGAAACGCCTCACCGACTACGGCCGGTTCATGAATGAACGTCATCACCAGATGGTCCGGCCGGATGTCATAAAAGTATCCGGGATGGGCCAGGATGCGCGATTCGCCGAGCAGTCTTGCCGCCGATTTTTCCTCATCGTCCGGAATTGGCAAAGTGATATAGAAACCTCCCCGAGGCGCGACGAAACTGCATCCCGTTAGAGCCGCCATAGCAATGCTGCGGCATGTAGCAATCCATATCTTGTAATCGGCCAGGAATCCCCTCCCCTGTTCAAAAATCTGTGGCACTGCAAACTGGGCGATTTCATTCACCGGCAGAAACGTGTCCGAAATCAACTCCAGCGCTGACAGTGATTTTGCCACGAGCTGCGGATCTCCCGACAATCCGATCCATCCTATCTTCACCCCCGGGAGAGCGAACATTTTGGAAAGTCCATTCAACGTGAATACAAGCGGGGCAGTGGTCGATACCGGCCGCGGAAGCGAATCCACGCCAAAAAGAAATTCGCTGAACACTTCATCAGATATGACGGGCAGGCTGTGCCGCGTTGCGATATCCGCCAATGCGCGCAGGTCGGAATCTCCGGCGACCATGCCCGTCGGATTGTGCGGCGATATCAGAACAATGGCGCGAGTCCTCGTGGTGATCTGGTCTTCCAGGTGACCGAGATCGATGGCCCAGCCGCGATCCTCGCGCAGTCGATAGCTCCTTAGTTGGATGCCACACAACTTCGCGATGTAGTCGAAGAGAGGATAGGACGGTTGCGGCGTGAGGATTTCATCTCCCGGTTCGGCCAGAAGCTTGAAACAATACCAGTAGGACACGCTTGTACCCGGAGTGATGACGATCTGGTTCGAAGGAATGAGCCCTTCGTAATAGCTGGCGACAGCCTCGCGGGCCGGCAATTGGCCAAACGAATCCGGCCGGTACACGCGGGCGGACTCGGCGGCATCGTCCAGAATTCTATTAAAAAGGTCCTGAGGAAACACGATTCCATGTTCGTTGACGTTGCCTCGAACCAGATCAATCACCGTGCTGCCCTCGTGATTCAGTTCGTCGCGAAGCAGGTACAGTGGATTCTTTGAGGCCGCGAGACTCTCCGCCACCAATGAAAAGTGCATGTTCGCAGTCTAGCGGATGCTAGAATCGCGCGCTATGTTCGAGGTGAAATTGCAGACCTATTGGGGCGATTCCGATGCAGTGGGGATCGTATTCTTTCCGAATTACTTCAAGTTTGTCGCCCAGGCGGAAGAGGAGTTTTACAGGGCCGCCGGAATCATAAAAGATAGCCTGATGGATAAGCATCAAATCTGGCTTCCCCGGGTGGAAGTATTCGCCAGGTTCACATATCCCATCCGAAATGGTGCGGCCATCCGTGTTCGGTTGAATCCTTCTTTTCCCGGAGAAAAAACTGTCCGCTACGATTTCGAG
>Ga0070661_100002301_pt1 | contig 13102 bp, 17 predicted proteins | sample KBSC43metaG_FD_64663 | JGI IMG/M metagenome (GOLD analysis project Ga0070661, IMG submission 64663) | Corn rhizosphere microbial communities from Kellogg Biological Station, Michigan, USA - KBS C4-3 metaG | ecosystem: Host-associated > Plants > Roots > Rhizosphere > Soil ...
GGCGATGCTGGATTTCCATCGCCAGCGTTTCAACGTGCTGGTGTGCACCACCATCATCGAATCCGGCATCGACGTGCCGACCGCCAACACCATCGTGATCGATCGCGCCGACCGCTTCGGCCTCGCTCAATTGCACCAGTTGCGCGGGCGTGTCGGCCGCTCGCATCATCGCGCTTATGCCTACCTCATCGTGCCCGACAGAAAGGCGATGACCGCCGATGCGGAAAAACGCCTCGCGGCACTGGAGTCGCTGGAAGAACTCGGTGCCGGCTTCACGCTCGCGACCCACGACATGGAAATCCGCGGCGCCGGCGAACTACTGGGCGAAGCGCAATCCGGCCAGATCGAGGCGATCGGTTTTTCGCTTTACAACGAGCTGCTGGAACGCGCGGTGCACGCTTTGCGTTCCGGCAAGGTGCCCGATTTCGAACTCGGCGGCGACAGCGGCACCGAGATCGAGCTCCACATGCCGGCGCTGATTCCGGACGATTACCTGCCCGACGTGCACACGCGCCTGACCCTGTACAAGCGCGTCGCCAGCGCGGGCGACGAGGAAGGCTTGCGCGAACTGCAGGTGGAGATGATCGATCGGTTCGGCCTGCTGCCGGCGGCCACCAAGAACCTGTTCGCGATCGCTTCGCTCAAACTGCGCGCGGACGCGCTCGGCATCCGCAAACTCGACCTCGGCGCGGCCGGCGGGCGCATCAGCTTCCGTGCGCAACCCGATGTCGATCCGGCCACCATCATCCGCCTGATCCAGCAGAAACCGCGCGTCTACAAACTGGACGGGCAGGACAAGTTGCGGATCGCGATGGAACTGCCGGAAGCGGCCGACCGCTTGCGCGTCGCCGGCGAAGTGCTGGAGGTATTGTCGGTGCGCAGCAAGGCCGCGTGATCGCGCACCATTTTGCGGTCGCAGGCGCCCGGCTGCTGTCGAAACTTGTGTTGACCGCGAATTGCTTGAACGGCGCCTGATCGCAAGGTTCGCTTGACGCCAGCTTCACGAACCGACGACGGCCGGCGCGGTCTACTGACGTGACGCATGCCACCGTCCGGTGCACAAGGAGGCTCCATGGGTACGCAACGTTCGATCCGTCTTTCGCTCACCGGCGCAATCGCGATGGCGCTGTTCGGCGTTGCCGCGATGGCAACCGCATCGCCGCAACAAACCACGCAACCGATGCCTCCACCTCCGCCGACACAGCCGATGCCGCCACCTCCGCCGGCTCAGCCGATGCCCCCGCCCCCGCCAGCGCAACCGGCGCAACCCGTCCCGGCGCCCCCGCAAACTTCACCGCCGCCGCCACCGGCCATGCCGGCACCACCCGCGGAACCCGCGACCGCCATGACTCCGCCGCCGCAGCAGGATACCGCCGGGCAGTTCTATCAGGGCACGGAAACCAGTGCGCAGTACCCGCTTCCCGACAGCAACGGCGGCACGCTCACGGTGAACGCCGGCATGCCTGCGCAGGCCCAGGACTACGGCCCGCCGCCGTCGTTCGCCACGCTGGACGCCAACCACGACGGCCGCATCAGCGCGGTCGAAGCGCAAGCCTATCCGCCATTGGACAGCGACTTCCTGTACGCCAGCGGCCAAGGCCAGTCCATCAGCCGCGGGCAATACGAAAAGTGGGTGCAGAACCAGCACTGATCGCACGGACATGCGGCGGGTGATCGCGCTTGCGCGGCCGCCCGGCGCTTGGGCATCATGGCGGCCTTACCGACAGGCCGCCATCCATGCCCAATCCTTTATCGTCCGCATCCGTCGTCACGTCCCGCGCCAAGCTGGACGATCTCGACGCGCTGACGCTGTTGTTCGACGGCTACCGCGTTTTCTACGAACGGGTTTCCGATCGTGCACTTGCGCGCGCATTCCTGCAGGCACGCCTGCAGCGCGACGAGTCCGTCATCTTCATCGCTCGCGACGCGGCGGGTGAAGCGCTCGGCTTCACCCAGTTGTATCCGTCCTTTTCATCGGTGTCGGCGCACCGCATCTGGGTGCTCAACGACCTGTTCGTGGCGGCGGCCGCGCGACATGCTGGCGTGGCGCACGCATTGATGGAGTGCGCTCGCGCGTTCGCCGCGGAAACCGGCGCGCTGCGGCTGGTACTGGAAACCGCCGAGGACAATCACCCGGCGCAGGCGCTCTACGAGTCACTGGGTTACGTCCGCGAATCAGGCACGCGGCACTATTCGCTGAAACTTGCCTGAGCCGACGCGCGGCTTTCAGGGACGCGGTGGCTGGCGCACGCTCGCGATTTGCCGCGAACGCAATCGCTGATACACGTACACCGTGGCCGGCGGCAGGTTGCGCGGCGCAAAACCCGCGCGATGCATGCGCAAGCCAAGCGCGTCGCGCTCGTGACGGCGCACCGGGCTGGTCGGGCCGTAGGTGAACTGGATGAAGCGGCCGCCGTCGCCCAAGGCGGCGAACGCGGCACGCAGGATGTCGCAGCGCAAACTGCTGCTCATCGACAACATCCCGAGTCCGCTGACGACCGCATCGAGCTTGCCGCCGGCCAGCAGGCCATGCTCTTCCGCCAGCGTGTCGAGATGGCGCGCGTCCGCGCACGCGACCGCCACGCCGGGAAAACGGTCGCACAGGAAATCCGCAAGATCGGGATTGATCTCCACCACCAGCAGTTTCGAGGGCGCAATGCCGGCATCCAGCAATGCCCGCGTGAATACGCCCGTGCCTGCGCCCACTTCGACCACACGCTCGCAGCCCGGTGGCAGTTGCTCGACCATCAGTCGCGCGAGCTGTCGGCCCGAGGGTGTGACCGACGCCATCTTCACCGGGTCGCGCATCCATTGCCGCAGGAAGGTGCGGATGGAATGCAGGTCGATGGCGGCTTCGCCGCCATGGCGCGGATCGAGGCTGGGATCGGAACTCATGCGCGCGCAGTTTTAGCACATCGCGCGTACGAGGTTCGTAAACCCGTTCCCGTTACGCGAGCGCGCATCAGTGATGGCGATGGTGGGAATAGCCGCCGCGCCGGTGGTGCCAACCGCGATCGCGGTAGTAGCCGCCCCGGTAATGGTGATAGCGCGGCGCGTAATAGCCATAACCGTAGTAGGCGGGACGCGGCACGTAATACACGGTTGCGGGTGCCGGGTAGTACACCGGTGGCGGATAGGCTGGCGCATAGTAGACCGGCGGCGGCGCCAAGTAACCGCAGCGCCAGCAGTTGCCGACGCTGACGCCGAAGCCCGGCGCCGAAATGCCGATTCCGACACTCACGTGCGAATGCGCGAACGCAACCGGCACGATCAAGAACGATGCCGCGAGCAAGGCGATGGCCAAGCCTCCACGGCGAAAGAATCCTCGAATGTTCATGGGTGCCTCCAACTTCAGCCCATTCCACATGCTCGTGCGCTCGGACTGAATCACGGCTTAAATCAGGTGATCATCCCTTGATCACTGCATCACGGATCTGGCGTGTAAATGGAACACGCGAACTTCGTGAACATCAGAACGGCCATCCGTGGCCTGACTTTCCACAACAGCCGCTTCGCCCGAAGACGGGAGGTGCATTCAGCATTTCCGCAGCAACCAGCAGCCGTGGATATGCGGCCGCCGTGCGAAGTCCGCGGGAATGCTGGCGCGACCGACGTCTTCGATCACGAACGTCCGCGACAGCGCCTCGACATCCAGTTTGAAGCGCCGGAAATTGTTGGAGAACACGATTACGCCATCGTCGCGCAGGCGCCGCGCGCACGCATCCAGCAGTTCGACGTGGTCGCGCTGGACGTCGAAATCACCCGCGCGCTTGGAGTTCGAAAACGTGGGCGGGTCCACATAGATCAGTCCGAACCGCGCGGGACTCTCGGCCAGAAACGTCATCGCATCCGCGCGGGCGAGTACGTGGTCGCCGCCGTCGAACCCGTTCAGGACCAGGTTGCGCGACGCCCATTCGAGATAGCCCTGTGACAGGTCGACGCTGGTGGTGCTGCGCGCGCCGCCCGCGGCCGCGTACACGCTGGCCGTGCCGGTGTAGGCGAACAGGTTCAGTACGTCACGATGGCGGGAAAGTTCGCGCAAGCGGGCACGCACCAGACGGTGATCGAGGAACAGACCCGTGTCGATGCGATCGCGCAGGTTGACGAGGAAGCGCAGACCGCCCTCCTCGACCACCAGGAATTCCTCGCGCGCGGCAAAGCGGCCGTATTTGCTGCCGCCCTTGCCGCGCGCGCGGGTCTTGGAGACCATGCGTTCGCGCGGAATGTCCAGCGCAGCGCGCGCCGCGCGTTGCAAATCGCGCCAGCGCGTTTGCGCGGCATTGGTTTCGACACTGGCGGGTGGCGCGTATTCCTGTACGTGCAGCCATGTTTGCGCCGTGGTTTCGTCGCCTCCCTCGGCTTCATCCTCGGCCCACCCGTGATAGACGTCGATGGCCGCGGCGTATTCCGGCAGGTCGGCGTCGTAAGCGCGAAAGCAGGTGATGCCCCCGCGTGACAGCTGCTTGCGGAGGTTGCGCAGATTCTTGCGGATGCGATTGGCGACCATCTCGGCGCCGGCCGACAACGGCGCTGCCTCGGACGCCGTCGACGGCGTGCGAACTTCGACCAGTCCCAACCGACACTCGATTGCGCCATTGAACAACATGTAATGTTTGTCTGCGCGCAGTCCAAGCGCGCGTTCGAGTTCCGGCTCACTGGTCAGCACGGCCGCGTACCAACCGGCGAATCCCGACCGCAGCCGCTCGCCGAACGCACGGTACATCGCCGGCAGCGTCGCGAGATCCCCCATGCGCTCGCCATAAGGCGGATTGGTGATCACCAGTCCCGATGCAAAACCCGCGGGCGGTTCCAGATATTCGACCGCGCGCTTGTCGAGCGTGACGAAACCCGCGACCCCGGCGCTCTGCAGGTTGTACGTCGCGACGGCGATCATGCGTGGATCGCTGTCGCTGCCGAAGAAGCATGAACGGAGTTCGCGCAATCCTTCCTGGGCGCGTTCCTGCGCCGCATCGCGCAAGCGCTGCCATAGCCCCGCGTCGTGGCCACGCCAACCGAGGAATCCGAAATAATCGCGCTGCAGCGCGGGCGCGACGTGCGCGACCATCCACGCGGCCTCGATCAGCAAAGTGCCGGAACCACACATCGGATCGACCAGCGCACCGCCCTGGGCATAGATTTCCGGCCAGCGCGCGCGCAACAGCATCGCGCAGGCCAGGTTTTCCTTCAGCGGCGCCTCGCCCTGTTCGCGGCGCCAGCCGCGACGGTGCAGCGGTTCGCCCGACAGGTCCAGCGACAACGTCGCGCGCCCCTTGTGCAATCGCAAATTGAGCCGGACATCCGGACGCTCCGGCTGCACCGTCGGGCGTGTTTCATAGCGTTCGCGGAACTGGTCCGCGATCGCATCCTTCGTCTTCTGCGCCGCGAAACCCGAATGCGTGATCGTGCCGCTGCTGCCGACGGCGTCGATCGCGAGCGTGGAGTCGGGCGCCATGTGCTGCGACCAGTCGACGCCGCGCGCGCCGACGTACAGTGCCTCGGCATCGCCGGCCGCGAATTCCGCGAGCGGCATCAGGATGCGACTGGCCAGCCGCGATTCGAGGCAGGCCCGATACGCGCATGTCATGTCGCCTTCGAAACGTACGCCCGCCAGGCCTTCGCGCGCATCGGCGCCCAGCGTGGCGAGTTCGTCGCGCAGCAGGTATTCGAGGCCTTTCGGGCAGGTGGCAAAAAATTGCGTCACGTCAACCGGCTCATGCCGAAACCGATTCGAGGAACCCGCGAAATTGCCGTTCGATCACCGGCACGTGCATCGCCAACCGGTGGTCGTCCGGCAGCAGCAACGCCGGCATGCCGCGCGCACGCGCAAATGCCTGCGCGGCCAGCACCGGACACAGCGTGTCCTCGTAACCATGGATCAGCATCGCGGGCATACCGGCCGCCATGTCGAACGGCTGCGGACATTCGGGGATCATCGTTGGCAGTGCGACCAGAAACAGCCCATCGCACGGCGCGCGCAGCGATGCCAGTCCCGATGCGAACGCGCCCATGCTGGAACCCGCCAGCACCAGCGGCCGCGGAGCATCCCGCATTGCCTCGACGAGGCGCGCGACGCGCGGCGGCACCGCGCCCGCGTAGCCGAGCGCGTCTTCCTCGCGATAGTCGGGCTTGAACGTGGTCCAGCCCAGCGATTCGGCGACCCGCGCCAGCGCGCTGACCTTGGTGGCGTCGGGTCCGCTGTCGGTGCCGTGGGAAAGGATGGCGTGGCCGGGCATGGTTACTCGGGGATCGGGAACCAGGGATCGGAAAGCGTAACAGGCACCGCTCGCGCCTGGTCTTTCCATGCAACACTTCGCGCCATGGATTTGCCCGTGATCCACGACCAGCCGCTGCCGTACGTCGAGCGCCTGCAATCGCGCGCGCTCGCCGACGTCGATCTGGTGGTGATCCACTGCACCGAACTGCCCGATCTCGCGACCGCGCGCGAATACGGCGAGCGCGTCGTGCACGCCAGTGGCACCGGCAACAGTGGGCACTACTACATCGACCGCGACGGCGGCATCGTGCGTTACGTGCCCGAAGAACGCATCGCGCACCACGTGCGCGGCCACAACGAGCATTCCGTCGGCATTGAACTCGTCAACACCGGCCGCTGGCCGGATTGGTTCGACTCGCGCAGGCAGGCGATGGCCGAACCGTATCCCGATGTGCAGATCGATGCGCTGTTGAATCTGCTCGCGCACCTGCGCGCGACATTGCCGGGATTGCAAAAAATCGCCGGCCACGAGGATCTCGACGCCGACTGGGTTGCCGCCGGTGACGATCCTTCGAAGCAGGTGCAGCGCAAGCTCGATCCCGGCCCCATGTTTCCGTGGCAGCGCGTGATCGACACATGCGGTCTGCAACGCCTGGCAGCGCCCATGCAGCCGGTATAATCCCGCTTCTTTTTGCGCGGATTGCCGTGGCCATGACCCAACCGCACGTCAATGAGCTGATCGAACTGCTGCAGCTCGAGCGTCTCGAGGACAACCTGTTCCGCGGACAAAGCCGCGACATCGGTACCCGATACGTGTTCGGTGGGCAGGTGCTGGGGCAAGCCTTGTCGGCCGCGCAGCAGACAGTGGATGCCGAACGCGCCGCGCATTCGCTGCACGCGTATTTCCTGCGCGCGGGCGATGTCGAGGCTCCGATCGTCTATCGCGTCAATCGCGCCCGCGATGGGCACAGCTTTTCGGTGCGCCGCGTGGAAGCGATCCAGCACGGCCAGCCGATCCTGAATTGCGCGGTGTCGTTCCAGGACGACGAACCCGGTTTCGAACACCAGACATCCATGCCGGAAGTGCCGAAACCCGAAGATCTGGCCGCGCCCACTTCCCTGCCCGAAGCCGAACTCGCCAAGCTGCCGCCCAAGCTGCAGCGCTGGCTGTCCACCGACGGTCCGTTCGAATACCGTTTCGTGTGGCCGCGCGACGAACTGCACCCGCCCAAGCGCCCAGCCTACCAACACATCTGGTTTCGCCTCACCCAGCGCATCGAGGCCACGCCCGCGCTGCACCGCGCGCTGCTGGCCTACGCCTCCGACTATCACCTGATCGGCACCGCGTTGCTGCCGCACGGCGTTTCCTATTTGACGCCCAACCTGCAGATGGCCAGTCTCGACCACGCGTTGTGGTTCCATCGCCCGTTCCGGGTGGACGAGTGGCTGCTGTATTCGTGTGAAAGCCCGACCGCGCAGGGTGCGCGCGGATTGGTGCGCGGCCAGATGTTCGATCTTTCCGGCAAGCTGGTGGCGTCCACCGCGCAGGAAGGGCTGTTGCGGTTGCGGGAAGCTCGCGATCGCTGAACCGCCATCGTTGGGCTTCGCTCAGCGCCAACCTACGCGGCTTCGTAGATTCTCCCCGGATCAAGTCCAGGGTCAGCGCCAACCTGGCTGCAGGGTTTTGCAGGTTGGATCCCGGCGCGAGCCGGGAGAAGCCCAACAACCGCGGCAGGCTCGTTGCGACTGCGAAGCTGAATGCACGAGCAAAATCAGCGCATCTTCAACCCGCGATTCCTGCGCGATCGACGGGTCGTTCCGCTTGACCGAAACTGTCGTAAACTTTCCGCATGCGCAGGATTTACAGCTCCCCCAGAATCGAAAATGTCGAGCGGTTGGTCGCGGTGATGGCCGAACATGGCATCGTCACCAAGGTGACCAACTTGCGCGCGTACGACAGCAAGAGTTACCGCCGGTTCTCCTATGCCCGCCCCGGCAGCAGCGACAACTGGCCCTCGGTGTGGGTGAAGCACGCCGGCGACCACACCCGCGCGCGTCAGTTGATGCGCGACATCGGCATCGAGCCCGTGACCCGCTACGCGGAAGAACTCGCCGCGTATCGCTTCCAGAAAACCGGTGGCGGCGCGCGCAGTCCCGCGCGTGTCGCAGCCCGTGTGCGCACCGCGGTGCTGGTCGCGGTGTGCATCGCCCTCGCCATCTACGGAGCGAAGCTGATTTCGGTCTGGTGACATGACCCTCCGCAGCGAACGCGTCCGGCTGTTCCAGACCCTCCCGCACCCGTGCGGCTATTTCGAGGGACGCACTGCGCAGAACCTGGTGCTGGACCCCGCCGCGCCGAACCTGCCCAAGCTTTACGCGCTTTCCCTGGCGCGCGGGTTCCGTCGCGCCGGCGGCCACGTCTACCACCCGCACTGCCAGCGTTGCCACGCCTGCGAACCGTGCCGGATCGACGTGGCGACGTTCACGCCCGACCGCAGCCAGCGGCGTTGTCTCGCGTCGAACCGCGACATCGAACTGACCGAGTGCCCGCCCGGCCTCACCACCGAACGCCAGGACCTGTATGCACACTATCTGCACGCGCGGCATCCGGGCGGCGGCATGGACGAAGCCAGCGACGAGGACTTCTCGCATTTCCTCGCAGCGCCCTGGAGCCCGACGGTGTTCCTCGAATTCCGGTGCGAGGGACGCCTGATCGCCGTGGCCGTCACCGACGTGTGCGAAACCGGCTTGTCCGCGGTGTACACGTTCTTCGATCCGGACCTGCCGAAGCGTGGCCTCGGCACCTATGCGATCCTGCGCCAGATCGAACTCGCACGCACTCGCAGCCTGTCGCACCTGTACCTCGGCTACTGGATCGCGCACCATCCCAAGATGGGTTACAAGGCGCGCTTCCACAGCCTGCAGGTGCTCGGCCCGGACGGCTGGGCGCCGATCGCGCGGCCGTACAGAATCAAGCCATGAAATGGCAGGGCGCGACTTTCGTGGTGCTGATGGCATTGCCATTGCCTGCGGCCGCGGCCACGCCGCCGCAAGCCGCAGTGAACGCGCAAAGCGTTGCCCAACGCGCCGTCGAGAAGCTGGAACAACGCTGGATCGCCGACATCGCCCGTGGCGATCGCGACGATCTCGCCGCGATGCTCGCCGACGACTATCGCGACATCGATTGGAAGGGCGACACTCGTGACAAGCCGACGCTCCTGGCCAGCCTTCATGCGTCGGCGGATGCCACGCAGCACATCACGCAATTGCAGGTGCGGGTGTGGGGCGACACCGCGGTCGCGACCGGCATCAACGAAGTGCGTTCGCGCAGCAAGGGCTGGACCGTCGAGGTGCCCTTTACCGATGTGTTCGCGCGCATCGACGGTCACTGGCTTGCGGTATCGTCGCAGGAAACGCTGCGCAAACCTTCCAAATCCTGACCCGCGCGCACGGATACAGCATGTAGGGCGGGAGCAGCGAAGCGGATCCCGCCGCTCGACAGGCAGAAGGCGGGTTGTCACCCGCCCTGCGTGAGCTTTGCCTTGAGCGACGCGATCACCCCGCTTGCACCCGCGGATACGGGTGCAGGTCTTCCAGCGAATGCGACAGCCCATCGTCCATCACCACGCGGCAGTGTTCGCGACGCAGGCTGCGCGGATCGGGTGCGCCGCAACTGTGCGCGATGATGCCCACTTCGTGCATCACGTTGCGCGCGTAATTCGCGACGCGCGCGGCCTTGTCGGTCACCACCAGCCCGCGCTGCAGGCGCGGATCGTGGGTGGTGATGCCGGTCGGGCAGGTATTGCGATTGCAGCGCATGGCCTGGATGCAGCCCAGCGCGAACATGAAACCGCGCGCCGAGTTCACGAAGTCCGCACCCATCGCCAGCGCCCAGGCGACTTCATAGGCCGTGATGCACTTGCCGGCGCAGATCACCTTGATGCGCTCACGCAAACCTTGTTCGATCAGCGTGTCGACCAGCAGCGGTAGCGATTCGCGCAATGGCAGGCCCATGCCTTCCATCAGCGTTTGCGGCGAAGCCCCCGTGCCGCCCTCGGAACCATCCACGATGATGAAATCGGGCGCGCTGGGGCGCCCTGCGACAACTTGACGCTGACCTCGGCGAAGCCGATGGCCCGCAGGGCGAGCCGCGGACGCGGCGAGTCTGCCAGCGCCTTTGCATTTCAGCCGGTTGCGAAAGTCACCGGATCCCGGCTTTTGCCGGGATGACGAGTGATGGGCTTGATCAGCGATTCCATGGCAGAAACGCGGCCACGCAATTCCCCGCGTGTGGCCCAAATCGCACTGCTTGTATTTTGATATCATTGTGATATCGTATTGTCACTCAGGCGGAGATTCCCATGAACGAAACGCATGCTTCCTCGCTGTCCGGCATTCCCCTCGCCGTGCTGTTTACGATTGCCCTGCTCTTCTGCGTCGCGGGCTTCGTGCACGGCGCGCTGCATCAGGTGATCGGCATCCTCGCGGGCTCGGTGATCCTGTTTGCGTTCTTCGCTTTCCTGTGCAAGGGCTTCTTCCAGGTGCAGCCGAACCAGGGCGTGGTGCTGCTGCTGTTCGGCCGTTACGCCGGCACGGCCCGCGAAACCGGGCTGCGCTGGACCAACCCGTTCCTCACCAAACGCGCGGTGTCGTTGCGGGTACGCAACTTCGAATCATCCAAGCTCAAGGTCAACGACGCCGACGGCAACCCGATCGAAATCGCCGCGGTGATCGTGTGGCAGGTGGTCGATACCGCCGAAGCCGTGTTCCAGGTCGACGACTACGAAAACTACGTGCACATCCAGAGCGAGTCGGCGCTGCGCCAGATGGCTCAAAGCTATCCCTATGATGCGCACGATGATGGCAAGCCCAGCTTGCGCAGCCACGGCGACGAAATCACCGCGCACCTTCGAGACCAGATCCAGGAACGCCTCGGCCGGGCCGGCGTGCAGGTGCTCGAAGCGCGCATCAGCCATCTTGCCTACGCGCAGGAAATCGCGCAGGCCATGCTGCAACGCCAGCAGGCGGGCGCGATCATCGCCGCGCGCACCAAGATCGTCGAGGGCGCGGTCAGCATGGTCGAAATGGCGCTGGCGCACTTGAACGAGCACAACATCGTGCAGCTAGACGAGGAACGCAAGGCCGCGATGGTATCCAACCTGCTGGTGGTGCTGTGCGGCGAGCGCGGCACGCAGCCCGTGCTGAACACAGGCACGCTGTACCAGGGTTGATGCAGTGAGCGCGGAGAAATCCGACAAGAAGGCGTATCCGCTGCGGATCAGTGCCGAGGTACTGGATGCGATGCAACGCTGGTCGAACGACGAGTTGCGTTCGCTCAATGCGCAGATCGAATACGTGCTGCGTGACGCCTTGCGCAAGGCTGGCCGGCTGAAAACCGGCGGCAAACACCACCCTTCCTCATCGAGATGAGAAGCACCATGAATCCCGACACGCGCTGGACTTACAAGGTCGTCCGCTTCAAATCCGCGAAGTTCTTCAAGCTGCACTCCGACCCGGAAGAAGTCGCCGACCTCCTGAACCAGTTGGGCCGCGACGGCTGGGAACTGGTGCACGTGGTCGAAGGCTACGGTGTACCCTCCCCGGTGCTCTACTTCAAAAGGCCGGCATGAGGCCGCGCCAATCACGGAAGCCGCTGATGCATCGCAAACTGATCGTCGCCACGCTTATTGCATTGGCCGTTATTGCATTGGCCGTGCCCGCCATTTCCCTGGCGGCCGGACAGCAGCATCCCGCCGATACCGCGCGGGATCATCCGGCAGCCAGTGCGTACGCCAACGCGACGGCAGGGCAAGCCAACGCGGTCCGCATCGAAACCTGCACGGCCACCACGAACGCGCTGATCGACCATCTCGAAAAGGGCGACTTCACGGCGGCAACGGCGAACTTCGACGCCAACATGAAAGCCAATCTCGACGCAGACAAGCTCGGCCAGTTCTGGAATCAGGTCGCGAGTCGGGTGGGCACGTTGCAAGGCCGCGGCGCGCCCCAGAACATGATGTACGAAGGCCACGCCGTCATCACGTTGCCCCTGCATTTCGAGAAGGGCGACGCCAACGCGCAGGTTGCCTGCGATGCCGACGGGAAAGTGGCCGGATTCTACCTGCGCCCCACGTCGGCGCCGCAAACCAGTGGCTGAAGCCAACTCGGTGCAGCCCCCGCGGCGTTGCCGGGATGATTCCGAACGCCGTAGTCTGATCGATCGCGCGCATGCGCTCGGCGTGCCGCGCGATTACGGCAGATCGCGCGGCCTGCGCATCCAGCGCGAGCCGTCGCACCTCGTCCCGATCGGTCCTGACATCCACGATCGCATGCAATGGCTACTACCACGCGCCGCCCGTGCACTCGCCCGGATGCGCGAAGCCGCCGCGCGCAGCGGGGTGACACTGCAAATCGTCTCTGGGTTCCGCTCGATCGAGTATCAGCTCGGCATCGTGGAGCGCAAACTCACGCGCGGTTTGACCATGGATGAAATCCTGCGTGTCAGCGCCGCGCCCGGCTACAGCGAACACCACACCGGTCGCTGCGTAGACATCACCGCGCCGGGATCCAAGCCGCTCGAAGAAGAATTCGAACGTACGTCCGCCTTCGCGTGGCTGCAGCGGCACGCCGCGAAACACCGGTTCGCCCTCTCCTACCCGCGCGGCAATCGGCACGGCATCGCGTACGAGCCATGGCACTGGTGTTGGCACGCGCGTTCGCCCCGCCATTGACCTTGACCTGACGTCAGATCACCGTGCACGCGCGGTCTGGAGCCGCCAAAAGAGTCGAAGTTCCAGCATGTCGGCACAGCGTCCGATAACGAACACACTGCGGCCGTTGGTAGCGCTCCAAAAGGCGGGGCCCGGCATCGCGAAGCGGCGTTCGGCG
>Ga0070661_100002328_pt1 | contig 13044 bp, 10 predicted proteins | sample KBSC43metaG_FD_64663 | JGI IMG/M metagenome (GOLD analysis project Ga0070661, IMG submission 64663) | Corn rhizosphere microbial communities from Kellogg Biological Station, Michigan, USA - KBS C4-3 metaG | ecosystem: Host-associated > Plants > Roots > Rhizosphere > Soil ...
GCGCAGGACATCGCGCTCGTGTCGCGCGATCTCGCCGAGCTCGCGAACGTCGAGCAGGCGCTCGCGCGCCTCGCGGATGGCAGCTACGGCGAGTGCGCGGACTGCGGCAATACGATCCCTTATGCGCGGCTCGCTGCGTACCCCGCTGCCAAACGGTGTGTCGGCTGCCAGGAACGCGCCGAGCGGCGCGAGAACGCGCGCAAGTAAAGGGCGTGGTCGCCGCCCGACCGCTCAGCGCCCGCGCGAGCGCGCGCTCGGCTGTGCGGCCGCTTTCCCGACCGCGCGCGGTATCGTCCGAGCGGGTCGCTTGGCGGGCGCGAAACGCGTAAGCCACGCAAAAAACTCGCGATACCAGAGCTGCGAGTTCTGCGGCTTCAGGATCCAGTGGTTCTCGTCGGGGAAGTAAACGAGCCTCGCCGCGACGTCCTTCGCTTTCAACGAATTGAAGTACTGCAGTCCCTGCGTCGCGGGCACGCGATAGTCGAGCTCGCCGTGGATGACGAGCGTCGGCGTCTTCGCATTCTTGACGAAATGGTGCGGGGACTGCCGCATCACGCGCGCCTCGTCATCCCAGTGGAACGCGCCGAGCTCCTTCGCGAAAAATCGGTAGCCATCGGTCGCCATCATGCTGACCCAGTCGTAGCAACCGGCATGGCAGACGAACGCGCGATAGCGATCGGTGTGCCCGTTCATGTAAGCGACCATGAAGCCGCCGTAACTGCCGCCCGTCGCCGTCAACCGTTGTGCGTCGATATAGCCCTGCGAGAGCAGGAAGTCGGTCGCAGCCTCGGTATCGGCAAATTCCTTCTCGCCATAGCGGCCGGTGATCGTCTCGAGGAATTGCTGGCCGTAACCGGACGAGCCGTGATAGTTGACGCACGCGACGACGTAGCCTTGCGCGGCGAACACCTGCGTGTTCCAGCGGAAATGCCAGCCGTCGTGATGCGCGGCATGCGGGCCGCCGTGTATCGAATGCATGAGCGGCCACTTGCGCTTCGGATCGAAGCCTGGCGGAAACGTGACGAACATCTGCACGGGCTCGCCGTTCCAGCCTTCGATGATGAACTCGCGGACATCACCGAATGAATGGCGCGCGAGAACGGTGCGGTTCAGCGACTCGATCGACCGCTCGCCGCCGCCGTCACCGCTCGCCGCGAACAATGCCGGCGGATATTGCGCGGAGTCGCGAACATAGACGAGCACGCTGCCATCCGCCGAGTGCGCGAACGAATTCACGACACCACCGCCGACGATCGCTGAAGGCGCAGCGCCCGTTGCGGGATGCCGCCACAAGCCGACGCGGCCGCGATCCTCGACGAGCGACAGCAATGCCGACGAATCGGACGTCCACTGCAGATGCGTCGTCGCGCGATCGAAATCCGGTGCGAGCGTGCGTGAGCGGCGCGATTTGCGCTCGAGCACGCAGAGCTGCCCCTGGTCGTTGAAGGCGCGCGCCGTGTCGTAGGCGTGATACGCGATCGACGTACCGTCCGGCGAATAGAGTGGGTGCTCGTCCGAGCGTCCGCTGCCGGAGGTGATGTTCGTCACGCGACGCGTCTTCACGTCGACGACGACGATGTCGCACTGGTTCATCAGCGCAGGCTCGGCGGCCGGGTCGATGGTCAGCGCGATCTCGCGGCCATCCGGCGCGATGTCGTAATGCTCGGACGTCGGATCCCACGGCTGCAGCGCAATGCCGGTACCGCGCAACAGATCATCGCAGCGGCCAGTCGCGACATCGCACACGAAGAGATGCGGCTCGCGCCCATCGGTCAGCCAGTGATCCCAGAACCGGTATTCGCCGCGCTCCGTCAGATGCGCCTTGACCTTGGCGTCCTTTTTCTCCGCGATGCGCTTGCCTTGCGCGGCATCGTTGCGCAGTTCTGGCCACACCCATGACACGAAAGCGATCTTGCGGCCGTCGGGAAACCATTTGATGGCCGTCGCACCCGTGGCGATATTCGTCAACCGCGTGGCTTCGCCGCCGTCGGGCGCGATCAGATAGATCTGCGCTTCGCCATCGTCGTTGCGCTTAGTCGTGAATGCGATCCGCGAGCCGTCGGGCGACCAGCGCGGGTCGCTGTCCTTGTCGCCGGCAGTCAGCCGGCGCGGCTTCGAGAGTGCCTTGTCGTTGCCGTAGCCGGTCGGAAACAGCCACAACTCGGTGCTGCCGGCATTACGATCGAACGAGAACGACGTCACCGGCGCGCACGCTGTGTGCCCGTCCGGCGCGAGCGTCGCTGCGCCGATTCGCTTCAACGCCCACAACGCATCGACGTCGAAGAGTTGCTTGCCGGAAGCGGATGACGAACTGCGGCGTGCGGCCATTGGCGATTTCCGCGGAGTAGAATGAAGGCCGCGCATTCTAGCTGGAATGCGATGCGTTTCGCGACGCGGCATCGCATTTGCGCCGTCCGCTCATTTTGTCGCTCACCCCGTTGTTGCTCCATTACCAATCGCACGACGCCACCTTCTTGCCCGCACGATGACGACGATGAACTACCGGCGCCTCGGACGCTCCGGGCTGAAAGTGAGCGAGCTGTCGTTCGGCTCCTGGGTGACGTACGGCAATCAGATGGACGATCGGCTCGCGCGCGAGTGCATGGCGGCGGCGCACGACGGCGGCGTCAACTTCTTCGACAACGCCGAGGTGTATGCGAAGGGCCAGTCGGAAACGATCATGGGTGATGCGCTGCGCAAGCTTGCGTGGCGCCGCTCGTCCTACATCGTGTCGACGAAGTTCTTCTGGGGCCTCCACGATGGGCCGAACGAAAAGAACACGTTGAATCGCAAGTACCTGATGCAGGCGATCGACGGTTCGCTCGCGCGGCTTGGCCTCGATCACGTCGATCTCGCGTTCTGTCACCGGCCCGATCCGGAAACGCCGATCGAGGAGACGGTGTACGCGTTCCATGACATGATCCAGGCGGGCAAAGTGCTCTATTGGGGCACGTCCGAATGGAGCGCAGCCGAGATCATGGCGGCGTGGCAGATCGCGGAGCGGCATCACTTGCACAAGCCGGTGATGGAGCAGCCGCAATACAACCTCTTGCACCGTGAGCGCGTCGAGGACGAATACGCGCGGCTCTATCGCGACATCGGGCTCGGCACGACCACGTGGAGCCCGCTCGCCTCGGGCTTGCTGACCGGCAAGTATGCGAATGGCGCACCGGCCGATTCGCGCGCGACGATCAAGGGCTACGAGTGGCTTGCCGAGCGCATCCTCGAACCGACCGGCATCGCGAAGGTCAAAAAGCTCGTTCCAATTGCGGCAGAGCTTGGTTGCACGCTCGCTCAGATGTCCCTTGCGTGGTGTCTTCGCAATCCGCACGTGTCGACGGTGATCACCGGCGCAAGTCGGCCTTCGCAGGTCGTCGAGAATTTAAAGGCGCTCGACGTCGTTGAAAAGCTGACGCCCGATGTGATCGAACGGATCGACCAGGCAACTTTGTAACTGCAATGAACCCGCTCGAATCCTGGACCGAGGAGCAGCGCTCGGCGTTTCTGTACCGCGTGTGCGCGGATGCCGAGAATGGCACCGTACGCGCCGAACTGTTCCGTCGGCTCGCGGGTGAAGCCGAAGCGCAGGCGACGATCTGGCGCGCGCAGCTGACGTCGCGCGGCCATCCGGCACCGGGACCGTTCGTGCCGGACGCGCGTACTCGGCTCGTCGCAAGCCTCGTGCAGTGGCTCGGCCCGCGGCGGCTCAAGAACGTGCTGGCGGCGATGAAAGTGCGCGGGATGGCGGTCTATGGCGCGGCGATGCCCGCCGAGCCTGGTCATGCGCTGCCGCCGGCAGGATCTATGTTCGAGCGCCGGCATCGGGGTCTTGGTGGCGGCGGGAATCTCCGCGCGGCGGTGTTTGGCGTCAACGACGGCCTCGTATCGAACGCGAGCCTGATTCTGGGTGTTGCGGGTGCTACGTCCGATCTCAAGGTCGTCGTCATGAGCGGCGTTGCTGGAATGGCTGCCGGCGCGTTTGCGATGGCCGCCGGCGAATACGTTTCAGTGCAGTCGCAGCGCGAGCTCTATCAGTACCAGATCGCGCTCGAGCGCGACGAGCTGAAGCAGTATCCGGAAGCCGAGGCGCAGGAGCTCGCGCTGATCTACGCGGCAAAAGGACTGCCGGCAAAGCAGGCGGATCGGCTCGCGAAGCGGCTCGTGGCCGATCCTGAAAACGCACTCGACACGCTGGCGCGCGAGGAGCTTGGACTCAATCCGAGCGAGCTCGGATCGCCGCTTGGTGCCGCCGCGAGCTCGCTTTGTGCGTTCGCCGCAGGCGCGCTCGTGCCGCTCTTGCCATGGCTCGCCGGCGGCAGCACGAACGCGCTCGGCTGGTCGATCGGTTTGACGGCCGCGGGCCTGTTCAGTGTGGGCGCGACATTGTCACTTTTCACCGGACGGCACGCCGTCTATTCGGGCGCGCGAATGCTCGCGCTCGGCGGCCTGGCAGGCGGCGTGACATACGTGCTCGGTCACCTGCTCGGCGCGGTCGTCGGCTGAGCCTTCTGGCTTGACCCGCGCCCGCGGCGCGCGCGCCGTTGCGACGATGTCACGCAACGCGGACGTCCATGCGGTCTGGACTGGTTCGGTCGCACATCTGAAGGCTGGCCGCGAGCGATCGCTCGTCCAGCGCCACCCATGGGTGTTCTCGGGCGCGATCGATCGCGTCGACGGCAATCCGGCTGCGGGCGCGACAATCGATATCGTCGATGCCGCGGGCGCATTCGTCGCACGCGCCGCGTATTCACCGCAGTCGCAGATCCGTGCGCGCGTTTGGTCGTTCGATCCGGACCAGCCGATCAATGCGCCATTCTTCGCCGAGCGCATCCAACGTGCGTGCGCGACACGAGCGCCGCTGCTCGATGCCACCCACACCGCATGCCGGCTCGTTCACGGCGAATCGGATCAGTTGCCGGGCGTGATCGTCGACCGGTACGGCGACACGATCGTCATCCAGCTCTTGTCAGCCGGCGCAGATACCTGGCGCGACGCGATCGCCGATGCACTCGTGACCGCGACTGGCGCGCGCTGCGTCTATGAGCGGTCGGATGCCGACGTTCGTGCGCTCGAAGGATTGACACCGCGCGTCGGTGTGGTTCGCGGCGCGCTGCCGGAAGCGATCGAAATCGTCGAAGCAGCTATCCACTACCGCGTCGACGTCGTCGCGGGACAGAAAACGGGGTTTTACCTCGATCAACGCGACAACCGCGCATTCGTCGGCGCGCACGCGTGCGGCCAGCGCGTGTTGAACGCGTTCTGCTACACGGGTGGCTTCACGCTTGCGGCGCTGGCGGGCGGCGCAGCGTCGGTGCTGTCGATCGACAGCTCGGCAGAAGCGTTGCGCGGTGCGCGTGCAAACCTCGCGCTGAACCCGTCGCTCGATTCGGCCCGGGCGTCATGGTCCGAAGCCGACGTGTTCAGCGAGCTGCGCGAGTTGCGTAACCGCGGCGCGGCGTTCGACCTGATCGTCCTCGATCCACCGAAATTCGCGCCGACGGCGGCGCACGCGCAGCGCGCTGCGCGTGCTTACAAGGACATCAACCTGCTCGCGTTGAAGCTCCTGTCGCGAGGCGGCCTGCTCGTGACGTTCTCGTGCTCGGGAGGCATCGACGCGTCGCTGTTCCAGAAGATCGTCGCCGGTGCGGCGATCGACGCCGCGGCGAACGCGGCCATCGTCGCGCGACTTGGACCCAGTGCCGACCATCCGGTCGCGCTGGCGTTTCCCGAGGGCGATTACCTGAAGGGCCTCGTCGTTCGCAAGTCGTAGCGCGCACGCGCCCCCATCAACGTGCGGCGCGCTGCACTTCCGGCGTTGCGACCGCACCAAAAAACAAGGCCGCAACACGTGCGGCCTTGTAATTGCGACCATGCGGACAGGAATCACATGGCCGTATTCTGATTCTCGCGCTGCGCAGCCAAGGGCGCCCGCCGCGCTTATGCTGCCTTCATGCAATCCGACATGAACTTCTTGCGCTCGTCGCCCTTCATCCCCTTCGATTTCGTGTTGCACGCGCCCATTTTGTTGTCGTACGTCTTCTTCTCGGCGCTCAGGCAATCCTTCATGAACGTCTTGCGCTCGTCACCCTTCTTGTCCGCTGCTTTCGTATTGCACGTTTTCATCCGTTCCTGTTGCGCGTTTTCCGCAAACGCCGGCGTCGCCACGGCGGCGAACACGCCAACGATGGCCAATGCAAACAGTCGCTTCATGGGAGAACCTCGTTTTGTGAATTGCGGGTTTGGTCGAATTGCCGGAGGTGCTGGCGGCGCCTTTGCGGGTACCGCCGTAGACGTGAACTCAGTCTACGGCAACCGTAACGGGCAGGGCAACGAAATCGCTGACACCACTTTCGGCCGTGTTGCGCCCGTGCCCTCTTGCAGTGCAACATGGGTTTGGAACGCGCGGGCCGTGACCGGCGCCCAAGGTGCGTAGAATACGCAACTGATTGAAATTTCAATGAAAGCGTAAGGCGATGATCCTCGTCCTCGAACCCAATACCCGTCCGGAAGGCGTCGACTACCGGATGCTCACCACCCAGCTCGAGCGGCTTCCGAACGTCACCTTCCGCGTCCACCGCGAAGTGGGCAGCGAGGTCACGCTGACGGAGATCTACCTGATCGGCAATACGGCCGCATTGACGATCGAGCAGATGCAGGTGCTGCCGTGTGTCGCCAAGGTGGTGCGCGTGTCGGAGCCCTATCGCGTGCTCGGTCGACACAAGCAGGGCGACGACCGCCCCGCCTCGTTCGAATACAACGGCGTGCAGTTCGGTCAGGACACGCTCAACGTTTTCGCGGGACTGTGCGCCGTCGATTCGCGCGAGTCCGTCGAGGCGATGATGAAAGCGCTGCGCGATCACGGCCAGGTGTGCACGCGAATGGGCGCGTACAAGCCACGGACGTCACCGTATGCATTCCAGGGCTACGGCGCGAGTTGCCTGCCGTACGTGTTCGAGCTTGCCGGCAAGTACGGCATTCGCGTGATCTCGATGGAGGTGACGCACGAATCGCATGTCGAGGAGATACGCAACGCGCTCGCCGAGACCGGCAACGCAACGGGTGTCATGCTGCAGATCGGCACGCGCAACACGCAGAACTTCGAGCTCCTGAAGCTCGTCGGCAAGCAGCAGGAGTTTCCCGTGCTGATCAAGCGCGGCTTCGGCATCACGCTCGACGAGTCGCTGAATGCCGCCGAGTATCTTGCGACCGAAGGCAATCGCAAAGTCGTGTTCTGCCTGCGCGGCATGAAGACGAACATGGGCGATCCGCATCGGAACTTCGTCGACTTCTCGCACGTGCCCGTCGTCAAGCGGTTGACGAGAATGCCCGTGGCGATCGACCCATCGCATTCGGTCGGCACGCGCGCACGCGCGCCGGACGGTCTGCTCGACATCTTCCACGTCGTCGCGCAGGGCGTCATCGCGGGCGCCAACCTCATCCTCGTCGATTTCCATCCCGATCCGGCGCACGCGCTCGTCGATGGGCCGCAAGCATTGCTGTTGTCGGAGCTTCGCCCATTCCTCGACGACGTTGCGATCGCGCGCGACGGCTACGAGCGCCGCACCAAGCTCGCGCGCGAGCAGACCGCGCACTGACCGATGTTCCGTAGCCGTTTTACGCGTGCCCCGCTGCGCGGTCGCACTGAGAGTGGCATTGCCGCGTTGTCGCCGTATCACGCGCCGCGCTGGCTCGCGGGCGGCCACGCGCAAACGATCTGGCCGTATCGGTTGCGCCGCCCTCCGATCGTCACGCGACGCGAACGCATCGAGACGATCGATGGCGACTTCTGGGATTTCGACTGGCTCGACGCCCGCACATCGGATGCGCCGATTCTCGTCATCTTTCACGGTCTCGAGGGCGGATCGCAATCGCACTATGCCCGCGCGCTGCTCGCTGCCGCCGCGGCGATCGGCTGGCGCGCGGTCGTGCCGCATTTTCGCGGCTGCAGTGGTGAACTGAATCGGCTGCCGCGCGCCTATCACTCCGGCGATCACGAGGAGGTTGCGGCGATGCTTCGTGCCATCCGCATTGCAATACCCGCGCCGATACCGCTCTTTGCCGTCGGTGTATCACTCGGCGGCAGCGCGCTCCTGAACTGGCTCGGTCGCGCCGGCCCCGCCGCATCCAAGCTCGTGACGTCGGCAGCGGCCGTTTCTGCGCCGCTCGACCTGATGGCCGCCGGGATGTCGATCGACAAGGGACTCAATCGCGTCTATGCGGCCCACTTTCTCACGACTCTGAAGCCGAAGTCGCTGGCCATCGCCGACCGCTTTCCGGGACTTCTCGATCGCAAGCGAATCCGCCGTGTGCGGACGATGTGGGAATTCGACGACGCCGTCACGGCGCCGCTGCACGGTTTCGCCGGCGTTGCCGACTACTGGACGCGCGCATCGTCGAAGCCGTGGTTGCGCACCGTTGCGATCCCGACACTCGTCCTCAATGCGCGCAACGACCCGTTCATTCCGGCGGCATCGCTGCCGTCCCCTCGCGATGTGTCCGCGTCGGTTGCGCTCGAGCAGCCGTTGCACGGCGGCCACGTCGGCTTTGCGAGCGGACGCTTTCCCGGCCACGTCGAGTGGCTGCCGGCGCGATTGCTACACTACTTCGCTCCACCTCCATAGAAAGCGCAGGACAACGCGCCGATGCTGCCAACCGAGATTTTCAAAGCCTACGATATTCGCGGCATTGTCGGACGCACGTTGACGCCCGCGATCGTGCAGTCGATCGGCCGGGCGCTCGGCAGCCTCGCGCGGGAGCGGAAACGGCAGACGATTGCCGTCGGACGCGACGGTCGGCTGTCCGGTCCCGAGCTTCTCGCAGCCCTCTCCGACGGCATCCGCAGCGCGGGCATCGACGTCATCGACGTCGGCATGGTCGCAACGCCGATGACGTATTTCGCGGCCGCGCATCTGCGTACCGGCTGTTGCGTGATGGTGACGGGCAGCCACAATCCGCCCGATTACAACGGCCTCAAGATGGTGATCGACGCGACGACGCTGTCGGGCGAGGACATCCAGCAACTGCGCGCGCGGATCGAGCGCAACGATCTCGCGAGCGGCAATGGAACGCTCAGTACGGCGGATATCTCGCGCGCCTACATCGATCGCATCGTCGGCGACATCAAGCTCGCGCGCCCGATGCGCATCGCCGTCGATTGCGGCAATGGCGTCGCGGGCGCGTTCGCACCCGATCTGTATCGGCGGCTCGGTTGCGACGTCGTCGAGCTCTTCTGCGATGTCGACGGCAATTTTCCCAACCACCATCCCGATCCGTCGCAGCCGAAAAATCTCGCTGACTTGCGGCGCCGTCTCGAGCAAGGCGATTGCGAGCTCGGCCTTGCGTTCGATGGCGACGGCGATCGGCTCGGCGTCGTCACGCCGGCCGGGAACATCATCTATGCCGATCGCCAGCTGATGCTGTTCGCGGCCGATGTGCTGACGCGCGCGCCGGGTGCGACGATCATCTACGACGTCAAATCGACACGGAACCTGAAGCCGTGGATCGCGCAGCATGGCGGCGTGCCGATGTTGTGGAAGACCGGCCACTCGCTTATCAAGGCGCGAATGAAGGAAGTCGGTGCCGCACTCGCGGGTGAGATGAGCGGCCACACGTTCTTCGGCGAGCGCTGGTACGGCTTCGACGACGGGCTCTATGCCGGCGCGCGTCTGCTCGAGATCCTGTCGCGTCATCCGGATCCGTCCGCGGTCCTCGATGCGTTGCCCGACGCCGTGTCGACACCGGAGCTCAACATCGCCTGCGCCGAGGGCGAGCAGCATTCGCTCGTTGCGAAGCTGCAGGCGGACGCAAACTTTCCGGGCTCATCGGATGTCATCCGCATCGACGGTCTCCGCGTCGAATATCCGGACGGCTTCGGACTCGCCCGCGCATCGAACACCACACCGGTGATCGTGCTGCGCTTCGAGGCCGACGATCAAGCGGCGCTCAGTCGGATCCAGCGCGAATTCCGACGCGTACTGAGCGCCGCGAAACCGGGCGTGGTGTTGCCGTTCGCATGACCAGCGCCGTCATCGCGCCCGAAGCATCGGTGACGCTCGCCGATGTCGAAGCTGCGCGCGAGCGCATTCGCGGCGGCATCTACGAGTCGCCGTGCGTCGAGTCGATCCCGCTGTCGCGCTTAACCGGCGCGCACGTCTACTGCAAGCTCGACTACCTGCAGCGTACGGGCAGCTTCAAGGAACGCGGTGCACGCAATGCGTTGTTGCAGTTGTCCGCGGCGCAACGCGAGCGAGGCGTCATCGCTGCATCGGCGGGCAACCATGCACAGGGCGTCGCGTATCACGGCTCGCTGCTCGGCATTCCGGTCACTGTCGTCATGCCGAGGTTCGCGCCGCTCATCAAGGTGACGAACTGCCGCCAGCTTGGCGCGACGGTCGTGCTGCACGGCGCCGACCTGACGGAGGCGCGCGCCGAAGCGGAAACCATCGCCGCGCGCGAGGGCCTCACGTTCATCCATCCATTCGACAACGCACACGTCATCGCCGGCCAGGGAACGATCGCCCTCGAAATTCTCGAGCAGACGCCAGGCGTGCAGGCGATCGTCGCGCCAGTCGGCGGCGGCGGCCTGCTGGCGGGCATCGGCACCGTCGTGTCCGCGCGCAAGCCGGACGCGCGCGTCATTGGTGTCGAGCCCGATCGCGCCGCGTGCCTGACGGCAGCGATGGCCGCGGGCCACCCCGTGCCCGTCACGCTCTCGCATACGCTCGCCGACGGTCTCGCCGTCGCGCAGGCCGGCGCGCGTCCATTCGAGATCCTGCGTCGCGTCGTCGATCAGGTCGTCACCGTCGACGAGGCGACGATCGCGCTCGCCGTGCTGCGGCTGATCGAGCTCGAGAAAAGCGTTGTCGAAGGGGCAGGCGCCGCTCCACTCGCCGCGTTCCTTGCGGGCAAGCTCGATTCATTGAAGGATCGCGAGGTCGTGCTCGTGCTGTGCGGCGGCAACATCGATCTCACGATCCTCGATCGCGTCATCGAGATCGGCCTCGTCGCCGATGGGCGCCTGTCGCGATTCACCGTGTCGATCAGCGATCGACCGGGCGGGCTTGCGCGCCTCGCCGAGATCATCGCGTCGACCGGCGCATCGATCAAGGAAATCGTCCACGATCGCGCGTTCTCGGGTCCCGATCTATCCGAAGTGCGCGTCGTTTGCGTCGTCGAGACGACCGGTCACGAGCACGTCGCACAACTGCATCGCGCGCTTGCCGATGCGAAGGTGAAGATCGTGGCGCCGTCCTGAAGCGACGACTGCACTATAATTTCGCTGCAAACGCGCGCGGCCTCACGGCATGACGGCGCCCACACAACAGGCCGCAACGGCCGTCAACGTCTGGAGGAAGCATGTCATTGCCACGTAACGCCATTGCCGTGTTGCTCGTCGCGGCAACGACCGCCACTGCCCCGCTCGCCCACGCTGCCGACGCGTTCGTGAACGTGCTGACCGGTGGCACGAGCGGTGTCTATTACCCGCTTGGTGTGGCGCTCGCCAACGTGATCGGCAAGGCGATGCCATCGTTGAAGACATCAGTGCAGGCAACGAAAGCGTCGGTCGAGAACCTGAATCTGTTGCAGGCGGGACGCGGCGAAATCGCGTTCACGCTGGGCGACTCGTTGTCCGATGCGTGGAAAGGCAACGAAGAGGCAGGCTTCAAGGCGCCGCTCAAGAAACTGCGCGGCATCGCGGCGATCTATCCCAACTACATCCAGGTTGTCGCGCGTGCCGATTCCGGCATCAAGACGCTTGCCGACCTCAAAGGCAAGAACGTGTCGGTCGGTGCGCCGAAGTCTGGTACGGAGCTCAATGCGCGGACGATCTTCGCCGCAGCAGGCCTCACGTACAAGGATCTCGGCAAAGTCGAGTATCTGCCGTTTGGCGAATCGGTCGAGCTCATGAAGAATCGCCAGCTCGATGCCACGTTGCAATCCGCAGGACTGGGCGTTTCATCGCTGCGCGATCTCGCGACGTCGGTCGACATCGTCGTCGTCACGATTCCCGCCGACGTCATCAAGAAGACGAACGATCCTGCGTATCTGCCGGCGACGATCCCGGCGAACACGTATCGCGGTCAGACGACGGACATCGCGACGGCGGCCGTGCAGAACTATCTCGTCACCTACGACGGCGTCAGCAACGACACCGTCTATGGCATGACGAAAGCACTATGGACCAATCTCGATCAACTGGTCGCCGCGCATTCGGCTGCCAAAGCGATCGAGCTGAAGAGCGCGCTCGCCGGCATGCCCATCCCGCTGCATCCGGGCGCCGAAAAGTACTACAAGGAAGTCGGCGTATTGAAGTAGCGCGGTCACGGGCGGAAACGCGCGACGTTTCGGCCCCGCACATACACCCGAGCCGCGTCGAGCGGCCTTTCTTGGAAGCCCGCGATGGCCACGCCCGCCAAGGCCGCCGATTCGACTCCGGACGAGAGCGCGTTCGACGAGACCGGCGTTAAGCGCGATCTTTCACCGATCGCGGCGAAGGTCGTCGCCGGCGTTGCGCTCGCATTCTCGTCGTACCAGCTCATCATCGCAGCGTTCGCGCCGCTTTCCAGCTTGCCGACGCGATCGATTCACGTCGGTTTCCTGCTCGCGCTCGCGTTCCTGATCTACCCGATCTCGGCACGCGCCGATCGCAAGCGGATCGCATGGCACGACGCGCTGCTCGCAATCGTTGCGTTTGCGCTCGCCCTCTATCACCTCGTATTCGAGTCGGCGCTGATCCAGCGCTCCGGCGATCCGAGCACGACGGACCTGGTCGTCGGCGCGATTTTCATCGTGCTGTTGTTCGATGCCGCGCGGCGCGTGCTCGGCATTGCGCTGCCTTTGATCTGCGCGATCTTCCTGGCGTACGGCCTGTTCGGCCAATATCTGCCGTCGGTCATCGCGCATCGCGGCTACGGGTTCGACCAGATCGTCTCGCAGCTCTTTCTCGGCACTGAAGGATTGTTCGGCATCCCGACCCTCGTGTCGGCGACCTACATCTTCCTGTTCATCCTGTTCGGCAGCTTTCTCGAGCACGCCGGGATGATC
>Ga0070661_100002331_pt1 | contig 13027 bp, 10 predicted proteins | sample KBSC43metaG_FD_64663 | JGI IMG/M metagenome (GOLD analysis project Ga0070661, IMG submission 64663) | Corn rhizosphere microbial communities from Kellogg Biological Station, Michigan, USA - KBS C4-3 metaG | ecosystem: Host-associated > Plants > Roots > Rhizosphere > Soil ...
CCCAAATCCCAAATCCAAAATGGGAATTGTCTTTATGGGCACTCCTGAGTTTGCTGTTGCTTCGCTGGATGCGTTAGTAAAAGCCGGCTTCAACATCGTGGGGGTTATTACTGCACCTGATAAGCCTGCAGGACGCGGAATGAAATTGAATGAAAGTACAGTAAAAAAATATGCAGTAAAAAATAAACTAAGGATCCTTCAACCGGAAAAATTAAGAAACGAGGAATTCCTTTCTGAATTAAGATCACTCAACGCAGACGTGCAAGTGGTCGTTGCATTCCGAATGTTGCCCGAAGTGGTTTGGAATATGCCGCCTAAAGGCACGATCAATCTTCATGCATCGTTGCTGCCGCAATATCGTGGAGCCGCGCCAATCAACTGGGCCATCATTAATGGTGAAAAGGAAACGGGTGTAACGACATTTAAGCTCCAGCATCAAATTGACACAGGAAATATTTTATTACAGGAAAAAATTGAGATCGGTGATGATGAAACAGCCGGCGAGTTGCATGACCGGATGAAAGAGATCGGAGCACGGTTGCTTGTGGCAACAGTAGAAGGACTTGCTAATGGAACATTGGAAGAATTATCTCAGGAAAATATTCAACAATCAATGTTCAATGCTCAATACTCAAGTGAAGTAACCCACTCACCTCCCGGTAGCTACCACGACACTATTCACCACGCACCGCTGAGGCACGCTCCCAAGATCACTACACAGACCTGTCAAATTGATTGGCAAAGATCTGCCGATGAAATTCATAATTTGATCCGCGGCCTTTCCCCATATCCTGCTGCATTTACTGAATTAGGGGATAAGACACTCAAAATTTTTCGAAGTGAAAAGGAACATGCGCCTCCCACATCCAGGCCGGGAAGATGGGAAACGGACAGGAAAACTTATTTGAAATTTGCCTGTCGTGACGGCTACATTCACGTTAAGGACGTACAACTCGAAGGAAAAAAGAGAATGAGTGTTGAAGATTTTTTGAGGGGATACAGGTTCTAAGACGATGAGTCCTCCCAAAGTAGTTTCTGATCGTTGCGAGGCAGGAACGACCGAAGCCTGCCTACCGGCAGGCAGGCAATCTGTTTATTGGTCAATAGAAAAACTTTTAGATTGCCCACTATGTTCGCAATGACGACTTTGAGATATGACCTTTGTGGCCCGGGCCTACCAGCCGCTTGCTAGCACATCAGCAATGTGCAGAGTCTTTAAAGAATAGCCTTTGTGCTTTATGTATCCCTCCAAATGCATTAGACAGGAAAGATCCGTAGAGATGAGATACTCGGCATTTGTTGCCAAAGCATTTTCAACTTTTTGTTCTCCCATTGCAATTGATATCGCTTCAAACTTTACAGCGAATGTTCCTCCAAAACCGCAACATGTTTCCACATCATTTAATTCCACCAGCTCAAGACCTTTAACATTGGCAAGTAGTTTTCTCGGCTCCTGTTTTATTTTACATTCACGCAAACCGGCACAGCTATCATGATAAGTTGCCTTGCCCTGTAACTTAGCTCCTACATTATAAACCTGCAGCACCTTCACCATGAACTCTGAAAATTCATAGGTGCGTTTTGAAAGTTCTTTTACTTCATTATGAAGCGATGAATTATCGAAGAGTTTTGAATAATAATTGCGGATAAAACCAACGCAACTCGCACTCGGAGCAACAATATAGTCATCATCGCCAAACGAATCTGCCACGGAACCCTTTTGGCTCTTTGGAACAAAATCTTTGATGAACTTGGTACATACATCTTTTGCCTCATCCCAAAAGCCCGCGTTAAATGCGGGCTGTCCACAACAGGTTTGATTGGTATTGTACGTAACAACACAACCAGTCTTCTCCAACACTTTGATCATATTAAAGGCAGTTTGCGGATACAACTGGTCTACAAAGCACGGGATAAAGAGTTGAACATTCATACTTGGTATATGAAAATTGAAAATTGAGCATTGAACATTGAACACTCTTAATCTAAATAAATGCTCAATAATCAATGTTCAATGCTCAACGTTCAAGTTAAATACAATTTTAAAAAACTATTTTTAAAAAGATTGAGTCAGCGAAATCATTTTAATCGCAGTAGTCGCTGCTTCTTCGCCTTTGTGACCATGTGCGCCTCCGATTCTTTCCCTAGCCTGCTCCTCATTATCTACTGTAAGCACTCCAAAAATCGTAGGAACAGGGAGCAAAAGATTCAATTGAAGTACTCCATCCGTTACCGATTGGCAAACATATTCGAAATGAGGAGTACCTCCACGAATTACACAACCTAGTGCAATAAATGCATCCGGTCGTTTTTTCTTTTTGCCTTTTGAATGTTCCCAGTAATTTTTTATAGCAAAGGGAATTTCAACCGCACCCGGAACCGTTATCGTAATAATTTTCTTTGCACCAACTTCTTTTAGTTTTTGAAGAGTCCCCTTTTCGAGTTCGTCAACAATGACAGCATTCCATTCTGTTTTTACCAAAACAATAAAGGCATCCTTTGGAAGAATGCCTGTAAGAGTGTTAAGGTTACTTTTATTAACGTCAGCCATTTTGTTGAAGGTTCAAGGGTCAAGGTTCAAGATCCAAGTCTTTACTCAGTCGAGTAAACTCCTAATCTTGCCAAATACTTATCAGCTTCTGATCCGCGTTGAGTGTTGGGAAAATCTTGTTTCAATTCTTTGAACAACTCGATCGCTTCTTTGTTATTGTTCAATTTCGTTTCAGCCAAATAAGCAGCGAGGAACAATGCCTCGGAAGAATTCTCTGCATCTTCTTTAAAATGATGCGCTGCCTTTTTATAATAATCAAGCGCATCTTTCAATTTCCCCTGGTCGGCATATGCATCACCCAGTAATTTATATGCTCTTGCCTGGAAAAATTTAGAGCCTGTGCTGAACTCTTTTAGATATTTGATCGCGTTGGCGTTGTCATTTAAAAGCAAATAAGATTCACCTGCATACAACTGTGCGAGATTTGCGGCGTCGGTGCCTTTGTATTTACTGATGATCCTTAAGAAACCAGCATTAGCTCCGTCGCCGTTTAAGGCCAGCTTAGTGAGTGAGTCTGGATTGGGTGCTGTCAAAGCATTACGATGGTAACCTTCGGCTTTGAACAGTGCGTCAGCCGCCTGCTCTTCTTTAGGCTCTTTATAAAATTTCTTATAGCCGAGGTAACCGCCGGCAACTAAAATGATGATCGCGCATACTATCATCAAAGGTCTGCTGAATCTTGTCCAAAAATCTTTGGCTCTTTCTACTACCAATTGATTCGGATCACGCACATCCTGGTTCTTTACAGCCATAATAAAAGTTCTATTTAATATTTTTAAGGATTAGTCAACAATAAATGGATAATTGGGGTCCACATAAACGTCTTTCAACACTTCGCTGTCATCGGGGAAAGGACTTTCCTCTGCAAACTTTACTGATTCAGCAACAGCCTTCTCAACCCTTGAATCAATGTTTTTTATCTGTTCTTCCGAGGCGATTTTCTTATCATAGATCGTTTTCAAAAGTTGTTGGATAGGATCTTTGCCTTTGTATTCTTCCAATTCGTCCTTTGAACGGTATTTGCCGGGGTCGCTAATGGAATGTCCTTTGTAACGATAGGTTTTCATTTCAAGAAGCGTTGGACCACCTTTTTCTCTTGCTCTTTTCACTGCCCTTGTCACTGCCTCGTGAACTTTCTCTGCACTCATTCCATCCACTGCATCGCCGGGCATTTCGTAAGCATCTGCCAGTTTATAAATATCGATCACATTCGACGTACGTTCCACCGATGTACCCATGGCGTAATTGTTATTTTCACAAATAAAAATTACAGGCAGCTTCCAGAGCATGGCAAGATTGAATGTTTCATGCAGCATACCCTGCCTGGCCGCGCCATCTCCAAAAAAACAAAGCACTGCATTATCGGTATCTCGGTACTGTTCTGCAAATGCAAGACCAGCACCCACACCAATTTGGGCACCCACAATTCCATGACCCCCATAAAAATTTACCGATTTACCAAAGAAGTGCATGCTGCCACCTTTTCCTTTTGCATTACCGGTAGCTTTGCCATATAGTTCGGCCATACATGAATTAACGGATACACCCTTTGCGATCGCAAGGCCGTGATCACGATAGGCCGTAATGAAAGGATCTTCTGGCCTTGTGGCAGTCATACACCCGGCAGCAATGGCCTCCTGGCCGACATAGGCATGGAAAAATCCACGGATCTTGCCCTCCATTTTATATTTTTCCTCAGCTGTAGTCTCAAACTGGCGGATGAGTTGCATCAATTCATACCAATACAAATAAGTCTCTTTCGAAAATTTCACCTGGGCTTCTGTCGAAACTTGGGTTGGCACTATATTAAAATTTGAGCCGCAAAAATAAGGGTAAATGACCAGATTTTTAGTCCGAATAATCGGGATCAATTAGAATATTATGGGGCCGTATCTCACCCATCTTAATTGATAGCAGCTACAAGCTGCAAGCCACATGCCTCAAGCTGGAACTTTTCAAGGCTTGTAGCATGAAGCATAAGGCTTGCAGCCAGGGTCCAGGACGGTATAATTGGCCTGAGTTTTTCTTCCTGTATGCAAGAAAATCACAAATATGAAATCGAAAACTAAAAAATCAAAAAAGTTTGCGCTGTTTTTTGACCAGATGGCTACAAAAATTACAAAAGCTTCAGGTAAACCAGCAGCATTCATTATAGCTTGTATTCTTATTATTGTTTGGGGAGTAACCGGTCCCATTTTCCATTATTCAGATACCTGGCAACTCGTTATTAATACAGGTACCACCATCATTACTTTTTTGATGGTATTTATCATTCAGCAAACACAAAACAAGGACACGATTGCCTTGCAGATAAAATTGAATGAGTTGATAGCAAGCAGTGAATCTGCCAGCAATCGACTCGTAAGTGCCGAAGATTTTACGACAGATGAACTGGAGGTGTTGAAAAAGTTCTACAGTAAGCTTTCGGCTTTGGCTGAGAAAGAAAAAGACATTCATTCTTCACATTCTCTGGATGAAGCCGATCTCAGGCATGCAAGAAAACTGGAACATTCGGTAGAACGAACAATTAAAAAAGCACAAAAGTAGTCCGTTGCGATAAATTGTCGCAGAATCACCGAGACACGGACCCTCAGTGATTCAGTGGCTCAGTGGCATACATTGTAGCTTGTGCCTTGCAACTTGTGTCTTTCCGTTAATCTTTTGGATTCAACGCGTCATCAATCCTTGTTAGCACGTCCTGCAAATGATACCTGCTCATGTCATCAGGAATAGTTGGTATTGCAGCTTTGATCTCTGCTCTCAATGTTATAAGGTGCGCCCTTACTATACTTTTTATATCTGACTTATCCACGCTTAACTGCGGGCGTGATGTACCACCAAAATTTATGACAATCGTTGTTTCAGAGGTCCTGGGTGGAGCAATAATGCCCCTAAGAATATTCACGTACGATTTCTGTAAATTCCTTCGGTAGATATCTATTTTCTTTTTTGTTGCGAGCTCACTCCAGATCCCTTTTTTAAGATCTGAAAACATTTCAGTAACGGAATAGCCCTTATTTCCTTCCTCAGCTTGAAACTGGATCAGTTTATTCATCGTGCTCGTGCTGAATAAACGATTCAATACATTGTCCTGGATGTTCCCAATAGTCACAAGCGGTGTGCCACCAATACGATCATAAACTTTATTGTCAGCCAACCAAACTGGCGTAGTGAATAATTGTTTGTTGAGGAAATCAACCGCTTCTTTTTGTTTTGCTTTTGGCACATACTCATACACTGCGCCCGACTGTTCAACTGTTTTTGGTGTCAAACAAATTCCCCCGACATTTCTCGATACATGACCCATGTAACGATTAAACTGCCCTGTGACCTGCGCATAAATATCAGAAAGGCTTTTATAATCCCTGTTATCTTCCTTTGTCCACTCTAGCAACTTAGGCATCATGTATTGAAGATTTTTTATTCCATATCCGCTTGCCTTCATCGCGTCATCGCCAAGATCCTCGGTCTGGTTGCGTGGATCATCCGGGTTGGTTTCGCCATCGCCCCAGAAAAGCCTCGGATTTTTTAAGCTATCGATCACCCATTTATTTACGTACGCTCTCTCGTCATCACCATCGTTAAATTGATAAAAGCGTTTATATCCCCACTGGATCGCCCATTTGTCATAGTCGCCGATCCGGGGAAACAAGCCGTTTTCATCAACATGATCTTCAGGCTGTGCTACATAGTTGAACCGTGCATAATCCATTATCGAAGGCGTGTGACCGTTTGCGTCCACCCAAGCTTTATTACGCAAATTTTCGACAGGCACCGTGGACGATGAGCCCCAGTTGTGACGAAGTCCCAATGTGTGACCCACCTCATGCGATGAAACAAAGCGGATCAACTGTCCCATAAGCTCATCATTGAAAACCATTTTTCTTGCAGCCGTATCACTGGGTGATGCCTGTATCATATACCAGTTTTGCAGAAGCTCCATCACGTTATGATACCAATTGATATGGCTTTCCATGATCTCACCACTCCGCGGATCTGAAATACTCGGACCGCTTGCATTGGCAACATCAGAAGGTTTGTAAACAATAGCAGAAAAACGCGCATCCTCAAGACTCCATTCAGGATCCTCTTTTTTTGTAGGAGCAGCTTTTGCAACAATTGCATTCTTAAAACCTGCTTTCTCAAATGCGAGGTTCCAGTCATTGACACCTTCAATCAGGTAAGGAACCCATTTTTTAGGTGTAGCAGGATCAATATAAAACACGATCTGTTTTTTCGGTTCTACTAATTCACCACGTCTGTATTTTTCCAAATCCTCATCTTTTGGTTCCAGTCTCCAGCGTTTGATCAATTGGACAGATTCCACCCCCTGCGGATTTGAATCGAAATCAGTATAACCAACCGTGAAATAACCGATTCGTGCATCAAAATATCTTGCCTGCATGGGTACCTTGGGCAATAACACCATTGAGCTATTTAATTCCACTGTAAGATTACCTCCGGAAGGACCACCTACGCCACCAAAACCACCCGGTGTCGCTGGTGCTCGTGCATAAGTCTTTACCGTTGTAATTTCAACATTGATTGGGAATGACCTGATGCCAACGATATATGATTTGTCTGGCTGTAACCCGCCGATGCGAACGGCGGATTTTATACTGCTGTTGAAGAACAGAACATCATTGTCGCCATTCACATAATCGGTCACTTCTATTACACTGGCCGCTGAATCTTTTGCTAAAGCCTTAACATCGAAAGCAGCAGCAATGGGTTGAATATTTGAATTTGTAACAGCCCAGAACATTGGTGATGTTGAATCCTTCGCATACTCCGCGTATGAAATGGTACGAAGAAATATTTTGTTGTTGGGTCCTTTTTCAAATCGTACAACGTTCTGTCCTATCTGGTCACCTGCATAACCAAAAAAGCCGGCGCGCATACCGGTAGCGGCTTTTGAAATACGATTCACGACAAGGATCTCACGGTTCAGCAATGAGTCAGGAATCTCAAAAAAGTATTTGTCATCGATCTTATGTACTTTAAATAAACCTTCATCGGTTTTTGCTTTGTCCGTAATAACATCTTTGTAGGGCTTTGGACTTTGGGTAGCACGCGTTGGAGCTGGATGCGTAGTGTCTGTACGGGGTTGAGCAAACAATGCGCAGGTAATCAGTAATGCAATTACCTGTAGGGTGGAATAAGACAGGGACTTTCTCATTTTGATGTGCTTGTTTAGGATGAATGACGAAAGCAATATACTAAAGGAAAATTTATTTCAACATCGCTAGAAAAATTTTTATAAGAGCGGTTAGAACATATGAAGAAGAAATAGGTTTCATTTCATCCAAATAAAAAACCGTCTTGATCAAGACGGTTTTATAATTTTTATTATTTAAGGTGCCCCTGATTATTACTTATTAATTACCAATTCCAACTCACCATTCACCATTCACTATTCACTGCTTTCTTTCTTCTCTCCTTTCTTTTTGCCTTTTGGTGCAAACATCGCCAGCATTCTGCGGCCTTCCATTTTTGGCATGCTTTCCAAAACTCCTATATCCGTTAAACGTTCGGCAAACTTCAGCAATAGCAATTGTCCCCTGTCCTGGAATTGTATCGCACGACCTTTGAATTGTACATATGCTTTCACTTTATTGCCTTCTTTCAAGAAATTCTCAGCGTGCTTTGCTTTGAAATTAAAATCATGTTCATCCGTGTTGGGAGTAAACCTGATCTCTTTTACTTCAGAGACTTTGGCATTCGCCTTCATCTCCTTTTCTTTTTTCTTTTTATCGTAGAGGAATTTGTTATAATCAATGATCTTACAAACCGGCGGATCAGCGTTTGGAGAGATTTCGACGAGGTCGAGTTGCTGGGCTTGCGCCATTTTAAGAGCCTCACCCGTTGGATAAACCCCCACTTCTACATTGTCTCCAACTAGTCGCACCTGGGGCACCCTGATAAAATGATTAATGCGGTGTTCTGCTTCTTTTCGGGGAGCAAACCGGTTCCTGTTGAAACCACCTTTATTGAAACCTCCTCCGCCTGGTCTAAATCCACCTGGTCTTGGTTGAAAACCTTTGTTCGGTACTGCCATTTAAATTTTTTATGTTAGGCTCTGCCTCTGAGCGATTTTATTTTTTTTCGTCTTCCTTTGAGGCCTCAGGAAGTTTTCAAATTTCTATCACCTTGCTCGAATGAGTGATGAGTGATCAGTAATGAGTGAGGCTTCCTTCACTCATTATTCATTACTCATTGCTATTCTCCGGCTCTCTGTTCAATTTCGTTCTTTACTTCTGAAATAAATTCATCTACAACTTTCGCACCCAAGTCTCCCTTTCCATGCCGGCGGACTGACGCCTTTCCGTCGCTCATTTCTTTTTCACCGATCACTAGCATGTAAGGAACCTTCATCAACTCAGTATCACGTATCTTCTTTCCTATCTTTTCATTCCTGTCATCGATCTCTCCACGAATATCAGCTTTTTTCAACTTATGTAAAACAGTTTTAGCATATTCCAAAAACTTATCGCTGATCGGCAAAATTTTCACCTGGACCGGCGATAGCCACACCGGCAAATTCCCTGCATAATGCTCCAATAAGAATCCAATGAAACGCTCATGTGTTCCCAGGGGAGCCCGGTGAATGATCAGGGGCGTTTCCGTTTTATTATCCTGGGTGGTATATTGTAATTTAAAACTCCGGCTCTGTGAAAAATCTACCTGGTTGGTCGCCAGCGTGAATTCCCTTCCGATCACACTGAATATTTGTACATCGATCTTCGGGCCATAAAATGCAGCTTCATCCTGCACCTCAACATAAGGAATGTTCGACTCAATTAGTACGTTTCTGACCATTGTCTCAGTTTCCTTCCAAAGCTCAGGGTGGTTTACATATTTCACACCCAATTTTTCCGGTGAATGCAATGACAGGCGCATCACGTATTTGTCGATCCCGAAGATCTTGAAATATTTAATGTACATGTCATTCACCGCTCTGAACTCATCATTGAATTGTTCTTTGGTGCAATAAATATGGGCGTCATTCATATGCAGGCAGCGCACTCTCATTAAACCAAATAATTCGCCACTTTGCTCATACCTGTAAACAGTTCCGTATTCGGCAATACGGTAAGGCAGGTCCCGATAGCTTTTGGGTTCGGCGGCATAGATCTTATGATGATGCGGGCAGTTCATTGATTTCAGGTAGTACTTCTCACCTTCCATTTCCATCGGCGGATACATGCTGTCAGCATAATAAGGCAGATGCCCGCTGGTAAGATACATACTCTCTTTGGCAATGTGCGGAGTGACAACTCTTTTATAGCCTGCGTCAAGCTCCGTTTCCTTTGCGAGTTTTTCCAGCTCTTCAATGATCACGGTCCCGTTAGGCATCCACATGATCAGGCCAGGTCCCACATCATCATCCATTGTATAAATCCCAAGTTCTTTGCCCAATTTGCGATGATCTCTCTTCTTTGCTTCTTCAAGCATCTGGAGATGTTCATCCAGTTCCTTTTGGGAAGGAAAGGTTACACCATATACCCTGGTAAGCATTTTATTTTTTTCATCACCTTTCCAATATGCCCCTGCAATATTCGTAAGCTTGATGGCTTTGATAAATCCTGTATTGGGAATGTGCGGACCCCGGCACAGATCGGTGAAGTTTCCCTGGGAATAAAAAGTTATTCCTCCATCGTTCAGATTTTGCAATAGGTCCAGTTTATATTCGTCGCCTTTATCTGAAAAATATTTTATTGCATCCTTCTTTGATATTTCCTTTCTTGTATAAATATTGTTTTGCTTCGCCAATTCATTCATCTTCTTTTCCAGCTTTGCCAGGTCTTCTTCCGTCATTTTCCTGTCTCCAAGATCCATGTCATAATAAAAACCATTTTCAACAGGCGGCCCCACCCAAAATTTTACACCAGGAAACAGCGACTCAACAGCCTCGGCCATTAAATGTGCTGATGAGTGCCAGAAAGTAGCTTTACCTTCCGCGTCATTCCAGGTCAATAATTTTATTGATGCATTGTCATTGATGGGTCTTGTGGCATCCCATACCTGTCCGTTTATATTTGCTGCAAGAACCTTTCTTGCCAGGCCCTCCGAAATTGATTTTGCGATATCCAATGCTGTAGTCCCCTTTTCATATTCTCGAACAGCGCCATCTGGAAAAGTGATGTTGATCATTTTATTTGGTGAGTGGTGAGTGGCGAATGGTGAGAAGGTGTATGTCCTACTCACTACTGGCCATTTTCCACTTGCATTTTTAAGAGCGGCAAAATTAACAAACTATTGGTGCAGAACCATACCTTTCCGTACGAAGTTATTCGTTAGTTTTACAGCGTAATGGAAAGATTTTTTTTAAGGCCGTTGCTATCGATTTCTGCCGTGTTTTTCATTTTCAATTTTTCCGCTGCCCAGGATCTTACCGGCATTTGGAAAGGCTATTTCATCACTGATGTTGGCGAGCAATACAAACTCGAATTTCAAATAAAACAGGATAATCCTTCTTCTGTAACCGGCGTTTCCTATTCTTATCTCGACGTTCGGTTTTATGGCAAGGCAACGATGACAGGAAGCATGGACAGATCTGAGAAAAAATTCCAGATCCAGGAACTGCGGACGGTTGAAGTAAAAAGTTTGGGCGGTGGTGGAACCTGCCTTATGAAATACATCTTTACTTATGACAGATCTGGAAAAGAGGAATTTTTAGAAGGGACATTTGTGGGAAAGAGTGAAGACAGGCAGAATCCAAAAAATAATGGTGACTGGGGCAATTGCGGAGGTGGCAAGGTTTATCTCCGCAGAGTTCAAAACTCCGATTTTTATGTGGAACCATTTTTACGCGATAAACCCGTAGTAAAAAAAGATACTGCTGCAACTGTCACAACAAGTCCTCCTCCTGTTGTCAAAAAAGCCCCACCAAAAACGAATCCAACAACGACGAAGAAAAAAACTTCGACGGTTAAAAAACCCACAACGTCAGTTAAGAAGAATACCAGTACAGTTAAAACAAAGCCGGTCATTATAAATCCAAAGACTGATTCTACAAAAAAGACTACCCAACCTGAAATAAAAAATCCAGTTGCTGCGAAAAAGACAATTACACCGGACATTTTGAAGACGAGAGAGAATGCATTGGCACAAACGATTACCGTCAACACAGAACAGGTAACTATTAAATTGTATGATAATGGTGAAATAGATGATGACACCATCTCAGTCTTTGTCGACAAACAATTAAAACTTTCACACAAAAGACTAAGCACTTCGCCAATCGTATTGACACTTGACTTTGATGCCAGTGACACGGAGCATGAAGTAGTGATGGTAGCAGAAAACCTGGGACGTATTCCACCAAATACCTCTTTGATGGTCATCACTGCAGGTGACAAACGCTACCAGGTGCAGATCACTTCTACTGAACAAAAAAATGCTATGGTAAGATTCAAATATGAAAGGCCGTCACCATAAAAACCGCTCAAGTATTTTTTACCACCGCTAACACCTTTCTCATTATCTTCAACGCCATGTCCCGATCAGTCACCGTAATGCTTTCTTTGTGCGTGGCCATCACAATCCATGCGCAAAATTTGGGAGGGACCTGGCGAGGAAAACTTACGCAGGGTCCCGGTGGATGTTTTCCTGTCTACTTTATCGAAATGCAGGTAAGGGTCGAAGGCCTGAAAGTATATGGCTCATCTTATCATTTTTCTGATGTAAATAATTTTGTCAAAGAGAACTTCGAAGGTGTTTTAGACTCAAAGAGTAAAACCGTTACCATCCAGGAAACAGGCCCTACCACATTTCATGTGCCACCGGATTGCATTCCCTGCATCAAGCGCTATACACTGGCCTTTGCACAAGTGAGGGATTCTCAAACCCTGAGTGGTGATTGGGGAGGCAGAATGATGAACAGCCAGGTATCATGTCCCCCGGGCAAGATCATTTTAACAAAAGAAGCTTCTTCTATTTTCAATGAAATAAGAGTCGATACAGGAAATCTTCGTCTTGACTTTTATGATAACGCGGAAATCGATGGTGATACAATTTCGGTTTCCGTCGATAATGAAATGGCAGTGTCGCATCAACGCCTTTCAGCAAAACCTATCGCTGTCAATATCAGGATAGATTTTGTAAAGACTGACCACGAAGTGGTGATGATCGCTGAGAATGAAGGTTCAATTCCTCCAAATACTGCCTTGCTGATAGTAACTGCGGGAGATAAGCGATATCGTTTGTTCCTTAGTTCCGATGTAGATCAGAAAAAAGTTTTAGTCAGGTTTATTTACGAAAAACCTAAGTAAGGTTTAAGGTAAAGGGATAAGGTATAGGGGCACTGAGACCGATTCTTACACCTTACCACTCACACCACCCTGTACCTTCTTAAAACGCCCTCTGATTCTTCGCCGGTGGCAGCAACTCTTTCCTCGGCATCTTTTCATCACGTTGCGCGGTATTGTAAACAAATGTTGCAACAATGATCGCAGCCTGTTTCAAGTCTTCCGG
>Ga0070661_100002333_pt1 | contig 13015 bp, 7 predicted proteins | sample KBSC43metaG_FD_64663 | JGI IMG/M metagenome (GOLD analysis project Ga0070661, IMG submission 64663) | Corn rhizosphere microbial communities from Kellogg Biological Station, Michigan, USA - KBS C4-3 metaG | ecosystem: Host-associated > Plants > Roots > Rhizosphere > Soil ...
ATGGAGCGTGGCATCGCCGAGCACGAGACTCAGTTCGGCGTGCCGAGCCTTGCGTGCGATGCACTGTTCGACCCGCTCAAGTCTCAGCCGCGATTTCAGGCGCTCATGCGCCGGCTTGCTCTCCGCGTCTGTCCGGTGACTGGCGATTGGCCAATCGGTACGCCGCCTCGGTTGCGGACCGACGGGCGATGACGAGCGACGATCCACGCCTTGCCGTCGGGGCAGGCGAAGATGTACACCTAGCCGGTCGCCTTCCGCGAAAAAGAAATGCTCACGCGCATCAGTAGTCTCGTACTCTCGGTCGCCGCACTGATGTGGGCGCCTAACCACGACGCCCTCGCGCAGCAACAGGGCCAACAGCCGCGCGTCGTCGTCTTCTCGAAGACCGCCGGATTCCGACACAGCTCCATCGAGCCCGGGATCGCCGCGATCAAGAAGCTCGGGCAAGGCAACGGGTTCATCGTCGACGCGACGGAAGACGCCACCGCCTTCACCGACGCGAACCTCAAGCGCTATCGCGCGGTGATCTGGCTCAGCACGACCGGCGACGTGCTCGACCCGACCCAGGAGGCGGCGTTCGAGCGCTACATCCAGGCCGGTGGCGGCTACGTCGGGATCCACTCCGCCACCGACACGGAGTACGAGTGGCCGTGGTACGGCAAGCTCGCCGGCGCCTACTTCAACGGGCACCCGAACAACCCGAACGTGAAAAAGGGGACGTTCCGCGTCATCGACAAGTCGGACCCGTCGACGCAGGGACTTCCGGAACGATGGGAGCGCACCGACGAGTTCTACAACTTCCGGAACATCCAGCCGGACCTGCACGTTCTCATCGACATCGACGAGAAGAGCTACGAGGGCGGAACGAACGGCGACCGCCATCCGATGAGCTGGTACCACGCGTTTGCCGGCGGGCGCGCGTGGTACACGAACATGGGGCACACCGACGAGACATTCTCCGATCCGCTGTTCCTTCGCCACCTGACGGCTGGCATCCGCTACGCGATGGGAAACGGGACGCTCGACTACAAGCGCTCGCGCCCCGAGGAGAACCGCTTCACGAAGGTCGTCTTCGCCGAAAAGCTGGAAGAGCCGGTGGAGCTGGCGGTGCTGCCTGACGAGCGCGTGCTCTTCATCGAACGCCGCGGGGCGATCAAGCTGTACACGCCGGCGACGAAGACCGTGAACCGGATCGGCTTCATCCCCGTCAACCTCAAATACAACAACGGCGACCAGGCGGAGGACGGTCTCCTCGGCCTAACGACCGATCCCGGCTTCGCAACCAACGGCTTCGTCTACATGTACTACTCGCCGGCCGGGACGGAGCCCAAGAACGTGCTCGCGCGGTACGTGATGCACGGCGACTCGATCGACATGTCGTCAGCCAAGGTGATGCTCGAGGTCGCAACCCAGCGCGATCAGTGCTGTCACACCGGAGGCTCGATGGCCTTCGACGGGCACGGGAACCTCTATCTATCCACGGGCGACAACTCCAATCCGTTCGCCAACGGCTACGCGCCGATCGACGAACGCCCGGGGCGTTCCCCGTGGGACGCGCAAAAATCGTCCGCCAACACGAACGACCTGCGCGGCAAGATCATCCGCATTCACCCCGAACCCGACGGCTCATACACGATCCCCGAGGGCAACCTGTTTCGGCCGGGGACGCCGAAGACGCGGCCTGAGATCTACACAATGGGTCATCGCAACCCGTACCGGATCTCGGTGGACAAGCGTACGGGCGTCCTCTACTGGGGCGACGTCGGCCCTGACGCGCAGGTGGACTCCGCCGACCGTGGCCCGGCCGGGCAGGACGAGGTGAACCGCGCGCCGCGCGCGGGGAACTATGGCTGGCCGTACTTCGTCGGCGACAACAAGGCGTACGTCAATCTCGACTACGCGACGATGACGCCCGGTCCCAAGTTCGATCCCGAACGTCCGGTGAACGACTCGCCTAACAACACGGGACTGAACGAGCTGCCGCCGGCACAGAAGGCGTTCATCTGGTATCCGTACGCGCCGTCCTCGGAGTTCCCACTCGTCGGCAACGGTGGGCGCGCGGCGATGGCAGGCCCGGTCTTCCACCGAGAGGACTTCGCCAACGTGCCGCGTCCCTTTCCGCAGTGGTACGACGGAAAGCTCTTCATCTACGAGTGGATGCGCGGCTGGATCATGGCGGTGACCATGGACTCGGCCGGCAACTACGCGGACATGGAGCGCTTCATGCCAAGCTCCAGGTTCTCGAACCCGGTGGACATGGAGTTCGGTCCGAACGGCGACCTGTACATGCTGGAGTACGGGACCGCGTGGTTTCAGGGAAACGACGACGCACGGCTCGTCCGCATTGAATACAACGCCGGGAACCGGGCGCCGGTGGTCGTGGCGAACGTCGACCGGCCGGCCGGCGCGCTGCCGCTGCGCGTGAAGCTCTCGTCGGCGGGGACGACCGACGCCGACGGCGACTCGCTCACGTACCAGTGGACGGTGACGCGCCAGAACGGGACGGTCGTGCGCCGCCTAACGGGACCGGACGCGACGCTGACGCTCGAGCAGGCCGGGACATACCTGGCGACGCTGGCGGCGACCGACGCGCAGGGTGCACGCTCCACCGGCAAGGTACTGGTAGCTGCCGGGAACGAGCCGCCGAAAGTCGCGGTCGATCTGGTAGGCAGCAATCGGACATTCTTTTTCCCCGGAGTTCCGATCCGCTACGCCGTGCGCGTCACCGACCGCGAGGACGGATCGCTCGCCAGCGGGCGCATTCCGGCCAGCCGCGTTAGGGTCACCGCCGACTTCCTGAAGGATGCGCCGACGTCGGCCGCCGCGGCGCGCGGCGGCGCCGAGTCGCTCCTGCCGCACGCCGAAGGGAAGGCGCTGATCGAGAGCAGTGACTGTCTGGCGTGTCACAAGGTCGACCGGACGTCGGTCGGGCCCATGTACACGGCGGTGGCAGAGCGCTATCGCGGCGACACGACCGCCGTGATGCGCCTGGCGCGAAAGATTCGCAGCGGTGGCACTGGCGTGTGGGGAAAGAACACGATGCCGGCGCACCCGCAGCTCACGGAAGCACAAACGAGGGAGATGGTCGCCTACGTGCTGAGCCTCGGCGGACAGACGAAGTCGGCGTCACTCCCCGTGCGTGGCGAATACACGCCGTCGGACTCCATTGCCGGTTCGGCCAAGGGAGCCGTCGTGCTGCGAGCGTCGTACACCGACCGCGGCGCGAACGGAATCCTCGGCGTACCCGGCGAGACGTCGGTAATACTGCGCGCACCGACGGTCGTCGTGGCGAGCGGCACGCTCTCCGACGGCTTGCAGAAGATGACTCCCGACGGAATGCCGATCGAGGTCACGATCGTGAACCGATCGGGGAGCTCGGTGAAACTGGAGCAGATCGATCTGACGGGAGTCTCGGGCGTGCTGATCTCGGCGACGGCACCGGCGCAATACGGCGCGTTAGGCGGGAAGATCGAACTACACGTCGACTCGGTGACTGGTCCGCTCGCCGGCGAGACGGAAGTCATCACGCCGTCCGCCGATTCGGCAGCGCCGCCGGTCCAACTTCATGCGTCGCTCACCCCGACGCAGGGACTGCACGACGTGTATCTCGTCTTCCGCAACGAGCAGGCGACGAGCGGGCAGCAGATGTTGTTCGTCGTGCTGACGGCGACGTTTCAGGGAGGGAAGGCGGTTGGGGGATGAGGGAGACGGGAGACGGGAAGGAAAAAGCGGAACGTCGCGCCCGGACCGACATTATTCTCCGCCTGAATGCGTCCGCGGTGTGCGAGAACGATCGACCGGCTGATCGTTAGGCCGAGTCCCAGTCCCTGCACCCGATCGGTGAAGAACGGGTCGAACACGGAGTCGAGCTGATCTTCGGGAATGCCGATGCCGCGATCGGCGACGGCGATCTCCACGAGCTCGTCATCGACGACCGTCGTCAGGGTCAGCTCGCGATCAGCCGGCGTCACCGTGCTCATCGCGTCGCACGCGTTGAGGATGAGATTGAGGATGACCTGCTGCAGCTGAATGCGGTCGCCCAGCACCGCGGGCAACTCCGGCGAAAGCGCCGTTGTGATCCGCATCCGTCGCAGGAGGAGGTCGCTGTGCGTCAGGTCGAGGACCTCCCGCGCGATTTCGTTGAGATCGACGGGCTGCAGAACGGTATCGCGCTTCTTGAGGAGCTCGCGCAGGCGGTGGATGACCGTGCCGGCCCTCTTGTCGTTCTTGATGACGTCGTCCAGGGCGGCGCGCAGCTCGTCCAGGTCCAGCGGGCTTTGATCCAGCAGTCGGCGCGCGGCCTGCGCGTTCGTCAGAATCGCCGCGAGCGGCTGGCTCAGCTCGTGCGCCAGTGCGCCCGACTGTTCGGCCAGTATCAGCACGCGATTCAGATGCGCAAGCTCCTCGCGTTGCGCGGCCGCGTCGAGCTCGGCGCGCTTGCGGTCGGTAATGTCCCGCACGATGCAGAGGAACCTGTCGGCGTCGGCGCGGACGATACGGGCTTCGTAGAAGCGCTGCTCGTGGTGCTCCTCGAGATTGTACTCCAGTAGCTCCGGTTCGTTGGTGGCAAGCGCCCGTTCGAACGCGCGCTCGTAGGCGCCGGCGAGCCACGACGGCAGGACCTCACGCATCGACTTCCCGAGGAAAGCCTCGGGCGGCGCGAGGAGAGCTTCGGGATTCTTGACGTGATAGTCGAGGTACACGCCATCGCCGCTCATCACGAACATCCAATCCGGAATGGCGCGAAGAATGGCGCGGTTGCGTTCCTCGCTCCGACGCAGCGCCTCCTGTGACCGGTGATGATCGATCGCGGCGCCCGCAAGATCTGCCGCCGTCTCGAGGAGTCGGAGCTCTTCCCGGCTCGGCCCGCGCGGCGTGGGGCAGTACATCGCGAACGAGCCGAGCACCTTTTTGTGCGGGGACAGAATCGGAGTCGACCAGCAAGCGTGCAGCCCGCTCGCGACCGCCACGTCGCGCAGGACATCCCACGGCGAGTCGCAATGGCAAACGATGTCGGTGTCGATGACCGGTTGCCCGACTTGCATCATGGTACCGCTGGAGCCAACGCGCGGGCCCAGTGGCTTACCATCGATCCGCTCGGAATATTCGTCGGGAAGGCTCGGCGCGGCACCAACCCGTACGTGAACGCCATCCGTGTCGAGCAGCACGACCGAACAGACCGACCCATCGCACTGGTCCTCGACGACGTGCACGAGGAGGGTCAGGACCTCATCGAGCGGGGCGCCGGTGGCGATCATCTCGAGCACCTGGCGCTGGCCGGCGTGGACCGCCTCTTCCTGAAACAGCCCCGAGACGTCGCGCGAAATTCCTGCGACGGAATGCTCGATTCCCGCCGCATCGCTCCCGCGAGCTAACTCGTCGGCCGTGGCCCGCTCGATGGCGAATGCCACTGCCGTGGCAATGACGGACGCAAGCTGGACCTCCTCGGCCTCGAACACGTGCGGTGCGTCGTAATACAGCATGAATTTGCCGATGACGCGACCGAGGCTGACCAGGGGAATGAAGGCCAGCGCGACGATCTGCTCGCGAACGAACGCCGGCAGATACTCCTGGAGGGACGGGTCGCGTGAAACGTCGGGGACGAGGATTGGCTCAGCGTCCACGGAATCGGGCGTCCACGGCGAGTGCCCCTCCACCGCGGCCCGATATTCACTCGACAGGCCGCGGTACGCCTTGAACCGCATCACCCGATCCGGGTCGAACAGCAGGACGGACGCGCGCGACACATTCAGGCACTCGGCCAGCGTCGCGAGCGCGGCGCCATAGACGCCGTCGAGATCTCGCGTCCGCCCGAGCGCGCGGCTCACCGCCAGGCGGACGGCGAGCTGCCGATTGGTTGTCGCGGGTATCCGCCGAGTGGTGGTGGTCACGGCGCGCTCTCGTGACTGTCGGACAAGGCCCGAGCGATCGCTGCCGTGAGATCGCTCTCATCGAACGGCTTGGTGAGGGACTGCGTACCGGCGTGCACCGTTGTGCCGTTGGGTGAGGGACCTCCATCGCCGGTAATGAACACGATGGGAGTGGAGAAGCCGCGCAGCCGGAGGCGCTCCATCAGCTCGAAGCCGTTCAGTCCGGGCAAGCGGAGGTCGACGATGAGGCAGTCCGCCGCAACCGGCGTTGCCTCATACTCCTCCGCCGACGCGAAGACGCGGACCTTGTGGCCCATCGCGCGAAGCAGTCGCCGAAGGGCCGTACGAACCTCTTCGTCGTCATCGACGACGACGAGATCGAACGAATCAGTGTTGGTCATGGGACGGTTGCAACATTCTACGCCGATCGCGCCGAACTGCAACGCGACCATCGGTCACCGGATTTCCGTCTCCCTACTACACTGACGAGCAGCCGTCAGTTCGCTTTCTCGTCCGGCGGCAGCTTTCCATCGAGCACAGCGCGGATCGCGGTCTCGATTCGAGGCCATGTCCACTGACTGGCGCTCGCGATCTCGAAGTGGCCCGCCCCCGGGAAGAAGAGCGTGCGCACGGAGTCTCCGGCCTTCGCGGCCGCGCTGGCGTATGCGTCGACCAGATCGCGCGGCACGAAATCCTCATAGGTGCCGATCGCGATCACCTGCGGAACTCCGAGTGGTAACAGCGCCATCGGCGACGCCTGTCTATAGCGCTCCGGGACCGTTCTCGGCGTTCCACCGAGGAGCGTCGTGATGACCGAGTCGCGACACAACCCCTCGTACTCGCGAATGTGCGCAGTCATGTCCACCGGGCCCGCGAGGTCCACGACGCCCCGTACCGGCAGCGGATTTGCCACGTAAAGCGCGCTTCCCTTGGGCACGCGCGAGCGCGCGGCCGCCCACATCGCTAGATGACCGCCCGCCGAGTGCCCGACGATCACCACGCGTCCCAGGTCGAGCTTGTGCTCCGACGCAATGGTTCGCAGGCGATCGACGGCGTGCGCGACATCGAGATACGTGCCCGGCCATCCGCTCCCCGGTTGCCCGAGTCTGCGATACTCGATGTTCCAGGTGGCGATTCCGTTCGCCTTGAGTGCATCGCCCATTTGCCCTAAATAGCTGGCCTGTGCGTAGGCCGCCTTGAAGCAGCCACCGTGAACGAGGACCACGACTGGATGCGGCCCCGGACCTGTCGGCACTCTGAGCTCGCCGTACTGACTCGAGTCCGTGCCGTAGGAGATCCGCAGGTCCGGTGGCCGAGTCGGGAGCGACGCCAAGTCCTGTGGCGTCATCAGCTTGACAGTCTTCGTCGTGTCGGGGGAGGGCGTCGCGACGTTTGACGTGTCGGCAGACGCGGAACCTCGTGAACATCCGACCGACAGCACCAGCGATACAGCCGACATGGTGGTCAGCCGCCAGCTACCGAACTTCGTCGTCATCGAAATCGCTCCGCTCGGGCACGACGTAACATGTCGTGCGCAGCGCGATGGTGCTCACTTTTGTCCCGTCACCAGGGCGGGCGGTTGACGCTGTGGGCCACCAGGCCCATTGTAACCACGCGGTGCCCCATGGTTGGATGACTCATCGGCTGAGCTCGGACCCACGCGAGCAGCTTCAGGCGACGCTCGGCAACGGCTTGCGCATCGAGCGCGAGCTGCCGGGCGGCGGCATGGCGCGTGTGTTCCTCGCGCGCGACACCGCCCTCGACCGCGACGTCGTCATCAAGGTGCTCGCGCCCGAGCGCGCCGTGAGCCTCAGCGCCGAGCGCTTCACCCGGGAGATTCGGCTGGCGGCGGCACTGCAGGAGCCTCATATCGTGCCGGTCCTCAACACCGGGCTCACGAGGGACGGGCTTCCGTACTACACCATGCCGTTCGTGCCGGGCGATTCGCTGCGCGCGCGCATCGAGGCGGGCCCCGTGCCACTCACCGAGTGCGCGGAGATCCTCCGCAACCTCGCCCAGGCCTTGGCCTACGCGCACGACCACCGTGTGGTGCACCGCGACATCAAGCCGGCCAACGTGCTGCTGTCGTCGGGCACGGCGGTCGTCACGGACTTCGGCATCGCCAAGGCGCTTGCCGCGGCGGGCCCCGGGGGCGAGCTGACGCTCACGGAGGCCGGCTCGTCGTTAGGCACGCCGGCATACATGGCACCCGAACAGGCCGCGGGCGACGACGTCGACGCACGTGCCGACGTCTACTCCTGGGGCGTCATCGCCTACGAGCTGCTCGCCGGCCATCACCCGTTCCCCGACAGGAAGACCGCGCAGCAGATGGTCATGGCGCACCTTGGCGAGCGGCCAAAGGAGCTCGCCGATCAATTGCGCGATGAGCACCGCCGCGATCCGATGGCCCGAGGCCTCGCGACGCTCGCGATGCGCTGCCTCGAAAAGGACCGCGATGTACGGCCCGCGAATGGCGCCGCGCTGCTGGCTGCGCTGCATGCGATCGGGGTATCCTCGCCGGGCGCCCGCACGTCGCGCCTCGCGATTGCCGTCGGAGCTGCGGCGGTGCTCCTCGCCGCGGCGATCGCCGGCGTGTTCTGGTGGAGTCAGGGAAAGGCACGTGCTGCCGCGCTCGTGCCGAGGATCCAGAGCCTTGCTGCACAGGGCAAGTATTCCGCGGCGTACGGTCTGGCGAAACAGGCGCGCCGCCACCTCGCAGAGGATTCGACGTTCAAGGCCGTCTTCGCTGACGTGACCAACGAGATCTCCGTCACGTCCGACCCACCAGGCGCGCGCGTGTACATCGCCATGTTCGGCGATTCCACCGTGGCCGACTCCAGCGACGGCACGCCGATCGGCACGACGCCCGTTAGGCAGTACGTCACGGCCCGCGGCGACTATCGCGTCGCCGTGAAAGCGCCGGGCTACGACCCGGCGCGGCGAATCGCGTCCCGGTTCCTTACGCCGAGCGAGGGCTTGAGCGCGGCCGCCCGGTCCATCGCCCTCGACGTTCGACTGTCGCGCACCGGTTCTGTTCCCGAAGGAATGGTGGCAATCCCGGGAGGAAAGTATCAGATCGTGGGTCACGACATTGGCCGGGGCCAGGCCGCCGACCTCGCACCATTCGCGCTCGACCGCTTCGAGGTGTCCAACGATCGATTCGCCGAGTTCGTCCGAGCGGGCGGGTACCGGAACGCCGCGCTATGGTCGGGCAGCGGCGAGACCGTCGCGCCGACCCGCCTCGTCGACAAAACCGGGCTTCCGGCACCGCGTGACTGGGTGAACGGCGCGCCCCTGGCGGGCCGCGGCAACCATCCCGTGACCGGCGTGTCGTGGCCCGAAGCCGCTGCGTATTGTGCCTGGCGCGGTGGCCGACTCCCTTCGCTCTTCGAGTGGGAAAAGGCGTCGCGCGATGGCCGCGCCTCGCACTTCGGCATCCTGATGCCCTGGGGGCAGTACGACGCGAAGTCGTTAGGCGCCGTACGCGCCAACCTCTCCGGGACAGACACGGCCCCGGTCGAGAGCTTCCCGTTCGCGATCAGCCCGTACGGCATCTACAACATGGCGGGCAACGTGAAAGAGTGGCTCGTCAATCGCGTGGGCGACGGTTGGGGAACCACCGGCGGCTCCTGGCAGGACCCGATGTATCTGGTCGGCCAGGTCGGGAGCCAATCGGATGGCTCGCCGGTCGTCGGCTTCCGCTGCGTGCGACCGCTCGCGCAGGGCAAGAGCGACGCGGGTCTGGCGCCGTTGCCCGTGACGACTGTGGCACCCACGTACCATCCGGTCGGTCCGGCAGAATTCCAGGGACTGCTCGAGCACTACCGTTACGATCCTCGTCCTGCGAACCCGCGTGGGCGTACCGTGGTCGAGACTCCCGACTGGATTCGCGAGCGGCTCTGGATCGACGGCCCGAAGGGCGACTCCGTCCTGCTGTACATGTTCCTCCCGAAGAACGCCGAGCCGCCATACCAGGCGCTCGTGCACATCGCGAGTACTGCCGCCTTCGGTCAGTCGTCCGTTCCTCAGCTCGTCGAGGACATCGCCGCCGGGCAGATCAAGGCGGGACGCGCCATCATTTCACCCGTGCTGACGGGTATGGTGGAGCACCAGGGTACGGTTAATCCGCGGCCGTCGCCACGGAGCGTCGAGTTCCGGGATCTCATGGTGTGGCACGCGACGGAGATGCGTCTCGCCATGGACTACGCGGTGACGCGCCCGGATATCGACTCGACGCGGCTTGGATACATTGCGATGAGCTTCGGCGCGGGATCGCGTTTGCCGCTCGCCGCTGTGGATCCGCGTTTCCGCGCGGTCGTGCTGCTCGGCGCCGGGATTGACGAACGCGTCCAACCGACGCTGCCCGAGGCGGCGAACTTCAACTTCGCTCCCTACATCAAGGCCCCGAAGCTCGTCATCAACGGACGGCAGGACGAGGAGCATCCGTGGCAGACTCGCGGAAAGCCGCTGTGGGATCTGTTGCGTGAGCCGAAGGAGTTGCTGGTGGCGGATGCCGCCGGCCATCACGTCCCGGCGGACGTGCGCACGCCACGGATCAATGCGTTTCTCGATCGGACGCTTGGTCCGGTGGCACCCAGGCGCCGGTGAGGAATACGGATCTCCAAACGCAACACCGACCATGCAAACCAACGACATCACGCGCTCCCTAACGACGCTCTTTTCCGAGCTGGTGTACGGTGCCAAAGCGCCTGCCGGCGGCAACTTCGTCCTCAATTCGGGTGACGCGGGCTTGCTGGCGTCACTCGATAAGCTGTCGGCCGCCGACGCATCCCGGTCGGTACATAGTGGTGCAACGATCGCCGCGCACGCGCAGCATGTTCGGTATGGACTGGAGCTCATGAACGACTGGGCGGCTCGAGGCGGTAACCCGTTCGCAAACGCCAAGTGGGATGAGGCGTGGAAGATCTCGGCCGTGAACGATGCGCAATGGGCCGAGATCCGCGGTGGATTGGCGGACGAAGCGCGCCGGTGGCTCGAGGTCATCGGCTCCCCGCGCGATGTCTCGCCGGTGGAGCTGAGCGGGATGATCGGCGAGACTGTCCACATCGCGTATCACCTCGGTGCGATGCGTCAGATCGCCGCGAGCGCACGCGGGCCAAAGGATGGGACGTTCGCACAGCAGTAGCCGAATGCAACGACGTGCAACGACCCGCCGCGGCGATCCGCCCCACTCGTGTAGAGTGCGTCTATGGCCGAGCCGCCGACGTCAACGGGTCTCGTCATCTCAGCTGGCCGGTACCGCTCGTTTCGTGAGCGTCGGCCTCGTGGAAGACCCGGCGAGGTCCCACGTCAGCTGATGCACGAGCTTCGCGATCCGCTCCATCTTCTCGTAGTTGATCCGGTCGGCGGTGTCGGTCGTTAGGTGGTAATCGGGATGGAGCCCGGTGTGGAACCAGATCGCCGGCACGCCGTGCTGAAGAAACGGCCAGCTGTCGCTGCGCCGGAGCAGCTGTGAGATGTTGTTGTCGTAGTTCTTCTTGAGCGTGAGCCTGTAGCGCGTGTTCGCACGCTGCACCGACTGCGTGAGCGTGCTCCGGCTCCAGCCCAGCAGCGTCACCGTGTTCGCGTTCGACTCGGCCGACTGAACGGGAAGCCCGCGAAATCGCGCGCCGCCGTTCTCCGGGACCTCCTCGTTGCGGCCGATCATGTCCATGTTGATCATAGCCACGGTTCGATCGAGCGGAACTGCCGGTGCTTCCGTGTATCCCCACGATCCCATGAGAGGCCCGCGTTCCTCCGAGTTGAACGACGCGAACAGCACCGAGCGCCTGGGCCGCTGACCCGCAGCCGCAGCCTTCGCGTACGCTTCCGCGATCGCGAGGAGCGCCACCGCGCCCGAGCCATTGTCGTCGGCTCCGTGAAAGATCGTGTCGCCCGCGGCTCCGTTGTGGTCGGGATGCGCGCTCACCACCACCCATTCGTTCTTGAGCTTGGGGTCCGACCCCTCTATCGCGGCAAGCACGTTGCGATCCTGGATGGTGCGCCTAACGACTGACGTGGAGAGAGTGACGCGAACGCCCGGAACCACAACGGGTGGAGTGCCCCGGCCGCTCTCGGACTCGCGCGCGAGATCGCCGAGCGACTTTCCGGTCTCCTTGAGAAGACCCTCGGCCACCGCAACGGAGATCTGGCCGACGGGAACGGTGAGCTTGTCGGCCCATGCGGCGAGCGTGTATGGCAGAAGGCGCGGCGGCTGCGCGGGCCAGTACGCCCGAGTCACCGCCGCGAAGTCCTGCGGTGCCGGATGGTTCTGGACGTCGGCCACGAACAGCACGGCGGCCGCACCGCGCGCCTGCGCGGCGAGCGCCTTCTTGAGCGGACTGGCATACTCGGAGGTGACGACGCCGTCGAACACGCTCGTACTGTCGTTCTCACCGGGCTCGTGGTCGAGCATGAGCACGACCTTGCCGCGCACGTCGCTTGCAAGATCGTCGTAGCCGAGCGGCTGTGCGATGATGCCGAAGTGCGCGAATACGAGGTCACCGGTGGCGCTTGCCGAGGCACTGTAGCGGTGCGGATAGAACCCACTCGTTAGGTCGTAGCGCGTTGCCTGGTCGCCTCGTGCAACCGAGAGCTCGTTCTGGCCGGTACCGAGCGACCCGAGTGAGAGGTTGTACGGAAGGAAGTAGGTACCGTTGGCGCCCATGGGCTGGAGGCCGAGCCACTTGAAGCGCGCGGCGATCCACTCGAGGGCGATGGCGTTCTCGGGCGTGTCGGTGAGCCGTCCACGGAGGGCGTTGCCGGAGAGGAACTCGAGGTCGGCGCGCATCTTCGGGATCGTGATGACGTCGCTGGCCGGTGCTCGGCTCGAGCTCGGTGCCTGGGACTCGAGTAAGGTGGGAAGCAGTATTCCGACTAGAAGAAACATGCAGCGCATCGTGACTCCTTTGGACGTGGCGCGGACATGCTGCGGGCGCGGCGACGGTGAGTCAAGCGCACCCGGCATCGCGACCTGCACACTTGCAAAACAAGGAGACACAGATTGACGCAGACCGGCGCTTCGCGCCGGACGCAGATTGACACTGTTGGCTCCTCTTCCATCGAGAGCTCCTCGCACCTGAGCCTTACTCAAGAGGGAACAACCTCGGGAACCTATGAGCTGACCGAGGCGGTTTCCCCTCAAA
>Ga0070661_100002337_pt1 | contig 12999 bp, 11 predicted proteins | sample KBSC43metaG_FD_64663 | JGI IMG/M metagenome (GOLD analysis project Ga0070661, IMG submission 64663) | Corn rhizosphere microbial communities from Kellogg Biological Station, Michigan, USA - KBS C4-3 metaG | ecosystem: Host-associated > Plants > Roots > Rhizosphere > Soil ...
TTACGTCAGCGTCGATCCGATCCACCTGTTCCGCTACGTCGATGAACAGGTCTATCGGTTCAATCAGCGCGAGAAGAACGATCTGCAACGGTTCCTTGGTGTGCTCAAGGATGTTGTGCGCAAGCGCCTGACCTACAACGAACTGATTAGCTCGCCGATGCTCCCCGCTACGACGTGAGGCGAAGTCATGGCCAAAGCTGAAGCGCGGCCCAAAGCGGAACGCGGCCCGCCCGAAGAAACGGAAGCGACGGTAAGCCCTGGTGCGCACGACGCGCCGGGGCTGTCGCCCTTTGAGCGCATGCTGGAATTGACGCGCCGATTGATCAGCGTGCCGCCCAAAGAACTCGCGCGAGAGAAGCGGAAGGACGCCAAGAAGCGCGGTCATTCGCGATAACCACGCAGGTCTTCAATCGCCGCGCGAACGGCGTCTTCGTCGTAGTCGATCGGAGCGCCGTTAGGGTCTTTGCCCATCGCTAGCAGCCGCCTGTAGTCCGCGCTCGTAATGTGTCTTCGATAGCGAGACACAGGCAGCTTGCCAAGTGCTTCTAGGAGCCAGTCAAAACGCGTGTCATCGGTGCTGACATACCGCCGCGTGTGCCACGCGATGATGTCAGCCGCTTGGAGCGGCAAGAAATCAATGTCGTCCTGAAAATGCGGTTCCAACGGCAAAATTGGGCGAATGTCCTTCGCCGCGAGCAGTCGCATTACAGGATACCAGCGCTTGGCTTTCTGCCCTTGGCTTGGCTGCTCGTCAAAGAAGATTTCAAAACGCTCGGTCACACCTTGGTCGGCTAGCTCGTGCGCTGCGGCCATGATGAATCCGTGATACGCCTGCATGTACGGCGAGATGATGAACTCCCGATCACTTCCCGGTTCCTTGATGGACACGGTTGCTGCATGATCCACGGTTATCATCAATACGGTAGGTGCGGCATCGATAAGAATTGATACCAGCGACCGCACTTTCTTTTCGACGGCGCTCGCTCGCCAGTTCGAGAACTGCTCCTTGCGACCCGCCGCCTCGTACATTTTTAGATAAGCAATTGCGGGCGGCTCGTCCAAACACTCGCGCCAGCGATCAGAAAGCGTCGCCCAGTGCTCGGCACTAGCGATCAGGCCGGCCATGACAAATGCAGGGCTCTGCGTGATTCCATAGCCGCTGTCGTCCACCATTACTTGCATCGGCACGAGGATCTTCCTTTTACGAAGTGCTGTCGGATAGCCCGACAGGAAGGAAAATCCTTTCGGAAGCCACACCGACGACGCGCCCAATTATGCGCGCCCCCTAACATCTTGACGTCGGTCTTGTGCGTCAAGTATGTTATTGCCCAAATTTGGAATGAGGACTGCCGGTGCGTAGAGAGTCGTTCGCTACCGCGAGCACGCGCCGGCTGCGGCCATGGCTTCTTCGTCGAACACCGCGACATTGTCGATTTCTGCCACCGCCATTCGTCGTGAAGGTGAAGGGACGACGGAGCGACGTCCGGAGATCCGACAAATGGAGGCGAGACAATGACTTCAGTGGCGACCAGGACCACCGGCGAATACGCCGAGGTCAACGGCATCAAACTCTACTACGAGATCCATGGCGAGGGCCGTCCCCTCGTTCTGCTCCACGGCGGACTCGGCGCCATCGAGATGTTCGGCTGGAATCTTCCGGCGTTCGCGTCGAAACGGCAGGTCGTGGCCGTGGATCTCCAGGGTCACGGGCGCACGGCCGACATCGACCGGCCGCTCAGTGTGGAGTTCATGGCCGACGACGTCGCGGCGCTCGTTCGGTATCTCGAGCTCGATAGGGTAGACGTCGTTGGGTACTCGATGGGCGGCGGCGTCGCGCTGCAACTCGCCATCCGTCATCCCGAGTTGGTCGGGAAGCTGGTCGTTGTCTCGGCCGTGTTCCGGCGGGACGGCTATTACCCCGAAATTCTCGCGCAGCAGGCGCACGTCAATGCGGCGGCCGCGGAATACATGAAGCAGACGCCGATGTACGAGCTGTATTCGGCGATCGCTCCGCAACCTGAGGACTGGCCGCGATTGCTCGACAAGATCGGCGACGCCATGAAGCAGCCGTTCGATTTCACGGAACAGATCCGCGGGATCACGGCGCCCACACTCGTTGTCGCCGGCGATTGCGACATCTTTCCACCGTCGCACGCCGTGGAGTTGTTCACACTCCTCGGCGGCGGTCAGCGCGACGGCGGGTGGGACGGCGCCGGAAGGCCAAAGTCGCGTCTCGCCATTCGTACGGGCTTCACGCACTACACGATTTTCAGTGACGAGGGACTCTCGGCCACTGCCCTGGAGTTCCTCGACGACCCTTCGACCGACCCGTGACTGTAGCGCGGCCGCCACTCGCCATCTAGGATTCGGCTGTCCAACCGCCAGCCGAATTCTCCATGAAATCATTGATGATCGCCGCCGCCGCGCTGACCTGCGCGGCGCGGCTCTCCGCGCAGGACGCGACGCTCATCTATCGCCTCGGCCGCGATACCGTTGCCGTCGAGCAGTTCACCCGGTCCGCGACAAAGTTCAGCGGCGAAACGGTGATCCGCAGCGGGCCGGCCGTCACGCGAACGCAGTACGACATCACTCTCGCCGGCGGTAAGCCAACGGCCATGGTGCTCCGTCGTCGCCAGGCGGACGGCACGCCGATCCCCAACAATCCGCTCGAGTATCGCTTCGCGTTTCGACCCGACTCGGTCAAACGAGATGTCGTATGGAAGGACAGCACACAGACGCAGGGCTTCGCCGCGTCGAACGCGTTCGTTGTTCTCCCGGTTTACTCGTACGCACCGTTCGAGTTGATCTACGCTCGCGGCGCCGGACGCGACTCCGTCCCCGCGGTCAACCTCGGTGGGACGGCGGTGAGCGCGATTGGTTTGCAGAAAGTCGGCGGCGATACGTTGCGCATGCGCGGCGGAACGTACCAGATGCTCATCCGTTTCGACCGCGACGGCCGCGTCCAGTGGACAGACGGCATACTGACCACGAACAAGGCGATCGGTACGCGCGTCGCCGGCACGGTCGACATCGCGAAGCTCGCGTCGTCGATGAAGCCGACGGGTGTGCTGTCGCCGCGCGCCACCGCGTACGCCGGCTTCAATCGTGGACCGATCTTCATCAGCTACGGGCGTCCGGCGGTGCGCGAGCGCACCGTCTGGGGCGGCACGCTCATCCCGTTCGATTCAGTCTGGCGCACCGGCGCCAACGAGGCCACGCACCTCGCGACGTCAAAGACGATGGTCCTCGGTGACATGACGCTCGCGCCGGGATTGTATACGCTGTGGACGCAGCACACCCACGGCGGGACCTACCTCATCGTCAACAAGCAGGTCGGCCAGTGGGGCACGGAGTACACTGCGGCGCAGGACATTGGCCGCCTGAAAATGGAGATGGCGAAGACCCCCGAACACGTCGAGGACTTCACCATTACGATTCGCGCCACAGGCGCGAATCGTGGGGCTATCGATTTGGCGTGGGGTGACTCCGTAGCGACGGCGGCGTTCACCATTCGGTGAACGCCGCGCCGCGCGGTCACGCAACGCTGCCCGCCGGTTTGGCCATCGACTCGAGTACGTCGTCGAGACGGTCGTAGCTCCGGCCGACGCCCTTCTCCATTCCGGTCGCCAACATGCCGTCGCGCGCCTCCTTCGACGGGCTGTGCACGGTGTTGATCAGCGTCGTAACGCCGTTGTGCTCCGCCAGCTCGAGCGTCGAGACCGCCTCGCCGGGGAAGTCGTCGAACGCTTCGGTGCAGACGAGTTTCCCCGGCGCGTTGATCTCGCGGTACTCGCCGCCCATTCCGAGCGTCTCACCCTTTTCGTCGTTCTTCCAGACGTAGCGGTATTTCCCGCCGACTCGCAGGTCGACGTCACATTGAATGAAGTACCAGCCGTCCGGACCGAGGAGCCAGCGTTTGAGTAGGTCCGGCTTGGTGTACGCTTCCCACACGAGCCGTCGCGGGGCGTTGAAGGTTCGAGTCATGACGATTTCGCGGTCGCCCTGAGCGGTGACGGTAAGTGTTCCGGTCTTCGACATGGTCGCTCTCCTCATCGTTTGGTTGGTTTGCGTTTCGGTCGTGCTTTCTCGTGGGCCTTCAGCTCTTCGAGGAGGTCGTCGAGCCGCGCGAACTGCGCCTCCCAGATCTTTCGATACTTTTCCAGCCACTCCGTCGCTTGCCCGAGCGGCTTGGCCTCGATCCGACACGGACGCTTTTGTGCGTCGCGTCCGCGTGAGATGAGACCAGCCTTCTCCAGCACCTTGAGATGCTTGGAGATGGCCGGCTGGCTCATCGCGAACGGTTCAGCCAGCTCGGTGACCGATGCTTCGCCAAGGGCGAGGCGGGCAAGAATCGCGCGTCGTGTAGGGTCGGCGAGCGCGGCGAAGGTGGCGTCGAGGAGGCCAGTGCCTCCCATTTCATAACCGGATAGTTTCATAACCTATCGGTTATATACATTGCTGCCCGGCGGAGGTCAAGGGCTTTTTTCGAAGGCGGGCCGGGCTCATGATTGAGCACCCTCTTCGGCCCTCTGTCCAATGCACAAGCTCGTTCCGGCGATCGCCCTCCTCGCGGCTGCGCAGCTTCCCGCGCAGACCAAACCATTCTCGGTGGTCGAAACCAGCATCACCGACATGCGCACCGCGCTGCAGCAGAAGCGCACGACGTCGCGCGAAATCGTCACGCAGTACTTGAACCGCATCGCGACGTACGAGGACAAGCTGCACGCGGTGATCACGGTCAATCCGCGCGCGCTCGCCATTGCCGACTCGCTCGACCGGCTCCGCGCGCAGGGACGGATCCTCGGCCCGCTGCACGGAATCCCCGTCGCGCTCAAGGACAACGTCCACACGACCGACATGCCGACGACGGGCGGCGCACTGGCCTTCGCCGGTCTGGTGCCTCCGTACGAGGCGACGCTCACGAGGAATCTCGAGGACGCCGGCGCGATCATCATCGCCAAGACGCAGCTGACCGAGCTCGCCAACTGGGTCGCCAGCGGAATGCCGGGGAATTACAACGGCCTCAATGGCTACGGCATGAATCCGTGGGACCCGCGCCGCGACCCGCGCGATCAATTCTTCGACGGACGCCCCGTGCTCGGCACGGGCGGCTCGAGCTCCGGGGCGGGCACGAACGTGAGCTTCTGGGCAGCGAATGTCGGGACGGAGACGTCCGGCTCCATTCTCAGTCCGTCCAATCAAAACATGCTCGTCGGCATCAAGCCGACGGTTGGTCGAGTGAGCCGGTATGGGGTCATTCCAATCACCGCCGACCAGGACACGCCCGGCCCGATGGCCCGCTCGGTCAGCGACGCCGCGATCTTCTTCGGCGCGCTCGAAGGCGCGCAGCCCGACCCGCACGACTCACTGACCCGTCGCTGCCCGCCACCGGCCGGCCGTGACTATACGAGATTTCTCAACGCCGCCGGCCTCAAAGGCGCGCGCATCGGCATTCCGCGGGTCTTCTTCTACGAGCGCACGTCGGCCGGCAGCACCACGCCGCGCGGCGGTTTGACCGACCCGCAACGCAAGGTGATGGACGAGGCAATCGCCGTACTCAAGGCGCAAGGCGCCGTCATCGTCGATCCCGCCGATATCCCGAGCGTCGCGGATACCAACGCCGCGAACAATTTCCTGAATTGGAACACGTGCAGTGGTCCCGAGAACGCCAAAGGGCTCGACGCCAACTGCTCGGTCGTCCTCAAGTACGGTATGAAGCGCGACTTCAACACCTGGCTCAAGTCGCTCGGCGACAAGGCACCGGTCAAAACCCTGACCGAGCTCCGTCAGTGGAACATCGCGCACCAACGCGCCGGGTCGATCAAATACGCCCAAGCGAATCTCGACATCTCCGACGAGATGGACGTCCAGGGCGACCGCGCGCGGTACGACGCCGATCGTCGAAAGGACATTCTCCTCGGCGGCACCAATGGCATCGACGCGGCGCTCAAGACCCACCGCCTCGACGCCCTGCTCTTCCCCGGCGTAAGCAGCGCCGGCATCGCGGCTCGGCCCGGGTACCCGACTGTGACCGTGCCGTTCGGATTCGTTCCCGTCCCCGCCGGCACCGGAGCCGCAGCATTCCCCGCAGGCTTCGAACCAAAGCCTTCTCCGTACAACGTGAGCTTCACCGGGACCGCTTGTTCCGAGCCGAAGCTCATCGAGCTGGCGTACGCGTTCGAGCAGGCGACCAAGAAACGGATTCCGCCGCCGCTCTTTCCCTGACCCGGCCTTTCGCGCGTCCGACGGTGATCGGTCGGGTAGCCTCGTTTTTCCTACTGGAACTTTCGTTTACGATCCGACATTCTGGTGCCGCAACCCATTTGTGAGGCTCGAAGATGGCGGTGGATGCGATCATCATCGGTGGAGGACTCGGCGGGTCGGCATTGGCCGAGCAGTTGGCGAAGGCGGGCCACGACGTGGTGGTCTTCGAGCGCGAGACCGAGTTCAAGGATCGCGTGCGCGGCGAGAACATGCTCCCATGGGGCGTCGCGGCAGCCAGAAGGCTGGGCATACTAGACGACTTGATCGCCGCCGGCGGCAACCAGGCCAACACCTGGATGCCCTACGCCATGGGGCGTCCGTCGCCACCGCGCGATTTGCGTGCGACGACGCCCGGTCGCGACACGATGCTGAACATCTTTCATCCCGACATGCAGGGCGTTGTGATGAAGCGCGCCATTGACGCCGGCGCGACGGTCATGCGCGGTGCGACGGTCCTCTCGCTCGACGCCGGTCCGAATAAATCTCCGTCGGTAACCTACGAATTCGAAGGCAAGCTCCTCGCGGAGACCGCGCGCATCGTCGTCGGAGCAGACGGTCGTAGCTCGAATATGCGTATCTGGGGCGGATTCGAGGTGCAGCGAGACCCCAAGTTCCTCACGATCGCCGGATCCATCGTCGAAAACACCGACGTCCCGGAAGACGGCGCCTACCTCTGCATGGGTCCGGGGTTCGCGAGCTTCTGGGCTCCGCTTGGGCAGCGCAAGTCGAGAACGTATTTCGTGTACCCGACCGCGGCCGGGAAACGCCGGCTCACCGGAAAAGACAAGCTGGACGACTTTCTCCAAGCGTTACAATCGGTCGGCACACCAGCATCGTGGACAGACGGCGCGCGCGCGATCGGTCCCCTCGCCGAATTCGACGGAGCCGATCGCTGGGTCGATTCGCCGGCGAAGAACGGCGTGGTGCTCATTGGAGACGCCGCGGCGTCGTCGGACCCGTCGTGGGGCTCCGGACTGTCGCTGACGCTGGCCGACGTCGAACACCTCGCGAATCAGCTCAAGGGCAACGCGGATTGGAACGCCGCAATCAGCGACTACGCGCGGCAGCACGACGAGTACTACGGCGCGCTCCACAGGATACATTCGTGGATGCGCGAGCTTTTCTGGACGCCCGGACCGGAAGCCGATGAGCGGCGACACCGCGTCTTCTCCCGCATGTATCAGGACCCGACCGGCTTCCCGGACAGCATAGGACTCGGACCGTTCGGCCCGAGCGACGAGCGCGCACGACAACTCACTCTCGGCATCGGCTACTGAACGACCATGCGTAAAATCGCGATTCTTCTTGCCGCGCCGGCGCTCGCCGTCGCGCAAACTCCCGTCGCGTCTCCGCGCATCGAGATCACATTCGCCAAAGCCGCGCACGCCGAGGCGATCACGGGTCGCGTGTACGTTGCCATCAGCAAGACGAGCGACGCCAATCGGACGCCGATTCAGCAAGCCGGCGAAACGGGAGTGCCGCTGTTCGCCGTGAACATCGACCAACTGGCGCCAGGCGCGGTCGCGACGATCGACGCGAAGACGTTCGGGCACCCCGTGCAGAACCTGCGCGATATCCCGGCCGGAGAGTATTGGGTTCAGCCGTTCGTGAACATCTACACGAAGTTCGCCCGCGCGGACGGCCACACGGTCTGGCTGCACATGGACCAGTGGGAAGGACAACATTGGCAGCGCTCGCCGGGCAATCTCTACGGCGATCCGATCAAGATCACGTTTGACCCGAAACTATCCAAACCGGTCAGACTCGTCGCCGACAAGGTTGTCCCCGCGCTGGCGCTTCCCGCCGATAACGAGCACGTGAAGCGCATCAAAATCCAGAGCCAGATCCTCACCAAATGGTGGGGCCATCCCATATACCTCGGGGCTACCATCCTGCTGCCGAAGGACTACGACCGACATCCCGACGCCAAGTATCCGATCATCTACGATCAGGGACACTTCTCGCTCGGCGCGCCGGGCGGTTACGGACAAACGGGCGGGCGCGGCGGTCAACGCGGCGGCGACTTCACGTCGTACTGGGACGCCGACGGGACTCCGCGAATGATTCTCGTCACGTTGCAGCATCCGTCGCCCTACTACGACGACTCGTACGGCGTGAATTCGGCGAACAACGGGCCGTTCGGCGACGCGATCATCCAGGAGTTGATTCCCGAGATCGAGACGAAATTCCGCGCGATCCGCGAGCCGTGGGCCCGCTTGCTCACCGGCGGATCGACGGGCGGCTGGATCGCGCTGGCGCATCAGGTCTTCTATCCCGATTTCTACGGCGGGACATGGGCGCTCTGCCCCGACGGCGTCGATTTCCGTTATCACCAGATCGTCAACGTCTACGACGACGCCAACGCGTATTGGATCGACAAGGGCTGGACGAAAATCGATCGGCCCGACAGTCGTCGGCCGGACGGCAACATCCAGACGATGATGAAGGACGAGAACTGGTACGAGCTCGTCCAGGGCGACCACTCGCGATCGAGCGGTCAGTGGGACATCTGGGAAGCGACCTACGGTCCCGTCGGCGCCGACGGCTATCCGGCGCCGATCTGGGACAAGCGCACGGGCGTGATCGACACCCATGTCGCCGCGTACTGGAAGGAGCACTACGACCTGCGGAACATCCTCGAGACGAACTGGCCGACGCTCGGGCCGAAGGTGGCGAACAAGATCAACGTCTATGTCGGCGACGCGGACACGTACTTCTTGAACATGGGCGTGCACATGCTCGAGAATTTTCTAAAGTCCGCCAAGAATCCGGCGTGGACGGGAGAGGTCGTTTTCCAACCGATGGCGCCGCACTGCTGGGGGCCGAGCCTCCGTGAGCTGATCCCGAAGATGGCAGCCCAGATCGACAAGTCCGCGCCAGGAGGCGCGGACGTGAAAAGCTGGAAGTACTGACGGTTCGTCGAGGCGATCAGCGACCGCTCGGAAACTCGAGTGTGGCGAGAATCGAGAGCACGCGGTTTTTGAGGTTCGTGGCCGTCGAGACTTTGGACAAGCCATAATCGTAGCGCGCAGCAAGCCCGATCGTTCGCCCACCCATGTTGAACGCGATTCCGGCGCCGCCAATCAGGCTGAAGTCCGTCGAGTTCACGTTCGAGTCGGCGTCGTCGCAGCTCGTGCTTTCCGAGACCCCCTGCCCGTGAACTTCGAATTTGCAGCTCGTCTTGAACGCGAGCGCGGGCCCGGCGTAGATGAATGGTTTGGGTCCGACAGTCGCCGCGGCAAGCTCGAAGCGCATCAATGCGGGGATCTGCACATAGCCCACCGTCACACTCCCGGAGAACCCGGGCTGCGACGCGTCGCTCGCGTTTGCGCCCTTCATCGAGTACGCGATCTCCGGCTCGAATGCGATCGTGGGCGAGAACGGCAATACGGCGAGCACGCCGGCGAGCACTCCGGTTCGCCGGCTGACGTCACCAATGTCATTCCCGCTAAAGGTGGCCTCGTTCGCACCGAGCGTGATGCCGAAGCGGCGCGGCGGCATCGGAAGCCCGCTTTGGGCCGAGGCGGATCCAGCGAGCGACAAGGCGCACAATCCAGCGATACCGATGCATCTCATTCGCATGAAGAAGCCGTCCGCGTGAAGGTTACGAGAATCGTAATGGAAAGCTCGATCCGCGCCAGGTGACGGATGGCCTTGCGTTTCTGACGACCGTTATCCAACTTCCCCTCTAGTTCAGAGGGGGCGCACACAAGATGCTCAATCCCGACGGCGGATTGCTCCGCGGCACGCTCGACGTGCTCATCCTCAAGGCGTTGAGTTGGGGACCGCGCCACGGGTACGCGGTGGCCGAGTGGGTCCAGGTGGTGACCGAAGGCGAGTTGCTCGTCGAGGAAGGACCGTTGTACACGGCGCTGCATCGCCTCGAGAAAAACGGCCTGCTTACGAGCGAGTGGGGCTACTCCGATAACAACCGGCGCGCCAAGTACTACGAGCTGAGCCGCGCCGGCCGCCAGCAGCTGCGCGCCGAAGTCTCCTCGTGGGAACGGTATGCGCGGGCCGTTGGAAAAGCGTTGGCGGCCGCCTCGCCGTCGGTGGCGTAACGCGGAAGGTTGTCATGCGGCGCGTTTTTCGAGTTCCGTTCAAACCCCACGTCGATCGCGACGTGGACGACGAGCTCGCCTTTCACCTGGACATGCGCGTTCGGCGTCTCGTCGACGCCGGTTGGTCGCGCGAAGCCGCGCGCGAGGAAGCGCTCCGCCAGTTCGGCGACTTGAACACCGTTCGCGACTCGTGCGTCGCGATGGATCAGCAACGGGAGCGCTCCATGCGACGTGTGAATCTGATAACGGAGCTCGTGCAGGATACGACGTTCGCGCTGCGAACACTTCGCCACAACATCGGGTACGCGGCAGTCATCGTCATCGCGCTGGCGATCGGGATCGGCGCGAACACGGCGATCTTCACCCTCGTCGACGCGCTGCTCGTTACGACATTGCCGGTGAAGAACCCGGATGCGCTGGTCGCGATCGGCGACCCGCGGCGCACCGGCGGAATGTCGATCGGCTCGCCGCGCTCGGACCTGCTCTCGTACCAGCTCTACAAGGATCTGGCGCGCGAGAACACCGTCTTCAGCGACGTCGTCGCCACGGGGCGCAGCGGCCGGCTCGACGTGCGCATCGACAGCGCGCATCAGGAGCTGGAACATCCGCGCGGCCGTTTCGTCACGGGAAATTACTTCTCGGTCCTCGGGGTTCCCGTGTCGGCCGGCCGAACGTTCGGTACGGAAGTCGAGCGCGGCGCCGACGCGGCGCCGGTTGCGACGATCAGCTACGGTTATTGGACGCGTCGCTTTCACAATGATCCCGGCATCATCGGCAAGACTATCCTGGTCAACAATCTCAGGATCACGATCGTCGGCGTCGCCGCGCCGCGGTTCACCGGCGAAGTCGTCGGGATCTACACGGACATCTGGCTTCCGGTCGCGATCTCCGACGCGCTGAATCCGAATCGGCGCACGCTCGACGACCGTAGTGCCGCCTGGCTGTTGGCGCTCGGCCGGCTCAAGCCCGGCGCGACGCTCGGCCAGGCGAAGCAGCAGGTGCCGACCATTCTTCAGCGCGCGATCGTCAGTAACGCGACGCCGTCGGACGCCAAGGCATTTCTCGACGTCAAGCCGGTTTACTACGTCGAGTCGGGCGCGAAAGGGCTTTCACGAGTTCGCGTCAACTTCCAGGCGCCGCTGCTGACGTTGATGATCGGCGTGGCGCTGCTGCTGTGCATCATTTGCGCGAACGTCGCCAATCTCATGCTGGCTCGATCGATCGCGCGTGGACGCGAGCTCTCGGTTCGTCAGGCGCTCGGCGCCGGGCGCTCGCGCCTTGTCAGGCAACTGCTGACGGAAAGCGCGGTCCTGGCGTTCATCAGCGCTGCCGCCGGTCTGCTGTTCGCCTGGTGGGGAAGCCGAACGCTCCTCCGCCTCGCGTCGGCGGGACAGCTCGACATTGGAATGAACCTCACTGTGCTCGCCTTCACGCTGGGCGTGTCGCTCGCGGCGGTCGCGCTGTTCGGGTTGTTGCCGGCGTTGCGCGCGTCGCGGCTCGATCTGGCGTCGTCGATTCGTTCTGGAGCACAGTCGCTCTCCGGCTCACTCGGCGGCCGAGGGGGGGGCCAGCGCGCGCCGCTCGGCAAGGTACTGATCGCGTCGCAGGTGACGCTGTCGGTCGTGCTCCTCGTCGGCGCGACGATGCTCGCACGCAGCCTCCGGAATACGCAGGCGACGGACATCGGTGTCGATCGCGATCATCTCATCATCGTCGACGTCGACGTGCTGGCCCGCGGCTATCGCGGTCCGGCGCTGGCGCGTCTCGCGCACGACTTGCGCGACCGGATCGCGGCGATTCCGGGCATCGGCGCGGTGAGTTTCTCGGAGAATGGCGTCTTCTCCGGCAGCGACAATGGCACGTCGCTCCAGGTCCCGGGGTTTGTCGCTCGATCGGTCCAGGACACGCTGATCTCGTATGACCATGTCGGACCGGGCTACTTCACCGCGACGGGTACCCGGCTGCTCGAGGGACGCGAGCTGACCGCCGCCGACGAGAACAAGCCGGAAGGCGTGATTGTCGTCAACGAGTCGTTCGCCAAGTTCTTTTTCCCGGGCCAACCGGCCGTCGGCCGCTTTATTCGCGCGGATTCGCTCTCGCTGCAAATCGTCGGAGTCGTCGCAGACATCCATCAAAACGGCATCAAGGAAGACAACCTGCGGCGGATGTATCGGCCTTACGTAAATACCTCGCAGGTCGCGCAGCCGGGCTCACTGCGGCTTGCCGTGCGTACCGTCGGCGACCCCACGGCCGTCGTGCAGCAGATTCGGAAGACGGTGGTCAGCGTCGATTCGTCGCTTCCAATCGACGGCGTCGACCCGCTGGCGAAGCTGATGGAGCGATTCATCGCCCAGGAGCGGCTGGTCGCGCAGCTGGCGACGGCGTTCGGGGTGCTGGCGTTGCTGCTCGCGGCGATCGGGCTCTATGGCCTCATGACGTACTCGATCTCGCGTCGGACGCGGGAGATCGGACTGCGAATCGCGTTGGGCGCGCAGCGGAGCCGGGTACTGCGCCTGGTGCTCCTGGATGCGATGCGGCTGGTCGTTGTCGGCCTCGTCGTCGGCATCGTGGTCGCCTATCTCTCGACGGGGCTCCTCGAGACCCAGCTCAATGGGGTCAAGCCGGGTGATCCGCTCTCGATCGTCGTCGCGGCGCTCGTCCTGATGGGCGCCGC
>Ga0070661_100002339_pt1 | contig 12997 bp, 13 predicted proteins | sample KBSC43metaG_FD_64663 | JGI IMG/M metagenome (GOLD analysis project Ga0070661, IMG submission 64663) | Corn rhizosphere microbial communities from Kellogg Biological Station, Michigan, USA - KBS C4-3 metaG | ecosystem: Host-associated > Plants > Roots > Rhizosphere > Soil ...
CGCGAAACTCGTCGACTTTCTCGTCTGGGCGCAGCGACTCAACGCCGTCGGCAAGAATCGACGCGGGGCGATCGCAGGCTCGTTTCCGATCTGGGGGTTGTACTGCCCGCTCAAATACCCCTCTTGGGCGACGAAGTATTTCATCGACCTTCTGTTGCTGGCGCGCCTTGGTCCGGAGGCGTAGGTAGCTCTTGCGCGCGGCAGGCAGGGCTTGCTCCTCGGTGCTACGACCGGTCGTTGCGCCCGCAGCTCCCGCGCCGCGGCGGCACGCGACGCCCGGCGGGATGAGGCAGACATGAGGACAGAAGCTGGCCTGGATACTGAACTCGCTGATCCACCCGTTCTCGTCGAAATCGGAGCACCAGCGTAGGCCGGGAGCACCCGGACTTCCCGTTGGCGGAGACATCTGACGGGCGTTCACGACCCGCCCGATGGGCCGGTACGGCCCGAGCCGATGCGCTCGTTGCGTTCCCGGGACCTGGCTCTATAGTGCGAGTCGGATCCCCTGGATAACGAATCGTCTCGTTGAACGCGCAAGGGAGCGGGGAGAGTGATGAGAAGACTGACCTTCGTGGCATATCTCGCCGTGCTCGTTCTCGCGTTCGCCGGAGGGGCGATCGGCGCGGGCAAATACGTCATTACGAGGTCGTCTCAAATCAAGCCGGGCGCTATTGCCTATTCGAATCTCTCGCCGGCGGCACGGCGGGCCTTGCAGCCGAAGGTCACGACCGTCACCGGGAAGTCGGGCCCGCCCGGGCCTGCGGGGCCGAAGGGCGATCCGGGGCCCGCCGGAGCGACCGGCGATCCGGGGGCGGCCGGCTCTCAAGGGGCGACAGGCCCGCAAGGCGCCGCCGGGACCCCGGGGGCGACCGGTCCGCAGGGGGCGACGGGGCCGCAGGGGGCGACGGGACCCCAGGGGGCGACGGGACCCCAGGGAGCGACGGGGCCGCGCGGGGCAACCGGCCCACAGGGGCCGCAGGGGCCAGCCGGACCCGTGGGCGCCGACGGCACGAACGATCTTGCGAAGGCCTCCGGTCTCGTCGCCTGGACAGGTGATCCGGCGCTGATCCTGCAGAGCGCCCCCGACTCAAACGGGTCGATTCACGGTGCATCCGTGTGGCTTGCGGCCGGCGACGTCGTCCACTCGCTCGCGGAGGTTGTCACCTCGGCAGGCTCGGGCATGTCCCACGGGATGTACGCGATCTACGATGAGGATCTCAACCTGGTCGCGCAAACAGCCGATACACCGGCGGCGTTCCAAGTCACCAATCAATGGGTGGAGCTGCCGCTGACCTCGCCGTACACCGTCCCGACGAGTGGCCGTTACTACTTCGTCGACCTGCTGGCCGCAACGACGATGCCGTCGATCGGGAATCTCGGGTCGCTGGCCGCTAGCTCGAGCCGCAATCTCCTCCCGAGTGGGATTGCACGCGGCGTCAACGGTGGCTCCGGCCTGGATTCCTTTCCTTCGACCTTGACCCTCGCCACGACCGGCGTCTCTCGATGCATCGTGGCGGAGTGACGAGAGGTGGAAGGACTGCCTGATCGTCGCGACGTTGGAGCAGTTGCGCTCGAAGCCGAAGCCCGCCGTCGCCCTCGTCTCTTCCCCAATCCGGGGTCAGCAGAGCTGTTCGCAAGAGCGGTTGCGACGCTCGTGCCCGTTCTGATCATGGCGGCAACTTGGGACGGTCGGAGTGTGCTCCTCTTCTGTGTGACTGCGCCTGTCTGGTTGGTGAGCATCAACGTGGGGCTCGCCGCTACTTCGGTAAGCCTTGCAAGCCTCGGGCCGTCGATCGCTGTGTTGCGCGGAGCCTTGCTCGGACTCATCGCGACGTCGGTTCTGGGCGCGTGGGCGCCCGCACTGCACGTCGGAGTCCTCCAGAACCTTCTGGCTGCGCTTGGGGTTTTCGTGCTCGTGGCGGCTTGGGAGAAATGGGGGGGTAGTCGTCTTCGCGCCCGCGTACGGGTGATCGTCGTCGGGTCGCGGTCGGCCTGCGCCGCCGTCGAACACGAGCTCCACGCACGCCGCGACCGTCGTTTCATCGTCCTTGGCGCGGTCGACGACGCGCCTCCGAGGGACGAAACGGTCCTCGGTGGGATTGCCGAGCTTCCCGAGGTGATCGAACAAGTTCGTCCGGACCTCGTCGCGATTGCCCCGGGAGCGGACCGCCCCGCGACCTTCGCCCAGCTCCTCGAGCTCTCCGATCGGGGGTTCCGCGTTCTCGAGTTGGCGCACTTCTACGAGTACGCCTTCGGCACCGTTCCCGTCCGTGATCTCACCGGTGCGTGGTTCATGAGCGTGTTGCACATCTACCAGCGGCCCTATTCACGAGCAGCCAAACGTTCCTGCGACATCGTCGGCTCCCTCGCGATGCTCGTTTTCTTCGCGCCTCTGTTCGCGCTGACGGCGCTGCTCGTCCGGTTCACCTCCGGGCCGATCATCGTCCGGCAGATTCGCGTCGGGGAGCACGGTCGTCTCTTCACCATGTACAAGTTTCGGTCGATGCGCGCGGACGCCGAGCGTCCAGGGGAGGCCGTCTGGGCGGCGAAGAGGGATCCAAGAGTCACCGTCGCCGGGCATGTGATGCGCCGCCTTCGCCTTGATGAGTTTCCGCAGATCGTCAATGTGTTGAAGGGAGACATGTCACTGGTCGGTCCCCGCCCCGAACGCCCGGAGTTCGTCGACGTGCTGTCGAGCGTTCCGTTCTGGACGCGTCGCCACCTGGTCAAGCCCGGGATCACCGGTTGGGCGCAGGTGCGCCATGGCTACACATCGGACACGGACGGTAGCCTCGCAAAGCTCTCATACGACCTCTGGTACGTACGGCACCGCAGCTTGACGGTCGACCTCGCGATCATTGCGCAGACGGTCATCGCAGTTCTCTGGGGTGACCGTCGATTTTCCGACGCCCCCGTGGGGGCGATGCCGGGGCAACAGGTGGCTAAACCCCACGCGGGTTTCAGAAACCGTGTGGTTCGAGGAGAAAGGTGAAAGTGAAACCGATGCGCTACGCGAAGAACGAACCGAACGTGATCAGCGAGACCATGGACGACGAGACGATCATCGTCGACCTCGCGAGTGGCCATTACTACAGCCTTCGAGAGGCCAACGTGGACGTCTGGGAATGCCTCGAGCGAGGGTGTGCCGAAGCCGAGATCGTCGATGTTCTGAGCGAGCGCTATGAAGTCGGCGACGGTGATCTCGGCGTCTCCGTCGCCGGCGTCGTGGCGCAACTCCGGGAGGAGGGATTGATCGTTCCTCGCACCGAAGACACGCGGCCCGAGAAGGTCGCCACGCCGAGCCGGAACGAGGGTGATCGGCAGCCGCTCTCGCTTCCCCCGATCTCGAAGTTCACCGATATGCAAGACATCATCCTGCTCGACCCGGTGCACGAGGTCGACGCGCGCGGTTGGCCGCATGCAGCCGCAGGCTAGGCCGGCTGAGGGCGCGGAGGCCACAGTCGATGCCCTCCGCAACTCGTACGCGCGCGCGGTCGCGGTTGGGAGCGAGACGGAGCTCGATGTTGCTGTCGCAGGGGGTGGCGTCAAGGTGCGCGCGGCCGACGAGGAGCTCCTCGAGATCCTCGGCAGGGCGATCGAGCATCTCGCCGTCGATGACCTGGGCGAGCCGGAGCTCACGATTCACGTCTGGGACTCGATGGACGACCCGTCGGCGACTCCGCCGCTACCCGAAGCGGACCCCGACGGGCCACGGGGTGCGGTCGTGTACTTCGAGCTCGACGAGTTTCAGCTCGCCTACCAGCCGGGACTTGGTCAACTCCACGCGTACGACGCACGATCGAAGGCAGCCTGGTTCTGGTGCCGTGACCGCCACAGCCTCCCGTTCTGGGAGCCGTCGGCACCGTTCCGGCAGATCTTGCATTGGTGGTTCGCGCCGAGAGGGGTGATGCTGCTGCACGGTGCATCCGTGGGAACGGTGCTCGGCGGAATCCTGCTTGTCGGTCGTGGAGGTTCGGGGAAGTCCACGTGTGCACTCGCGTCGCTCACCTCCGATCTGCTCTACGCCGGTGACGACTACGTGGCGGTGGGCCTCGACCCTGAACCTGTCGTCCATAGCGTCTATGCATCCGGAAAGCTCGTGCCCGGGCATTCGAAGCTCTTGCCGCACCTGCCGGCCGCGTCGTTCGTCGGCGACGAATCGGCGGACGAGAAGTCGATCTTCTTCGTGAACGACGCATTCCCTGAGCGGATGTGTAGGTCGTTCCCTCTTCGGGCGGTGGTCGCGCCGCGAGTCACGCCGGGGAAGCCGTCGTTCCACGAAGCGCCGGCGGCCGAGGTGCTGAAGGCGCTCGCGCCCAGCACGCTCCTCCAGCTGTATCCTGCCCGCCCCGCAGGTTTCGCGAAGATGGCCGATCTCTTGCGCCGTGTGCCGGCGTACTCACTCCAGACCGGCGAAGTCATCGACGCGATCCCGGGTACGATCGAGTTGCTGCTGCAAGGGTTGAAAAAGTGAAAGATGCGCAGTCGCCGCTGGTGAGCATCATCGTTCCGGCGTATAACGCCGCAGCGCATCTCCGCGAAGCGCTGGAGAGCGTGTTCGCGCAGGACTGGCGTCCGTTCGAGGTGATCCTTGTCGACGACGGCTCCACCGACGAGACCCGCGCGATCGCGCAGTCGTTTCCGGAAGTTCGCTACATCTGGCAGGAGAACGCCGGCGCCTCTGCTGCGCGTAACTCGGCTCTCGCCGCTTCGGTCGGAGACTTCGTCGCGAACTTCGACGCCGACGACGTCCTTCCCGCGAACCGCCTCTCGTTGCAGGCGACGTATCTCGTCCAGCACTCCGAGATCGGGTGTGTCCTCGGCCGGCAGGAGTGGATCAACCCACCTGAGTGGTTCACCCGGGACTCCGTCTACGGAGATGTCGACGGTATTCCGCTGTCGTCGGCGATGTTCCGTCGCGACGTGCTCATCTCGCTCGGCGGCTACGACACGGCGTTCAGCGTGGGGGAGGACACCGATGTCCTGATCAGGATGCGAGAACGCGGCATCGACTACGCGATCGTTCCCGACATCGTCCTGTTCCGGCGCTACCACGACGGAAGCGCTGCTGCGCGAAACCCGCATGCACAGCTCATTCAGTCGCTCCGCGCGAAGCTCGACAGGCAGAAGGCCACATGAGCAAGGGCCTCGTCAGCGTCGTAATCGGTGTCTACAACGCCGAGCGGTACCTCGCGGAGGCCATCGAAAGCGTCCTCGGCCAGGACTACCGCCCGATCGAGCTCATCGTCGTCGATGATGGATCCACCGACGGCAGCGGGGCAGTCGCCCAACGCTACTCCGAGGTGTCGTACCTCCATCAGCCGAACGGTGGGAACGGAGCGGCCCGGAACACCGGCATCGGCGTTGCCACCGGGGAGTATCTCGCCTTCCTCGATGCCGACGATCGGTTCACGCCGGGCAAGCTCACGCGCCAGATGACCGCCCTCGAGCAAGATCCGGAGCTGGATCTCGTCTTCGGCCACGTGCGGGAGTTCGTCTCGCCCGAGATCGACGCCGAGACCAGGGCACGCATCCGGGCACCGGCGCCCGAACCGATGCCGTGGACCGCACCGAACCTCATGCTGATTCGTCGTGCCGCTTTCGACCGGGTCGGGCCCTTCGAGACCGGCGTTCGCGTCGGCGTGACTGTCGACTGGTTCCTCCGCGCCAAGGAGGCCGAACTGCGCTACACGGTGCTTCCGGAGACCGTTCTTGAACGTCGGCTTCATACGGAGAACAACGGGATCCGCGAAGCTGCGTCACGCTCGCAGTACCTGTCCGTTCTGAAGGCATCGCTCGACCGGCGTCGGGCGGCGGCTGAGGAGCAGGGCGGCGGCTAGGTTCGACTGTGAGCGAGATCTGGCCGACGCCGACGCAAGAGGCGCTGCTCCGGCTCGTTTTCGGCTCTGACGCGGACGTCGCGACGCGTTGGGAGTCTCTTCAGCCGTTCGAGCTGAACACCCTCGACCTAGGGACGTTCTGCTTGCTTCCGCTGGTTCACTCACGCCTTGCTGCGTCAGGGGTGGAGGACGCTCTCTGCGCCCGCCTCGGGGGGGCCTATCGAAGCATCTGGTACCGCAACCAGGTTGCGCTTGGAAGGCTGGCCGTCGTGTTGCAGATGCTGGGCGCGGAAGGGATCGAGCCGGTAGTCGTGGGTGGTGCGGCGGTGGCCACTCGTTTCTATCCCGAGATCGGACACCGCCCGTTGCCGCAATTCGACCTCGTGCTCGCCCCCGAGGCGGTGGCGCCGGCAAGCAAGATCCTCGCGAGGTACGCAGACTGGGACGTTCCAATCGTGCGGCCGGGCTTCACCCGATTCGAGGATTCTCGCCGGTTCGTCGTCGTCCTTCACTCCGGCTTGCCCGCGAGTGCCGCCGGCGGCCTCCGCGGCGCCGTGGCGCTGCGCACCCTCCTGCCGCGCACCGGGCTCGTCTCGCTGAGCGACACGGCCATGCGAGTTCTAGCGCCGGCAGATGAGCTCGTCGTTGCATGCGGGATGGGCGCACGTGCGTCGTCGCCGGCAAGTATCCAATGGCTCGTGGACGCCGCCTTCATCGGTCTTTCCGCGGAGCTCGTTCCCGATGACCTCGCCGACCCGGCCCGCGAGCTTGCGCTCGTGATGGCGATGAAGGCCGTGACGCGGAAGCTGCGAGACCTAACGGGTGATGACAGGTTCGACCAGATCGCCCAGGTGCTAGGCCCGCTGCGCGCCGGCAGGCGCGAGGTGCTCGCCCACAGGTTCGGGACGAGGAGCAGCGCTTTCTCGCAGGGGCTTTCGACGTACCTGAGAAGCACGACGGGACGGTCGATCGTACGTGTGTTGCGCGACCTGCCCCAGGATGCCCGACAGGTTGATGCATCAGGCTGGGCGCGTCGGGCGTGGCTTGCAGTGCGGCGGTGAGGAAGTGCGCGTTCTCCTAACCGGTGCGCGCGGGATCATCGGCGCTGTGCTGCAGCCGGCGCTCGCCGAGCGGTTCGACCTCGTCGCGGTCGACCGTCGTCGCGGTGCCGGGATCCGGCGTGCCGACCTGACCCGTCGCCGGATGTCGTCGCGGCTGTTCCGAGATGTGGACGCCGTCGTGGATCTCGCGGCAACGAGCGGGACGTCGATCTCGTGGGCGAGCGCCCGGCGCAACATGCGCATCACCGAGAACGTTCTCGAACTGGCCCGCTCCCACGGGGTCCGGAGATACGTGCTCGCCAGCTCGAACCACGTGACGGGTCTGTACGAACAAGACAGCCCCTATTCGGAGATCCTGGCGGGGCGCTACGAGGGGCTCACACCCGGTGAGCACGACTTGATCTCGTCCGACTCGCCACCGCGTCCGGACAGTCCATACGCGGTCGCGAAGCTCCTGGGAGAGGCTGCTGCGCGGTACTACGCCGAAACCTCCTCGATGTCCGTCGTCTGTCTGCGGATCGGAACCGTGCGCCGCGAGGACACCCCAACGACTCCACGCCATTTTGCGACGCTGCTTTCTCATCGTGATCTACGGCACCTCGTGGAATGCGCTCTGACAGCGCCGCCGCCCAAGCAGCACTACGGCATCTATTACGGCGTCTCGGCGAACACCTGGCGCATCTGGCGGATCGATGACGCAGCGTCAGAGATTGGGTACGAGCCCATCGACGACGCGGAGCGGCTGCGCTGATTTCCCTCGTCTCGAATCGCGTTCGGGGAACGCTGGTACCGTGACGAGATGAGACGCTCGTTGGTGATCGCGTCGCTGTGTGGGTTGTTCGTCATCGGGTTGGGGTTCGCGCGCTCTATGGCGGAGGGGGCGCCGACCGCGACCTCGACTGCGACTTCGACCGCGCCGACGATCTCTTCCCCTTACTGCCGTGCGAACGTTCTCGGCGGCGTTCACGAGTCGTACCGGCTCACCGTCTATTCCGCGTGTGCAGTCGTGGAGGGAACGGTTGTGAGAGCCCCCAAGCTGAACTTGAGCGACGGTGACGTCACCTTCAACGTCCGGCCCGACGCTGCGTACGCCTCGATGGAGAACGCCAAGAACCTGGACGAAGGTGGCCTCCACGTCGAGGTTGTCCCGGCCGACCAGGCCGGCTGTACCGCTGCGGGTCTCGCCAAGCTGGCGGCCACGGATCTCGGGACCTGCACGGGCGCGAACGTCACGCTCCCGCCTCTGAACGCTCACGTGCGTGTAATCGGGCCGTACGTCTTCGATCGTTGGGTCGGATGGAACGAGGTTCACCCGGCGTGGAACGTGGAGATCCTGCGGCCAGGATCACCGCCGCCGCCGGCGCGACACACCTTCTCGGCGCATCTGAGCGGTTCGGCGGTCGCGGCACGGAAAGGCGCGCCGCGCGGGAGCGGGTCGGCCGAGTTCACGCTGACAGGGACGTCGCTTTGTTGGAAGCTCACACGTCTCGTCAGGACCGGTGCACCCACCTACGCCGTCCTTCGCGGGAAGACTTCAGGGGGCGAGGATGCTTCCGTCAGGCTGGGTTCCACGTACCGGGCCAAGGGATGCAAGACGCTGCCGACGACGACGCTGCTCGGTCTGCTGCAGCAACCCAGGCGCTTTTCGACGACGATCTTCACCGCTCGATACCCGCGAGGGGCGGTCAAGGGCACGCTCGTTCCGACGAGCGATTGAGCGGGCCTTCAGGCGCTGCGTTGGAGCCTGTGGAGCTCGAACCCGTTTCGCCGCTGTGCGAAGTACTGAACGCGGACGTGAACGCGGCGATGTGAGATCTCGCACACGAAGCGGGGCCACGCCGAATCGCGCCGGCGTCCCTCACCCCGGCAGACGACGGAGGTGTCCGTGCGAGGAAGACCGGTCCGTGGGTTGACGAGCCGCGGGTCGAGGCGATGCAACACACGGTGCGCGTGTAGGACGTTTCGCTCGGCCTGAATCCGCGTGTGCACAACTGTGGCAGCCGCGGCGCCGGAGGCTGCCGCAAGCGTTGCGGCGAGAACGACCACGAGGACGAGGAAGGATCTCGTGGCCCTACGCGGGTCAGACGGGAGCATCGAAATGGGTCTTCGGCAGAGACGCCCGGCGACTTGAGCGCTCTGCATGCGGACGCGGGCTACAATCCGCCACCGTGCAAGCGAGTCGCGCCGTCTCTGAGAAAGCGACCGAACCAGGGTGAACCTCGCTGGTTCGCGGCGTCTTCTCGCTCAAGGAGTCGTCCGTGGTTCGCTCGTAGCAGAGCTCGGCGTGGCGCACAGCTATCGACACTGGCGCGCCAAACGGTTTCTGGACGCGCACGCGATGCGTCGTTTGAACGCTTTCACCGAGGCTATGTGGGCAGAGGCCGCAGACTCGGTCGGCGCCGCCGTGACGGAGCTCACGCCGGGCCTCTGGCAGTTCACGCGCGACCTGTCGTTCGCTCATATCGTCGGCCAACGAACACCCTTCGCGAACCCGGTCGCGACCGAGCTCGCGAACGCCAAAGACATTGCGTATGGCGTGCTCCGTGCCGCCGACGTGCCGATCCCGGAGCATGTCGTCGTCTCGAATGATCGCAGCGGGGCGTTCGAGCTCCTCGAGGGGACAGGCGGGCCTGTCGTCGCCAAACCGGCGCGAGGCGGTGGAGCAGGGCTGGGTGTGACGACGTCGATCGCGACCCGCAAGCAGCTGGCGCTCGCGCTGCGACGGGGCAGCCTGACGTCGTCGAGGCTGGTTGTGGAGCGCGAGGTGGTCGGGGAGCACTACCGCATCCTCCTCCTCGACGGCGAGGTGCTGGACATCATCGAGCGGCGGAAGCCGTCCGTCGTCGGGGACGGCGTGTCGACGGTCAAACAGTTGATGTTCGTCGAGTTCGAACGGCGCCTCCACGACGAGCGCAACTGGAAGCCCTTTCCGGTCGACCTCGACTGCATGTTCACTCTGGACCGTCAGGGGATCCCGCTTTCCCACGTCCCCGAAGCTGGCGAGGTCGTCGTCGTCAAGGGGGCGACGAACATCAGCGGACCCCGTGACTGCGCGACCTACCGCGGAGCGGTGCACACCGACGTGGTATCGGTGACTCGCCGAGCCGCGGCAGCACTGGGCGTCCGTCTGGCGGGTGTGGATGTCGTGACGAGTGATCTGAGCGTCCCGCTCGCATCGAGCGGCGGCGTCGTGCTCGAGGTGAATCCGATACCCGGGCTGTTCCACCATTACAACGTGTCGAATCCGAACGGAGCATCCCGGGTCGCGATTCCGATACTCGAGGCGCTACTGACGCAACAGTCGTCGCGCGAGATCGCGCAGCCGGCCTGACCGGCCGCTGCCCGAGGGCTCGCTCGAGCCGAACGCTGCGTACGCGAACTCCCTCACAGCCCGGTCGCGCTTCGTCCAGCCGACAGCGAATCCCGTCCCGTCGAACCGGGGCGACCCCGTGCGGGCGTACAGCCTTCCGGACGTCGTATCGAGCACCTCGAGCCAGTCTGCCCGTGAGGAACGCGAGCGCGGCTCCGGTGGCCAGTCGCGTCGTCGGGTCGACCAGCTGACGCAGCCTGCTCGGTCTCGAGTCGCACCCCCGAGACACAGGCGGCCCAGTTCTCTGATCCTCTCCATCGTGCCTAGCCCCGAGGTGAACGCAAGGAGGCCGGCAGGCGCGATGCCGACCGACTCTCGCGCCCGGCGCCTACGTCCGCGAGGCATCACGCCCACTCCTACGTGATGACGGCCTCCGGCGATGGCAAGGATCGCCACGGACACCGGTACGTTCGGGGTCGTGTCGCACACGATTCCGAATCCGTCGTGCTCGATAGACGTCAGGCGCAGCAACGTGTCGTAGGTCCATGAATCGTCGGGGTGAGGGATCGCGACCACCGCGTCACGACGGAAACCGCTCCGGGCGACGATCCGAGGGCCGCCGACGTGTGACTCGAAGGCGCAGGCCGCCTGGCGGGCCGGATCGACGGCGAAGCCGACGGAAACGCCGAGCGACTCGGGTGCGTCCGCTTCGGGCGCTTCGGGGAGGAAGAACAGGAAGTCGGGCCGGAAGCCGAGTTCGGTCGCGATGTGCGCTCCCCGCCGCTCGATGGTGACCCGTGTCACCGTCGCCGCGTGGATGTCAGCCCCGCCGATCGCGAAGGCATGAACATGCCAGGTAGCGGTAGTGCGACCGCGGACCGCGAGCCCAACCCCCTCGTCCGTCGAGCAGACAGAGCCGAAGAGCTCCGGCTCCGGGTCGACGGGGGAGCTCCCGGCAAGGAACGAGTGAGGTCGGCTCCAACGCCGGAACACGCCGGGCCCGTCCTGGTCAGCGGCCGCCCACGAGGTGGAAGCCTCGTTCGAGTCCGCGGCCCACAGTCCGATCCCGCCGAGGTTCACTTTCGTGGTCGACGGCTCGCAGTCGGATGCCCACCACAGGATCGCGCCGTTCGGGCGAAAGCCGGCGTCCCAGTCGAAGAGATGCGGCTCGCCCTGGTACGTCCCAGGCCCGACGGCGACCACACCGGACTCGACGCGCAAGGTCACCCTGGCGACCTCAGCGCCGGCCCCGCCCCGCGGCCGCAGGAGTGCTTTCCGGTGCGCGCATGGGCACCGTGTTCTGGCGCCTTACCAGCGAGAGGATATCCTGGGACAAATGGAGTTCGTCAACGAGATAGTGACATTCGTGCGCCGTGTGCCTCCGGCGCTGCAGTGGCGGACGGCGCGTCGGCTCCAGCCCATTCAACGCTCGTCGGCACGGCGAGAACTGAGTTCCAGGATTGTACGGCTTCAACGAGGAGCTCGGCCTCATTCGAACCGGGCGAAGGCCGGGCGTCCGCTCGTTCTGCGGTTTGCAAACGCCCATGGGTCACAACTCCAGGAGCTTCGCTGGTTCCAGGAGGCAGTCGAGGTCGCCTCGTCAGGCGACGTTCGGATCGAGTTCGTGAACCTCTGGACGACGGCTGACAACCAGCGCGAAGAGACCGCAACGATGCTCGACGTGACGAAGGGTCGGGCCGATCTCGGCTGGGCCGGCACGAGGGCCTTCGGCTGTCTCGGTGTCCGCAGTCTCGATCCACTCCAGGCGCCGATGCTGTTCCCCGACTACTCGTCAGTTACCGCCGCCTGCGCGGGGGAACTGGCGGACGAGATGCTGGAGCCGCTCGAGCGATTGAACCTCCGAGGCCTCGTCGTCCTGCCCGGGCCGTTTCGAAAGCCCTTCGCTTTCACGCGACGTCTGCTCGGTCCACGCGACTACGAGGGGACCAGGCTGCGCATCCACGAGTCTGTCGTCGCCGACGTGACGTATCGCAGCGCGGGCGCCGCCGCAGTCGTCCTCTCGGTGCGGCAGATGGCCTCGGATCCCGCAAGGTACGTGGATGGCCTCGACATCCAGACCGAGGCCCTGCTCGGCTGGCGTTTGAAAGGATCGATCACCTACAACGTCGATCTCTGGCCGCGCACGATCGCGATCGCCGCCTCCCGCCGAACATTCGAGTGGCTGGGGTCGCCGGAACGCGAACTGCTCACCGCGGCCGCCCGTCACACCCTCGAACGCGCCGTTGAGCACCTGCGCGATCAACGGGAGCGAGACCGGCGGGCCCTGCCCGACGCCGTGAACGCGATTCTCGCGAGCCCCGAGCAGGTCGAGGCGCTTCGCGAGAAGGTCGAGCCTGCCCACGAAGACCTGCGGCGGCATCCGGACTCTCGAGCATTCTTCGATCGGCTACAGCGAATCGTGGAGGAGACAATGGCTCCGGTGCCGAAGATCGGTGCCGCGTGAGGCGGCTCGTCCTGTGCATCGGTCTGTTGGCAACGCTGACGACGATCGTCGTTGCGGTCGCTGGAGCGAACCCTGCGACCGGAGAGGCTCGCGTCTCGTTCACGCTCACGGACGATGTCGCCACGAACTTCCTTCAGGGGCCGACCGACGCTGGGAACTTCTTGCCGCAGCCGGATTGTCCCTTTGCTCCTGCGGCCTCGACGGCCCGCCTGACGGCCGACGTGCGCGGCTGGGAAGGCCCAACCGTTCAGCCGGGGCTCCCCGGGCAGGCGGTCGACCTCCATGCTCAGGTCGACGGCGCCGTATCGGACGTCGCCGGCGG
>Ga0070661_100002345_pt1 | contig 12990 bp, 9 predicted proteins | sample KBSC43metaG_FD_64663 | JGI IMG/M metagenome (GOLD analysis project Ga0070661, IMG submission 64663) | Corn rhizosphere microbial communities from Kellogg Biological Station, Michigan, USA - KBS C4-3 metaG | ecosystem: Host-associated > Plants > Roots > Rhizosphere > Soil ...
GGACGATGCCAAGGCCGGCAAGCTTGATTACAAGGGTGTCCAGCTGACGCTCGGCGGCTTCCTGGAAGCTGCTTCGATCTACCGTTCCAAGGATCTCGGCGCCGACATGGCGTCGACATTCTCGATCCCCTACAAGCAGACCGCTACCTCGCATACGCACGAAACCCGATTCAGCGAACGACAGAGCCGCCTGTCGCTGTTGGCCACGGCCGACATCAACCCCGACGTGCATGTCAGCGGCTACTACGAGGGTGACTTCCTCGGCGCCGCGCAGACCGCCAACCAGAACCAGAGCAACTCGTTCACCCCGCGCACGCGTAACGTCTACGCCGCGCTGGATTGGGATAGCGCTGGCTTGCACTTACTGGCCGGCGATAGCTGGTCGCTGCTCACCCTTAATGCCAAGGGCATCACCCCGCGCACCGAGCAGCTGCCGCCGTCGATCGACGCACAGTACGTCCCGGGTTTCACCTGGGCACGCCAGAACCAGATCCGTATCGTGAAGGACTGGGGCAAGGTGTTCTGGCTGGGCTTGTCGCTTGAAAACCCGCAGACGACCTTCGCCACCACCAAGGTGCCGGCCGGCGTGACGTACAACCAGACCGGTGGCTCTGGCTTCAACTCCGCCAACAACATCTCGCTCAACCAGACGCCGGACGTGATCCTGAAGGCTGCGCTCGATCCGGGTTGGGGCCATTACGAAGTATTCGGCCTTGGCCGCGAGTTCTACAACCGGTTCGGTGGTACCAACCATACCGAGCACGGCGGTGGTTTCGGCCTGGGCATGATCCTGCCCCTGGTGCCGAAGATTCTCGACTTCCAGTTCAGCGGCATGACCGGCAAGGGCATCGGCCGCTACGGTACCGCCGGTCTTTCCGACGTGACCTTCCGTCCGGATGGAAGCCTTGCCCCGATCAAGGAAACCATGCTGCTCGGTGGCCTTACCCTGCACGCCGGCAGCGACGTGGACATCTACGCCTTCGGCGGCCAGGAACGCCAGCAGAAGGAAGCCTTTACCGTCGGCACCACGCCTTACGGCTACGGCAACCCGCTGTACGTCAACTCCGGTTGCGACATCGAAGGCTCGCCGCTTACCTGCGTGGGCAACACCCAGAAGATCTCGCAGGGCACGTTGGGCTTCTGGTGGCGCTTCTACCAGGGCAAGTACGGCAAGGTGCAGTTCGGTGCCCAGGCCTCGCACACCGAGCGCAAGGCATTCGAGGGCATTGGCGGCGCTCCGTCGGCGTCGGACAACATGCTCTTCACCAGCCTTCGCTACTACCCGTTCTAAGCCATATCGTTTCGGGAAAACCAAGACGGCGGGGAACTTCCCCGCCGTTTTTTTTGTTGAGAACCCGGCCTAGCGTTTGGCCAGTTCGCTGGCATCCCAGCCGCCGCCCAGCGCACGCACTAGGTTGACGCTGGCCTGCAGCCTGCGCGTGTCGATCTTCGCCGCGCTGCGCTTGGCCTGGAGAAAGGCGCTTTCCGCCGTGACCACTTCCAGGTAGTTCACCACGCCCTCGTCATAGCGGTTCTTCGCAATGCGCTGGGACTCGGCGGCGGCAGCCACGGCCTCCTGTTCATTGGCCGCCTCGCGGCCGAGGTGATCAAGCAGGGCCAGATTGTCTTCAACCTCCTGGAAAGCCCTGAGCACGGTGAGTTTGTACTGCGATGAAGCCTGGTCGAATTCATCGCGCGCCGCGCGCTCACGGGCACGACGCAGGCCGCCGTCGAACAGGCTCAGCGACAAAGCGGGCCCAACCGCCCAGAGGCGATTACCGTAGGCGAAGAAGGGATTGGTGTCGGTGTTCTGGAAGCCAGCTACGGCCGTCAGGCTGAAATCAGGAAAAAAGGCCGCGCGAGTCACGCCGATGCCGGCGTTGGCTGCGAAGGTGCGACGTTCGGCCGCGGCGATGTCCGGGCGGCGTTGCAGGATCGACGAGGGAATGCTCGAGGGCACGGGCGGCAGCGTCGGCGTGGAGGCTTCAGCGGGTATGCGGAAGCTGCTGGCCGGCTGGCCCACCAGTACGGCGATGGCGTGTTCTGCAAGGGCGCGTTGGGCGTCGTTCTCGTCGGCCTGGGCGCGTGCATCGGCCAGTTGAGTGCGCGCGCGCGCTTCGGCGAGCCCGGAATCGATGCCTTCGTGGACGCGGTTGCGGGTAGTGGTCAGTGCCTGCCCATAGCCTTTGAGTGTTTGCGCAAGGATGTCCGCTTCCACATCGTCATCGCGCAACTGGAAGTAAAGATCGGCCAGCCGCGCCTGCAAGCTCAGGCGAGCGGTGGCCAGGTCCGCGCCCGAAGCCTGGGCCTCGGCGGAGGCCTGCGCCACTTCGTTGCGCACCTTGCCCCAGAAGTCCAGTTCATAGCCGGCGCTCAGGTGCAGATCGTTGGCGTCATATTCATTGGGCTGGCCATTGCCGCGAAGTGGACGATTGTCCGACTGGCGGCTGTTGTCGGCGCTTCCGGCGATGCCCACGCCAGGTAACGTGGAAGAGTGGACCTGCTCCTGGAAGGCGAGCGCCTGGTCGTAGCGCGAGGCGGCAATGGCGAGCGTCAGGTTGCCCCTCTCCAGTTGTCGTTCGAGTTTATCCAGCGTGGCATCGCCAAAGCTGTTCCACCACGCACCGCGCTGCTGGTTGTCCGCGGGTGCCGCACGGTGCCACGCCGTGTTGCCTTCGTGCCAGCTGGCTGGAACCTCGACCGTGGGTATCTTGTAGGTGGGTGCCAGCGAACAGCCGGACATGGCGATCGCCAGTGCCGTGGCCAAGGCCGTGCGGGCGAAACCGGGTGTGAGCATGTTTCTCAACCTTCGGCCTTGGGCGCCGCGGCGGCCGCCACCGTGACCTTGTCACCGGCCATGATCGAGTCGGGCGGATGGTCAACGATTCGGTCCTTCGATGTCACGCCGCGATCGATCTGCAGGATGTCGCCCATGTCCAAGCCGATATGCACGTCACGCAGTTGGATCCTGTTGTCGGTGCCGAGCACTGCCAATTGCGGTCCGGCAGCACGGAAGATCAGTGCGGTGGCTGGTACGTTCACGACGTGGGCGTTGCTGTCCACCGGCAGGCTTACCTGTGCGTATTCGCCCGGCAGTAGCTCGCCACTGGGGTTGGCCAGTTCGAACTGGGCCAGGAGGGTGCCCGAGGTTTTGGCAATGGAACCAGACGAACCAATCAATACGCCATCGAAGGCCGTATCCGGGTGTTCCATGACATTGACCTTGACGTGCATGCCTGCGTGTATGGCCGAGGCGTAGCCCTGGGGAATGCTCACATACAGGCGCATGCGACGCGTATCGGACACCGTGAATAACGGGGCCTCGTTGGCATTGGTGGCGGAGATCAGGTCACCGATGTCCGTGTTGCGCGTGGTCACCGTGCCGTCGAAGGGCGCGGTGATCTGCTTGAAAGACTCCAGTGCCTGCAGGCGGTCCACATCGGCCTGTGCCGATGCGACGTTGGCCCTGGCCACTTCTGCTTCGCCCAGCTTCTCGTCGGCTTCCTGCTTGGACACCGAGTTGCTGGCAAGAAGGTTTTGCCAACGCTTGCTGGTGAGTGAGGCGAGGCGGAGATCGGCTTGCGCACGAGCCAGGCCGGCGGTGGCCTGGTGCAGTTGCTGGTCGATCTCGGGCGTGTCGATGGTGCCGAGCACGTCGCCGGCATGCACCGTGCTGCCGATGTCACGCGTCCAGGTCTTCAGGTAGCCGCCCACGCGGGCGTGTATCGGCGCGCTGATCCAGGCCTCCACGTGGCCAGGCAGGCTCAGGTGATTGTCGTTGCCGCCGACGATGGCCGTCGATGCAAGTTGCACGGTCGGTATCTGCTGGGCGTCGGTCCAGCGCGTGAGCTCGTGGTACTCGTGGGCGCGAAACGTCAGGCCACCGGCAATGGCCACGATGGCGACAGCCAGGCCAATGGCGATCACGGGGCGCAGGCGCATCGGCCTCGCGGGCATCGGGCCGGCATCATGCGACATGGGACGGTTCTCCAGGGAAAAGGGCGGGACTCGAAGCCGGTTGGGTGCGCCCGTGGACGATCGAGAAGATCACCGGCACAAACAGCAAGGTGGCGAATGTGGCGAAGATCAGGCCGCCGATCACCGCGCGGCCCAGCGGAGAGTTCTGCTCGTGGCTGATGGCCATCGGCAACATGCCGATCACCATGGCCAGGGCCGTCATGCAAACCGGGCGGAAGCGGGTGAAACCGGCTTCCATCGCTGCCTTCACCGCATCGCCATGCACGGCGAGCCGTTCGCGGCAGAAGCTCACCACCAGGATCGAGTTGGCGGTGGCTACACCCATGCACATGATGGCGCCCGTGAGCGCCGGTACCGACAGGGTGGTGTGGGTCAGGAACAACATCCAGACGATGCCGGCCAAGGCCGCGGGAAGTGCCGTGATGATCACGAACGGATCGAGCCACGACTGGAAGTTGACGACGGTAAGCAGATAGATCATCACCACAGCGCCAACCAGCCCGAATTCCAACCCGCTGAAGGCGGTGGCCATGGTATCGGCCTGGCCACGAAGCGTGACGAGCGTGCCCTTGGGACGTTCCTTGGCGAAACTGGCGAGCACGGCATTGACATCGCTTGCCACTGCACCCAGGTCGCGGCCCTGCACGGCGGCATAGATGTCGAACGCGGGAAGGATGTTGTAGTGCGATACCACCGCGGCGCTGGGAGAGCGGGTGAACGTGGCAAGTCCTCCCAGCATCTGCGAGGCCTTGTCGTTGCCGGCGGTCACGGGAAGGCTGGCCAAGTCCGCCATGGAATCCATGCGGTACTGGGGTGTGGCCGCGACGATCGCGTAAGACACGCCGTTCCGGGGGTTTAGCCAGAACGCCGGCGCCACCTGGCTGCTGCCTGCAAGGGACGCGACCATGGAGTTGGTGACATCGCGTTCGGAGATGCCAAGCTGGTCGGCACGCGTGCGGTCGACCGCGACATTCAATTGCGGATAGCTGGTGCTCTGCTGAAGGCGGACGTCGGCGATACCCGGTATGTCCTTGAGCTTGCGCATGATGTTCATGGCATAGGCCTGGTTGGCCGCGCTGTCGCGGCCGGTGATGGATATGTCCAAGGGCGCCGGCGCGCCAAAATTCAGGATCTGGTCGGTCATATCGGCCGGCAGGAAAGAGAAATCGCTGCCGGGGAACTGACGGGGCAATAACTCGCGCAGTTTTTTCACGTAGTCGGCCGCGGGGGCATGGCCTTCCTTCAGCGCGATCTGGATGTCACCGTCCTGCGGGCCGATGCTGCCTGTGTTGCTATAGACCAGGTTCACGCTCGACAACGGCAAGCCGATGTTGTCGACCACGGTGCCCAAGTCTTTTGGCGGAATGACCTGGCGGATGGCGGCCTCGACGCGATCGAATTCGGCCGCGGTCTCTTCCACCCGTGTGCCCATCGGCGCGCGCACATGCAGCGCGATGGACTCGGCATCGGTGGGGGGGAAGAAATCCGTGCCAAGAAACGGCAACAGCACGAACGAGGCGAGGATGAAACCAAGGAAACCGATCACGAAAGCCTTGCGGCGGCCCAGTGCGATGGAAAGCACGGCGTAGTAGCCATCGCGCAAGGTTGCGAAGCGGTGCTCGAAGGCGCTCTGGAAGGTGATAGCACGCTGCAGAAAGCGCGTGCTCCATCGTCGTGGAGCGGATTTGGCCGGGTCGTCCTCGGCCGCGACATCGGCAGCGGACATCCATGTGGACTGCCCGATGGCCTGGTCGCCTTCGTGGTGGTTGATGAATGCATCTTCCGGATGATCGCCCCGACCTTTCTCCGTGACATGCGGCTTGAGCAGATACATGGCCATCGTGGGCACGAGCGTTCGCGACAGCACGAACGAGGAGGCCATGGCGAAGATTACGGCGAGGGCCATCGGTCGGAACAGGAAACCGGCTATGCCCTCGAGCATGAACATCGGCACGAATACGATGCATATGCACAGCAGCGATACGAAGGCCGGCCCGACGATTTGCCTGGCGCCGTCCATGATGGCATCCAGCACGCTTTTTCCTTGCTCCAGGTGCCAGTTGATGTTCTCGATGGTTACCGTGGCGTCGTCCACAAGAATGCCTACCGCCAAGGCGAGGCCGCCGAGGGTCATCACGTTGAGCGTCTGCCCAAAAAGGCCCAGCAAGGCGATGGCCGAGAGAATGGCCAGCGGGATCGACACGGCGATGATAACGGTCGACCGCCAGCTTCCGAGGAACACCAGGATCATCACCGACGTCAGGAGCGCGGCGATGATGCCTTCGCGCGCCACCGAGGAAATGGCTGATTTGACGAATACCGACTGATCGTTGAGCAAATCGATCTTCAGCCCAGCCGGCATCGTTTCCTCGATCAGCGGCAGCAGCTTCTTGATGCCCGCGACTACCGAGAGCGTGGAGGCATCACCGGTTTTAAGGTCCGGCATCAGCACCGCGCGCTTGCCATCCACGCGAACAATATTGTTCTGCGGCGGCGAGCCATCCCTTACATGTGCCACTTCGCCAATGGTTATCGTGGCACCGTCGGCTGATTTGATCGGCAACGCGTTCAGTGCTTCGATCGCCGTAGGACTGTTGTTCAGTTGCACGTGGTATTCGAAGGTGCCGATCTTGGCCGTACCCACTGGAATGATCTGGTTCTGCGCGGCCAACGCATTGGCTACATCCTGGGCCGAGAGGCCCTTGGCATGCAGCGCTTGCGGGTCCAGGTCAAGTGTCACCTGGCGCTGCTTGCCGCCATAAGGGGTGGGAATGGCCACGCCTGCCACCGAAACCAGCGTCGGACGGATCGAGTTCTGCGCCAGGTCGCGAATCGTCGACTCCCGAATGGTGGCGCTGGAAAGCGCCATCTGCAGCACGGGAACGGTCGAGGCGTTGTAATTGAGGATGAGCGGTGGCGTGATGCCCGGAGGCATCTGCTTGACCACCGTCTGGGAGATCGAGGTGACCTGGGCGGTGGCGGTGCGGATGTCAACGCCGGGTTGGAAGAAGATCTTCACGATGCCGGCGCCCGGCAGCGATTGCGATTCGATATGCTCGATGTTGTTCACCGAGGTCGTCAGTTGGCGCTCGTAGTAGTAGATGACGCGTCCGGACATCTGGTCCGGCGGCAGGCCGTTGTAGGTCCAAACCACGCTGATCACCGGGATTCCGATGTTGGGGAATATGTCCGTGGGCGTGCGCGCCGAGGCCAGCAGCCCGGCGATCAGGATCGCCAGCGCAAGCACCACGAACGTATACGGTCGTGACAGCGCGATGCGGACGAGTGCGAGCATGGAACGACTCCCGGAACGATGATCCCCCTTTGGGGTCGTTCGAAGAATGGGGGCCGAACCTTATGTCAACCTTTTGGCCGAAGCCTAGGGACGACTGGGCAGGATGATATGCACATGCAGTCCGGTGCCTTCCTCCGGCTCGCGCAGGTCCACGCGGGCTCCATGCAGTTCCGCGGCGCGCTTGACGATGCTCAGCCCCAGTCCGAAGCCTGAAGAGGGTTCATTCGCGCCGCGAAGGAATCGATCGAAGACGGCCGCTCGACGCTCCGGGGGTATGCCCGGCCCGTTGTCACGGACATCGATCACCACCATGTCAGGGCCGGCATTGAGGTCGACATCGACCTTCCCGCCCACGGGCGCGTAGCGCAGGGCGTTCTCGATCACGTTGCGAAGCATCGCGGTCATGGCCGCTTCGTACGCGGCCAGCATGATCGCAGGCTCGCTCGCGGCGAGGCTCATCGCAATGTCCTTGTCCACGATCAGAGGCGCCAGTTCCTCGATGACATCCTTGGCAAGCGCCACCAGATCGACGTTTTCACGCTCGCTGGCGGCAGCGCCCGCTTCGATCCTGGCCAGGGCAAGGATCTGCTCGATGCGGCGGGCGAGGCGTTGCAGGCTTTGTTGCGCGCTGGAAAGCGCCGAGCCGGTGGCCATCGACGTGCCGCTGGCGATCATGGCGCTTTCCAGGTGGATCATCGTGGCGGTCAGCGGCGTGCGTAGTTCGTGGGCGACGTCGGCGTTGAAACGGCGTTCGCGTTCGAGGGCGTTTTCAAGCCGCTCGAATTGCTGGTTCAAGGTTTCGACCAACGGGCGAAGTTCGGGCGTGGGATCGCCGATCTCGACGGGTTGTCGGCTTCCAGGCGTACGTTCATCCAGTTGCGAAGTAAGGGCGCGCAGCGGTTTAAGGCCCCGGCGCACGGCCAGGCCGATCAGGACGGCCAGGAGCGGCAAGCCGATTACCAGCGGCAGGCTGTGTTCCAGCACCAGGCCGCGCGTGATGTCCTGTCGGTTGTCCGATCGTTCACCAATGCGGATCAACAGACCGGCGCGATTGCGCAGGGTAAACAGCCGCCATGCGTGGCCGTCGTGCTGGACGTCCTGGAAGCCGACATCGGCATCCGTGGGTGCGGGAAGATCGGCAAGGTTGTCGGTCGCCGCGATCGGCCTGCCTTGGCGGTTATAGGCCTGGAACCCGACCTCAGGCTCGTAGTTGCCCCGGCGAACGGCAACGACCACGGCTGGTGCCACGTTTCTGGCCAAAGTCAGGAGCGTGCCGGGTGAATCGGCGTTCATGGCCACGCTGTGCTGGATCAGGTTTCCCAGCGTGCGGCCAGCCTGCGCCAGGCGTCCGTCGAGCAGATGGTTCATTTCGCGGCTTTCGCGCTGATAGCTGATGATGCCCAGCGGAATGAGGACCACCACCATCACTGCAATGTTCAGCAGTGTCAGACGTACACCCAGGCCCAGGCGGTTCATCGCGGTTCCCGCGGCACCATGTAGCCGACGCCGCGCACGGTATGGATCACCTCGGGACTGAGCTTGCGCCGGAGCCAATGCACCTGCACCTCAAGGGCATTGCTGTCGACGCTCGGTTCAAGGCCATACAGGGCATTTTCCAGTGTCTCCCTGCGCACGATGCGACCGGCGCGCTCCATCAGCACCCGGAGCAGGGCGAACTCGCGACGCGTGAGGGTGACAGGCTGGCCATGGAAGCTTACTTCGGCGGAGGCGAGGTTCATGCGAAGTTCGCCGGCCTCCACGAAGCTGTCGGCCAGGCCCTGGGCGCGGCGGGTAAGCGAACGGATGCGCGCGGCCAGTTCTTCCAGGTGGAAAGGCTTGATGAGGTAGTCATCGGCACCCAGGTCCAGTCCGCGTACGCGCGTCTGCAGGGCGTCGCGCGCCGTCATCACCAGGACCGGAGTGCGGATGCCGGTGCGGCGCGCTTCGGCCAGTACTTCCAATCCGTCGCGGTCAGGCAGGCCGAGATCCAATAAAACCAGGTCGGCCGAACGATCGCGCAGCGCCTCGGCGGCCTCGCGCCCGGAGCGCAGCCATGTCACCGCATAGGACTGCTGTTGCAGTGCGTGGTGGATGGCCTGGCCCAGTTGTTCGTCGTCTTCGACGAGGACGATATGCACGTTGGCGGACTCACGATGGCGGCGCTGGGACAGGAAGGATCACTGCGGAAGCTTAAAGGGAGCTTACGTCAGACCAGGCACGATATAGGTAGGAAATGTCTCAGCTCCCTGACTGCAAGCTTATTTTGCTGTGGTGCACCACTTGCCAGCCGCCGCCTATGTGCGTAGTTTGGAGTGATGGTGTATCGCTTACCCGCAAGTTCTTTGATGGTGGCCATGCTGGCAGCCGTCACGCTTGCATGGGCCCTGATGATGTTCGAACGCGGTGCCCCTCCCACGCCGGTCGGGGGAGCGAAGATAGTGGCAGTGCAAGAAGTCGGGCAGGATGCGAACGCCGCGGAGGAACGGGTTGTTGCCGACGACCACGAAGTTGAAGACGCCACGCTTCCCCTCTCCGTGACCCCAGTGTCCCCGATGGGCCTTACCCATCGTGTCGTGTTTCATGGTGAACCTTCGCGGCGCGATCAGCTGCCCTCGCGTGAGTTGCGTCCTCCCATAGCCTGACGATATTTGCGTGGCCTCGTGTAGGCCAATGTCTACATGTATTTAGGCATTCCGCCGAGTTGCCCGACAGCCGGCGCCCCACATATCTGTTATGTCCTGCCCACGCAGGACAGCTACCCATTGCCTGGAGATTGCCTCATGGAACGTCTGATCAGCGGTTTTGAATCCTTTCGCCGCGATGTTTTCCCCGAACAGCGTGAACTGTTCGAACGCCTGGCCAGTGGCCAGAGCCCGCACACGATGTTCATCACATGCGCCGATTCGCGCGTGATGCCGGAGATGATTTTTTGCGCGCTCCCAGGCGAGTTGTTCGTCTATCGCAACGTTGGCAACATCGTGCCGCCCTACGCGCAACATGTCAGTGGCGTGGTGGCCGCCATCGAGTACGCGGTTAAGGTGCTGAAGGTGCAGCATGTGGTGATCTGCGGGCACTCCGACTGCGGGGCGATGAAGGCCCTGCTAGATCCTTCCAAGCTCGATGGCATGCCGTCGGTGGCCGACTGGCTCAAGCATGCCGATGTCGCCCGTCACGTGGTGGCGGAGAACACCGAGGGCCTGGATGCCGAATCGCATCTGCGCTGCCTCACCGAAGAGAACGTGGTGGGCCAGCTCGAACACCTGCGCACGTTGCCAGTGGTTGCCGCGGCGGTGGCCAACGGCAGCCTGAGTATCCATGGCTGGATCTACGACATCGGCGAAGCCGCCATCCGAGTATTTGACGGCACCAGCGGCCGCTTCGTGAACATACCTAACGGCGGCCACCCGGTGCCACAGGCCACGCCAATGGCACGGTTCGCCCAGAACACCGCCAACGCGGTGTGAAGGAGCGAACCATGAAAGCTTATTTCTCCCAAGGCCTGTTCGGGCGCGACTTCCTAGGTTCCATCGTGGTCTTCCTGGTTGCCTTACCGCTGTGCATGGGTATCGCCATCGCCTCGGGGATGCCACCTGCGGCAGGCCTGATCACGGGCATCATCGGTGGCCTAGTGGTGGGCAGCATCGCCGGTTCGCCGTTGCAGGTGAGCGGCCCTGCCGCGGGCCTGGCGGTGCTGGTATTCGAACTGGTCCAGCGCTACGGCGTGCTGGCCCTCGGTCCGGTGGTGTTGCTGGCCGGCCTGATCCAGGTCGCCGCTGGCCTGTGCCGGGTCGGCATCTGGTTCCGCATGACGTCACCGGCGGTGGTGTCGGGCATGCTCTCGGGTATCGGCATCCTGATCGTGGCCTCGCAGGCCCACGTGATGCTCGATGCCAAGCCGCTGGCGCGCGGGCTGGAAAATTTCGCGGCGTTGCCGGCTGCGCTGTCCAAGGCCATCCACGGACCGGGCCTGGCGGCGCTATGCGTGGGCCTTGCCACCATCGCCATCATGGTGAGCTGGGAAAAGCTGCGGCCGGAGAAGTTGCGGTTCGTTCCGGGGGCCCTGCTCGCCGTGGTCGCGGTCACGGCCACCGTGCAGTTCTTCGGCATTCCCGTGAACCTCGTCAACGTGCCCGAGAGCCTCGGCTCGGCTATCACGCTGCCAACGATGGATAGCCTGCGCGGGCTGCTGGATGAAAACCTGCTGGTGGCCGCCGTTACCTTTGCCTTCATTGCAAGTGCCGAGACGCTGCTGTCGGCGGCCGCAGTCGATCGCATGCACGATGGCGAGCGTACCAAGTACGACAAGGAACTCACCGCCCAGGGCGTGGGCAATATGTTGTGCGGCCTGCTGGGCGCGTTGCCGATGACCGGCGTGATCGTGCGCAGTGCTGCCAATGTGCAGGCGGGTTCGGCGACGCGCGCCGCCGCTATGCTGCACGGCGCATGGCTGCTGATATTTGCTATGCTGCTGCCGTGGCTGCTGAACATGACGCCCGTCGCCTGCCTGGCCGGCATTCTGGTGTTCACTGGCATCAAGATGGTGAAGATCCGCCAGGTCAAAGAGCTTGCCGCTTACGGCAAGGGCACCGCGGTCGTCTACGTCGCGACCACGGTGGCGATTGTTGCCACGGATCTGCTCGAAGGCGTGATCATCGGCTTCGGCCTGTCGCTTTTCCGCCTGGCATTGCTATCGTCCAGGCTCAACACGCATCTTCACGAGCATGATGAGCCCGGGCATGCCACGTTCGCGCTTAAGGGATCGGCTACCTTCCTGCAGGTGCCGGCGATCGCGCGCAAGCTCGAGACGTTGCCGGCGAATACAAAAGTGACGGTCAACATCGACGAACTTCGCCACGTCGACCACGCTTCGCTGGAGCTCCTTCGCGAGTGGGAGCGCAATGCTCAATCGCGGGGCATCGAGGTGGTGCTGGACTGGAAGCAGTTGGACGAAAGGGTAGAGGGTCGCCAGATGGCGTAGCGCGGCTGGTTGGGGAGCCGGCGTTGTCTACGCCGGCTCCGTTGTTTTTGTCTTGTGCCTGTACTTGCAAAGATCGTTGATCACGCACTGCGGGCAATCAGGCTTGCGAGCCTTGCACACGTAGCGGCCATGCAGGATCAGCCAGTGGTGCGCGTCGTGAAGGAATTCCGTTGGGATCGCCTTCACCAGCTTGTCCTCCACCACGCGCACGTTGGCGCCCGGCGCCAGCCCGGTTCGGTTGGCGACGCGAAAGATGTGCGTGTCCACGGCCAGTGTCGGTTCGCCGAAGGCGGTGTTCAGCACCACGTTGGCCGTCTTACGGCCTACGCCGGGCAATGACTCCAGCGCCTCGCGGTTGTGCGGCACCTGGCCGTCGTATTGCTCGATGAGGATCCTGGACAGGGCGATCACGTTCTTCGCCTTGGTGTTGAACAGGCCGATCGTGCTGATGTACTTCTTCAGCTTCTCCTCGCCAAGCTTCACCATTTTGGCCGGCGTATTGGCCACGGGGAACAGCTTGCGCGTAGCCTTGTTCACGCCCACATCGGTGGATTGCGCGGACAGCGCCACGGCAACCAGCAGCTCGAAAGGCGTGGAGTATTCAAGCTCGGTGGTCGGGTGGGAATTCATCTCGCGCAGGCGCGAGAACATCTCAGCCACATCGGCCTTCTTCATGGTGATCCTTCCTGCTTGCGGGCACGTGCGCGGGCCAGTGCGGCTTCGACCGGGCTCATCGCGA
>Ga0070661_100002349_pt1 | contig 12986 bp, 9 predicted proteins | sample KBSC43metaG_FD_64663 | JGI IMG/M metagenome (GOLD analysis project Ga0070661, IMG submission 64663) | Corn rhizosphere microbial communities from Kellogg Biological Station, Michigan, USA - KBS C4-3 metaG | ecosystem: Host-associated > Plants > Roots > Rhizosphere > Soil ...
AGCGGATGGTCGTCGCCCAGTCCCTCGATCGTCTGCACGTTCGCGCCGTCCACTTGCGCGAGCGGCACGAGGCATGAGCAAACGGGCGCGCCATCAATGAGCACCGTACAAGCGCCGCACTCCCCTTCTCCGCATCCTTCCTTCGTCCCGGTGAGCCCGAACTCCTCGCGCAAAACGTCGAGCAACCGGGACATCGGCGCCGAGGCGGCGTCGCGCGTCTCGCCGTTCAGAGTGAATCGCATTCGGCCAGATGCTCCGGAGTCGCGGGAATCTGTCGCACGTCCAGCGAGAGGGCGCGAAGGGCGTTGACCACCGCCGGCGCGGGGCCATCCATCGGCAACTCTCCCAAGCCCTTCGCTCCGAACGGCCCCCCCGGATACGGATTCTCCAGCATCACGACGTCGAACTCCGGCGTGTCGAGCGACGTCGGGATCACGTAGTTGGTGAGCTGCGCGTTCGCCATCGCGCCGTCTCGCATCACGACGTGCTCGAGCAACGCGTACCCGAGGCCCTGTCCGGTTCCCCCTTCGATCTGTCCGCGCGCCAGAGCGGGGTGGATCGGACGACCGAATTCGTGCACCGCGGTCAAGGCGATTGGTCGCACCTCGAACGTATCGCGATCGATCTCCAGCTCGACGACGTCACACCCCCAGCCGAAGGTCGCGTACGCGTCGCCGCGGTACGAGTGCTCGTCCCATTCCACCCAATCGGGCGGCTCGTACTTCTTGAGGACCGAGAAAGCGCCGTGCTTGGCATGGTACGCGGCCGGCGACATCCCGCCGAGGCGAGCTTTCATCTCGAGTGCACACTCCTCCAGAATCTTCCCAACGACCATGCAGGTGCGGGACGCCACCGTCGGTCCGCTGTCGACGACGACTGCCGTATCGGGCTGCGCGACTTCGATGTCCTCGTACGGAATCCCCAATGTCTCGGCGACGATCTGCGCGTGCATCGTGCGCGTTCCCTGACCGATCTCGGTGCTCCCCACGGCGATCCGGACTCCGCGTTCCGTGAGATCGAGCCGTGCTTTGGAGTTGAGCGTGCGCTCGCCCCCTCCAGTGAATCCCGCGCCATGGTAGAAGAGCGACAGTCCAACGGCGCGATCCGTTCCACGGTACGACTCGCGCTTGGCGCGGAAATCAGTGCGCCGCACCGCCTCGTCCAGCACGAGACGGGCGCTGCAATCCTCCCGCATCAGCTGCCCCGTCGCCGTGGTGTCGCCGGGGACGAGCGCGTTGATCTCGCGCAGCGTCACCGAATCCAAGCTCAGCGCTTCAGCGATCCGCTCCAGGTGCACTTCGACGGCGAACTCCGTCTGCGGCGCACCGAATCCGCGGAACGCGCCGTTCGGCGGCGTATTGGTGAACATGGCGCGGCCGCGGATCCGCGTGTTCTCGCAGCGATACGGCCCGGCGGCGTGGATGCAGCCGCGCGACAGCACGACGGGACTCAGCGTGACGTACGCGCCTCCGTCGAGCACCACCTCGACGTCCATCGCCACGAGGCGGCCGTCGCGTGTCACGCCGGTGCGATGTCGCACGATCGACGGATGGCGCTTCGTCGTCGCGACCATGTCCTCGACGCGGTCGTAGATGATCTTCACGGGACGACCGGATTTGAGGGCGAGCAGCGCCGCGTGGCCGGCGATCATCGAGGGAAATTCTTCCTTCCCGCCGAACCCACCACCCGTCTCCGTCTGCACGACCCGAACGTGGGTGTTCGCTCCGAGCAGGCTCTTCAGACCCTTGATGACGTAGAACGGACACTGCAACGAGCCGTAAACGACAACGCCGTTCTCCTCCGGCACCGCGACGACGCCGTTCGTCTCGATGTAGACGTGTTCCTGGTGACCCGTACGATACGTGCCCTCGACGACGAGGTCCGCCGTCGCCAGCGCGGCGTCGACGTCGCCCTTTAAGATGTCGATCGCCTTGAGCACGCCGGTCGATACGAGCGGATCGAATACTGGAGGCTCGGTGTCGTACTGGACTTCGACGTTTGCACCGAGGAGGCGCTCGCGGTCTTCGTGCGCCAGGAGCAAAATCGGCTCGGCGACATGGCGAACGTCGCGCTCGACGAGGAACGGCTGGTCTTGCTCGATGAGATCGCAGGCGTTGCGACCCGGTATGTCGCGAAAATCCACCGTTGTGAATCCGGCCGGATCGAAGTCCAGCCGAATCGAATGCACACGTCCGCGGGGAATCGTCGAGCGGATCGTACGCCCGTGCAGCATTCCCGGGAACACCAAATCGTCGGCGTAGCGGGCCTGCCCCGTCGCCTTGCCGATGCCGTCCTTTCGTGGAACGCTGGCGCCGACCCAACGCGTCATTGCCCGTCCTCCTTTGCGGCGTGCGGCCCAATCTCGCCCGGTTCAACAATCTCGAATGGCGCCGCCGCCCGCGCTACGCCTTGCGTTTCAGAAACGGCGCGAGCACCAGCTCCAGATCCTGTCGCATCCACCGCACGGCTGTCCCCTCGCGATACGTGGCCCAGGTCAGCATGGACCCGCCGATGATCGTTTCGACGGTGCGCGCGAGGCGCTTGGGATTCGCCCGTTTGGCCAGCTCGCCCCGCGCCACCGCCTCCGCGAGGAGCTTGGTAATCGCGCTCCGCGTCCGCCGAGCCTGGGTCTCGAGATGGTGGCGCAGGTCGGGATCGCGGAGGTCGTCGACCAGATACGCGAGGTTGCGAGCAAAGGCCTCGGGTGACGCGGCGAGATCGGCCATGCAATCGACGTAGGCCCGCAGCACGGCCAGCGGCGAGTCGTAGCGGCCGCGCAGCCCCTCGATGAATCCGGCCGAGGCTCCCGCGGACAGCTCCGCGAGCCGGACCAGGAGCCCGCGCTTTGAGCCGAAGCGCTGGACGAGGAGGCCGGCCGTGACGCCCGCCTCCTCGGCGATCGCGCCGAGGGTGAAGTCGGGCGGCGCGACACGCTGCATCACGCGGTACGCTGCCGAGAAGATCTGCTCGTCGGTGGCTTTTTGGGGCCGGGCCATCGCGAAAAAGGCTGAAGCTTGACCATTACTAAACGTACCTTTAGAATCCAGTTTCTAAAGGCACGTTTAGTTTAACACCTCGAGCGGGAGCTTGCCATGCGAACAGTCACCTACGGCGCCGCCTGCAGCCTCGACGGCTTCATCACCGGACCCGACGAGAACATCGATTGGCTGCACCACAGCGCCGACGCCAATGACATCATGCGGCGGTACTGGAAGGCCGTCGACACCATCATCATGGGCCGCAAGACGTACGACTTCTCCCTCACGCTCGGTGGCGCGCCGCCGATGCCCGGGATCAAGGCCACCTACGTCTTCTCGCGCACTCGCCGAACGCTCGAGACGCCGGGGATGGAGCTCGTGTCGAGCGACCCCGCCGATTTCGTCCGGAACTTGAAAGCGCGGCCCGGAAAGGGAATCTGTCTGCTCGGCGGCGGCGAGCTCGCACAGCCGCTCATCGCGGCGGGACTCGTCGACGAGATCGGGCTCAACGTCCATCCGATTCTGCTCGGATCCGGCACGCCTCTGTTCCGCGACGCCGGCCACCTGGTTCGGCTCGAGCTCACCGAGAACCGAACGATCGACGGCGGCTGCGTGTTCGTGAACTATCGAGTGCAACTCAAATGATCGTTTTGCGTAGATTGCCCGCATGATCACTCTTCTCCTCGCGTCGGCCCTCGCGGTCGCGGACAGCACGGCCTATCCCGTCCTCAATCACGATCGACCCGCCGGCTCGATGGTCGTCGTGCGGAACGGCGACACGACGACGGTGCGTTTCGTCTTCACGGATCGCAATCGGGGAACACGAGCGTTCAGCCGGTACGTCATGCGCGATGGGAGAGTTCTGTCGATCGAGAATCGTGCTGTTCTCCCGGACGACCGGCTGGGTGAGCCGACCTTCCGCCTCGAGATCGTCGGCGATTCGATCCGCCAATGGACGCCCGCGCGCACGACGACCGATCTCCTCCAGCGCGACGTCTTCTATGCCACCGGTTTCTCGCCCTTCGATCAAGCCACGCTCGCGCGCTATCTCCTCAGACAACCGGGTCATATGTCGAAGCTTCCCGGTAACGCCTCGGCCCGGTTGGAGGTCGTCAAAGAGCTGACGGTCCCCACGACGCGCGGCTCCGAGCGAGTGCGCCTCGTCTCCATCGAGCGCGGCTTCGGTCCGGCGCCTCAGATGATCTGGCTCGATCGCGACGACAACCTGTTCGCCACTGAAGTCTCGTGGTTCATGACGGTGAAGCCGGGCGCCGAGCCCGCCCTTCCCACCCTGCGCAAAACGGAATTCGCGGTTCGTGACGCGCAGGCCGAGGCGCTCAACAAGCGGCTTCAGAAGCCGACGTCCGGCACACTGGCCATCGTCAACGGCGACGTTTTCGACAGTGAACGCGGCGTCATGCGTCCGCGCACCACGGTCATCGTGCGTGGCGACCGCATCGTGGCCGTCGGACCGTCGGATTCGCTTCGCGCACCGCAAGGCGCCACCGTCATCGATGCCGCCGGCAAGACCGTCATGCCCGGCATGTGGGAGATGCACGGCCACATGCAGATGACGAGTGAGCTGACGAGTGGGCCGATGCAGCTCTCGTTCGGCATCACGACGGTGCGCGATCTTGCATCGGACATCGACGTCGCCGTCAGCGACCGGGATCGCGCGCAGTCCGGCGCCATTGCCGGCCCGCACATGGTGCTCGCCGGTTTCATCGAGGGCCCGGGCAAGTGGGCGGGCCCCACGGCGGTGCTCGTGCGTACCGAGGACGAAGCGCGACGCTGGGTCGCGCGCTACGACTCGCTCGGCTACAAGCAGATCAAGGTCTACAACCTCGTCCACCCGGACCTGATCCCGACGATCGCCGCCGAGGCGCACGCGCGCGGCATGCGGCTGAGCGGCCACATTCCGCGCGGGCTCACCGTGCCCAACTCGATCGAGTTGGGGTTCGACGAGGTGAACCACGCCGCCTTTCTTTTCTCGACGTTCTATCAGGATTCGCTCTACGTCCCGACGATGCGCGCGTACTCCGCGGTGGCGACGGCCGTTGCCCCGAATATCGACGTGGACGGACCGGCGATGACGCAATTGATCGGGATGCTCAAGCGGCACGGCACCGTGATCGACGGGACGTTCAGTGTCTGGATCACGAGCGCCGGCACCGGTATCGGCCAAGCCGTCGGCGCCGGTGTTCCGACCGACACGCGCAAGGCCGACGCCAACTATTCGAGACTCATCAAGCGCCTCTACGACGCGGGCGTCACACTGGTCGCCGGCACTGACGCATTCGGGAGCACCTCGTACGACACGGAGCTCGAGCTTTACGAGAAGGCCGGCATCCCGGCGCCCGTCGTGCTCCAGATCGCGACGATTGGAGCGGCGCGCGTCATGAAGGACGACAAGGACTACGGTAGCCTCGCTTCCGGCAAGGTCGCGGACATCATCGTCGTGAATGGAAAGCCCATCGACCACGTGAGCGATGTGCGAAAGGTCGAGACAGTGATTCGTGCCGGCCGCGTCTACGACGCGCACGAGCTTCGCGTCGCGACCGGGCTCGCTCGACGCTGAGGGCGGGCTAGTCCGAAACCGCTGGGAAGCTGACCGAAAAGACCGATCCCTTCCCCGGCTCGCTCTTGACCGACAGCTCGCCGCCCATGGCGCGCGCCAGATCACGACTGATCGCCAGACCTAACCCCGCTCCGGACGCGGTGCGGGTCAGCGCGTCGTCGACCTGTACGAACGGCTCGAAGATTTCCTTGAGGCGATCCGCCGGGATCCCGACGCCGTTGTCGTGAACATCGAACCGAATCCAGGTCGCCTCCGGACGAACCACCACACGTACCGCGCCGCCCGGGTTCGTGAACTTGACCGCGTTGCCGACGAGATTGACCATGATCTGTCGCATTCGCTGCCGGTCTACGGCGACAACCAGCCCCTCGGGCGTTTCCGCGGTCACCGAGATCTGCTTCAACACGGCTTGCGGTTCGACGAGGGGTATCAAGTCGTCGATGATCTCTTTCACGCGAACCGCCTCGAGCAGCACGCGAACGCGGCCGGCTTCGAGGCGCGCGAAGTCGAGAATGTCGTCGATGAGCCGCGCGAGATGCGTCTGACTTCGTTCGACCCGAGCCAACGCCTCGCTCTGCTCCTGGTTGATCGGTCCAAACACTCCGGAGCGCAGCAGCTGCGCGAATCCGAGCGCGGCCTGCAGCGGCGTACGAAGCTCGTGGCTCATCGACGCAAGGAAAGCGGCCTTCGCCCGGTTCGCCGACTCGGCCAACGTGCGCGCCGACCGCTCCGCATCGAACAACCGCGCCCGCTCGAACGCCTCAGCCGCGATGCGCGCCAAGGCGCTCATGAACAGGCGGTCACCAGGCGAAAAGGCGTGCGGCGCGTTGAACCTCACTAGCAGGCCGCCGACCACCCGCCCTCGATTCTCCATCGGGGTCGCGGCGACCGCTTGAACACCGTCCACGGTGTAGTGCGAGACAGCTTCGGGAAACTCCTCTCGAATTCGGTCAGATCGCTCGACAGTGATCGATCGCGCCTCGCGGAGCGCGGTCGGCAGCGGCAACAGGCGGTCCAGCGGGATCGTGTCACCGACGCTCAGTACCGAAATCCCACGCACTCCGATGAAGCGGAGTGAGCGTCCATCGTCGCCCAAGACAGCGAGGGCGCCCGAACTCGCTCCCAGCGCCGCGAGCGCTTGGTCGATGATCAAGGTCGCGACGTCGACGAGCGAAAGGGCGCTGCTCAGCGTCTCGGTTGCCGCCTGCAAACGCTCGCCACGACGCTCCGACTCCTCCGCGGCGTGCAGCGCCACCTGTGCCTGCTCGGTTGCCTGCTCGGCCTCGAATGCCGCGAGCTGCGCCGCCTCCGCCTGTTGCTCGAGCTCAACGGCCTGCTCTTGCAGCCTATCGTTGGCCGCTTGAGTCTCGTCCAGAGCGACGCGACGGTCGCGCAGCGCGCGATCGAAGTTCCTGTTCACCAAGAGAGCGAGGAGACCGGCGATCAGCGTTCCGATCGTCAAGATGAGCACCGCTGCTCGCCGCCAAATATCCTCGGAGCGTTGGCGCTCTTCCAGCGCGTTCTCCTCGGACGCTTGCAACGCCGCGACATGGCGGCGCGCCTCGTCCATCAGGCGCTTGCCCGGGCCGTGTTGTACGATGCCAACCGCCGCCTCGCCTCGGCCGTTCGTCGCATCGGTGATCGCCGTATCGAGCGACGCGAATCGCTCCAGCGCTCGCATTGTCAGAGTGTCGAGCCGGCGTTCCTCGTCCTCTCTCCCCACCACGAGCTGCCGAAGTCGCGCCAAACCCTGCACGGTTCGCAGGCGCGCGCCGCGGTACGGTTGGAGAAATACGGTATCGCGCGTGAGCAAAAATCCGCGCTCGCCAGTCTCGCCGTCGAGCAGCGCTGTCAGTACGGCGGCGGACGCTTCGAGAACGTCGCGCGAATGCGCGATGCCTTCACGCGTGGCGAGGGCGCGGCTCAGGGCGCCAAGCGAGAGCACGCCGCACACGACCACGATGACCGCAGGTCCGAATACCGCGACGCGGCGGCCGAGACGGCGCCGACGCGTTCCCGGCTTTCTCGGTAGCTCGACCGTCCCCAACGTCACCGCGTCTTGGCGATGAGTCGGCTGGTGATCTCGTCGGCGATCCGCTTCGCGTCGGCGCTGTCATCGTTCGTGAGCACGATGATCGTCGCCTTCCGGTCGGGGATGCGGACGAACGCGGAGCGGCGGCCGTCCGGCGTGCCGTACGCGCTCAATCTCGATACTCCGCCGTAGCTCTCGGCCTTCCACCCGCGCGTCAGATCGACCGCCGGGCCGGTCCCCGCCGTCGTGTCACGTGCGTAGGTCCGCGGGTTCTGCAAGCCGAGTGACAAGCGATACAGCTCATCGACGCTCGACTGGACCAAACCATCCGCCGTCGCGGTGGTCTTGTGCATGCCGATGGGTGTCGAGATGCGGCGCGTGATGCAATTCTGGAACGGCGTCGCCGGCGGACCTGCAGCGCGTCCCCCCCGGCCCTGTCCTCGCCCGGCGCTGTCCGGTGCACCGCCGCCGCCGCCGCGGGCGGGAGGGTCGGGGAGTTGCGAGCAGAGCGCCGTGAACACTTCGGTGATCCCCCCGACCGCGAATTGAGGGACGGTCGTCGTGGGCATGTACTTCGGCTGATCAGGAATCCCGAATGAGCGAGCGACGAAAACTTTTCCGTTCTGCGCAACCAGAACCGCTGCGCCGCCCGCCGATGGATCGACGTACTTCTTGAACAGCGAGTCGATGACGGACGCAGCGATGGGCGATTCGTCCGCGGCGCGATGCATCACGTGGCGCGTCGCCAGGTTGTAGCGGTCCCCCGGGAAAAGCGTGAGGAACGGCTTGCCGCGGTCCGTGGGGTCCTTGCCACCGTAGACGAACGCCTTGTTGCGTCCGATGATGGTCGCGGTGTCGCCGCGCACGACCCACGCCGTGCCTTCGTCCTCCGAGATCGCGAGCATGCTCGGATACTTGGAGATGATCGAGTCTGCGAGGTCGGCGAGTCGTTCGCGGGCGACAACGTGCTGGTCGATTCCGACGCCACGGAGATAGGCAAAGCCTTTTTCGTAGCCCGGATAGTCCATGATGAAATTGTTATTCGACGGCGCGCCGCGCACGAGAAAGTCGCCGAGGATCGACGCGCCGGCGGACGAGCCGCCGACCACGCCGCCGCGAGCGAGCAGGTCGTTGAACGCCTGCTCGGTCTTCGTGCCGGCGTACGAATCGACGAGGTGGAACTGTCTCCCGCCCTCGAACCACACGCCGCCCGCGCGCTTGATGACCGCGACGAAACTGTCGGTGTCGGCGAGTCGCTTGTCCTTCGTGTGCAGGACGTACACGTTCTTCGCGCCTGCCTGCTTCCAGCCGCGCGTGCCCGGGGCGTTTTGTCCGTACACGGTGTCGCCACCGGCTGTCGGCACATCGATAATGAGGGCGTCGGGGCCGCCGGCCGCCTCGATAAACGCGGAATAGATCTCCGGACCCATTGATCCGCCGCCGACGACGATGACGGTGCCCCGTGACGGGCCAACAGTCGTCCTCGACTGTGCCGCGGCGAGAGCGGGCGCGAGTAGGGCGCAAAGCGCGAAACGACGGTACACGAGAGACATACGTGGCTCCAAATCGGCTGAACCCGCCCAAAGATACGCATTCGCCTGCTTCTCGCGAGGCGTCACGCACACCCCTTGCTTCATCACTCTCTGTCGAACCGCGCGTAGCCGCGCACTCAGGAGGGAGCGATGCAATGGTTCAAACTGATGGGAGTGGTTCCGGTCGCGATCGCGATCGCCGCATGCTCTCCCAACCGAGCAAATAACGATACCGCATCGAGCGCCGGCGTTTTGTCGGACTCGTTGGGGTACGGTATCGATACGAATCCGGCGAAGAAGCCGATGATGTCCGATTCGCTCAAGTTGAAATCGGACTCCGCCCGGCGGGACTCCGCGATGTGGGACTCGGCGCAAAAGAACACGAAGACCAAGAAGCACCCGAAAAAGGGCGGCTGATCCAATCTGGTCCGAGAACACGTCGAACGGCGGCGAGCGTGGCTTTACGGCTACGCTCGCCGCCGGTTGATTTGGTGAATGCCTCGCTACCTGATTTACGCCGAAGACCAGTTCGGCACCCCCGCCTCGAAGACCGGTAACTCGGTCATCCGCTACTCCGCCGGACACGTCGCCGCGGTGCTCGACTCGAGCCGCGCTGGCCGAACCTCACAGGAAGTTCTCGGCTACGGCGGAGGCATTCCCGTTGTGAGCTCCGTCGACGAGGCCGTCCGCCTCGGCGCCGACAGCCTCCTCGTCGGGATCGCACTCGCGGCCGGCGGACTCCCCCCCTCGTTGCGAGAAGCGATTCGACGATCCCTGGAGCTCGGGCTCGACGTCTGGAACGGCCTGCACGGCTTCGTCGGTGACGATGCGGAGCTCGCGGCAATTGCGCAACGAACGGGCGCGACCATTCGTGACGTACGCCGCCCGCCGGCCGATCTGCCTGTCGGTTCCGGGCGCGTGCGCGAGTTGGATCAAACCGTCCTTCTTGCCGTGGGCACCGACGCCAACATCGGGAAGATGACTGTGATGCTCCAGCTGCGCGCCGCGCTGCGCGACCGCGGAGTACGCGCCGGCTTCGCCCCGACTGGCCAAACGGGGATCTTCATCGAGGGCTGGGGAGTTTGCGTCGACGCGGTCGTTGCGGACTTCATCGCCGGCGCATCCGAGTCAGTGACTATTCAGGCGGCGCGTGACAACGACATCGTGCTCGTCGAGGGTCAGGGCTCGATACTGCACCCCGGGTACTCGGGGGTGTCGCTCGGCCTGCTCCACGGCAGTCTTCCTCACGGCTTGATCGCGTGTCACCAGCCGTCACGCGCGACATTCCGGCACAACGCCTGGCTCCGCATCCCGCCGCTGACCGACGTCATCGCGCTTCACGAGGCAATCGCGAACCCACTGCGACAGGTTCGCACGATCGCCGTTTCGCTCAACACCGCCGATCTCAGCGATCGTGACGCTCGAGCGGTGATCGAGCGCACAGCGAGCGAGACCGGCCTGCCGACGACCGATCCCGTGCGCTACGACATCACGCCGCTCATGGACGCCGTCGTCGAGTTCGACCGCGAGCGCCGCTACAACTGCTCGATCGTGTAGCCCTTGGCGCGGAGGAGCTCGACGACGCCTTCCTTGCCAACGAGGTGGCCCGCCCCGACGACGACGAGTGCGTCGTCCTTCCCCTTGAGCAGGGACTCGAGCTTGGGGATCCACGAGCGATTGCGGTTCGTGATCAGTGCCGCGAAGACACCGGGCGAATCCTTCATCCCGTTGTTGAGGAGGCTGTCCAACGCGGCTCCGTTGCCGGCCGACCACGCATCGCGAATTGCCTTCAGCTGCTTGGCCGCGGAGTCGGGGGCGACGAGCTCCTTGAGCATCTTTTCCTGATCCTGCGGCGACAGCGAGTCGAAGAGCCCGAGCTGAAAGTCAGTGCTCTCGAGTCCAAATTCCGGCTTGCTCGCCGCTTTCGCCTTGACGTGGAGCTGCATGTCGACGCCAAGCTCCGCCTTGAAACCCATCTTCTGAAGCACGAGCTGCGTGAGCACCACCGAGACGAACCACGGCTTGAAGCCGTTGAGTTGATCGAGGCTCAGGCCGTAGCTCGAGATGAGCGAATCAGCGTGTGCCGCCGTCGCGGGAGAGAGCGAGCCGCGAAGGGTGGCGCCGTTGGTGTATTGCGCCCGCGACATGAGCTCCATGGCGCGCATTTGCAGCGTGTCGATGCTCGTCTCGAATCCGACCGACTTCGCCTGCGCGAACGCGGCGTCGACCTCCGGCGGTAGGGTCGCGGATTCCGGCGAGAGAAGGTGCACAGAGCCGAGGAGGTACACGGTGGCGCCGTTCGGGCCGCGCACGCGGAACAACATGTGCTTCGCGGCTTTCGCGCTCGGCTGGGGCCGGGGAGAAGGCGATGCGGCGCTCGCGGATCCCGCGGTCAGCAGAACGGCAGCCGCGGCGCCGAGGGCGGCGCGAAGGCGGAAAAATCGTGTCGGCATGGTTAAAAATCTTGTCGTCATAACATTTAAATGACGACCCGCCGCCGGGCGACGTTACGGCGGCCTACTTGTCCTTGATCTTGGCCCAGGTATCCCGGAGCGTGACCGTCCGGTTGAATACCAAAGCCCCAGGCCGCGATTCGACGGGGTCGCTCATGAAGTACCCCGTTCGCTCGAACTGATACCGTGAACCGAGCGGATCGCTGAGGACGCTGGGCTCGATCTTCGCCCCGTGAATGGCGACGAGCGACTCGGGATTGAGGGCGCTGAGAAAATCTTTGCCTTCTTCGACGGCGTCCGGGTCGGGAATCGTGAAGAGTTTGTCGTACAGGCGGAGCTCGCAATCCGCCGCGTGACCGGCCGATACCCAATGAATGGTTCCCTGCACTTTGCGGCCGTCGGGTGAATCGCCGCCGCGCGTGGCCGGATCGTAGGTGCAGCGCAACTCAGTGACCTCGCCCGCCGAATCCTTTACGACATCGGTACACGTGATGAAATAGCCGTAGCGAAGGCGCACCTCTCGCCCCGGCGCGAGCCGATAGAATTTTTTCGGCGGATCTTCCATGAAGTCGTCGCGCTCGATGTACAGCTCGCGCGAGAACGGAACCTGACGCGATCCGGTTCGCGGGACGTCGTGCGGGTAGTACGGCGCATCCAGCATCTCCGACTCACCGTCGGGGTAGTTGGTGATCACGATCTTGAGCGGACGCGTGACGCACATGACGCGCGGGACGCGCATGTTGAGATCGTTCCGGATGGCGTGCTCGAAGGTCTGGAGCTCCGTACGCGCGGGCTTTCGCGCCACTCCGATCGTCTCGCAAAAATCACGGAGCGCTTCCGGTGTGACGCCCCGACGCCGCATTCCCGCGATCGTCGGCATGCGCGGGTCATCCCAGCCGGAGACGTAGCCTTCGTTGACGAGGCGAAGAAGCTTTCGCTTGCTCAGTACCGTGTAGTCGACCTCGAGCCGTGCGAACTCCGTCTGCTCCGGCGGGCGCTCGAATCCACACTCGTCGACGAGCCAACGATAGATGTCGTTGTTGTCCTTGAACTCGAGCGTGCAGAGCGAATGCGTGATCCCTTCGATCGCATCGGACAACGGATGCGCGAAGTCGTATAACGGGTACACGCACCACGCGTCGCCCTGCCGGTAGTGCGGCGCATGCCGGATCCGCAACAGCAGCGGATCGCGCATGATCATGTTCGGGTGCGCCATGTCGATCTTTGCGCGCAGGACGTGCGCGCCGTCCGGAAACTCGCCCGCCTTCATGCGGCGAAGCAGGTCCAGGTTTTCGTCGATGCTGCGCGAACGAAACGGGCTGTCGACGCCCGGCGTCGTCACCGTTCCGCGGTTCTCGCGAATCTGCTCCTCGTTCTGCGAGTCGACGTAGGCCTTTCCCTTCTTCACCAGCA
>Ga0070661_100002351_pt1 | contig 12980 bp, 14 predicted proteins | sample KBSC43metaG_FD_64663 | JGI IMG/M metagenome (GOLD analysis project Ga0070661, IMG submission 64663) | Corn rhizosphere microbial communities from Kellogg Biological Station, Michigan, USA - KBS C4-3 metaG | ecosystem: Host-associated > Plants > Roots > Rhizosphere > Soil ...
GTGGCGCCACGCTGTTCGCGCGCCTCTGGCACGGGCTCCACGCGCTTCCCGGCGTACGACTCTACGGTCCACCGCCGGACGCGCCCCGCACGCCCACCGTCTCGTTCACGGTGGACGGTCTGCCCAGCAGCGAGGTGGCGCGCCTCCTCGCCGCGCGTGGCGTGTTCGTGTCGAGCGGCGACTTCTACGCGACCACCGTCGTCGAGCGCCTGGGCGCCGGCGCGGAAGGCTTCATCCGCGCGGGGTGCTCGTGCTATACGACGGATGCGGAGGTGGACCGGCTGGTGGCGGGCGTGCGGGATCTGGTGAGGTAGACGCGTCGCTCCGCTGCGGCGCCGCAGCGCCGCCCGGCCGTTACCAGCTGCCGTATTTCGATCCCGGGTTCCACAGCGTCCAGCTCGAGTAACCCGCGTCGTACACGGCGCGCTTCTGTTCCTCGATCTCGTGCGGGCCGTAGGGCGGATGTCCGAGCGTGAACGCCTGCAGCCAGGGGCGCACGTGCGTCCTGCTCGTGATACCCAGCTTCGCGTCGCGCTCGCGCGCACGCCGGATCGCGGTGACGATGATCTTGTAGGGCTCCGCGTTCGGACGCGCCACACCGAAGGCGCCGTGCGGATAGTGCGACGGATACACCATGGGGAGCAGCACATCCGTCACGGGGGAGAGCGCCTCCCACTCCTGTCCCACCTCGAGCGCGCCATTCACCGTGGTCACGAGTCCGAAGATGTCGGCCGTGCACCGCGCGCCCGCCGCGTGAATGCGTGGACACGCTGCGCGGAAGAAGGCGGCCAGTGCCTGCGGCTTCGTGGTGCTCCCCGCATCGCGAAAGACCTGCGGCGGAAGACTCTTGTACGGCTCCGGAAAGCGGATGTAGTCGAACTGGATCTCCGTGAATCCCAGCCGCGCCATTTCCTCCGCCACCCGGATGTTGTACTCCCAGATCATCTGATCGTAGGGATCCACCCACGTCAGTCCTTTCTTGTCGCGCCAGGGCGCGCCGCCCGGCTGGCGGATCACATGGTCGGGGTTGAGTCGCGCCGCCACCGAGTCCTTGAACACCACGATGCGCGCGATCGGAATGATGTGGTGCGCATGCAGTGTGTCGAGCAGGGCCGCGAGATGCGGAATGATGCCGCCGCGTCCCTTGTTGCGCGACACGAGCGTGTCCGGTGAATCGAAGTTGAGGCCGAATTCGTCCTTGACATCGATGACGAACGCGTTGATCTCGGTGGAATCCGCGACGGCGATGAGCTGGCGCATCCGGCGCGGGCTCTGCGCCGCGAACCGGTTGACGTAAATGCCACGCACCGGAGTGGTGTCGGACAGGAGATCCGTGATCGTGGGCCGCGCAGTGCTTTCGCGCGCCGTATCGGGTGATGCCGTCGCGGCGGCATGGGTGGTGGAAGCAGCGCCGGCGCGCGGCGTGCGAGCGGCTTCGCCCACGCCGCAGGCGGTGAGCGCCAGAAAGACGAACGGGATGCTACGCATGCGAGTGAGGTGCTCCGAATGGCGGGGGTGACAGAACCGGCGCGAAATGTAAAACGTCCCCCTCGAGAACTGTACGACGAGCAGGCGCCATTCGTCACAGGGTATATTTGGAGAACGATGCTGCGTCGCGCCCCCGTGCTTGTCCTGCTCCTCCTCGCCGCGTGCCGGACCGAGAAGCCCGCGCCGCCCCAGGCGGAATTTCTGGTCGCGGCGGGAGATTCCACCTTCTGGGTGAAGTCCACCCCGGACGGCGTGCGCGCCCGGGGCTCACCGCTGCAGCTCGCGCACTACGGGGGCCGCTTCTACGAAATCTACGTCGTGGACGACGACCGCTCGTACACCGATGCCTCCATCGTCGGACAACAGGTGTGGCGTCGCGATCTGATCGGCGGGGATTCGGCGCTCATCTTCCGGGATACGACCATGGAGGGGATCGAGCGGTGGTACGCGCGCACGCATCCCGATGACGTCCCGCTGGATTCGGACGAGGATCTGGACCCCGATCCGCGTGTCACCGCGTCGAGCGAGGTCGACGTGCTCGATCAGTTCGGGCCGTACGTGACCTTCGAGTATCGTGCCGACCTCTCGGTGCGCGGCAGCGATGACTGGCACGTCGCACGTCACGGCGTGCTCGATCTGCGTCGTGGTGGCTCGGCGCCGCTCGGGGCGCTCTTCGGCCCGCGGAATGCAGCGAACCTGCTCCGCCGCGGACGGCTGCTCTATTCCCAGGAGCTGGACTCCGTGCTCGCCTCGCGCGACGTGCGGGCGCGGGCGGCGGCGAGCGCCATTGGCGATTTCCAGTTCGATTCATCGAGCTTCGGGCTGATGGCGCTGAACCATGCGCCGGCGGTGCAGTTCGTGGCCCCCGGACGCGGCACGCGGGCGGGCGGTCTGCTGCTGCCGCTGCCGCCCATTCGCGCGGCGCCGGCGCCGTGGTGGGACAGTGCGTCCGCGGTGCTGGCCGGAAGCACGGACACGAGCGGCGATCACTGGACGCACGCGGGCTATACCGTTGTCGCGCGCGAGGAGCCCGATGGAGGAGGCGAGGATCTCTCGCTCGTGGATGTGACGGGACGACGCTGGCCCATCGGGCGCGTGCCCGAGCCGGTGCGTCGCGTGTACTGGCTCGATCCGCCCAGCACCGACAGCACGACCCTGCGCGCGCTGGCGCGCGCCTTCGACGAAGCCGCACTCTACTCGGACGAATCCCGAACCGCCATGACCAATTCCAACACGACGGACCGCCTCGCCGACCGACCTGGCAAGCCCGTACACGAGTCGCAGCACGAGACATCCGAGATCATGATGCCGCAGCACGCGAACGTGCTGGGCCACGTCTTCGGCGGTGTGATTCTCTCCATGATGGATCGCACCGCCGCGGTGGCCGCGATCCGCCATGCGCGCGGCAACTGCGTCACCGTGTCGGTGGACCGCGTGGACTTTCGCGAGCCCATCCACGTGGGCGATCTCGTCATCATGAAGGCCAGCGTGAACTACGCCGGCCGGACCTCCATGGAGATCGGAGTGCGGGTGGATGCGGAGAACATGCTCGATGGCGCGCGACGCCACACGAATTCGTGCTACCTCACGTTCGTAGCGATCGATCGCAATGGACGCCCGATCGCGGTGCCGGCCGTCATCCCGGAGACGCTCGTCGAGAAGCGGCGCTACGCCGCCGCCATGGAGCGACGGCGACGCCGGCTGGAAGAGCGCGCGGCGGAGGAAGCGGTCTAGCGGGTCCGCGAGTGGGGACAGGAGCCAAGGGGCAGCCCCTTGGGCTGCCCCATGGGCTGCCCCATGGGCTGCCCCTTGGCTCCTCCGGTCACCGGCGTTCGAGGTCCCGTTCTCCTGGCGTCGTTCGCGTCGCCCGACCCTGGCCGGGGTGCGTCTTCGCTTCGTGGAACCGTTCGCCCTTGGCCTGAATGTCGGCCACGAATCCCTGAAACTGCCGCGACGTGAGCGCTTCGGCGATTCCCGGAATGAGTCCCTTGACCACCGTAATACGCTCGGCGAGCGTGAGGCTATTGGCGCGCTCCACCAGGCGGCGGATTTCCGGGTGATCCATCCAGTCGGTCTGCTTGCTGGTCGTCATGCTGGGCATCCTCCGCGCGGGAGGTGAAGACGAACGCGCCGCGCCGCTCCTTCACCTTTGCTGCGGCGTGCACTCCCGTCAAGAGCAACGGGCAGCCCATGGGGCAGCCCCATGGGCTGCCCCTTGCTCTTCCTTGCTCTTCCTTGCCTTTCTCCCTTGCCCGTGCCACCGCCGTGTCGCAGGATTCCCATCATGAAGACGTTCACCGTGGAGCAGGCGAATCGTGCACTGCCGCTCGTGCGCCGCATCGTGGCGGACATTGTCGCCACGTACCCGCGCTGGCAGGAGCGGGTGACCGAGATCGAATTGATCGCCGGGGTCTCGACCGCATCGAACCCTGACGCCCGACTGGAACCGCTGGAGCGTGAAGCGCAGGCGCTCGCGGCGGAGATACAGGGCTACATTCGCGAAATCGAGGACGTGGGCGCCGAGTACCGCATGCCGGCGGACGCTGGCCTGGTGGACTTCCCTGGCGAGATCGCGGGGCGACGCGTATTCCTCTGCTGGCGGCTGGGCGAAGATGCCGTGGACTACTGGCACGACGTTGACGCCGGTTTTGCGGGGCGCCAGCCGCTCATCCCTCAGGCGGTGGGGTAGCCATTCCACTCTTCAGCCAGGCAGCAATGAAGGAGTTTCGTTCGTCCGACGGCTCAGTGTGGCTCGTCGAGGTGCTCCTGCCAGGCGCGAGCAATGCGCTGGTGGCATTTCGCCATCCCGACGGCCGAATGGCGCGCAAGGACCGCTACAACTGGTACAACGCCGCGGTACCGGGCGCGACAGACGTCAAAAGTCGGCTGAATGCCAGCGAAATCGAGCGTTCGCTCGGTCACGACGAGCTTGCGCGCCTCTTCCGGCGGTCCATGCTCATTTCCGCGGCGGACAATCCGCTGGGAATTCCGGTGACCACTCCGGGCTAGGAGGCAGGCAGGGGTGGTTTCCTTCCACGCCAATCGCGCACATATTGGCCAATCCATTTCAATGGGGGTCGTCCCATGGCCGGCATGGTTCGCAGGGTTCTGAGCGGCGGTTCGATCGGAGTGCTCATTCTCGCGGTGGCGGCGTGCAAGTCAGGTGAGCAGAAAGCCGCGAACGGGGATCTGATGCTGCATGGCACGGTGCACATGGTGCAGAGCGATTCCGGCGGAACGTGCTGGAAGTTCCAGTCCACCAAGGGCAACAGCTACGAGCTGCAGCCGGCGCAGGCGCCGAGCACGCTGCTGGTGGACGGTGCGAGTGCGGTGGTGGAAGCCAAGCCGCGTTCCGGAGGAAGCTTCTGCAAGCTTGGCCAGATCATTGATGTCGTGAAGGCGGATTCGATCACGGCCGGCGCCGCGCCGTCTACCTCGTCGGACTAGACTCATTGCGCGACGGCGCGCCGCCTGGCGCGCCGTCGGCTGCGCTCTCAGCCGCATAGGGAATTTCGAGTTCCATTCCGTCGCGCGCGGCGACGGTTTCCGGGAAGAGCTCGCGCGCTTCGCGCACGAGCTCCTGCGCGTCACGGGAATAGCGCGCAGAGAAGTGCGTGAGGACCAGGCGGCGCACGCCGGCGCTGCGGGCCACTTGTGCCGCTTCCCGCGCCGTGGAATGTCCGGTCTCGGCGGCGCGCGCGGCCTCTTCATCTCCGAACGTGGCCTCGTGCACGAGCAGATCGGCGTCACGTGCAAGTGCCACCGTGGCGTCCGTGGGTCGCGTGTCGCCGGAGAGGACGAGCGTGCGCCCCGGACGGGTGGGCCCGACCAGCGTCTGTGGCTGGATCACCCGTCCATCAGGCAGCGTCACAGTCATGCCGCGATGAAGCTGTCCCCAGAGCGGGCCCTCCGGCACGCCCAGCTCGCGCGCCATGTCGGGATTGAAGCGACCGCGACGCTCCTGCTCCACCAGCGCATAGCCAAACGCGGCCGCGCCGCGGTGATCCGCCGGTGAGGCGACGATCTCGTAGCCGTCGCGCGCGACGCGCTGCCCGGGATCGAGCTCCGTGATCTCCAGCGGAAAGCCGACGCGATCCACGCCGAAGTGCGTGGCGCTCCGCAGAATGCGGGCGGCGCCGCGTGGTCCCCAGAGCCGCATGGCTGTCTCACGCCCCTGCAGCGCGAGCGTGCGGAACAGCCCGACCACGCCAATCACGTGATCGCCGTGAAAGTGCGTGAAGAAAATGTCGTTCAGCGCGAAGGAAACCCCATAGCGCATCATCTGCCGCTGCGTACCCTCGCCGCAGTCGAACAGCAGCGTTTCTCCTTCGCGGATGACGGCGATGGAGGACACGCCGCGTTCGACGGTAGGGCGCGCGGCGGAAGTGCCAAGGATGCGGACGGCCAGAGACATGCGTGGAGAAATATAGTTGGGACGGACAATGGGATCCGATGGCGCGCACTCCGCGGGCAACGGCGTCCGCGTGATCGCGACTTTCGTCGTCATTCCGGCAAAAGCCGGAATCCACACGGCACTGGCCGCGAGCTATGCCTGACGCAGCGCTTCCACCGGGTCGATGCGAGTGGCGCGGCGGGCGGGGACGTAGCTGGCGACGAGAGCGACACAGGCCAGAAGGAAAGCCACCGCCACGAACGTGAGTGGATCGGTGGAGTGCACGCGATAGAGCAGGCCGGACATCAGACGCGTGAGCAGCAGTGCTCCCACGAGACCCACGGCGCTGCCCATCAGCGTCAGCATCATGGCCTGTCCCACGACGCGCCTCAGGACGTCGCTCCGGTCAGCGCCGAGCGCCATGCGCAGTCCGATTTCGTGCGTCCGGCGCGAGACGGAGTAGCTCATCACGCCATGGATGCCGACGGCGGCGAGAAAGAGCGCGACCCCCGCGAAGGCGGCGAGCACCAGAAGCGTGAAGCGGGGCTCCGCGGTAGAGCGGGCCACGGCCTGCTCCATGGTCTGTACGTCCGAGATCGGGAGACTCCTGTCGAACGACCACACGGCGCCGCGAATGGCTGGTGCGAGCGCCGCCGGGTCACAGGCGTGGCCGCTCGGCGCGCAGTCCGCGCGCACGACCAGCGTCATGTAGGAGATGTGGGGTGATGAGCCGTCCAGATACTCGGCAGTCTGGAGATACGGCAGGAAAATCTCCTCGGATGGCGGAGCCACCCAGTCGTGCTGCACGTCGTTCTTCGCGACGCCTGCCACGGTGAGCCAGACGGGATGCTCGGGGTCTCCAAGGGTGATGCGCTTGCCAACCGGATCCTCGCCTGGCCACCAGCGATCGGCCATCCACTGGTTGATGACGACGACAGCGGGAGCGTTGGTGTTGTCCTGCTCGGTGATGCCCCGGCCGCGCAGGATCGGGATGCGCATGGTGCGAAAATAGCCGGGGAACACCACCCGATACGTCGCGTCAGGCGCTTCACCGGGGCGCGGGATGGGACGGCCTTCGACGTGAAAGTGATAGCCCCACAGGTCGCCGGCGAGCGGCAGGTGATTGATCGCGCTGGCTGACTGCACGCCTGGGAGCGATTGCACCTTCTGCAGCAGTTGCTGGAAGAAGATGGCGCGGTGCTGCGGCTCCGCCTCCGCCGAACCCGTTACGGAGACGGTCATCGTCAGCAGATTCGCCGGATTGAATCCGGGGTCCACGCTCTGCATGGCGAGCACGCTGCGAATCATCAGTCCCGCGCCGATGAGCAGCACTACGGCGAGCGCGAACTCGGAGGTCATGAGCACGCTGCGCATGCGATTGCGACGCACACTGTCGCTGGACCCGCGTGCGCCGTCCTTGAGCGCACCGGTCAGGTCGGGCGCGGACGCCTGCAGCGCGGGCGCGAGCCCGAAGCCGATGCCGGTGAGGAGCGAGACGAGCATCATGAACGCCAGGACACTGCCGTCGAGGCCGACCGTGTTCACGCGCGGGATGTTGCCGGGGCCCAGCGCCACGAGCACGTGGAGGGCAACCGCCGCGAGCGCCAGCCCCGCCACGCCACCCGCGAGCGCGAGGATGAGGCTCTCGGTAAGGAACTGCCTGATCATGCGCGAGCGACTGGCGCCCAGTGCCGTGCGCACGGCCACCTCCTTCTGGCGTGCCGCCGACCGCGCGAGCAGCATGTGCGCCACGTTGGCGCATGCAATGAGCAGCACGAAACCAGCCGCGCCAAGCAGCACGAGCAGCGTCGGCCGCACGTCGCCCACCACCTTGTCCTTGAGCGGCGTGACGCTGACGCCGCGATTGGTGCCCGGAAACTCGCGCTCGAGCCGCGCGGTGATGGTCGCGACCTCGGCGCGCGCCTGCGCCAGTGTGACGCCGGGCGCGAGCCGGGCAAAGACGCGCAGCGAGTTGCTCCCGCGCTCCGTCGCGCGATCCGCCAGCGGCAGCGGCGCCCACAGCTCGGCGTGCGTAGCCCAGAAGGGAGCGAAGTGGAATCCCTCCGGCATCACGCCGATCACCGCATAGGGCTCGCCATCCAGCGCGACCGTGCGTCCCACGACGGACGGATCGGCGCCGAAGCTGCGCCGCCAGAGTCCGTAGCTCAGGATGATCTCGTGGTCATGCCCCACTTCCTCATCGCGAGGCAGAAACGTGCGCCCGAGGAGCGGTTGCACGCCCAGCAGGGGAAGTACGTCCGAGGTGAGGCGAAGACCACGCAACTGCTCCGGACGATCGCCGCCCACGACGTTGGCCGACCACGCTTCGGCGGCCCCCATGCGCTCGAACGCGTGGGCCTGGGCCCGCCAATCGAGAAAATTGGCGGGCGCCACCGGGTTGCTGCCGTCGTGCAGCAGGACGACGAGCCGGCCCGGATCGCGGTACGCCAGCGGCCGCAGCAGTACCGCGTCCACCACGCTGAACAGCGCCGAGTTGGCCCCGATGCCCAGGGCGAGGGCGAGCACCGCGGCAGTCGTGAACCCCGGGCTGCGCGCGAGCATGCGCAGCCCGTAGCGCACGTCCTGAGCGGTCGTCTCGAGGAGCTGGCCGGCGCGGGCATCGCGCACGTCGTCCTTCACGCGCTCCATGCCCCCTGCCTCGATCAGGGCGGCGCGGCGTGCGTCGTCCGCGTTCATGCCGTCCCTGATCTTCTCCTGCTCCAGGAGCGCGACGTAGCCGCGAAGCTCTTCGTCCAGGTCCGCTTCAACGTGTTTTCGCCGGAGGAGATTCCGCACGAGGCTCGACGTGTGCGAGAGCACGGACATGGCGCGGGTTCCTCAGGTTGCCTGGAGCGCCGTGGCGATCGCCACGGAAATGCGATCCCAGATTCTGGATTCGGCGCGGAGCTGCCGGCGTCCCGCCGCGCTGAGCCGGTAATACTTCGCGCGACGATTGTTTTCCGATTCGCCCCAGGACGACACGAGCCACCCCGCTTCCTCCATCCGGTGCAGCGCGGGGAACAGCGAGCCGGGTTTGACCAGGAACGCGCCCTGCGTGATCTGCTCCACGCGCCGCGCTATGCCCAGGCCGTGCATCTCGCCCAGGCTGAGCGATTTCAGGATGAGCAGATCGAGGGTCCCCTGGAGCAGATTCATGGTGATGGAAGCCAGGAAGTGGTGTTCTCCATATAGACACTCTGTATGAAGAAAGGGTTGCCGTATCGAATGTCGATAGGAAAGCCCGTGGGCGCGAGTCCCGGCCGGCGGCGCTAGCTGTTCCGGGTGACGATGTCCTCCCAGCGCTCGCGATCGATGTTCCCGCCGCTCAGCACCACGGCCGTGTCGCCGTCAGCCGGCGGGCGATATCCGGAGAGCAGCGCGGCCACGCCCACGGCGCCCGCGCCTTCCACCACCAGTCCTTCCTCGCGCCACAGCCACGCGATGGCGCCGGCGATCCCGTCTTCAGTGACCGTAAGCATCTCATCGAGCACGCGGCGGCCGGTGTCGAATCCGGTTTCCTCGATACCACCCGCGAGCCCGTCGGCCAGCGTGGGCACTACGGGAATGGGGACGATCTCGCCCGCCTCGAGCGAGCGCTTCATGGCGGCGGTCTGGTCGCTCTGCGCGCCGACGATGCGTACCCGCGGTGCGACTGCATCGAGCAGCGCGGCGCAGCCACCGAGCAGTCCCGCGCCGCCCACCGGCACCACGAACGTCGCGAGATCGGGAAGCTCTTCGAGAATTTCGAGGGCGACGGTTCCCTGTCCCGCGAGGAGTGCGTCTCCGCGTTCGGGGTGCACGTGCGTCGCATCGTGCGCCACGGCGTACGCCGTCGCCATGTCGAGCGCCTCGTCATAGTGCGCCGCCTGGGCGTTCACGGTGGCGCCGAGCGCGGCAATCCCGTCGCGTTTGACGCGTGGCGCGGTGGCGGGAACGAAGACGGTCGCCTGGACGCCGAAATGACGCGCTGCCCAGGCCAGCCCCATGCCGTGATTGCCGGCGGATGAGGTGACGACACCCTTGCTCCGCTCCTCAGCGGAGAGGAGCGCGATCGTGTTGAACGCGCCGCGCAGCTTGAACGCGCCGGTGATCTGCTGGCACTCGCACTTGAGATACACGCTGCCGCCAGTGAGGGCGCTCAGCCCATCGGAGCGTTTGAGGTCGGTGCGTCGCGCGATGCCGCGCAGACGGTGTGCGGCGGAGAGAACGGAGGCGGGAGAAAGCATGGGTGTCGAATGAGATGGGCTGACTGATCGATGACGGTACATCGATGAGCGTACGATTGAGGACCGCACATCGGTGCCGTGCATCTGTTACCTTATCATCGCGCGCGCCGTCTCTGCTTCGAACAGCGCCGCCAAACTTGACTGAGCCTGTCTCGGGCATTAGAGTTCAACAAGCTTGTTGCGGCCCCGCCACGTGCGGGGCATTTTGTAACGCTGGCATTTTTCGGGAACACGGTGCTCTCGAATCGGCCTAAGTGGTTGACGGGGCTGTAGCTCAGCTGGGAGAGCGCTGCAATCGCACTGCAGAGGTCAGGGGTTCGATCCCCCTCAGCTCCATGGCACGAGGACTGCATCTTGAAAGTCCAGGCCAACGTTCTGCGGTACGTGCACATTCGGTCGGTAGGACGCAGAGTTCCAATGTCGAATGGCGCAGGTCCGCACTGCGCAGGGAAGTTGCCCGCCGCCGCTCGGTAGGACGCAGAGTTCCAATGACGGCGCGCGTGGCACGTTCCCTCCGCGGTTTCCAACTCAAGGAAGTATGCCGAACGCCGCGGACTGTTCCGCGGCGTTACGTGTATGCGCCACCGTGCGCTACCGTTTCGCTGTCGTGGCGCTGAGCGCGTCGAGATCCTGCCGCATTGCCTCGAACGCCTGGTACACGAACACGTTCGCCTCCTGTTCTGCGCCCTGCTGAAAGTCGCTCATGGCCGAACCGCCGAGCCGGCCGAGCCAGCGCATGATGCTGCTTTCTTCAAGGACGAAGCGATACTCGCTGGAGAGCGACGTCTCGTGGCCGGGCGCGTCGTGCACACCTTCCTCGAGCGTGATGCCGCCCTCCTGGAAGGGCCGCTTGAGCGGCGCGCGCAGCATGTGCTCGACGAGCGGCGGCAACTGCCAGTCCGGCTCGTGCGTGAACGTCGCGATGAACCCCTTGTCGTGCGGCGCGCCAACGAGCTGGACGTCGGCCACCGCATTGCTCGCGCCCACGCGGAAGATCCAGGCCTTGGTGGAGAAGTCCACGCGCACGTGGATCTGATCGGGAATGCGCGTGACCGCGCCTGTGAGCGGCGCGAGCGAGCCGTCGTGCACGCCGAAGTCGAGCGTGATGCGCGCTTCCTGTTTCCTGATGTGCCACCACTGGTGTCCCGCGTCATCGTACGCGGTGAGCTCCGTGTCAGTGGGCCGCGAGTACTTGTCCAGATACTTCGCGAAGTGACTGAACGCCGGCGGCAGCGAATCCGGATGGGAGCGAATGACGAGGTGCACCTCCGTGCCGCCCGACGCGGCGCGCGTGAGCCGGATCGTGTCCATGGAGTAGAGCGGCGAAAGCGCCGCGGTCGTCCGGGGCAGTTCGGCGCGGTACGCCGTGCGGAAGGACGAATCACTCGCGTGTTCGATGGCGGTGAAGAGCGCGGTGACCGCGTTGGCGAAATCGGCGGACGTCACCGACCCAATGGCGAGGTCGTCGTGCGCGAGCCATTCGTACTCGGAGCTGCTGAGCTTCGTGAGGTGACGGTCGCGGCGATAGTCGCCGGGCCTGGCGAGTGTGGGCGCGGCGGTGACGAGCGCGAGGTGATACCGGCCGGGCGCCCCGCTTCCCGCGATCACAAGCGAGCGCGAATCATCCTGGGCGGACGACCAGGCGCTGGTGTCGTTGAATACACGCGACGGGACGAGCGCGGCTTTCGCGAATTTCGGGCGAGCCGCGGCAAGGCGTGCGTCGCGCTGGACGGGTCCGAAGTAGGCGGCGAGTGCGGTGAGGATCTGGTCGGCGTTGGTGCGGGCGACAGTCGGTGAACTGCCCAAGGCAATGGTGGCGTCGCGGCAGCTGGCGAGCGACGTGGACAGCAAAACCACCAGCGCAACGAGCGCGAGCGTCGGAGACACATTGCGATTGGGCGAGGAACGGATCACCCGCGCAATCTTGGGATGCGCGCCCGCAGGGGGAAGTGCGGGGTTGAGATGTCGCACGTGGGCCCGTAAATTCCGGGCTCGCCGCGCGAGCGGCCACAACTGAATAGTGCCCCTTGGTGTAACTGGCAACACGCCTGACTCTGGATCAGGAGAGTCCTGGTTCGAGCCCAGGAGGGGCAACTTTGAGCCCGGCTTCATGTTAGATGAGGCCGGGCTCGTTGCGTGTTGGCGGAGTGGGTCAGTTTGTGTGTCAGTTTCTCAGTCAGTTTGTCACGCCGTCGCCGCGAGGCGCTCCGATGACGCCGCCTCGCGCCGGTTCTTTGCCTCAGTCGTCACCGCCGATAGGGGTGGCGCACGCCTCCAGGCAATTCGGGCAAGCCCGCCATGCCCTCGGCGTGGAGGATCCGCCGTGACAAGAATTCGGGCGACATGTGCTGCTCCGCATTTACTGCGCGCGGGACGGCATACCCCCCAGCCGCTTTCAAGCGACGCCGAGTGTCCCGGACCGCATGGAATCACACCTCGCCATGCGTCATCCAGGACGTCGGCCCCACCTTGTCGCATGCCGCCTGCCACGTGGTGCGCTACCCGATGCAGTGCCTGAATCCGCTGCAAGGACCGTTTGTCAGATGCAGGCGCGAGATTATTGCTTGCCTCGCATTTGTACCCATTCCGTGGAGAGTCTCATGCCAAATCGGAAGAAGCAGTCGAAACGAAAGTTTGATCTCTCCGAACACACCGAGGGGCAGTTGCTCGGAGACCTTGCGCGTCTGGCCAGGGAAGTCGGTGAGGACAAGTTCATCGACATGGCGATGGCCATCATCCTGCCTTGGGAGGAAGAGATGCGGGAGAAGGGGCTGTTCTCCAGGGATTCGCTCGAAATGCTGGACGAGTACCATGCCGAGCAGGCGTAGGAGGAACGCGGCTTCGAGTAAGCAGGGAGGGTAGAATCCAAACGA
>Ga0070661_100002373_pt1 | contig 12918 bp, 5 predicted proteins | sample KBSC43metaG_FD_64663 | JGI IMG/M metagenome (GOLD analysis project Ga0070661, IMG submission 64663) | Corn rhizosphere microbial communities from Kellogg Biological Station, Michigan, USA - KBS C4-3 metaG | ecosystem: Host-associated > Plants > Roots > Rhizosphere > Soil ...
TACGCCGGGTTCACGTTACCCGTCACGTTCCGCTGATAGGACCACGACGATCCCGCCATGGCCTGCAGCGAAGCGATGCCCACCTGCATGCCCGAATAGAACACCGCGTAGTCGGAGTGTCCGGCGAAGATGTTGTCGTCGATCTGGAGTCGACGCGCAGCGCCAGCGCCGTAGTCCATCACGGTTCCAATCCCCGTCGTTGGCAAGTTGCCAACGAAGGTGTTGTGTATCAGCGCGACGTCGGTGAGGTCGTGCGTGAGCAGTGTGAGGAATCCATCGGTTCCCGTGCCGTTGAACGTCCCGATGTTCTCGAAGACGTTGTTCTCCGCGCGAACGCGCTGAACGTGGACGTCCACGCACGCCTGGCCGGTGCAGTCGACCGCCTGCACGTTGAACCCGCGCGGCGAGTTCCGCACGATGTTGTAGCGGAACGTCACGTCAGTGGTGCCTTGCCACGTACACGTGCCGCAGGAGTCCTGCGACGATTTGATCACGATCGCCATGCCCTGCTGCGCATCGGCCCAATTGTTCTCGAAGACGTTGTTCTCAATCAGCACGCGGCGGGCGTTCTTGAGCTCGAACAGGTTCTTGACCGTCCACTTGCCTTTCCACGTCGGGTCTTTCCAGACGTGGTTGCCACGGATCGTGATGTCGCTCGGCGAGAGCCCGTAGACGCCCGGGTCTGCCCCGCCGAACATGACGTTTTCGCCCGCGCCCGAGAGGAAATTGTTCTCGATGAGGTACGGCCCCGGACCATTCCATCCCTCGATCGACTGCGAGTCCCAGCCCTTCGAGTGGCAGTCGGAGATCCAGGAGTTGAGCACCGCGGTCCGCCCGGAGTTCAGCACAATGCAGCGCACGACGTTGGCCGTCGTGGTGCCGTGCACGTACAGCCGGTCGAGAATGAAGTCCTGCGGAACCTTGCTGAGGGACGTCTGGACCTCGCCGGCGCCGACCGAGCCGCCGTCGCCGAGCTTCACGATGCCGTAGTTGAGGACCGTCGGGTCGTTCGTCGAAACGATTTCGAGCCCAAGGAATCGCCACCCGCATGTCGGCCCGTTCGTGCGGAGCGCAGCCGTGGCGTTGTTGGTGACGATCTTCGCGAGCCCGGTCGCCGCCGCGGGCGTCATGCGTATACCCGCAGCGGGCAGCTGTGCGTCCGAGACGTCCGACCGCACCGTGATCCACTGCGACACCGAGCACGCGCTCGTGCCGGGAATCACGAAGTTGCCCGTCCAGGTCGCGCCAGCAGCCAGTCGGACCTCATCGCCGGGTCGTGCGGCGTTGATGGCGGCCTGGAGATCGCCGCCTGCGGGCACGCGCACGACTCGAGTCGGCGCGCCGACGGTTGTCGAAGGGAGTGCTTGCGGAAGCGTTGGAAGGTTCGCGATGGCGGTGCCGGTCACCGAGCTCGTGCTCGTCACGGACACCGTGCCCGATCCGGACACACCGGAGATGGTCGCTTGGATCGTCGCCTGACCAATAGCGATTGCGGTGACGACGCCGCTCGAAGACACCGTGGCCACGCTCGAGTTGGAGCTCGACCACGTTGGCGCGCCCGCCGAAACCGCGTTGCTGCGCGCGTCGAGTGCCAGCGCCGTGGCCTGCGTGGTGCCCCCGACCTGAACCACCGCTTGGGCGAGCGTCACTCTGACGGTCGTCACCGTGCCACTAGTGCCAGTGGTAGCGCTGACCGTAATCCCGAGCGTACCTACAACACCGTCGATGGTGGCCTTGATCGCGACGGTTCCTGCGGAGACCGCGGTAATGAGACCGGTCGCCGAGACTGTGGCGATGCCGGGCGATGAGCTGGACCAGGCCACCGTCCGCCCGGTGAGCGGCGTGCCTTTGCTGTCCTTCGGGACCGCCGTCGCTTGCGTAGTTTGGCCGATCGCGAGCGTAGTCACGGGCGCCGTGACGGCGACGGATGCTGGTGGATCGACTGGCGCCGCCGCCACCTTGAGCGTGAGCGTTCCGCTCTTGCCCTCGCTGGTCGCGGTGATGACGGCGGATCCGGCGCCGACCGCTGTCACCTGCCCCGACGGGGAAACCGTCGCCACCGACGTGCTGGAGCTCGACCACGCAATCGTTCGCCCGGTGAGCGTGTTGCCTGACGCATCCTTCAAGGTGACGGACAGCGCCTGCGTCTGTCCGGCGATCATAGAGGTCGACGGCGCGCTCAGGGAGACCGTTGCAACCGGCTGCGTCGAGCCGATGATGATCAGGGTGGCCGAGTTGGACACGCCTTCGCTGGTGGCGCTGATGCTCACGGAGCCCGCGGCGAGCGCGGAGACGACACCGGAGGCGGACACCGTGGCGAGCGCGGGAGCAGCGCTGCTCCACGCGATGGTACGCCCGGTGACGACGTTGCCTGCCGCGTCACGCGTGACGGCGACAGCCTGAGTCGACTGGCCGGCGTTGATCGAGCTCGCGTTCAGCGTCACGGTGATGGACGCGACCGGCGCGGGCGCCGCATTGGCGACCGAAACGCTCGCTGGAGCGCTCTTCCCGTCGACGGTGGCGGTGACAGTGGCGGTGCCCTTCGACACGCCGGTCACGCGGCCCGAGCTCGACACGGTGGCCACGATGGGATTGGAGCTGCTCCAGGTTGGAACACGTGACGCGAGGACGTTCCCGCTGGCATCCGTGGCGGTCGCGGTCAGCTGCACGTCTTCGCCCACGTGCACGTTAGGCGCCGAGGGAGAGACGCTGACGGACGCCGCGGCCACGGTCGTCGATTGGAACTGCGAGGCTCCGCTCACGCCGGCGGTGCTGGCGGAGATGGTTGCCGTGCCGACGCTGACCGCGGTCACGAGCCCGGTGGCGGAGACTGTGGCCACGGCGGGGTTGCCGCTCGTCCACGTGATGGTGCGACCGATGAGGACACCGCCGCTCGCGTCCTTGACCGTCGCCGTGAGTCGTGCCTTCTGGCCGACGGCCGCGGACGCGGGGTTGGGGGAGACCACGACCGACGCGACGTTCTTCGTGGCGACGGTGAGATTGGCACCACCAACCTTGCCTTCGGCGATCGCGCTGATGGTAGCGGTGCCGCGGGCGACCGCCGTGACGACACCTAACGAGTTGACGGTCGCGATCGCGGGGTTCGAGCTCTGCCACGCAACGGCTCGACCCGTCAGCGTCGTGCCCTCGGCGTCGGTGAGCGTCGCCTTCGCCTTGGTGACCTGGCCGACTTCGAGCGTTCCAGTCTCGAGCGACACGAACACGGACGATACGGGCAGACCCTGAACATTGATGGCGGCGGTCGCGGTCTTACTGCCGATGTGGACCGTCACGACCGCGGAGCCCGCGGCCTGCGCGGTGACGACGCCGCCGTCGGTGACTGTGACCACGCGCGAGTCGGATGAGCTCCACTGGACATTGCCCGGGACGAGCGCCATCGCGCGGCCCGCGTCGTCGAACGCGGCGATGTGCAGCTGTGCGCTGTCGTTCGGATACATCGTGCTCGTGGCCGGCGTGACCCGGAGCGACGCGATGTCACGCTGGTGCACTGATACGGAGGCCGTACCGGTCCGGGTGCCCGCGGTCGCGGTGAGGATGGCCTCGCCCTGACCCACCATCGAGACCGTGCCATCCGGGTCCACGACGGCGACATTGGTGTTGGAGGACGCCCACGTCACGCTCAGGCTCGACACGTCCGCGGCGGCGCCCGTCGTTGCGGAGAACTTGATGGCTTCACCGACCAACGTGGTGACGGCATTCGGCTGGATGGAGAGGTTGCCGGGCCGGACGTAGATGCTCGCCGTGTCGGCTCTCGGCCCGACCATGGCCACGATGGCCACGGCGCCCTCGGCGAGCGCGGTGACGTCGCCGGCCTTGCCGACCGTCGCGATCGCGGGGTTTGCCGACTTCCATTTGACGATCGCCGAGCGCCGCGTCCCGTCCCCATCCGTCACGGCGATGGTGAGTCGACGGGTCTCGCCGACGCCTAACGAGTCGACCGGCGGAGTGATGCGGACCGTGACGGACGAACCGTCATGCTGCGCGTCGGTGCCGACCGTCTCACCGCCGGCACACGCGCCAACGGCGATGAGCAAACCGAGCACCCAACCGCGGCCAATCGGCTGATCAGTGCAGGGCATGGATACGTCTCCAGCGCAAGGCGTTCGGCAACCCGGCCGGCATGGCGCGACTGAATTGCGACCTCGCGCGGTAGCCCCGTTGGCTTTGCGGCCCCGTCTTTCGAGCGGGTGTGCCCTTGTCGCGCCCTCGATGCCGAGGGCCGATCCTGCCGTGTGATGTACGGCGCATTCTGCCACGTGCCGCGCAGTTTGCGACGCCGAATGTCAGCCAGTAGACGACATGGCCGACATTGAGTCACGATGTCGCGCAGCACCGGTTTCAGCGTGCGCGACAACACGTTAGGCGTTGTTTAGATTGCGTCGCGAGCGGCCTCGCGCGGTCAATTTGACCTAACGAGATCTCCGTCAGCGATGGCACGCCCGAGGAGGGCATCGACATCGCTGGTGATGGTGACCGGACGCACGAACGCGCCGGTCGAATACAGCCGCGACCATTGGTCGAACATCACCAACCGCCAGATCGTGCGCGCATGATCGCGGCGCCCCACGCGATGCTCCTGCACGATGCGCTCGACGGCACGCGGCTCGACGAAATCGTAGACGGCCGATGAGCGATCGGAGAGCGCGGCGAGCCGATGCGCGAGCGGGCCTCGGAACCAGTCCCGCAGCGGAACGTCGAATCCCTGTTTCGGTCGCCGGAAAACTTCGTCGGGAACGCGATCGCCCAGCGCCCGTCGCAACACCCACTTCCCCACCCCGTCACGGAACTTGAGTGACGGGGGCAACGAAAGCGCGAACTCCGCGATCTCGTGATCGAGCAACGGCACGCGCGCCTCGAGCGAGTGCGCCATGCTCATGCGATCGACCTTCGTGAGAATGTCGCCGGGCAGGTAGCTCTGCACATCGACGATCATCAGCTGCGTCATGAAGTCGCGGGCCGAACCGTCCGTAAACCACCGGTCGAGCGTCTTGTCGAACGGGACCGCACGCCTGGCCACGTCTTCGCGAAGCAACCCGCCCTCCGCTTCACGAAGCGGAAGCGCGACCGTACCGGCATATCGCCCTCGCATCGTGCGACCGAGTGACAGCAGTCGATTGCGGCCATACGTCGCGTGCGGCAACCGAAGGGCGACGTTCCGCAGCACGGAGCGCGCGATCGGCGGCAGCGATCGCGCGCCGTTCAGCTCGAAGTAGCGCGTGTAGCCGCCGAACAGCTCATCGCCACCATCGCCCGAGAGCGCGACGGTCACGTCGCGACGCGCGAGGTACGAGACGAGGAACGTCGGCAATGCAGACGGGTCGCCGAACGGCTCGTCGAGCGCGCGGGCGACCTGCTCGAAGAGCAGTTCGGCGTCCGGACGCACGACGAGCTGTGTGTGCTCCGTGCCCAGCGCGCTCGCCACTTCGGCGGCGTGTTCCGACTCGTCGAACTCGCGCTCCGCGAATCCGATCGAGAACGTGCGGACGGGTCGGTCGGAGATGCGCGCCATCGTGGCCACGACCCCGGATGAATCGATTCCGCCGGACAGGAACGCGCCGAGCGGAACCTCCGACAGCAGATGGATGCGAACGGATTCGTCGAGGAGGCGTCGCGTCTCCTCGACGGCTTCCTGCTCCGTGATGCGCGCGTTCTCCGCGACGGCCGGCGACCAATAACGCTGCGTGCGAACGCCGCCGTCGCGCGTCCACTCGAGCAGGTGCCCGGGCGGGAGCTTGTGCACGCCGGCAAGGATGGTTCGCGGCTCTGGCACGTAGCCGACCGCCATGTAGTCGACGACGGCGTCCGGATCGATCGTGCGCGGGAACTCCGGAAGCGTAACGAGCGCACGCAGCTCGGACGCGAACGCGACGCCATCGCGCGTCGGCCAGTAGTAGAGCGGCTTGATGCCAAGGCGATCGCGGGCGACGAGCAGGCGGCGCCTCCGATCGTCCCAGATGGCAAAGCCGAACATGCCGCGCAGTTCCCGCGCGAGACCCGCTCCGTGGTCCTCGTACAGGTGGACCAGGGTTTCGGTATCGCTGGAAGTCGTTAGGCGGTGGCGGCCGGTGAGCAGCCGCGCGCGCAGCGACTGATAGTTGTAGATCTCGCCGTTGAAGACGACATGGACCGTGCCGTCCTCGTTCGTCATGGGCTGATGGCCGCCGGCCACGTCGATGATGCTGAGCCGGCGCATTCCGAGCGCCACGCCCGGCGCGACATGATACCCGCTGTCGTCAGGCCCTCGGTGTCGAATGGCGTCGCACATCCGGCGCAGTCGATCCGCGGCGTCGGGACCATCCGCCAGACTACCGGCGAAGCCGGCTATTCCGCACATCGACCGTCGATCGGCTGGATGTCCGCGATCGGATCACCCATGCGTGTGCAGCCGCGGGCGGCGGAACACGAACTCGTTGCAGCCCACGGAGCCGCCGCAGGTCGTCATGTTGATCATCTCCAGACCGTTGCGTCGGCCGAACTGAAAGATCTCCTCCGGCTTCGCGACCTCGAACGGATAGCCGCCAAGCCAATCGAACCAGTCATAGAAGACAGACATGCCGCGGCCCGATCCATACTGGGTGTACCGCTTGAACGGATTGCGCCGCCAGAAGACATCGGCGGCGAACTCGCGAGCCACCACGGCCGGGATGTAGGTCGAGCACATGACGGCCTTCCCGAAGGCGCCAGAACAATAGAAGCGCTTAAGCGTTGCCCACCGCTTCGACCAGGCGCCCTGGTCGTTATAGATCGCAATGGCGAAGGTGCCGCCAGGCGCGATGAGCCCAGCCGCGTTCTCGATCGCTGTCCACATCTGGCCGGTGTGGTGGAGAACGCCCCACGAGTAGACGTAGTCGTACTTCCCGAGCGACGTCAGATAGGCCTGGTCGAGCACAGACCCGCGCTCGACGGTCCAGTCGGCGCCGGGCGGCGCGAACCGGCGCCGCATTTCCGTCGTACACGCCACTGATTGCGTGTCGTAGTCGAACGATCGGACACGCGCACCGAGCCGGTGAGCCGCGAGTGAGAACAATCCGCTTCCGGATCCGATATCGAGAAAGGTCGAACCGCTGAGCGCTTCGACTCCGAGAAGGCGACGCAGCGAGGCTACCGCCTGCTCGATCTTCTCCTCGTCAACGACCCGCAGAAAGTTGCTCCAGTTCTTCCCGAACTCGAATCGCTCTCCGCGCGTGACCTCAAGCGCGTGTTCGTCGAACTGGTTCGCCGCGGCGATCTGACTGGACATGTGTCCCCAATGAATGATCAACGGTCGGCCGGACCGTAGTCCGCGCCGACGTGCGGTTTCGCCCGGTACACAGCAAGGGTAAGACCGTCCGGGGCCTGCGGAGGCCACAGAATTTCGCGGCGCCTGGCCCCGGAGCAACTCACCGATCCGGAAGAAACGCTCACGGTCTGGTCGGGGAATCATATGGTGAAGTCGCGAGCGCGCCACTCGACCGCCGCACGGTCGCCACAGTTTCGCGATGGTCGACGACGGAAAGCTTTGCCGCGTCCGCGCAAGCGGAGCACGTCGGGATCGCGAAGCCGCGCGGTAGGGTCCCTGCCGAGCGACTCAAGTCACCGCACATCGAGGAATACGCCTGAAGAATCGTCTCGAGCGGATCGCGGGTGGCACCGCGAACGCCCCTGGTTGAGCCCGGTCCTCGACTTGCGACTGAGCCGGTACAAATCCGAGTTTTCCGACTCACGCTCCTTCCACCTCAAGGCGCCATGACTCGCATTTCCGTGCCCGCTTCGCCGCTGAAACGGCTCAAGCGTGGCACGTTAAGCGCAGCACGCACAACAGGTGTTTTGAACTTCACCCGCCAGACGGCATGGCGTAATCGTCGTTTGTTGATCCTCGGGTACCACGGCGTATCGACGGCCGACGAGCATCTGTGGGATCCCGAGCTGTACATCCCGCCCGATCTGCTTCACGCGCGGTTCTCACTTCTTCGGGAGGACGGCTACTCCGTTCTTCCACTTGGCGAGGCCATCACACGCTTATACGATGGAACGCTTCCACCCCGCGCGGTTGCGCTCACGTTCGATGACGGTTCGGCCGACTTTCACTCCATGGCACTTCCGTTGCTTCAGGAGTTCGGCTTCCCGGCCACGGTATATCTGACGAGCTATTACTGTCTGCATCAGCGGCCGGTATTCACGACCGGGTTGCGCTACATTCTGTGGAGGAGTAGAGACAGGACGTTCGATACGGCTGGACTGACGGCGAACGGGAAGCCGTTCCGGCTCGCGAGGGCGGGTGAGCGTGAGCAGGCGTTCGTGGCCGTCCGAGATCATTGCGCGAAACACGGGTTGACCGGACGTGACAAGGATGACGTCATGGCGGAGACGGCCGCGCGACTGGGATTCGATTACGATGACATGCTTCGCAGACGCCTCCTTCATCTGATGTCGCCCGAAGAGGTGGCATCGCTTCCGCGCGAGCTGGTAGACGTGCAACTGCATACGCATCGGCACCGAGTCCCTCCAGATGGCGCGGTGTTAGAACAGGAGATCGAGGAGAACCGTACGGTCATCGCCAACCTGACAAGCGCACGGGCGGCAACGCATTTTTGTTACCCGAGCGGTGTCACGCACCCATCGTTTCCGGAACGCCTCGGGCGTCTGGGGGTCAAGTCGGCGACGACATGCTTCCCGGGACTCGCGTCGTCGGCGTCCAAACCAATGCTCCTGCCGCGACTCATCGATACTGTCGCCACCTCCCCGATCGAATTCGAGAGCTGGCTGAGTGGAGTGTCCGCGCTGCTTCCACGGCGCGCCGTTCGTGCCCATGCCGCCAGCTGAAGGCAGCCTTCAGCTGGCACGACCGGCACACGTGGGGAATGACGCCGCCGATGACCTCGGGGTGGTGAGTTGGGACGACACCATCCGTCACGGTTCGCTGACACCGTTCTTCCAGACGGATCCGAATCCGGACGCCACGCGGCGGCTGCTCCTCGTGTTTTTCTACTTCCCGCCGAGCGCCGAGGTGGGTGCGTTGCGGTGGCTGTCGCTGTCCAGGTTTGCCGCGGAGCGCGCGTGGGCGATTGATGTGGTGTCGCTGCATGCGGCGTTCATGGGAACGGTCGATCCGACTCGGTTGGGACAGCTCCCGCCGGGGGTTCGAGTGTTCGGCTTTTCGGGCAACCGGCCCGCGTGGTTTCGAACGATGATGTCCGCGTGGCGGAAATTCGGCCGGCGGGGCGGACGGGAAGTCGCGGGCGGTCGGGAGCGCGTCGAGCGCGCGAACGGGACCGAGCCTTATCATCCGGCAGGCCCCGCGTGGCGGCGCGTCTTTCGTACCCGCGCTCACTTCGCGCTCGCCGATGTGCTCGCGCGTCGCGCGTCGGCGATCGGAGCGGAGTTGACGGCAGCGAATTCGTACGACGTAGTGGTGAGCTCCGGTCCACCCCACACCGCGCACGAGGCGGCGAAAACGATCGCCGCGCGAGCCGGGCTGCCCCTGGTTCTGGACATGCGCGATCCCTGGTCTGACGAAAGCGCGATGCCTGACGAGCTGCGTGGCACCGTGTGGCGCCGTGAGACGCGGGCCCGTGAACGCGCGTGCGTCTCGGCTGCGAGCCTGGTGGTGGTCACGTCGAAAGCGCACGAGGAGCTCCAGATCGCGAAGTATCCGGATGTGCGCCACCGGATCATGACCGTGATGAACGGCGCGGACTCCGATCCGCTGCCAACGGGATCCTCCGGAACGCGGTTCGTGATCGCGTTCACCGGATTGATCTATCTTGGCAGAAACCCACGGCCGTTGTTTCGGGCGGCTGCGCAGGTCGCGCGCGCGACGGGCGCCTCGCCTAACGAGTTCGCGGTCGAGTTCATGGGTGCGGACGCGTGCGATGGAGTGCCGCTGACGACGATCGCGCACGAAGAAGGCCTTGGTGCCCATTTTCGCTCGCATGGGTTCCGCCCGCGTAGCGAGGCACTCAAGCTCCTGTCGAACGCGTCCCTGCTGGTGAGCTTGCCGCTGCGTACCGAGATGACGCTGCCAGCGAAGCTGTTCGAGTACACGCGCTTCGATGCCTGGCTGCTCGCGCTTGCGGATTCGGATAGTGCGACGGCTCGGTTGCTGGCCGACACCGATGCGGACATCGTTCCACCCGACGATGTCGACGCGATCGAGAGCGCGATCGCCAACCGGTTCGCCCAGTTCCGGGCCGGTGTGCGCCCGATCGCGCTCAACCGCGACGGCCGCTTCGACCGGGCGACCCAGTCGGCTCGCCTGTTCGACGCGCTCGAGGAGCTCAGCGCGACAGCGCGCCAGCGATAGGACCGCGTTGCTTCGCACGTCACGACTGATGGGGCGTGCCGCCGATCCATCCGCGTTCGAGTCTTCGACGCCGACGGAGATCTTCCGCCGGCACAAGCTGCTGCTGGGCGCCCTGCTGGTTGGACACGGACTGCTCGCGTGGCAATTGCGCGCGCGCGGCATCTTCACGTTCGGGGACGACGCGGCGTATCTGCTTCTGAGTCGAGCGCTTCAGGCGTTCAGTTATCGTGAGCCGTACTTCGTGGGAACCCCGATTGCGGCGCGCTTTCCGCCAGGCTATCCGGCATTTCTCGCTGTGCTCACGGCGCCGGTCGGAGAGCATCTCTGGCTGGTCTCGGTCGCCGGCATTCTGGTTTCGGTCGTGGGGCTGGTGTTTCTGTTCGACGTCGTGCGACGCCGCTGGTCGACCGACCTCGCGTTTCTCGTGACCGCCGCCGCGGCGGTGAATCCGGAGTTGCTGACAAACGCGAGTAACGTGAGGTCCGAAACGCTGTACACGACGCTCACACTCGCGTCGCTCTGGGCAGCGGATCGCGCCGTCGGCCTGCGCGACGGCCGGGCGCGCACCACGCGGGCGGCGGTGGTCGCCGGCGGTGTCGCGATCGCGGCCGCGTTGACACGGAGCGTCGGGGTCACGCTGATCGGGGCGTTAGGCATGCACTGGCTCGTCCGGCGACGCTACCGCTGGGTGCTCGTGTTTGCCGCCGCCGCGACCGTCACCGTGGGTTCGTGGCTGGCGTGGACAGTCGTCGCACCAGCGCGAGAGGTGCGCCGATCCTACGTGGACGACGCCGTGAACGTGCGCGTGGGTGATGGCTCGCTGCGGAGCACGATGGTACAGCGCCTGAAGGGGAACATCGCGATGTACGGCGGGCGAACCATCCTCGAGGAACTCGCCTTGCCGCTGACGTCCCGCACGCAACTCGACAACGTGGGGTGGGCGTTCGCGATTGGCGTGCTGCTGACCTTTGGATTCATCTCGGCGTGGGGGCGCTGGAACGCGGTCGTATGGTACCTCGGCGCGTATGGAGCGCTGCTTTCGGTCTGGGCGTGGACGATCGAACGTTTCGTCGGGCCAGTGTTGCCACTACTCGTCGCACTGATGGTCATCGGGGCAGGTGTCGCGGCTAGCGTCCTCGCACGCAACCGGCGGTGGCTTCCACCCGCCATCGTCGCCATGCTCCTGGCTGGCTTCGCGCTGCGTGAAGACGCGCAACTCGTGACGAGCGCGCTCGAATGCGACCGCGCGCGGGTTGATTGCGCGCTGCCTCGGGAGCTCGATTTCCTGGACGCCGTCGCATATCTGGCCAGCCACTCGACGCCGGATGCCCGTGTCATCGCACCGAAAGCGCCGAGTCTGTACTACCATTCCAAGCATCAAGCGATGTACTGGGACGAGGTCGTGAACCTACCCGTGGATTCCCTTGATGGCTTCCTTCGGCGAGAGCGTGTGTCGTACATCATAACGACGCCGGTATTCTCGGACGGTGCCGCGATCGTCAGGCTCAGCCGCCGCGACTGCGCACGCCTCGACCTCGTGCGGGCGTTTTCTCCACAGACGCTGCTGCTCGCGGTCAGGCCGGAGGGGTCACCGCCGGCACCCGAGAGTGCCGCGTGCCGAGCGCTCGAGCGCGCGCATATCGCCGCGGAATAGGGGCGGGACGAGAAATGTTCGGCGCTCCGGATGGAATGCGCACACGGCGCACGGGGATCGTGCTTTCGGTATTCGTGCTTCTGGTGGTTTTCCTGGCGACGCTCACGCCATCCACCGACACGTCGTCGGCCGGTTTTTGGTGCATCGCGTGCGGCGAGTTCGGTGGACTCGATGTACTGAACAACATCGTGCTATTCCTGCCGCTGGGCTTCGCGTTCGCGCTGGCGTCCGGCCACCGCTGGCGCAGCGTGCTCGCGTGCGTGGTCGTTACGACGTTCATCGAGTCGATGCAGGTGCGGATCGTCCCGGGCCGGGACTCGTCACTCAGCGATCTGCTCGCCAATTCGTTAGGCGGCCTCCTGGGCGTAGAGCTGGCGCTCCGTCGGGCGCTCCTCGTCCGGCCGCGCGGGCGAGCGGCGACGGTGCTCGCGACGGCCGGAGCGGCAGCGTTCGGCGTCGTCACAACGCTGACGAGTCTCGGGCTCCGTCCGGCGTCCATTCCTCGGAGGCTCTGGCTGCAGTGGACTCCAGAACGAGCGTCGTTCGTGCCCTTCACGGGCCAACTCCTCGAGTTCAAGGTGAATGACGTCGCCCTTCCGAGGTCTTTCTGGCCGCCAAAATCCCTCAGACTCGATCGCATGCTTGCGGAGCCCCGATGGCATGCGACGGTCACGTTGGAGACGGCAGGGATCCGCCGAGGGCGCTCCGTCATCGCGCGGATCGCCGAGGAGTACACCGTGCTCGTATCGATCGAGCAGCACAGGTGGGATCTCACCTGTGAGCAAAAGACTCGCTCGTCGGATTTTCTTTTTCGTTCGCCGAGGGTGGCGCTCCCCGATGCGCTCGCGCCGTCAGGCCTAACGCCGAACCGCGTCCGGTTCACCTGCGCCCGCGAGGGTAATTCGCTCGTCGCAGCGATGGACGACCGCCAGGAGGTCCTGCGGCTGTCACCGTCCCTCGG
>Ga0070661_100002380_pt1 | contig 12902 bp, 13 predicted proteins | sample KBSC43metaG_FD_64663 | JGI IMG/M metagenome (GOLD analysis project Ga0070661, IMG submission 64663) | Corn rhizosphere microbial communities from Kellogg Biological Station, Michigan, USA - KBS C4-3 metaG | ecosystem: Host-associated > Plants > Roots > Rhizosphere > Soil ...
ATGCCCTCGATGGCGATGCGCGTGCCCTCATCGTCCGAGCTTGTCGTCAGCGCCCCTCCGAATCCGAGGATCAGGCCGTCCGAGAGATCGTTTTCCCCCGGCAGGTGGACAAAGCTCGTGCCGGCAATGACCAGCGATGCGAGCAGGAGCGGGGCCTTGAGCGCCATCGCTTCGCGCGGCAGCTTCAGATCGAGCGGCAGGGCGAAGCGCGGACCGTGGATGACGATCCCGGACTCGCTCCTCGTGACGCGGCTGCCGGTCCGGCTGAGGAAATCGAGCAGGGCCTCGCCCATGGGACTGGGCGCGTAGCCGGAAAACTGCGTCTCGAAATCCTGGACGCCGAGCATGGCGATGAGCAGAAGGCCCGTGTCGCCCAGCGCGCCAAGCTCGATTGGTCCCTCGGGCGCCAGCAGGCCGTTGGGCCCGCTGCCCTGAACGGTGCATTTGCCGCCGCCGATCGTGATCGACACGCCCAGTTGCCGCAACGCGGCGACGATCGCCGCGATGTCGGGGCTGGCGCTCAGCCGCTCGATGACCGTTTCGCCGCGCGCCAGCGCCGCAAGGATCAGCACCAGCCGCGAGACGACCCGGTCGCCGGGGACCTTGATGCTGCCTCGCAGCCACGGCGAGCGGGCGGTGCTGAGCGGGATTGCTGGGGCGGGTTTGTCTGCCATCTGCCTGACGGTGGGCGCCGCCAAGGGCTAGCACTGGCCGTGGGGCGGAAGCAATTCTGCATCCGAGGCGAGCCTCCTCGCATCGGCGCGCAGACGCCACGTTTTCGGCGCTTTTGCGTTTGACAGGGCCGGGCTTTCCCCCTAACCGGACGAACCCAAGCGGCCCGCCCGCTTTGCACATGAAGGATTGAGCCTTGGCTAAAGACAGCCGCGGAACCAAGCGCGAAGACCCCGAGACCGGCAAGAAGTTCTACGACCTCAACAAGGACCCGATCGTCTCGCCCTATACCGGTAAGTCCTATCCTCGTTCCTATTTCGAGCAGACCAGCTCGCGCCGCAGCGCCGCCGATCGCGAAGAGGAGCAGGAGGAAGAGGAAGAGCTCGAGATCGAAGTCGCCGCGCCAGCCGCTGCTGCGGACGAGCCCGAAGTGATCTCGCTCGAGGACGCCGACGCCGAAGAAGCCGGCGAGACCGCGGAAGAAGAGATCCCCGATGTCGAGGATGTCGAAGAAGTCGAGGACATCGGCGAGGACGACGAGGACGCCTTCCTCGAGGAAGACGAAGAGGAAGACGAGAACCTCGATTTCGACGTCGGCGGCGACGAAAGATAAGCTTGCGCCCGCCGGGGTGCTTCACTAGAACCAACCGCGCTTCGGCGGGCTTCCGCCGCGGCGTTCCCGAGAGAATGGGGCCATAGCTCAGTTGGGAGAGCGCTTGAATGGCATTCAAGAGGTCGACGGTTCGATTCCGTTTGGCTCCACCATCTCTGAGCTGGAATGAACGGGCGCCGCGAGGCGCCTTTTCTTTGCGACAAGCCGAGTTGTCGGCGTTCCGCTAAGCCTCCGTTAAGGCTTCGGCTTAAGTGTTCAATCGGGGTTGACCAATAGATTGATGGGAACGTCGATCATTGGACCCGCCCCATGCGCCCGCTCCGCCTGTTCATGCTCGCTGCCTTCGCCGTACTCGCGGCAGCGTCCGCCGCCGCCGCCGATTCGTGGACTGCGGTGCGCCTGCGCGGCGTCGTGCTGCAGCTCGTCGATGGCGCCTGGCAGCCCGTGCACCGCAATGACGTCGTGCCGGATGAGACACTCATCCGAACGACGAACAATGGCTATGTCGATTTCACGCGCGGCGCCGAGACGGTGTCGCTGGGGCCGACGACGCAGATCCAGATTTTCGACAAGGGCGGGCCAAAGCCCTTCACCACGGTGAAGCAGGCCTTCGGCGTCGTCACGGTCGATGCCGAGGTCGAGAACGTGCAGCACTTCGCGGTCGAGACGCCCTATCTCGCCGCCGTCGTCAAAGGCACGAAATTCATCGTGACCTCCGGCAGTAAGGGCGCCACCGTCAAAGTGCTGCGCGGTCACGTCGAGGTCGACGACAACAAGACCAAGACGCGGACGCTGATCAGCGTCGGCCAGAGCGCTGCGGTCGGCGACGGCACGACGACATCGGGAAATATGTCCGTCTCAGGAAAGGGAACGCTACCCGCGGTCGTCGACAGCGCCGGCAATATCCTCGACGCAGCAGGCAATGTCGTCGGCAAGCTCGAGGGGAAGGCCAACGGACTGCTCAACGGCGTTGCCAACGGGCTCAGGGGTCTCACCGGCAACAGCGGCAGCAACGGCTCGGGCAACAGCGGCGAAGGATCGGACAACAGCGGCAGCGGTTCAAACAACAGCGGCGGCGGTATTGTTGGCGGTCTGCTCGGTGGCCTGCACCTCAAATTGGGCTATCCTCTGGAAGCCGACGCGCCGGCGACCGATCCCGGTCTGTGGGTCTAGCCCATGGCCTGGCGCACGCTCCTTCGGGGCCGCGCGCGATCGGCCCTGTTTCTTCTGCTGCTGGGCGCGATCGCGCTGGCCGGCCTCACGGGCATCTTCACGCCGCTCGACAACGCGCTTCGCGATGCGCGTTTCGCGCTGACGACACGCGGCACCACGGGCGACACGGTCTTCGTTGATATCGATTCCGCTTCGCTCAAATCCGTCGGCGTCTGGCCGTGGCCGCGGCACCTACATGCGCAGATGCTCGATACGCTCATGCAGTTGGGCGCGACCGATGTGGTGTTCGATATCGATTTCAGCGCGAGCTCGACGGAGCCCGAGGACGCCGCATTCGAGCGTGCACTGTCGGACGCCGGCGGCTACGCTTATCTGGCGGCCTTCCTCCAGCATTCGAGCGCCACATCCGGCGCCCCTTCGTTCAATCTGCCGCTGCCCCGGTTTCTCAAGAACGCCGCTCCAGTCGCGGTGAACGTCAGCCTCGATACGGCGGGGCTGGTGCGCACCTATCCGCTTGCGCTGGCGATCGGTGGTACCGTCGTGCCGTCGGCAGCGGCGGTCCTCGCCGGCCGTACGGCATCGGCCGGCGACAGCGCCGGCATTGATTTTTCCATCGACCCGGCATCGATCCGGCGGATCTCGGCGGCTGATCTGCTGGCCGGACACGTCGATCCGTCGCTAGTTCGCGGGCGGCAGGTGGTGATCGGCGCGTCGGCGGTGGAGTTGCGCGATTATTTCGTCGTGCCGCGCTACGGCATCGTTCCGGGCGCGCTGCTGCAGGCTCTTGCGGCCGAAACAGTAAAGCAGGGGCGCGCGCTGGCCCCGCTCGGGCCCTGGCCGGGTCTCGCGGTCCTCCTGGTCCTCGTGGGCGCCGGAGCGATGGCGCGGCGCCGGCTCGGCATCGTATGGATTGGCGCTGCGGCGATCGGCAGCGTCGCGGTCGGCGAGATTGTTGCCGACGCCCTTCAGATCCAGTGGGCGATGCTGCTTGACACCGCCACGCTCGATATCGGTCTGGCTGCCGCCTGGGTGACGATGCTGGTGTCCGAGCTTCGCCGGCGCGGCGCCGAAAAGCGCAAGGCCGAGGAACGGCTGATCTATCTTGCGACCCATGATCCGCTGACCGGTACGTTGTCGCGGACGCGCTTCGTCAGCGAGATCGAGACAGTCGCAAAGTCCGGTTCGCCCTTCGCGGTGATCGCGTTTGACCTTCGCCGCTTCCGTACCATCAACAATACGCTCGGCCACGCGGAGGGCGATCGGCTGCTCAAGCAGGTCGCAACGCGCCTGAGCAATGTCGCGCCGGGCGCGATCGCACGGCTCGGCGGCGACAGCTTCGCGCTGCTGTTGCCGCGCCTCGAGGCCGGCAGCCTCACCGGCCTCTGCCGCGTCATCATCGATCATTTGTCCTTCCCCTATGAGCTTGGCGGCCACCAGGCGACGATCGCCGCAAGCTGCGGCGTTGCGGTGTCCGACGTGTCAGGGACCGATCCCGAAATTCTGCTGGCCCATGCCGACATGGCGCTCGCCGCCGCCAAGCGGAGGGGCAGCACGGGTGTCGCAGTCTTTGCACCCGAGATGCTCACCGGGCTCGTCGAACGGCAGGTCCTCGATGCGGCCCTGCGTTCCGCGGTGCTCAACCGCCAGATCGAGCTGCATTACCAGCCGCAGGTCGACCTCAGGACCGGCGCACCCATTGGCGTCGAGGCTCTGGCGCGCTGGACATCACCCGAGCTCGGGGTGGTGTCGCCGCTGCGCTTCATCGCTGCTGCCGAAGAGACCGGGCTCATCGTCGAAATCGGCCGAAATGCTCTGTTGGTTGGCTGCGCGCAGGCAGCCGCCTGGCCTGAACACATCCGCATGGCCGTCAACGTCTCGCCGGTGCAGTTCGAATTGTCAGATGTCGCCGCCGATATCGCCGCTGCACTCAAAGCCTCAGGGCTCGATCCGGAACGGCTCGATATCGAGATCACCGAAAGTGTCTTCGTCGCCAATCTCGCCGCGACCATCGACAAGCTCGAGGCCATCCGCCGCATGGGCGTCGGTATCGCGCTCGACGATTTCGGCACCGGCTATTCCTCGCTCGCCTATCTGGGCCGGCTGCCCATCGACAAGATCAAGATCGACCAGAGCTTCGTGCGTCGACTGCCGGCCGACCGGGAAGCCCAGGCGATCGTGGCGACGGTGATGTCGCTGGCGCGCGCGCTGAACAAATCGGTGGTGGCCGAAGGCATCGAAACCGCGGAACAGGCGGCGTTGCTCAAGGCCAATGGCTGTGAAATCGGGCAGGGCTATTATTTCGGCAGGCCCGCTGCGCCCGGTGCGCTGGACTTTACCGTCCCTTCGCCGCTGGCGGTCGCGAGCTGATCGCCCGCTGGTGACAAAACTCTCTGCCTCGCCCATTATGCCCGCCTGACGCGGCGGCGGGGTATCATCGGTGAGCGACGGGCCCAATCTCGACGCCTATCTCAAACGCATCAATTATGCCGGCTCGATCGCCCCTACGGTCGAAACGCTGCAGATGCTGCATCGCCTGCATCCCGCGGCGATCCCCTTCGAAAATCTCGATCCGCTCATGGAGCAGCCGGTCCGGCTGGGACTGTCCGACCTGGAACAGAAGCTCGTAGTCGAGCGCCGCGGCGGCTATTGCTTCGAGCACAACCTCCTGTTCAAGGCGATGCTCGAGGACATGGACTTCAAGGTCACCCCGCTCGCCGCCGGCGTGCTCTGGGGGCGCGAGGAGGGGTACGTTCCGACCGCGCTGAACCATATGGTGCTGCTGGTCGATGCGGGGGGCGTGTCCTATCTCACTGACGTCGGCTTTGGCGGCCAGGTGATGACCGCGCCGCTGCGGTTGCGCGCCGGCCTCGAGCAGGAAACGCCCAACGAGCGTTATCGTCTCATGGGCGGCGAGCCGATCTGGCGGCTCGAAAGCGAGATCGCCGGCGAGTGGAAGCCGCTGTTCCAGTTCGACCTCGCCCCGCATTCGCTGGACGAGTATGGGCCGATGAACGATTTGTCGATGACGCTGTTCCGCGACGATCTGGCGGCGGCACGCGTCGAAGGGACCACGCGATATGCGCTCCGCAACGGCCGGCTCAGGACCCATGACGCGGCGCAGACCACGACACGCATGCTGTCAAGCATCGCCGAGCTTCGCGACGTGCTCACCAATGTCTTCGGCATCCAGCTGCCGTCAACCGATCGACTCGATCCGGCGCTCGAAAAAGCGCTCCGCCCCGGAGCCAATGACTGATGGCGCCATTCGCCGTCAACGAGGACGCGGTCTTTGAGTTCAAGGACTTGAAGGCGCTGAACCGCTGGTACGCCAAGAACCACGCCACGGCGCCCGAGATGTGGATCAAGATTCACAAGAAGGGCTCCGGCCTGCCGTCGGTCACCAATGTCGAGGGGTTCGAGGAGGCGCTCTGCTGGGGCTGGATCGATGCGATCCGCAAGCCTTTCGACGACAAGAGCTTCCTCCAGCGTTACACGCCGCGCGGCAAAAAGAGCATCTGGTCGGAGCGCAACCGAACCATCGTGGCGCGGCTGATCAAGGAGGGCCGCATGCAGCCTGCGGGGCAGGCGCAGATCGATCTCGCCAAGGCCGATGGCAGATGGGCGAAAGCCTATGGCGGGTTCAGCCGGGACAAATTTCCGGCCGACCTGATGGCGGCCATCGCCGCCGATCCGAAGGCGCTCAAAATGTTCGAGACGCTGAACGCGCAGAACCGCTATTCGCTTGGATTTCGGACGCACAACATGAAGACCGAGGCCGGCCGCACGAAGAAGATCGCGCAGTTCGTCGACATGCTGCGGCGCGGCGAGACCATCTATCCAAACGGCAAGTCGAAATGACACGCTACGCGGCATTCCTGCGCGGGGTGAATCTGGGCAAGCGCACGGTCAAGAGCGCCGAGCTCAAGTTGGCGTTCGAGGCGCTCGGATACACGAACGTCAAGACGCTGCTCGCCAGCGGCAATGTGCTGTTCGATGCGCGCCCGTCGAAGTCGGTACAGCAGAAGATCGAGACCGGCCTCGAGGAGAAATTCGGTTTCAGGATCCGTGTCGTGCTGCGCAGTCTCGACGAGCTGCGTGCCATGGTCGCGGCCGATCCCTATGGCGGCGTCACCGAAAGCGAAGCCGCGAAGCTTCACGTCCTGCTCTTTGCCGAGCCGATCGCGCCCGGCGTCAAGATTGCCGGCGTCAAGGGCGACTTCGACGTGCCGCGGATCAGCGAGCGCGAGGTGCACCTGATCGCCTATCGCAAGCCGGACGGCAGCTATCTCGCGAGCAGCCTGCTCGACATGGATCGCAAGATCACCAAGGGGCAGCTCGTGACCGCCCGCAACTGGAATACAATTCTGAAAGCCATCGCATGATCACCGTCTTCGGCTCCAACATGCTCGACCTCATCGGCCGGCTCGAGCGCTTTCCCGCGCCGGGCGAAACCGTGCCGGGCTCGACCTTCACCACCTCGCCCGGCGGCAAGGGGGCGAACCAGGCGCTTGCCGCGCGCCGGGCGGGATCGCGTGTGCGCATGGTGGGTGCCGCGGGACAGGGCGCGATGGGCGACGATGCATTGGTGCTGCTCAAGGCCGGCGGCGTAGAGCTCAGGGACGTACGGCGGATCGCGGCGGCGCAGGGCGTCGCGATGATCTTCGTCAATCCGGAGGGCGAGAACGAAATCGGCATTTTGCCCGGCGCCAACGGCGACGTGACGCCCGACGACGCCGACATCGCGCTCAGCGGTCTCGGCGAAACCGATGTGCTGATCCTCCAGCAGGAGATCCCGCAGGAATCGACGATGCGCGCGCTGGCGCTGGCGCAGCTCCAGGGCGTGACCTCGATCCTCAATACCGCGCCCTTCCTGCCGACGACGCCGGCGGTGGCGGGCACCGCCTCGATCGTGGTCGCCAACGAGACCGAATTCGCGCTTTTGAGCGACAGCGAGCCGGACGAGCTCGACGCAGCGATGCTGCATTGGGCCCAGAGCCGGCGACAGACCATGATCGTCACGCTGGGCGCAGAGGGCGCGCAGGCGGCGGTGGGCGACCGGCTGATCCGCGTGCCTGCGCTGCCGGTGACGCCGATCGACACGGTGGGGGCCGGCGACACTTTCGTGGGCTATCTCGCGGCAGGTCTCGATTCCGGCCTCGAGCTCGAAGCGGCCATGAAGCGCGCGGCGATCGCAGCGAGCATCGCCTGCACGCGGCAGGGCGCACAGCCGGCGATCCCCATGGCGGCGGAAGTGGACGCGTCCAAGGGGTAGCGGCGAGGAAATCGGTTCTATCGCTCCCTCCCCCAGAAAGGGGGAGGGTCGGGGTGGGGGTTGACGCGCTGAGGGTAGCCTTGTGGGTCAACCCCCTCCTGTCCTCCCCCTTTCCGGGGGAGGGACCCGACTGCTAGGCGTCGGCGCGCAGCATCGGCTCGATGTGGTCCTCGAACAACAAGCCGGCGCGCTCGGCGAGGGCGGCCGGATAGGTCTCCTCGGCGCGCAATGAAATCCTCAGGAACTGCGCCATGCCCTCGGCACCGCGCGGATCCTTCATAGGATACTCTCCGGCTTCGAGTCGGCGCAGCATTTCGCGCTTGGCGGCGATCATGCGTTCGGTGACCCCGGCGCCGTTGCTGAGTGAGGCGGGTAGCTTGAGGTAGTCGTGCAGCGGCTCGCCGATGTGCCACGTCCCTTCGGCACGTTCGAACAGTCGCAGCAGGAAATCGAGATCGTTCATGTTGGGGAGATCGGGATCGAACCTGGCGTCGGTCTTGCGACGGTCCCAGACGATCATCGAATCCATCGACAGATTGACCCATTTGTAGCGACGCGCCGCCAGCATCTGATCAGCACCGTCGCCGACAAGGCGCAGGCGCTTACCATTGGGAGTCAACTCGTCGATGGCCATCGAAACAATGGCGCTGCTGTCGAGGGCCGCCACCGCGCGCACGAGCTTGTGCGGCTTGAAGCGGTCGTCGGCATCGAGGGTCGCGGCATAAGGTGTGTCGAGCTGGTTGAGCCCAATATTGCGCGTACGCGACGCGCCGCTTCCGGTGAGGCCCGTGGACCGGAAGCGCTGCCGCGGGTCGAGGAGGCCGGCGTTCGCCAGCAGCCGCTCATAGTCGACACCGTCGTCGCTGACGATCCAGTGCTGCCAGTCGGGATAGGTCTGGGCGCGCACGCTTGCGACGCAAGCGGCGATCCAGTCTTCGGCCCGGAACGCGGGGGTGATGATGGCTACAGTGCCGGTCATGCCGCGCTATGCCGCTGGCTTGAAGGGGGACGGGCCGTGCACCATATTTGGGCAGTCCGCCGGTGCCGCAGAAACTTGGGCCGGCGGGCGGCGTTGCTTGTCAAAGGACGGACGACATGTCCCGCGTTTCGCTGTTTTCGGCCCCGTTTCTCCTGGGATTCGACACCTATGAGGAGCGGATCGACCGCCTCAGCCGGGCCGCGGACGGCTATCCGCCCTACAATATCGAGCGAACGACGGACGCCGACGGGACCGAGCGGTTCCTGATCTCCATCGCGGTCGCGGGCTTTGCCCAGTCCGAGCTGGAATTGAGCCAGGAAGACAATCAACTCGTCGTGCGTGGACGCCAGAAAGACGATCCAGGCCGCGAATTCCTGCATCGCGGCATCGCCGCGCGGCAGTTTCAGCGGAGCTTCCTGCTGGCCGATGGCGTTGAAGTCAAAGAAGCCGTGCTCGAACACGGCATGCTGATGATTTCCGTGATCCGCCCGAAACCGCAAAGGCTCGCGCGCCGCATCGACATCCGTTCTGCCTAGAAAGGGGAACATCATGCAAGAAAGACCAGAACAAACGCCCCTCGACAACCCGCTCCGGCATCTGACCGCCGAACAGTTCATGGCGCTCGGCGGCAACGCGGTGGTGTACGTCAAGCCGATCAGCGCGGCCAAGCTCACCCAATTCATGGATGAGGGGGAGCTGACCGGAGCGCAGGATTACCAGATCGTCGTCGCCGCGGACGGCTCGCCGCTGCTCGTCGCCGACAGCGAGGAAGCGGTCGAGGAATGGCTCGCGGACCGCAATTACGGCATCGCGCTCCTCCACTGACCCAGGCAGGCTGGGCGGCGGACTACGCCGCCTTCGTCGCCTCGATCGGGCGGGTCAGGATCGAATAGAGCCTTGACGGATCATTGGTGCCCCGCAACGCCTCGACAATGCTGTCGGTTCGCAGGATGCGCGCCACGCGGGCGAGCGCCTTGAGGTGATCGGCCCCGGCGCCGACCGGCGCGAGCAGCATCATCACCACATCGACGGGATGGTCGTCGACCGCTTCGAAATCGACCGGCGTCGCGAGCTTGAGAAAGACGGCGACGACGCGCTTGAGCGGCGCGAACTTGCCGTGCGGGACTGCGATGCCGTTGCCGAGCCCCGTCGAGCCCAGCGCTTCGCGATCGCTCAGCGCCTCAAATATCGGCGCGGCTTCGAAACCGGTCGCGGCTGCTGCCCGCTCTGCAAGCGTCTTCAGAACATCGTTCTTGCTGGAGGCGTCTGTCGAAACGACAACACAGTCCTCCGAGAGGATATCGGCCAGTTCCATAATGGTCCTAAACTCGCGTTCCGGCTCTTGTCCGCATCGGCCTAGTTGGCCCGCAGCGCCGGATCGATCCAGCCGATATTGCCGTCGGCGCGGCGGTAGACCACATTTAACCCCCCATGTCCAGCATGCCGGAACATCACGATATCGGCCTGCGTGAGGTCGAGTTCCATCACTGCTTCCTCGACGCTCATCTGCCTCAGATTCTGTGTCGTCTCGGCGATGACCGGCGGCGAATAATCATCTGCCAGCTCGTCGTCGTCTTCGGGTGAAGCGAGCACATAGGACTGCGCCGTTTCCTCGCCGCTGCCATTGGTATGGTGACGGTGCTGCTTGAGCCTGCGGTTGTAACGGCGGAGACGTTTCTCGATGGTCTCCGTCAAAATCTCATAGGCCGAAATCGCATCCCCGCCATAGGCGCTCGCCTGCAGCACGACGCCCGAATCAAGATGCACCATGCAGTCGGCGCAATATCCGGACCCCTCCGGCTCGAGCGTCAGATGGCCGGTGTATCCGCCATCGAAATATTTCCTGATGACCCCGTCGAAATGGCTCTCGGCCTTGCCTCTGAGCGCATCGCCCACATCCATGTTCTTGCCGGATACGCGCAGGGTCATGGGGCGCCTCGATGGTTGATTGCGATGCCGGCGAGTCTAGACCGTGCAGCCGCGCGCTTCAATGCGGAACGCAACCAAATGCGCCCGGTTGCAGTACCCGCGATTACCGCCAGATCATTGTCACCGCGTCGAGATTCAGCGCGCGATGACGAGCGCGCGCTTCTGTCGCCGCCGGATCACCGAGGAGGGGATGCTCATCGCCTCGCGATATTTGGCGACGGTCCGCCGCGCGACTTCGATGCCCTGCTCGCGCTGCAGCGTGTCGGCAATCGTGTCGTCCGAAAGAATGTCGGATGCGGGCTCGGCGTCGATGAGCTGGCGGATGCGATGGCGCACCGCTTCGGCGGAATGTTCGTCGCCACCCGTCGAGGAGGCGAGCGCGGTGGTGAAGAAATATTTCATCTCGAACAGGCCGCGCGGCGTCGCGACATATTTGTTGGAGGTGACGCGGCTCACCGTCGATTCGTGCATGTCGATCGCGTCCGCCACGAGCTTCAAGGTCATGGGCTTGAGAAAGGCGATGCCGCGATTCAAAAAACCGTCCTGCTGGCGCACGATCTCGGTCGCGACCTTGAGGATCGTCTGCGCGCGCTGATCGAGGCTCTTGGTCAGCCAGTTCGCCGTCTGCAGGCAATCGACGAGGAAGCTCTTTTCTTCAGGACCACGCGCCTTTGCGGTGACGCTGGCATAATAGGTGCGGTTGACGAGCACGCGCGGCAAAATATCGGAATTGAGTTCTACAGCCCAGCCGTCCGGGGCCTCGCGCACGAACACGTCGGGCACGATAGCTTCGACGGGACCGCGCTCGAACGCCCGGCCGGGCCGCGGATCGAGCGCCCGCAATTCCGCCAGCATGTCGAGCAGGTCCTCGCGGTCGGCGCCGACCTCGCGTCCGAGCAGAGCGAAGTCGTGGCTTGCCACGAGTTCGAGATGCTCGAGCAGACGCTGCATCATCGGGTCCAGCCGGTCGCGCTCGCGCAGCTGGATGGTCAGGCATTCCTTGACCGAGCGCGCGAAGATGCCGGGAGGATCCAGCGTCTGGAGCTTCAGGACAACCGCCTCGATCGACGCAGGCGGCGCACCGAGCTGATCGGCGAGCGCGTCGAGGTCGATCGTCAGATAGCCGGCATCGTCGACGCCATCGATGAGGAAGCGCGAGATGAGGAGTTCGACCGGATCGGTCAACAGCATGCCCGCCTGGGCAGTGAGATGATCGGCCAGCGTTGGCCGCGCGGCAACGAACTGATCGAGATCGGCAGCCTCGGTGCCGTCGCCACGCCCGGTCGAGCCCGACCAGTCGGTGCCGAGCGAATCTTCATTGCGCTGTTCGGGAAAGACGTTTTCGACTTCTGTGTCGAACGAGCCGGCAATGCCGTCGGCGTCCTGGATGCGCTCGCCGGCCTCAACCGCATCGTCATAGGCGGTAACCTCGCCCGAGGGTTCGGGCGCTTCGATGACCTCGCTACCGTCCTCGCGCTCAAGCAGCGGATTGCGGAGCAATTCGGCATCGACGAAGGCGTTGAGCTCGAGATGGCTGAGCTGCAGCAGCCGGATGGATTGCATCAGCTGCGGCGTGAGCGTCAGCGACTGCGATTGCCGGACCTCGAGCCGAGGCGACAGCGCCATGGATATTCTCTTCGTCTCGCCACTCAGGCGCCGCGGGGAGACGCGACGCAGCCCCGACCATGCCGCATTCCACCCCAGGGAGCAACTGCGAACGCAAGAAGCGTGCCAGTGAGGGTTAAGCGGCTGACCAGCCGGTCAAAATCGCGGGTCTAGACCGAAAAGCTCTCGCCCAGATAGACGCGCCGCGCTTCCGGGTCGTTGGTGATAATGTCGGGCTTGCCCTGGATCATCACCCGGCCGCCATGGATCAGATAGGCGCGGTCGACCAGCGAGAGCGTTTCACGCACCGAATGGTCGGTGATCAGCACGCCGATGCCGCGCTGGGTGAGTTGGCGCACGAGCGCCTTCACCTCCCCCACCGCAATCGGGTCGACGCCGGCGAAGGGCTCGTCGAGCAGCATGAACACCGGATCGCCGGCGACCGCACGCGCGATCTCGGCTCGCCGGCGCTCACCGCCCGAGAGCGCCTGCGCGTTGGTATCGGCGACATGAGTCAGTCCGAATTCGTCGAGCAATTGCGCCAGGCGATCCCGTCGCGCCGCCCGGTTGGGGATATGGCGCTCGAGCACGGCGAGGATATTGCCGCTCACCGTCAAGCCACGAAAGATCGAAGGCTCCTGCGGTAGGTAGCCGATGCC
>Ga0070661_100002389_pt1 | contig 12870 bp, 10 predicted proteins | sample KBSC43metaG_FD_64663 | JGI IMG/M metagenome (GOLD analysis project Ga0070661, IMG submission 64663) | Corn rhizosphere microbial communities from Kellogg Biological Station, Michigan, USA - KBS C4-3 metaG | ecosystem: Host-associated > Plants > Roots > Rhizosphere > Soil ...
TTCGGAAAATATGAGTGGAAAGGGAGAACAGTAAAATAGATTTGCAAGAGGAGAATTTTTGTGGCATCATTTTTTTGGTTTTATTTTAAAAGCTTTACTATGAAAAACAAAAGCAGCGAACCGGATAAAAATCAAAATAAACAAGATGTAAAAGTTCCACATACTGCAAAAGAAAACAGTAAAAAAGAAACACAACATCCAAAAAACTTTCGGTCACATCTTTATCCTGTATTAGGACAAAAAGCAGAAGATTACTTGCGTGAAGAAGCAAACATTGAAGATCTGCCTGACGAAAAAGACGAGGAAGCTTATGATAAAAAAATTGCTGAAACAAAAAAGCAACAACATAAGAATACCTGAACGCGTAAGCTGAAATTTTTGTTGCAGTACAATTCAACATGCAACAACGGCGGCACATAGCAGATGAAGATTATATAGATCCCTCCTACGTCGGAATGACAAACTGAAGAATAAGCATAAGCTGAGAATAAAATTTTAAGTACATCAAAAACTTAAGCTTGTCATAGTCTATTCCGATTTATCGAAACCGAAGAATGAGGCATCTGCATCTCACACTGTTCAACAGAATTACTTCGTACAAGAGTGCGACGCAACGGAAGTTTAATAGCAATAAACAGTTGGGCTCATAAAAATTATTCTCATCAGCCAAAAATCATAATCATTTCGATCATTTAAATCATATACATCATAATAGTATTTTTGCGCTCTTAATATTATTTTATGATCGACAGAAAGGTGCAGCCTCCGATAGTTGACGCAGTTGAACTTGACCTGAAGCTAAAGCCTTACAAATATTTTACGCTTGACAACGGTGTGCCTGTGTATGCAATTGATGCAGGTGAAGAAGAAGTGCTGATGGTAGAATGGGTTTTTTATGCGGGCAACTGGTACGAAGAAAAAAATATTGTTGCTGCGACAACAAATTATCTTTTGAAGAATGGCACAAAGAATAAAACTGCTTATGGGATAAACGAACATTTTGAATATTACGGCGCGTATCTCAACCGCAATTGTTACAATGAAACTGCAAGCGTAACGCTGCATTCTTTAACCAAATATCTTCCTGAACTTTTGCCTGTTATTGCTGAAATATTAATGGAAAGTATTTTTCCTGAAACGGAATTGATGATCTACAAACAAAATCAAAAACAAAGACTCGAAGTTAATTTGAAGAAATGTGACTTTGTTGGTAATCGTATTATTGACGAGTTGTTATACGGGCTTCATCATCCTTATGGCAAATACACATCAATGGAAGAGTATGATGCGATTCAGCAGCAAGAAACCATTGAATTTTATAAACGGTTTTATACAAACGGAAAATGTATTTTGTTTGTTGCAGGCAAATTACCACACGATATTCAGCAGTTGCTCAATAAAAATTTCGGAACGCTTTCTTTTAATCAGCAGCCGGTAATTGCAATTGAACACATTGTAAAACCCGTAACAGCAAAGCAACACAGCATCATCAATGATCCCAACGGCGTGCAGGCAGCAATAAGAATTGCACGACCTTTTCCTAATCGTCATCATCCTGATTTTATAAGAGTACAGATACTTAACAATATTTTCGGCGGATATTTTGGTTCGAGATTAATGAGTAATATTCGTGAAGACAAAGGTTACACTTACGGCATTCACAGTTATTTGCAAAATCATATTCAGCAATCCGCATGGATGATCAGTACTGAAGCGGGACGTCATGTTGCAGAAGCAACGATCAATGAAGTATATAAAGAAATGGAACGTTTATGCAATGAACCTGTTGATGAAGAAGAACTGCATCTTGTGCGCAATTACATGATGGGTTCAATTCTTGGCGATCTTGACGGGCCATTTCAAATAATTGCACGGTGGAAAAATTATGTTCTCAATAATCTTACAGAGGCTTACTTTTATAAAAGCCTGGAAACAATCAAAACAATCACGGCAGAAGAATTAACGGAGCTTGCAAAAAAATATTTTATTAAAGAAGAGTTTTATCAGCTCACAGTAGTTTAAATGCAATTTTTGGGAAAAATATTGGTCACCGCAGTTGCAGCAATAATGGTGTCGTATCTGTTGCCCGGTGTAAGTATTGATAATAGTGTAACAGCGATCATACTCGCCGTAGTGCTCGCACTGCTTAATGGTTTTGTAAAGCCAATTCTTATTGTACTTACTATTCCCATCACTATACTCACACTTGGTTTATTTTTACTCATTATAAACATTGTCATTATCAAATGGGCGTCCGAGATCGTTCCGGGTTTTTCGGTAAGGAACTGGTGGTCTGCATTATTGTTTAGTCTTTTATTGTCAGTTGTTACGGCGCTTATTGAGAATCTTATCGGGGCGAATAAAAAGAAACCTAACTAATGATCAATTGCAGTCCGCAGATTGCAGGGATATTTTTAAAATATAATAGCAAGCCGATGTTTCAAACCATCTATTTGATTTAAGCCTGACAACAATAATACCATTATCAAAAAGAAAATAGAAAGCCTGATTTTCATTATAAATAATTGCTGTTATGGAATTGAAAGTACATTAAATCAGAATCATTCATTGATTGGTAGTTGAATAATAAACTCAGCACCTTCTCCTTCCTTTGTCTCCACTTTTATTTCTCCTCCATGTGCTTTTATAATATCATAGCTCAAACTCAAACCCAAGCCTGTTCCTTGCCCTGTTGGTTTTGTAGTGAAAAAGGGCTGAAAGATTTTATCTATAACTTTTTGAGGAATACCAATACCATTATCTGAAACTTTTATTTCAATCTTATCATTTATTTCTATTGTTTTAACTAAAACGGTGGGCTCGTATGTTTCTAAACCCACGGGGTTTTTTCTCTTTTCATTCACTGCATAAAACGCATTATTAAATAAATTGAGTAACACTCTTCCAATATCCTGCGGCACTACATTTATTTTTCCAATGTTCTCATCAAAACCTGTTTTAATTATTGCATTGAAAGATTTGTCTTTTGCTCTCGTGCCATGATAACTCAATCGTAAATATTCATCACACAAAGCATTAATATCTGTTGGCTCTTTTTTTCCCGTGCTTACACGTGAATGCTGCAACATGCTTTTTACAATCGCATCTGCACGCTTGCCATGATGAAGAATTTTTTCCAGGTTTTGTTGTATATCGTTTAATATTTCATTTTCCACTTCTTCATTCCTTACGCTTTTTGCCTTTTGTCTTTCGCCTGTTAATTCATCAATTAATTCAGCATTTACATCCGAGAAATTATTTACGAAATTTAAGGGGTTTTGTATCTCGTGCGCAATGCCTGCGGTAAGTTCACCAAGCGATGCCATTTTTTCGGATTGAATAAGCTGGGCCTGAGTTGCTTTTAATTCGGCAAGCGTTTCTTCAAGGTTTTTCTTCTGCGCTTCTATCTCTTCCTTTTGTTTTTTTATTTCTTCATATAAATTCACAAGCTCAATGTTGCGAAGCCGGAATATTTCCGCTTCTTTCTTTGAAGTTTCAACATGATGCGTTATCTCAAGATTTAAAATCTTTTGGTTGATCGCGCTTGAATGAATCTCTTTTTCAAAAGCATTTGATAATTCAAGATGAACAAGGGCTTCTGCGTTTTTATTTAATTGCTTAAATACTTTATAAAGTGCGTGATGAATTTTATACAGCAGATCAAGTGCTTTTAATTCTTCTGCGAGTTCAAGCGCGTTATTCAAAAAATCCAGGCAATCTTTCAAATCGCTCTCATGCAGCTCTGCTAAAAAAATATTTACTTCGGATTGGCCTTTCTTATCTTTCATCTGCCGGCGTAATTCAAGCGCTTTCGCTGCAGATGCAATTGCTTCATCTGAATTTTTATTTGAATGATTTATTTCCGCCAAATGAAAAAGTGCATTCGCCTCTCCTTTCTTATCGCCAACTGAATTAGAAATAGTAAAACTCTTTTCACAAAATTCTTTTGCCTTGTTATACTCACCGGTTTTAAAATAAATGTAACCGATGTTATCAAGACAGCCGGCTTCGCCCCATTTATCACCCGATTCTTTTCTTATTGCTAAACTTTGATTATAATACTCAAGAGCATTTGCATTATCATTTAATTCAAAATAAATGCTGCCGATATTGTTGAGGGAATAAGATTCAGCAATCCAATAATTTATTTCCCTTGCTATTGTCAGGCTTTTTAAAAAATATTCCAGCGCCTGTTCAAGATTACCTATATAACGATAAGTAACTCCGAGATGATAATACGATAACGACTCTCCATCTCTGTATTTTGTTTGTTGACGAATCTCCAATGCTTTGAAAAGAAATTCAAGGGATTTTTTATAATTACCGAAACTTCGTTCAATGATGCCGTAGTATTCATAAATATCTGATTGACCCCGCAAGTCGTTGAGGGTTTGAAACAGCTTAAATGATTCATCCAATAATTTTCTTGCTTCGTTATGTTTTGAAAGTCTTATATAAGTAAAACCCAATGTGCGTAAACCTTCCGCTTCTCCCTTCGTATAACCTGTTTCACTTGCAAGCTTCACAGCTTCGCCGCTTAGCAAATGTGCACGGTTAGAATCGCTGACACGCACTTCCCAAGCTTCTTTGTTCAGATCATCGATTTTATTTTCAGAAGATTCTTTATCCATGAAGTTTTGGATTGGTTGTTTACTTAAACCATGTAAAATTCCCATTGAATACGATCGGGGTCTTTAAAAGCAACATACAATTTCTGCAATGTTGGATCTAATTTAACTCCCGTATTTTCTACTCCTGCATCTGTAAGTTCTTTTGCAACGCGATTTAGTTCATCTTCTGTTTCACAAGCCATCGCCAAATGATCTGTTCCGATTGTAAACGGGTTAAAACGTGCATCGTCCTCAGCCTTTTTAAAAACAATAAATACACTGCCAACAGGAAATGCAAATAATTCAGGCGTTTCAAGGGGAACCGGAAAGCCTAAAACATTTTGATAAAAGTTTTTTGAAACGGAAAGATCAGAGCAACGCAGATTCACATGGTGAAGACCTGAAGTCTTGGGATTAATTGCCATAGTTGTACAATTTAAAAATTTTGGTTTGTTGAATAAAGATTAACAGTATAAGTGAGTGACACAACAAAAGCTTAATAGTAATTCGTCAGCTAAGTACAAAAATTTTAAACATCTATTTTGCCGGCAAGTGAATAGTAAACTCCGCGCCTTCGCCTTCTTTTGTTTCCACTCTTATTTCTCCTCTGTGTGCTTTGATGATGTCATAGCTCAAACTCAATCCCAGCCCCGTTCCTTGTCCTGTAGGTTTTGTTGTGAAGAAAGGATGAAAAACCTTATCAAGCACTTTTTTGGGAATGCCGGTGCCGTTATCTTTTACACGTATCTCTACTTTATCTTTTATTTTTTTTGTGCAAACTGATACGACAGCTTCATAATTTTCGATGGATTGTTTTTTTTGAGTAACGGAATAAAATGCGTTGTTAAACAAATTCAAAAGCACTCTGCCGATATCTTGCGGAATGATGCTTATTTCTTTTACGGAAGGATCAAACTCTGTGCGCACTGTTGCATTAAATGTTTTGTCTTTTGCGCGAAGGCCATGATAACTCAATCGCAGATATTCATCCGCCAACGCGTTAATATCTGTTGCTTCTTTTTGTGCAGAGCTTGAACGCGAATGCAGCAACATGCTTTTCACGATAGCATCTGCACGTTTGCCGTGATGAACAATTTTTTGGAGATTTTGTTTTACATCTTCTGCAATTGCCAAAGCCTGTTGCCGATTGTCATTTGCCAGTTCATCTTTCATTTCATCTACCAACTCATCGCTTACTTCAGAAAAATTATTTACAAAATTCAACGGGTTCTGAATTTCATGTGCAATACCTGCTGTTAACTCTCCAAGTGATGCCATTTTTTCGGCTTGTATAAGTTGTGCCTGCGTGGTTTTTAACTCGGTTAAAGTTGTTTGTATTTCTTCTTTTTGTTCCTGCAGCAATGCATTTGCTTTTTGTTTATGACGATAAGCATTTAATGCAACTATTGCAAGTATCAGCGTTAATACTAAGCCTCCAAGCAATGCAATTTGCTTTGCACTTGCTACCGCATCTTTTTTTTCTTGCTCTGCTTTTGCCGCTTGTCGCTTTTTTTCAAACTCATAATTCAGCGTAAGCTCTGTTGACTTGCGTATATTGTCTTTGCTTCTTATGGAGTCTGTAATTTTTGAGGACATTTTATATGCTGATAATGCCTTACTATAATTGCCCGTTTTTTCATAACACTCTGAAAGATCGCTATAAGAATCCCTGATTTGTTCATCATAAATATCAGCATCTGTTAATGCATGAAAACTTTTTTCTAAAAAAGATATAGCTTCTCCATATTTCTCTTCAAGTTTTAAAATATGCCCCATCGTTGAATATGTTTGATAAATATTCAATGGTTGCCCCGATGAATCTGCTATTGACATTGAACGTCTGCACAATTCTTCAGCGGGTTGAAATTTTTTTTGAGCAGCTAAAGAGCGTGCGGCATTTGATAAACCTGTTGCCTGCATTCCCTGGTCGCCCATTTGCTCTGCAAGAGTGGCAGCCTTCATTGCATAATCATAAGAAGATTCAAATTTTTTTTGCACATCGTATAAAGAAGATAAGTTGGAGTAAGTATATAATTCCACATTCTTAAGACCTCGTTTTTTTGCGAGGGTGATCGCTTTCAAATATGATTGCTCTGCTCTTTTTGTATCATTCAAACTTGAATATGCAAGCCCCATGTTCATTATCACCTTTGCCTGCAAGGGCTCGTCATGCAGTTCTTCCGCAAACTGTAACGCTTTTTGCTGGTACATCAGGGCTTGCGAATAATTCGATTGCATGTAGTATGAAATCGAGATGTTATGGTAAGCAGTACTCAGTAACGATTTATCATTTGCCCGTTGTGCCACATCAATTACCTTTTGAAAATAAAAAATAGCACTGTCATACTTACTTTGCATTCCATACATCATTCCGTATCCGGAGTACATTTTCCCAAAACCCGCTGAATCTTTCAACTGTTTAAAAATTCCCTGCGATGTTTCAAGAGCTGCATGTGCCTCTTCGAATTTTCCTTTGTTGCAATAACTTGTTGCGAGCTGCAGCAAGGCCTCGGCTTCGCCTTTTTTGTAATTGATTTTTTTTGCTTCTTCAATTGTTTGTTGCGCGGCATTTATAGCCGTATCAATATTAACGCGGCTGAGAATAGTTATTTTTTTATTGGCGAGATTGATCTTTGCAGTATCAGTCGTGGCTTTTGCTATCAATCTGTTCAAGCTATCAACCTGGGGGTTTTGTGCGTATGAATGAATGTTGCACAAAAAGATTAGAGCAATAAATATTTGATAAAAACGTCGTGAGGAAAAAAAAGTTTTGAAAAAATCATACTGAACTCGAATCAGGTTCATAATGAATGTATTGATTGCAGAAAGTTAACGAAAGCAATGGAAACTGAAGGAAACTTTTATGATTTTGAAATTTGGAATTGGGAAATTTTGGAATTTGAAGTTTACATGATCTGTATTCCGTTTGATTTTATTTGCTCATTAGAATTTCTAACCGGATGAAGTGAAGATGATACCATGCAAAATGAACTTGTGCACATCTCTTCCCGCTGCCATATATTCTTCAGACGAAGTGATTGCGACGCAACGAAGATGCTATGAAAAACAAAAGCTGGTATCATAAAAATCATTCTAATCACTAAGTTTATTTATTCTTAAGCACGCTGTATAATAATTATTATCAGCAAAAAATAAAATGTGGATTTGTTGAAAACAAAATCTTGCATTTTAAATTATTTATTTAAACTTTACACGATACCCATTATTTTTTTAATCCTTCAATTTTCTTCACTATGAAAATTTTTACACTCTTTGCTCTTTGTCTAATGTTTTGTTGTATTAATCAAATTTTGTTTGCGCAATGCGAAGTAACAATCTCCGGTAAAACCTGCAAGGGAACTGTGCTGTCTGCAAACGCTGATAAAAACAAACTGGTAAATTTAGAATGGAAGCTAAACGGCGAAACCGTTGCTACGCTTGGCTCTTCAAGACTTGGCGTAACGGTTGCAGGCGGCTATGGCGAAGGCAGCGGCGCTTACCAATTAGATGAGCCTAACGGTATTTTTGTTGACTCTTATGGCAATGTTTGGGTTGCAGATACCAAAAATCACCGCATACAAAAATTCAAACCGGGATGCAGAAAAGGAATAACTGTGGGTGCGAATCTTTTTCATGCGCCTCAATTTCCTACTACCTTATTTGTAACTGATGATGAGACTGTATATGTAGCAGATTATTACGCAGGCAAAGTAAAACGTTTGTCAAAGTATGGCAATAAATGGATAATTGTTGCCGGAAGAAATAATGAAATGGGTTTAACAAGAGGTGTGTGGTTAGACAACGAGGGAAATGTTTACGTAACGGATGCGGAGCATTATCGCGTAATGAAATATGCGCCTAATTCATGTTATGGTAAAGTAGTTGCAGGTGGTCATGGTTATGGAAGCGCGTTGAATCAACTTGCAAAGCCAACAAGCGTTGTTGTAGATGCTGCGCATAATCTTTATATTAATGATGAAGATAATCAGCGTGTGGTGAAATGGGCGCCCGGCGCTAAATGCGGTGTATTGGTCGCGGGAAATTCATCGTCAGGTATTGTTCCTCTGAGTGGTTCTAAAAATCCTATCTATGCTTCTGCAACAACCGCAACCAGCTTGACAGGTTCAAAAGCCATATTGTATATAAGCGATAAAGCAAAAGACGATGTGGAGATGTGGGCAGAAGGTGCTTCATCAGGAACGGTTGTTGCCGGAGGAAACGGAATCGGTGACAAGCCCTGTCAACTCAACAATCCTTATATGAATTTTCTGTGGGGTAATTACTTGTTTGTTGCAGACAGAAATAATGCAAGAATTCAACGTTTTGATTTAAGCAGCGACGACATTAATACAGATTTCACTGCAACAAAGCCCGGTGTTTATTCTGCAACCGCAACATTTAGTAATGGATGCACAGTAGTGAGCAATAATATCCATGTTAATGGCGACTGTGAAGAATCAACAGCTCTTTCTTCAGGTAATAGTGCTGATGTTGTATCGACCAAAGCAAATGATAGTAAGGCATTCGCTTATCCTAATCCTGCAAAGAATTCTGTGACGGTAAACTTCTCTGCGATGCAAAACGGAAAATATATTTTTGAGCTTTCAGAATTGAATGGAAAGACCTTATTACATAAAGAAATGAACGCGTTGAAAGGAAGTAATAACACAAGAATTGATGTGAGCGGATTGGCGAGGGGAATTTACTTTATAAATGTTATCAGCCCTGATAAAACTAAACAGAGCATTAAAGTGAATAAAGAGTAATTAAAATTTGAAAATGATAAAAGCCTGCAGAAAATTTTGCAGGCTTTTTTATTAATGAGCGTACAGAGATACGGAGAACTCTTTAGAAACACATAGTCTCTCTGCGGCTACATTGCTGAATAGAAATATTTCAGTACAAGAGTGCAACTCAACAAAAGTTTAATCATGGCAATAGTGCTGGCATCATAATAAAATTAACGGGTGATTTTAGGAAGAAGATTTTTTGTCCATCGCATTTTACTTCATGATGTAAATTTTCTGTTGCATCGTTTTGTTGCCGATCAACTGAACAATATAAGTGCCGGCACTCAGGTTTGGAAGGTGCAAAGAAATTCTTCCTGTGCTGTTGCCGATTTCTTTTTTCATTACTTCATTGCCGTTCATGTCGATAATCCTTGCAAAGTTGTAATGATCATTTAATAGAATATTGACAGTATGATTGTCAACTAAAGTTGGATAAACAAAAGTAGTGGCATTGATATTTTTCATACCCGGATCTTCTTCTACAAAGTTTGTTACAGTAATAATGTGATAAACATCGCCTGTTTTAGTAGATGCATATAATTCTCCGGCTTCATCCTCGCCAAATGAAACAATGCCGTTAGGCGCTCCTTTTTGCAGATAAACATTCCATCCACCGGTGCCATTCGATTTTATTTTCCATGTATTGTTACTCTGGTGATCGGCGCATATATAATAACCCTGCAATTGCGGAAATTTTTTACCGCGATAAACATAACCACCTATCACACATTCACCACCCCACGTTACATCATGATGATATTTGAAAACAGGAAGCACATAAGAGCTTTTATTTTTACAGGTATCAGTATTATAAACGTGTGTAGCTTCATAACAACTCCATCCAAAATTTGCACCTGCTGAATGCCATTTCCTGAAATCAATTTCTTCAAGTGAATCTTGTCCCACATCACCTATCCACATATCATACGTGAGCCTGTCGAAACTCCATTTCCAGGGATTGCGTAAACCAAGATGATAAATTTCATCAAGCACATTCGGATCGTTTACAAAAGGATTTGTTGATGGAATTGCATAGTAAGGTGGAGTGTTTACATTTATATTTAGCCGTAACATTTTTCCAAAAAAAGTTTTACCGTTTTGACCATTACGATAAGGATCGCCGCCACCACCTCCATCACCAATAGAAAGATACAGGTAACCATCTTTGCCAAACTGTAATGAGCCGCCATTGTGATTGTTATAACCATTCGGCTTTGGTCTTGAAAATAAAATAACGGCTGTTGAAGAAGCAGCGGAATCAGGATTATTTTTACTTACTTTATAACGAGCCAGGGTAACATTGCCGTTTTTATTGTTGTAGTAAACAAAAAATGTGCGGTTTATTTCAAAACCGGGATGAAATGCAATGCTCAGCAAACCTTGTTCGCCTTCAAAGTTTACAAGCTTTGTTATATTAAGAAATGGTTTGCTTAACAAGTGACCATTCTTGTAAATTCTAACGGCTCCCGATTGTTCCACAATAAAAATTCTTTTTGAACTATCTCCTGCATTTTTAATATCAACGGGAGCGGAAAGACCTGATAAAATTTTATTAAAGCCAACTGTGGGCTGCGCAACAGTTTTTGAGAATAATGCAGCAGCAACTGTAACCAGAATAAAATAATTCTTGTTGTTGAGTAAAAAAGTTTTCATAGTCGCAATTTGTTTTGAAGAAATAATAGAGGGCAGAGTGTTGAGTAGCTTATTTTTTTGTACCCGGCTGCAGATCATCTATGATACTTTCGTTGCGTCGCACTCTTGTACATTCGAAACTTTATTCAGCAGGTGGTTCATTTCCCTATTAAGTTAAGAAATTTTACAGCAATAAAAAACCCGCATCATTTTTTTTTGATGCGGGTTTTAAATACAATTTCTATGCTACAAGGTTTTCAATACATCATTCATTGAACGCACTGCATCGGCACTTTTATTAAAGGTTGCTTGTTCCTCTTCATTCAAACCAAAATCAATAATTTTTTCCCAGCCGTTTTTACCAATTACCACAGGTACGCCAAGACAAATATCTTTTTGTCCATACTCACCATTAAGACTCACACAGCAGGAAAACAATTTTTTCTCATCTCTTGCAATGCTTTTCACCAAAGCTGCTCCCGCTGCGCCCGGCGCATACCATGCAGAAGTTCCGATGAGTTTGGTTAATGTAGCGCCACCAACCATCGTATCAGATACAATTTTTTTCTGTTGTTCTTCACTTAAGAATTTTGTCACAGGAACACTGTTCCATGTTGCAAAGCGAATGAGCGGGATCATCGTTGTATCTCCATGACCACCTATTACAATTGCGTTTAAGTCAGCGGGGCTGCAACCAAGATGCTGACTCAACTGGTACCTGAAACGAGCACTATCCAATGCACCACCCATACCAATTATTCGGTTCTTCGGTAAACCTGTTGCAGTTAACGTCAGATAAGCCATTGTGTCCATCGGATTGGAAATAACAATGATGATGGCATCGGGAGAATTTTTTAAAATATTTTCAGCAACACCTCTTACAATACCGGCGTTGGTGCCGATAAGTTCTTCACGAGTCATGCCCGGTTTTCTTGGCAAGCCTGAAGTAATAACTACAACATCCGAGCCCGCAGTTTTCGTATAATCATTTGTGCTGCCGATAATGCGTGTATCAAACCCAAGCAAGGCGGCAGTTTGCATCATATCCTGAGCTTTACCTTCAGCAAGACCTTCTTTAATATCAAGTAACACAAGTTCCTCACATAAAGCGGCACGGGCAATATTATCGGCGCATGTTGCTCCCACTGCACCTGCACCCACGACTGTAACTTTCATGAAAAGCAAAATTTATAGATGGTAAAAAAATTTTAGCGCTGCAAAGATAGAGGAAGAGATGATTGCGGTTTGCAGATTTTTGAGTGCAGGTTTTCTTTTTGCTTATGTGTTATTTCAATTGATTATTGCAAAAGTTATTGTCTTAAAGATTCAGCAACTTTATAATTGTATCCGGATCTGTTCCCGTTTCGTAAGTTTGAATAAGCTTTCCATTCTTTCCATACACAGCCATGAACGGAGTAAATTTCACACGGTAAAATGAGGGCACATAATATTTCGGATCACGACCTACTTTGATATTTTTTTCATTCACTAAATTATAATCTTTAGCAAAAGATTTTATTTCGTTGAAAGAAGTATCATAAGTAACCCAAACAAAGAAGACATCTTTTAGTTTATTTTTCTTCTTATCAAAATCATGCGCGGTTAACTGGCAATGACCGCATTCAGGATTGAAATAAATTATAACCACGGGTTTGTTTCTTGGCAACGCTTCTTTATTGAACCACGTACTGTCTGTTTGTAAAATGCTGAAGGCCGGAATGAGAGAATCTTTTTGATATGGTGGAGTGGCATCATTGTCTTGCGCATGTGTAATTGAACAAATACAACCAAACAGAAGGAAAGTAAAAAGATGTTTCATAAAAATTTTCATTGATTAC
>Ga0070661_100002396_pt1 | contig 12854 bp, 10 predicted proteins | sample KBSC43metaG_FD_64663 | JGI IMG/M metagenome (GOLD analysis project Ga0070661, IMG submission 64663) | Corn rhizosphere microbial communities from Kellogg Biological Station, Michigan, USA - KBS C4-3 metaG | ecosystem: Host-associated > Plants > Roots > Rhizosphere > Soil ...
GTCGATCCGCTCGGCGGCTCGTACTACGTCGAGTCGCTGACGACGCGCCTGGAGGAAGAAGCCGAAGCGCTGATCCGCGAAGTGCTGGATCGCGGCGGCATGGTGCAGTCCATCGAAGACGGCTTCATTCAGCGGCAGATCGCCGATGCTTCTGCCGCGTACCAGCGCGCGCTCGAGGCGAAGAGCGAGTACATCGTCGGTGTGAACATTCACGTCGAGCCCGAAGCGCCGCTGCCGTTCGAGCCTTTCACGCTCGACCCGGGTCTGGGCGATCGGCAGATCTCGCGCACGCAGAGTATCCGGCGCTCGCGGCCACAGGCCGAAGTCGCCGCAGCGCTGAAAGAGGTGGAAGCCGCCGCGCGCGGTGGGCAGAACATGATGCCCGGCGTGGTGCGTGCCATCAAAGCGCACGGTACCGTGGGCGAAATCTGCGACGTACTGCGGGGAGTATTCGGTGAATACCGTGCACCGCTCGTCTACTAGTCAAGCTTATTCAAGGCCAGAACACTCTATGAAGAAGCCTTTGCGTGTGGTGGTGGCGAAGCCGGGGCTCGACGGCCATGATCGGGGAGCGAAGATCATTGCCCGCGCGTTCCGCGATGCCGGTATGGAAGTCATCTATACCGGCATTTTCCAGACCACCGAGATGATCACGCGCACGGTCGTGGAAGAAGACGCGGACGTGCTGGGCCTGAGCATTCTCTCGGGCGCGCATCTGCACTTCGCCGAGGAGATCTGCAAAGCCCTGCGCGAGCAGGCCGCGAAGGAAGTGCTGGTGGTGATGGGCGGCATTCTGCCGCCGCCGGATATTCCGAAGGTGAAGGAGTTCGGCGTCGCCGAAGTATTCGGTCCGGGCACGCCGACCGGAACGATCATCGATTTCGTCCGGAAGTGGCACGCAGCTCAATGACCAGTGCCGAGCACGGCGGCGCGGCGCGCGTCGATGCGATCCTGGCGCGTGCAGCGCTGACGCAGCCGCTGCGAGCCTGCGTTGTCCAGGGGCGGCAAAGCTGGACCTACGCCGAAGTCCACGAACGCGCTTGTCGCCTGGCCGGTGCGCTCGCCGCACTCGGCGTGCGCAAGGGCGATCGTGTGGCGCTGTGGACGACGAACCGCCCCGAGTTTGTCGAAGTGTTCTTCGGTGTACCGATGCTGGGCGCGATCGCCGCGCCGCTGGATTTCTGGTGGAACTGGAAAGACGCACACGGCGCACTGGCGCAGATTCGCCCGCAGGTCCTCATCGTCGGTGCGGCGCAAGCGCTGGTTGCTGCGCAGTCGCGTGCTGCGATCAAGGCGGCCGGTATCGAGCACGTGCTCTGCCTCGATGAGCCGCCCGTCAACAGCGAGTTGGACTCTTATGCCGATCTGCTCGCCGCAGCATCGCCACTGACGCGGCCCATCTCGGTCGTGCCAAGCGATCCGGCAGTGATCCTGTTCACTTCGGGATCCACGGGCCGCTCCAAGGGAGCCGTGCATACCCATCGCAGTCTTACCGAATCGGCCATGATCATGGCGCTGGAACTGCAGCTGCAGGACGGCGAGCGCACGTTGCACTTCCTGCCGATGTTCTCGTCGTGTCTCGAACACCTGCTGCCGCTCACGCTGGTGCGCGCGACGCACGTCATCCTGCCGCAGTTCGAAGCGCGCGCAGTGTGGGACACAATTCGCGACGCGCAGATCACGCACTGCGACGCGGTGCCGACGACACTACGACGTTTACTCGAAGTTGCACCGGCGGAGATTCCAAAGTCGCTGCGCATGATCTCCTATGCATCGGAGCGCATGCCCGAGCAGCTGATCAGCGCGCTGATCGAGCGCATGCCCGCTGTCGATTTCATCCAGTTCTACGGAATGATCGAGCAGCTCTGCCTGACAGTGCTCGAGGCCAAAGATCAGCTGCGCAAGATCGGCACGGTCGGGCGCGCGATGTTCGGCGCACAGATGTATCTGCTGAACGGCGAGATCGTCGCTCGCAGCCCGACGCTGTTTGCCGGCTATTGGCAGGACGATGCCGCGACGGCGCAGGTGATGAGCGAGCATTGGATGCGAACCGGTGATCTCGGCAGCTTCGATTCCGAGGGTTTTCTGCGCCTCGAAGGGCGCGTGAAAGAGATCATCAAGAGCGGCGGCATGACCGTGGTGCCGACGGAGGTCGAAAGGGCGCTGCTGGAGCATCCGCAGGTCAGCGACGTCGCCGTGGTCGGGGTGCCCGACACGCAGTGGGGCGAAGCCGTCCACGCATTTGTGATCCTGGAGCCTGGCGCCGCCGTCGAACCGGCGGAGCTCAAAGCGTTCTGCCAGGAACGCCTGGTCGGCTACAAGCGTCCGAAAGCCATTCACATCGTCGCAGAGCTGCCACGCACCGGCATCGGCAAGGTCTCGCGCCGCGTCGTTCGCGACGGCGCGCTCGCGTCCGGCAGCAACTGAAGAGGAATGCCAATGGAAAGCACTATTCGCCTGCGCATGTCCACTGCCGACGGCCACTATGCGGGCGGCCTGGTGGATGGTGCCAGGATCCTGCAGTTGATGAGCGATGCTGTGACCGAAGCGCTGATCCGCAATGACGGCGATGAAGGCCTGATGCGTGTCATGAACGCTGAATTTCTCGCGCCGGTGCGCAGCGGCGACTACCTCGAAGTGAAGGCGAAGCTGGTGAAGGTCGGCAAGTCGTCGCGTAACTTCGAGTGCACGGCGTACAAGCTGATCGAGCTGGTGAACCCGGAAGATTCCGCGGCCGACGTGCTGCCTGAGCCGGTGTTGTGCGTGAAAGCGACGGCGGTTGCGGTCGTGCCGCTCGACAAGCAGCGTGTGAACAGGAAATGAGCAAGGCTGCGCAGCTGCTGGCCGACGCGCGCGCTGGGAAGATCGCGCAGACTGCCCGGCTGCTTTCGATCGTCGAGAACGACGAGCCGGAGGCGGCGGAAGTCATTCGCGCGACGTTTCCGCAGACTGGCCGCGCAATCAAGGTCGGTTTCACGGGACCGCCGGGTGCTGGCAAGAGCACGCTGGTGTCGGTTCTGACGGCGGCCTATCGCAGCAGGGTGCCGCGCGTGGCTGTGGTCGCGGTCGATCCCTCCAGTCCTTACACCGGTGGCGCGATCCTCGGCGATCGCATCCGCATGCGCGACCGCTATCTGGATACCGGCGTATTCATTCGCAGCATGTCCAACCGCGGGCAATCGGGCGGCCTGGCTCGAGCGACGCGTCGCGTCGTCAGCGTGCTGGATGCGCTCGGCTTCGACGTGATCCTGGTAGAAACAGTCGGCGTCGGGCAGCAGGAAATCGATGTCGCCCGCGTGGTCGACACGGTTTGTCTGCTGACGATTCCTGGCGCCGGCGACGACATTCAGGCGATCAAGGCCGGCATCATCGAGATCGCGGACATCCTCGTGGTCAACAAGGCAGATCGACCCGGCGCGGACGAGGCCGTGAAGGATCTGCGCCAGATGCTCAATCTCGGCACGCCGCGCAACGACTGGCGCACGCCCGTGCTCAAGACGTCTTCGCAGGCCAATACCGGCATCGATGAGTTGATCGCCGCAGTTCAGCAGCATCGCGACTGGGCCGCCAAGAGCGGCGAAGCACAACGACGCATCGCGGATGCAATGCGCTCGGAAATTCAGGCGCTGCTGCGCGAGCGAGTGTTGCGCGACCTCGCGCGACGCATGGATCCGCAGAGCCTGGACAACGTCGTCGCTCTCGTTGCAGAGAAGCGGCTCGATCCCTACGGCGCAGTGGAGGAGCTGTTGGGTCCTGAGAAGGACCAGTAACAGTGGGCAATCGTCTCAGCAAGATCTACACCCGCACCGGCGATGACGGCACGACCGGTCTCGGCGATGGTCAGCGCGTCCGCAAAGATCACGCGCGTGTCGAGGCCTACGGCGCAGTCGACGAGCTCAACAGCACCATCGGCGTGCTGCTCGCAGTTCCCAACCTGCCGGAGGTCGTGGCCGACTGCCTCACCGAGATTCAGCACGAGCTCTTCGATCTCGGCGGCGAGTTGTGCATTCCCGGCAGCCAGGCGATCACCGCCCCGCAGATCGAGCGTCTCGAGCAGCAGCTCGACGGATTCAACGATCCGCTCCCGCCGCTGAAGGATTTCATTCTGCCGGGTGGCGGGCCCATGTCTGCGGCGTGTCATGTAGCGCGAACGGTCGCGCGACGCGCTGAGCGCCGCGTGTGGACGCTCGCGGCGTTGGAAACCGTCAATCCCGAAGCATCCCGCTACCTCAATCGATTGTCGGATCTGCTGTTCGTGATCGCGCGCGTGCTGTCGCGCCACGAACGCGGCTCCGAAGTTCTCTGGCGTCACGAACGACAACGCAGGAAACCATAATGACTACGAAGCGATTCACTGCGACTGCGGTGCTGATGGCTCTCGCGGGCCTGGCGTGCAACAGCGTGCTCGCGGCTGACAAGAAGCCGCCGGCGAACGAGCGCAGTGTGCCGCTCGATCGGTCGGGCTATTTCGACCCGGGCGCGACCACGACCGATGACCTGCGTCGCGTCGCGATGCCCGCCGACTTCAACGCAGTGAAGACGAGCTTCGTCATCAAGAATGCGCGCCTGTTCGATGGCACTGGCGCCCCGGCGCGCGCTGCCACCGTCGTGGTCGTCGGCAACAAGATCTCGAAAGTCCTGCCGGCGAATGCGACGGATTTCCCGAAGGATGCCGAAGTGATCGATGCAGCCGGCGCCACCGTGATGCCGGGTCTCATCGACATGCACATCCACATGACGTACGTGTTCGACCGCTCGGGTCCGCCCGAGCTGACGCTCGATAGCCAGTCGGACGGAACGCTGCGCGGTATGGAGCGGCTGCGCTACTTCGTCGACAGCGGCATCACGAGCGTGCGCGACACCGCCTCGAACGGCATGGCGCCGTTCATCCTCAAGGACTGGGCGGACCAGGGAATGATTCCAGCGCCGCGCGTGTTTCCGGTCGGCCAGCTGATCACCGGCACCGGCGGACATGCGGACGAGCTGTTCATTCAGCGCACCGCGCCGGAGTTCGAAGGCTCGATGATCCGCACCGCGAATGGTCCCGACGAATGGCGCGAGGCCGTCCGCACGCAGTTCAAGCGCGGCGCCGACTGGATCAAGATCGCCAGCCACTTCGACGAGGACGAAGTCCAGATGGCCGTGAAGGAGGCGCACCAGCTCGGCCTGCGCATCACGGTCGATTCGGAGAACGTGTTCACCGACATGGCCGTGAAGGCCGGCGTCGATTGCGTCGAGCATCCGCTGCCGCGCTCCGACGAGACGATCAAGCTGATGGCCGCTCGCGGCATCGCTTCGATCCCGACGATCGTGCCGTATCAGCTCATCATCCAGAACTACGGCGGCTACTATGGCACGACCTCGCGGCGCTTTTCGCTGACCGAGCCGCACATGTTCGAGATCGTGAAGAAGATGAAGGATGCCGGCGTGAAGCTCGGCGTCGGCACCGACATCGTCATGGCCTGGTACCGCCGCCTGCCGGGGCCGTACATCCAGGAGCTGAAGAATTTCGAGAAGATCGGCTACCAGCCGCAAGAGGCGCTGATCGCTGCAACGCGCACCAATGCCGAGATCCTCGGCATGGCCGACCGGCTCGGCACGATCGAGCCCGGCAAGCTGGCCGACCTCATCTTCGTCGAGGGCAAGCCGGACGCGAACGTCGAGGACCTCGCCAAGGTGCCGTTCGTGATGGTCGGAGGCCGGATCGTGAAGCGCAACGGCCGCATCGAGCCGACGCCGCGCCGGCCCGATCCCGAAGAGAAGGCCGCGACCAACCCACGAAAGATGGACTGAGACTGAGTGTCGCTGCTGATAACGCGCCCTTATGGCGCGTATTAGAGGTATTAGTTATCGCCGCGCCGGCCTCCGTGACTAACATCGAACAGGCCCGATAAAGAAAAGAGATGAACCGGCGAATCAAGCCTGTCGAGGCATGCATCGAAGGGGCAGAGCGCAAAGGGCTGGAGCGCTCGCTCGGTCCAATCCAACTCATGCTGCTCGGTGTCGGTGCCGTGATAGGCACTGGCATTTTTGTGCTAACCGCCATCGGCGCCGAGCGCGCGGGACCGGCGATCGTGCTGTCCTTCGCCATCGCGGCGACAGTGTGTGCATTCGCCGCACTGGCCTACGCCGAGCTGTCGGCGCTGGTGCCGGTCGCGGGCAGCGCCTACACGTACTCGTATGTGGTGATGGGCGAGTTTCTCGCGTGGCTGGTGGGCTGGAACCTGATTCTCGAGTACGCCGTCGCGGGCGCCGCCGTCGCCGTCGGGTGGTCCGGCTACATGGCGGGACTGCTGCACAGCATGGGCATGGATCTGCCGCTCGCCTTGAAGGCCGGCATGTTCGCGGTCCAGGGCGGCGGCGTGAATATCATCGCCGTGACTGCCGTGGTCGTGGTCACCGGACTGCTCATCCTCGGCACGCGCGAGAGCGCGTACTTCACGACGGTGCTCGTGTTCGTGAAGATGCTCGCGCTCGGCGCTTTCATCCTCATCGCCGTGCCGCAGATCGACTGGGCGAACTTCCATCCCTTCATGCCCTACGGCTTCGGTGCGACCGAGGTGGACGGCGTGGCGAAGGGCGTCATGGCCGCGGCAGCGCTGATCTTCTTCGCGTACATCGGCTTCGATGCGGTCTCGACCGCGGCCGAGGAGACACGCAATCCCAATCGCAACGTGCCGCTCGGCCTGATCGGCTCGCTCATCATCTGCACGACGGTCTACGTGCTGGTCGCGGCGGGAGCCGTGGGCACGACGCCGTATACGCAGCTCGCGGGCAATACCGAACCGCTCGCATCCATCCTGCGCACGATGGGTTTCCAGACGGTCGGCAACCTCGTGGCGCTGGCAGCGATCCTCGCGTTGCCGACGGTCGTGCTCATGATGATCTACGCGCAGACGCGCATCCTGTTTGCGATGTCGCGCGACGGTCTGCTACCCGAGCGGCTTAGCAACGTTCATCCGCGCTTTCATACGCCGCACGTGATCACGGCAATCACCGGGTTGTTCGTGGTGATCGTCGCGGGCCTGTTCTCCGTCGATGAGATCGCGGAGCTTTCGAATACCGGGACGCTGTTCGCTTTCGTCACCGTCGCAGTTGCGGTGATGGTGCTGCGCCGGTCGCAGCCCAATCGGGCGCGGCCGTTTCGCACTCCCGCCATCTGGCTGGTCGGACCCGCCGCGGTGATCGGCTGCGTCTACCTGTTCATGAGTCTGCCGAAACTCGCGCAGGGGCGGTTTGCGATCTGGACCGCGATCGGTGCGGTGGTCTACTTCCTCTACGGTTATCGGCGCAGTCCGCTCAGGTCATGAACCGCCGCGAGATGTTGTTGGCCGCAGCTGCAGGTGCGTTCGTGCACCTGACGCCGGCGAACGGCACCGAAGGCACCGCCGGCGATCTGGCCGAGCTCACGCTCGCTGCAGCGTCGCGGCGAATTCACAGCGGCGCAGTAACCAGCCGCGATCTGACCTTCGCTTGTCTCGAACGCACTGCCGCCGAGAATCCGCGCATCAATGCATTCATCACCGTGATGCGCGAGCAGGCGCTGGCGGACGCGGCGACGCTCGATGCCGAGGCGCGCCAGAAGAAATTCCGCTCGCCGCTGCACGGCATTCCGATCGCGCTCAAGGATGCGATCGATACCGCCGGCACTCGCACCACGGCCGCCAGCGCGGTCTACGAGAATCGCGTGCCGACGGGCGATGCGCACGTCGTGAAACGCCTGCGCCAGGCCGGAGCGGTGATCTTCGCGAAGGCCAATCTCGCCGAGTTCAGTCTGAGTCCTACCGGCGCCTCGTCGCATTTCGGGCCCGTGCACAATCCGTGGGCGCTCGATCGTGTCACAGGCGGATCATCCAGCGGCTCCGCAGGAGCAGTAGCGACGCGTATGTGCTTCGGCGCGTTGGGCACGGATTCGGGCGGCTCGGTGCGGTTGCCGGCGTCGTGGTGCAGTCTCGTGGGGCTGAAGCCGACGGATGGACTGGTCTCGAACACCGGGATCATTCCATCGGTGGCGACCTTGGATTCCTGCGGCCCGATCGCACGCACGGTCGAAGACGCGGCACTGCTGTTCGGCCAGATGGTCGGCTACGACCCGCTCGACGCGCGCAGCGTCGCGAGTCCAGTTCGAGATTACGCGGCGCTGGCGCGCCAGCCGGTGAAGCTGTTGCGAGTGGGCATTCCGCGCAAGGGATTCTTCGACGAGGTCGATCCGCAGGTCGCGCGCGCTGTAGAAGCAGCGCTGGCGGTCATCGCCAAGCTGACGGGCGGCATCAAGGACGTGAAGTTGCCGCCGCAGACCGAGTCGCACGACATCATCATCAACGTCGCCGAGGTCGTCAGCTATCACCAGAAGATGCTGGAACAGCAAGCTGACAAGTACACCGTGGGCACGCGCAACACGCTGCGGTGGTGCGTGCAGTACCTGGATGACCCGAAGCAGGGCACGACCAGCGCGAAGCTGTCGCGCTACGTTGCGGGCCTCGCCGCGATCCAGCGATTGCGGCGTACTGTCGATAGCGCATTCACCGATTTCGATGTGCTCGCGATGCCGACGATGAAGGCATTGCCGCCGACGATCGCGGCCGCAGTGAGCGCGGAGAGCAGCCCTGACGCCGAAGACCGGCCGCTGTTCTCGATCGACAACACGCTCACGTTCAACCGCCTGGGCCTGCCGGCGCTGACCGTGCCGTGCGGGTTCTCCGCTGAAGGATTACCGATCGGATTGATGATCTGCGGTCCGCGCTACAGCGAGGGCAAGTTGCTGGCGCTCGGCGCTGCCTATGAACGCGCGACTGAGTGGCACAAGCGACGACCTCCGGGAGAAAATTCATGAACAGACGTGATGCCCTGATTGCGACGCTATCGGCTGCTGCGCTGGCGCCGGCCATACGCGCGGTGGCGGGCCAGGCTGTCGCGACACCGAGCGTGACGAGCGTCGATCCCGCGAAGTATCCACAAGCGTGGAAGGTGCAGCGCTCGACAGTCGTCGTCGATGGCCTCGACGGCGCGAGATTGAGCGAGAGCTATCTCGACATGCTGAAGGCCGGCGGCGTGAACTGCTGGCACCAAAGCGTCGGCGGCCTCGAATCGTTCGCGGGCCTGCTCACGTTCCTCGACCAGCACTCGGACAGGATCGTGCAGGCCGGCACGGTGCGCGAAATCCGGCAGCTGCGCGAGCAGGGCAAGATCGCGCACGTCTCGGGCTGGCAGATGGCCGAGCCGCTGATCCTCGACGCCAATGGCGTCGGGCCGGTGCAGAACCTGCGCGCTTACAAGCAGCTCGGGCTGCGGATCGCCAGCATCGCCTACAACAACTCGAACATCTTCGGCGGTGGCTGCCTCGATCCGGATGTGCCGCTGACGCGCCTCGGCAAGAAGTACATCGAAGAAATTCACAAGCAGCGCCTGGTGCTCGACGTCTGCGGTCACACGGGCGAGCGCACCTCGTTCGATGCGATCCAGATCTCGAAAGGCGTGCCGATCATCTGCTCGCACACAAACGCACGCGCGCTGAACGAAAACCCGCGCAACATCTCCGATCGGCTGATCGAGGCGATTGCCGGCACAGGCGGCGTCGTCGGGCTCACGTCCGTCAGCGACTTTCACATGCGCAATCCCAAGGATGCGGACGTGCCGCATTCGCCGCAGGCGACGCTCGACAAGCTGATGGATCACTTCGACCATCTCAAGAAGCTGGTCGGTGTCGATCACATCGGCCTGGGACCGGACTTCATGACCGGCCGCGTCGATCTCGATGCGATGGGCATGGATCGCGAGCGCTGGCCCGCGGACGTCTACAGCGATCAGCCGTGGCAGATGGTGAAGGACTTCGAGACCATCATCGAGCTGCCGAAGGTCACGCAGGCATTGTTGAATCGCGGCTGGAGCGAAGCTGACGTGCGCAAGGTGCTCGGCGAGAACTGGCTGCGCGTGTACGAAAAGGCCTGGGGCGCCTGACTATGTCGAAGCTCAGCCGGCGCGAAGCTCTGGGTATGGGAGCGCTGCTAGCAGCGCCCGTATTCGCGGGCGCGCAGACGCTGGCGGGCAGTGGCAGCAAGCCTGATTACGCGCCTGATTTGATCGTCGTCAACGGCAACGTGCTGACGATCGATGACCGGATGCCGCGTGCCGAAGCTTTCGCAGTCAAAGACGGACGGTTCATCGCAATCGGCAGCAGCGCCGACATCCGCAATCTTGCCGGCAAGCAGACGCAAGTCATCGACTGCGAGCGCATGACCGTGACGCCGGGATTCATCGACGCGCACTGCCATCCTGGCAGGCAGCAAGAGCTCTACGACGTCAACGCCGATCTGCGCTCGATCAAAGAAATCCAGGACGCGTTGCGCGAGCGTGCTGCGAAGACGCCACCGGGCTACTGGATCAACGCGTTCAAGTTCGACGACACCAAGGTCAAGGAAAAGCGGCTGTTGAGTCGCAAGGATCTCGACGCGGCGGTGCCCGATCATCCGGTGATCGTCATGCACCGCGGCGGCCACACCGGCTTCCTGAACAGCAAAGCCTTCGAGCTCGCGGGGATCACCAAGGACACGCCGGATCCGCCCGGCGGCCGCTTCTGGCACGACGAGAAGGGCGAGCTGCAAGGGCAGGTCGGCGATCTCGCACTGACGAAGTTCGAGGGCGTCGGCAAGGTCGAGACGTTCACGCCGGAGCAGGAGCGCCAGCGCGGTGAGGCCGCGATGGTGTATCAGTCGAAGCAGCTCGTCGCGTGCGGGCTGACGACGGTTCACGATGCCGGCGCGGAGTCGGACAAGATCACGACCTATCAGGCGCTGCTCGCAAGAGGCGAGCTGCTGCATCGTGCTTACGTCATGGCAGTCGGTCTCAACCGCGACGGCCTCGATGCATACCAGAAGCTGCGCGACGGCGGCATCCGCACCGGGTTCGGCAACGAGTTCGTGCGTATCGGCGGCGCCAAGTTCGTCGCGGACGGTTCGGCGTCCGAACGCACGATGCGCATGAGCAAGCCGTATCCGGGCAAGCCTAACGACTACGGCATCCAGGTCATGGACCAGAAGCAGACTCATGAGGTCGTCGAGGATGCGCATCGTCACGGCTGGCAGGTCGGCATTCATGCGAACGGCGACGTCGCGATCGATCAAGTGCTCAATGCCTACGAGCGCGTACTGAAACTCTGGCCGCATCCGGACCGCCGGCATCGCATCGAGCACTGCACGCTGGTGAATCCGGATCTGCTCCGGCGCATCAGGGCGAGCGGCTCGATTCCGACACCGTTCTGGACCTACGTCTACTACCACGGCGAGAAGTGGGCCGCGTACGGCGAGGACAACGTGCACTGGATGTTCGCCCATCGCAGCTTCCTCGACGCGGGCATTCCCGTGCCGGGCGCCTCCGATTACCAGCCTGGTCCATTCGAGCCGCTGATGGCTTTGCAAAGCATGGTGACACGCAAGGACTACGCGGGCCACGTGTGGGGCGCGAACCAGAAGGTGACCGTCGACGAAGCGTTGCGCATCGCCACGATCAACGGCGCGCACGCTTCGTATGAAGAGAACGTGAAGGGCTCGATCACGGTCGGCAAGTACGCCGACTTCGTAATCCTCGAGAAGGATCCGCACGCGGTCGATCCCGACACGCTGAAGGACATCAAGATCGCGCGCACTGTCGTCGCTGGAAGAACGGTATATGCAAACGCGTAGAGCAGTTTCGAATGCCTTGTGTGCGGTCTACCTGTTGGGACTCGCTGCATGCGGCAACAATGCGCCGCCTGCGCAACCTGCAGCAGCGAAGCTGACGTATCCGCAGAGCAAGCGCGTCGATCAGGTCGACGACTATCACGGCGAGAAGATCGCCGACCCGTATCGGTGGCTGGAGCAGCTCGACAGCCCCGAAACCAAAGCGTGGATCGAGGCGCAGAACAAGGTCACGTTCGCCTACCTGGAGAAGATTCCGCAGCGAGCCGCGTACAAAGAGCGCCTCACGCAGTTGTGGAACTACGAGCGCTTCGGCATGCCGGTGAAGGGCGGCAGCCGCTATTTCTACACTCGCAACGACGGCCTGCAGAATCAGTCGGTCCTTTACGTCGCGGATTCGCTCGACGGCACACCGCGCGTGCTCCTCGATCCCGCCACGCTGCTGGCCGACGGCACGGCGGCATTGGCGGCGTGGTTACCGAGCGACGACGGCAAGCTCATTGCTTACGGCATCCAGGAAGCGGGCTCCGACTGGGAGCAGTGGAAGGTGCGCGACGTCAGCACCGGCACTGATTCTACGGAGCAGCTCAAGGGCGTGAAGTGGGCCGCGGTGGCGTGGGCGAAGGACGGGTCGGGCCTCTACTACAGTCGCTATGACGGCGGTGTGAATTTCTTCAGCAAGCTGTTCTTCCACAAGCTCGGCACGCCGCAGTCGGATGACACGCTGATTTACGAGAATCGCGACATCAAGGAATGGACCTTCATTCCGGAGGTATCGGAGGATGGCCGCTACCTGATCATCTTCATATGGAAGGGGAGCGACGGCACCAACCAGATCTATTACAAGGATCTGCAGAAGCCGAAGGCGCCGGTGGTCGAGCTGATCAAGGGCTTCGACGCCGCGTACAACTTCGTCGGCAACGATGGCGGTCGGTTCTGGTTCCGCACCGATGGCGGGGCGCCGATGGGGCGCGTGGTCGAGGTCGATACCGCCAGGCCCGATCGTGCGAACTGGAAGAACGTGATTCCCGAAGCGAGCGAAGCGCTGCAGAACGCGAGCCTGGTGGGCGATCGCTTCTTCGCGTCCTACCTCAAAGACGCTGCGTCGCAGATCCGGGTATTCGATCGCTCCGGTAAGTCGGTGCAGGAAGTTGCGCTGCCGGGCCTGGGCAGCGCCGGGGG
>Ga0070661_100002397_pt1 | contig 12851 bp, 11 predicted proteins | sample KBSC43metaG_FD_64663 | JGI IMG/M metagenome (GOLD analysis project Ga0070661, IMG submission 64663) | Corn rhizosphere microbial communities from Kellogg Biological Station, Michigan, USA - KBS C4-3 metaG | ecosystem: Host-associated > Plants > Roots > Rhizosphere > Soil ...
ATGGACACGTCGGTCGATGGCAGCGGCAAGCCGATCTTTCCATTCCACGGCACGCCGGGCAGATTGGCGCAGGCGCCTGGAGACGTCTCGGTCAGCCCGTACGCCTCGGTGATGAACGTATGCGTGCGTTCCGCCCATCGCTCGGCGACGGCCTTCTGCACGGCAGCACCACCACCCACGACGAGATGGACGGTGCGAAAGTCGATGCGGTCGAACCCGGGCGTGTTCATCAGCCCGTTGAAGAGCGTGTTGACGCCAGTCATCACCGTCCACTTCCAGTTGCGCAGTTCGCTGACGAACGCCGGCAGGTCCCGCGGGTTCGTGATGAGAACGATCAGGCTGCCCCACTTCATGAACAGCAGCGTCGAAGTGAGGCAGAAGATGTGATACATCGGCAACGGTGCGATGACGACCTCGGCGCCCTCGCGAAAGTTGCCGGACAGCCACACGCCGGTTTGCTCGAGATTCGCCAAAATGTTCCGGTGCGTCAGCACAGCGCCCTTCGCGACGCCGGTGGTGCCGCCGGTGTACTGCAGGAAGGCTGTATCGTCGTTCGTCAAGTCGACGCGCCTCAATTCGGAGGCTGCACCTCGACGCAGCGCCGAGCGCAGGTCGATGGCGCCTTCGATCTTCCACGGTGGAACCAGCTTGCGGACGTACCTGACGATCGCGTTGACGAGCCAGCGTTTTGGCGTATGCAGGAGGTCGCCGAGCTCGGTCGTGATCACGTGCTCGACCGCAGTATTTCGCAGTACACGCTCGAGCGTAGCCGCGAAATTCTCGACGATGACGATGGCGCGCGCGCCCGAATCTCGCAACGGATATTCGAGCTCGCGCGCCGTGTAAAGCGGATTGATGTTGACGACGGTCATGCCGGCGCGAAGGATGCCGAACAGTGCGACCGGGTATTGCAGAAGATTCGGCGACATGATCGCGACGCGATCGCCTTTGCGCAGTCCCGGCAGTGTCTGCAGGAATGCGGCGAAGTCGCGCGACAGTCGGTCGAGCTCGGCGTAGCGCAGCGAACGCCCCAAGTTGTGGAACGCCGCTTTGTCGGCAAATTGAGCGACCGTTCGCTCGAGCATTTCCGGAATCGACTCGTAACGATCGGCGTCGATTTCAGCCGGCATTCCTGCCGGATAGCTTTGCAGCCAGATTCGATCCATCAGCGCGTCCTTGCTTGCCGTTGCGCGCCGGGTCGTGGCAGTCGGCGATGACCGACGGCATCGACGTTTCGACATCGGGCGCGCAACATTTGCAACAAAAGAAGTATAGATTCACGGCGTTCGTTGGTGTCCGATACGCCAGTCCGCGCGCAGCGGAATGCGGTCGTATGGTCGCTGTTTGCCCGGTGTGACTCATTCATTACTGCGCCACACGGTGGTCGCATCCCTGATCGCGCTCTCCGCCGTTGGAGCGCCAAGCACGCTTGCGGCCTCGCCCGTCGCAGTGAGCGTAGAGCGGGAAGGCGACGCGTATCACATCACCGCCAGCGCTACGTTACGCACCGACGTCGGCACCGCGTGGCGGATCCTGACCTCCTATGGCGACTACGCGCGTTTCATCCCGGGCATCCGCTGGAGCCGTGTCACCGCACGGCACGGCGATCGCGTTACCGTCGAGCAGTCCGACGACTCGTTGCTCTGGCCGCTGCACTGGCCGCTGCGCGTCATTTACGAGATCACCGAGCGTCCTCCAGACCGGATCGAATCGCGCGCGATCGCGCGAATGATGCCGTCGCTTGACAGCCATTATCGATTGACGACGACGGCGAACGGCGTGCGCGTCGACTACACCGGTCGCGTCGACGCTGGTTTCGCGGCGCTTGGTGACATCGAGCAATGGGCGCTCGAGCGCAGCATCAATCGGCAGTTCCAGGCGCTGGCGGATGAGATCGAGCGAAACCCGACGGAGCCCGCGGCGTCGCCGCCGACAGCCAACTAGCGATGCCCGCGGCGCAAGCTCTCGTTACCGGCGTTCGCTTCACGCTGTCGATGGTATTCATCGCCGCGTTGCTGGCCGGCTGCGCGGCGAACCTCGCTCCACAGCCACCGGTGGCTGCGACGCCGCCGGAGTTCCCAGCGGCCGAGTACGAGCGCGCCGCGGCTGGTGGCGCGCCCGTCTACCGCATCGACGCTGCAACATCGAGCGTCGTCATCGAGGTGCGTCGCGCGGGATCGCTTGCGCGCCTCGGACATGATCACGTCGTTGCGGGCTACGATATTCACGGCTTCATGCGTGCCGACGACGCGCGTGCCGACCTTTACATCCCGCTCGACAAACTCGTCGTCGACGAATCGCGGCTCCGCGAGATAGCCGGATTCGATACGACGCCGTCGGCAGATGCGATCGAAGGCACGCGACGCAACATGCTGGGCCGCGTACTCGAAGCGGACCGCTTTCCGTTCGCAGTCGTCGCAGTCCGCGGACTCGACGAGCATCATGTCGCCTCCGTTTCGCTGACATTTCATGGCGCGACGAGAACAATGCCGATCGCCCTCGATGTCAGCATTGCCGATCGTGAGGCGATCGTTGCCGGAGCGTTCACGCTCAAGCAGACCGACTTTGGCATCGTCCCGCTGTCGCTCTTCGGCGGCGCCATCGAAGTGCAGGACGCCGTCGATATTCGCTTTCGCTTGCGTGCCGTCCGCGGCGCGCACCCTGAATAGCTGCGTCGACCGGCGCTTTCACGCCGATTTGCCGGCCGGCGCGCCGTGCGGTAGCGTACGGCCGTTTCAATCCCGTGGAGATCCCATGAACATCACGCTGAGCGCGGGTCCGCTCGTGTCGCTGATCGCCGGCATTCTGATCCTCGTCGTGCCGCGTCTTCTGAATTACATCGTCGCGCTGTACCTGATCGTCATCGGTCTGCTCGGTCTCTTTGCTGCGAATTCGTCGCACATCGTGTGAACGGAAACATTGATACTTTCTCTCGCGCAGAAACACGGAGCGCGGAGTAGAGCGCGTCGCGACGTTTGACGTGAAAGCGATCCGATGGCGTCGATGGATGCTCGGCGGAGCACTCGTCATCGTCGCTCTCTACATCCCGTCATCCATCGACGTTGAGGCTGCGAGCAGGAACGGCGCCATGGGAAGCGTCCGGGAAACCGAAGTCACGGCGGTATTCGTGGTCCACCGCGGTCAACTGGTGAGTTCCAGTTGCAACGGTGCTCGGCCCATTCGCATCGTCGTTGCCGAAGCGTATCCGGAGCTCGCACGCCTGGTTCATCCACTACGCAGGAATGTTCTCAACGGGATTACGTTGACCGTGCGCTGGCATGAAATGCCGAACGATCCGTCGATCGATCCTTACGGCCGCGTGCCCGCGCCGGATCCAAGCGCGCGCATCGTCACGCACATATCAGCGGTGGGTAATCGCGTGTCGTGTCGAAGCCGGCCCGACGACAGTCCGATCGTTGGGTCGTCGTGGAACGAGCTCGTCGATGGTGAAGTGCGCATTCCTCACTGGACTTTCACGCTGCAAGTTTTTGGATTCCGCGCAGCTGATGGGTGCAACCGAGGTCATGGCCCTTATCAGCTCAAAGGCAACCAACTGACGTTCGGCGCTTACATGCAAACACTGATCGTCTGCGGGGACAAGGATGACAAGGGCCAGTTTCGCAGGATGTCATTGGACCAGGATTGGTTTGGCACCAATGTGCCATTGAAGGTTTCGGTTCACGGTCGCGTGATGCGTATCGAATCTCCCGACCAGCCGGCACGAACGTTCATTGCGAATGAATGGGATTGACACGAACCGTCAAGGAGGCCGGTCGTTCGTGCGGCCGAACCCGCTTTCCCGCGCGAGCACGATCGCTGCGAACGGTTCTCGACCTCGAGCTTGGTGAATATGCTCGTGATGTGATTGCGAATGGTCTTTTCGCTTCTGCCGAGGTGTGCCGCAATCTGCAGGTTGTCGCGCCCCTGGGCCAGCAAGTCGAGCACGTCGCGTTCACGCGCCGTCAGCACGCCGAATCTCGGACTTGCGGAAGCCGCAATCGGCACGAAGGCGCTTACTTCATCGCTCCAGCGACGCCACGCAGGCTCGTGCGCGAGCAAAAGGTGGTTCTTGGTGTCCAGTGACACGAAGCGCGCGCCAGGGACCAGCGACGCGAGAAGGCGACCTTCGTCGAACGGGACCACTGCGTCCTGCACCGGGTGCAACACCAGTGTCGGGCATTGAACGCGCGGCGCGATATCGCTTACTCGATGTCAGCGAATGCTGCGATGAACCGCTCTGCATTAGCGGCCGACGTCGAAACACGCTGCAACCCGTTGAGCCAGCGCTGCTGCTCCGCGGTGCCGTCGGGGATGAACGGTGACGTAAAGAATTGGCGAAAGGCGGGACAATTCTTCTGAAAGGCTGGCTGCTCCAAAACCGTAACCGCCAACCCCCCTCCAGCGGGACTGGTGGTACCCCCATCGCTTCACTCCCCGGCGGCCGGTCAACGCGAACGCTAGCGAAGCGCGACCTGTTCCTGTCCTGCCCAGAATTTTTGTCGCCCGACGGGGAGCCACTCCAGACGCTATTACGTGTCGCGCGCACGCCGCGGTGGATAGATACCGGCAAGTCGCGCGATGAGGATCGCGACGTACAGCACGCCGATGATCTGCTCGAGGATCACGATTGAGCGCACTTTTGCGCCGACCGGCGTCACGTCTCCAGGACCGTTGCTGGTGAGGACGCCGAAGCTCATGTAGAGAAGGTCGTAGAAGTTAAACCGCTGCTCACCGCTGTGGCCGCCGAACGCGCCGGGGTCGAGAAGCTGCGCGATCATGAAAGCGTAGGCGAACATGATTGCGAGCATAAGGTAGACGGACGCTGCGCCGAACAGCTTGTCGTCCGTCATGACGTCGGGACTGAAGACGTAGCGCAGGAGGTACGCGACGGCGACGAAGTAGAACGCGGCGTGAAAGCCGTTGGACCAGATGCGGAACGTCACTGGATCGCCATACCCGAACGTTATGCCGCTCTGGAGCACGAACGCCGGAATGCCGAGCAGCAGCGCTATCACGAACGGCATTTTAGTGCGACCTACCGCAGCCACCGCCGCGATCAACACGAGGACCTGCGTCGCCTGCACGAACACGCGTCCATGGAGGGTTTCTGTGAGGAATGGTGCGGCAACGATCAGCACCAATATTGACAGGAAGAGATAGAAGCATCGCTGTCGAAAAATCCTAGCGAACCCCGAATGCAGCTTTAGGATGGCCATCGCGAGGGTTCCTTTTCGCGAAAGTTCGCGTGCGCTCGGACTATCAGGCGACGCTGGGCTGTGGTTCGCGCGTATATCGGTAGCGGATCAAGCGCGATTTTCGGAATCTTGGCGCTGCTACTTGTGTGACAGCGACCTGACACCCGTTTTTGTCCGGTATGTCCGTAAAGTCCGCGGTTAAGAATACGCCTCTTCCGTAGCTTTTCGCTGCGCGGACGCGAACTCTTCCGGCGTTCGCGGAAGGCGGCCCAGCGGATGGTATTGGAGGGGTATTTGGTGCCGGTGGAAGGAGTCGAACCCTCGACCTTCGCATTACGAATGCGCTGCTCTACCAACTGAGCTACACCGGCAGGAAGGCGCGAATTATAGCCGATCCCTCTACGGAACTTTCGGCATCGCGCACTACTGGAACGCAAGCGTGCGAAACAAAGTCGATGCGCCATTCCATGTAATCTGCACGCCGATGCAGAGCAGGATGAAAGCGGATAGTCGCAGCAAAACGGCGCTGCCCGTCGGCCCAAGCCGGCGCATGATCGTATCGGCGTAGCGCAGCACGATGAACACCGAAAGCGCGACGACGAAGATGCCCGTTGCGTGCGCAGCCGAGTTGACGATCAACGAGTGGACACTCTGTGATTGGTTTGCGCCAATAGTGATCGCGACGGAAATCGAACCCGGCCCTATGATCAGTGGCATCGTCAGCGGGTAGAACGCTCGTGAGCGCAGGTCAGGTCGAGTGAGCGCCTTTGCCGCTTCGTGCACGCGTTCGAGCGGCTCGTCGGGTTGGTTCAACAGCGTCCATGCAAGCGTGCAAACGACGAGTCCGCCGGCTACCTGGACAATGGGCACCGACAGGCCGAAGAAATCGAGCACATACGCGCCGACGAGCAGCGACGCGAGCAGCAGGATGAAGCAGTTGATCGCCACGCGGCGCGAAAGATCGGCGTGCTCGTCGGATGTGAGGTCAACCGTCTTCGCAAGGTAGACGGGTGCAGCCCCGAGCGGATTGACGATCGGCAACAGCGCTGCGATCGCCAGCAGCGTCGATTCGAGGAATTGGCGGAAGTCTTCGGCCATCACAAGCGGTGGAGAGTCGCGTCGAGGGTCGGCCCGACGCGGCCCCGGATTCTGTCACACAGCGCTCGATCTCCGGAAGCTAGAATGGCCGTCATCGCCGAGGCTTTCGATCCTTACCATTCCATGCCCTCGACCCGCACGCTGATCGGATTTCACGCCGTGATTGCGCGGCTGCGCCAGCATGCGGATTCGGTTGCATCCATTTACGTCGATGCGTCGCGTCGCGATGCGCGGATACGCGACCTCGCTTCGCGGGCAGCGGCCGTGCGAATCGACGTCCATGCCGTCGATGCGGCCCGTCTTGCGGCGCTGGCTGGGAATGCGCAGCATCAGGGCGTCGTGGCGATCGTCGACGCGCAACGGCCGCACGTCACCGTCGATGACGTGATGTCGGATCTCACCGAGCCGGCGCTGTTGCTGGTGCTCGATGGCATCACCGATCCGCACAATCTCGGCGCATGTCTGCGTAGCGCGGACGCGTTCGGCGCGCAGGCGGTGATCGTGCCGAAGGATCGCTCGGTAGGTCTCAATGCGACCGCCGCGAAGGCGGCCAGCGGTGCCGCCGAAACCGTTCCCGTCATCACCGTTACCAACCTCGCCCGCGCGCTCGCCGACTTGAAAGCACGCGGCGTCTGGGTTCTTGGCGCCGACGAGCGCGGCGAGAGTCTGTTCTCTGCCGACGTGTCAGGACCGGTGGCGTGGGTGTTGGGCGCAGAGGGTCAGGGCTTGCGGCGGCTGACGCGCGAGACCTGCGATCGCCTGATAGGAATTCCCCTCACCGGCGCGGTCGAAAGCCTCAATGTCTCGGTGGCCGCCGGCATTTGCCTCTATACGACCCGGGCGGCCCGCAGTCGAACCATTGCCGCGCAGCCAGCCGTCGGCTAGCATGCGCTCCCGTCGCTCACTCCGAACGCTGCCCCGAGGTGCCCTATGAAAACGCTGGTCGATGGTCGCTTGACACTTTGTGCCGTTGCCGTGATGACCGCGCTTTGCGCAGCGCCAGTGGGCGCAAAGGGAACGCTCGTCTATTGCTCGGAAGGAAGTCCAGAAGGCTTCCAGCCGCAGTTCTTCACGACGGGCACGACGTTCGATGCGGTGTCCGTGCCGATGTTCAATCGGCTCGTCGAGTTCGAGACCGGCACGACGAACATCGTGCCCGCGCTTGCGGAGTCGTGGACGATCGCGCCGGATGGCAAGACGTTCACGTTCAAGCTTCGCAAGGGCGTCAAGTTCCACAGCAACGCGAACTTCAAGCCCTCGCGCGATTTCAACGCCGACGACGTGCTGTTCTCGTGGTACCGGATGGCCGATGACAATCATCCGTTTCACAAATTCACGGCCGGCCAGACATTCGCGTATTTCGAAGACATGGGCATGAAGAACATCGTCGACAAGGTCGAGAAGGTCGACGACTACACGGTGCGCTTCTCGCTGAAGCGGCCCGAAGCCCCGTTCCTCGCTGACATGGCGATGGATTTCGCGTCGATCCTGTCGAAGGAATACTTCGAGGCGATGCGCACGAAGGGAACACCGAATGCCGCCGACGTGTATCCGATCGGCACCGGTCCGTTCGAGTTCGTCAGCTATCAGAAAGACGCGACGATTCGCTACAAGGCGTTCGATCGTTACTGGGGCGGCCGCCCGAAGATCGACAACCTCGTGTTCTCGATCACGCGCGACGCGACGGCGCGTTACGCGAAACTGAAAACCGGCGAATGTCACGCAATGGCATTTCCGAAGCCTGCCGATCTCGACGAGATGCGCAAGGATCCGCAGCTCAGCCTGCAGCAGAAGGAAGGCCTCAACGTCGGTTACATCGCGTTCAACGTCGAGAAGAAGCCGTTCGACAACAAGCTCGTGCGCCAGGCGCTCAACATGGCGACGAACAAGGAAGCGATCCTGAAAGCCGTTTACCAAGGCCAGGGTCAGGTTGCAAAGAATCCGATTCCACCGATCCTGTGGAGCTACAACAACGCCGTGCAGGATTATCCGTACGACGTCGCCAAGGCGAAGCAATTGCTCGCGCAGGCCGGTTATCCGAACGGCTTCGAAGTGGACCTTTGGTATCTGCCGGTGACGCGGCCGTACAACCCCGACGGCAAGCGGATGGCGGAATTGATCCAGGCCGACTGGGAAAAAATTGGCGTCAAGGCGAAGCTCGTCACGTACGAGTGGGCCGAATATCGGAAGCGCAGCAAGACCGGCGAGCAGGCGGCCATGATGTTCGGCTGGTCAGGTGACAACGGCGACCCCGACAACTTCTTCGTGCCGCTGCTGGGCTGCGAAGCGGTGAAGGGTGGCGGCAACGTCGCGCGCTGGTGCAACAAGTCGTTCGAGGACCTGGTGTTGAAGGCCGCGCAGACGCCAAAGCAGGCGGACCGCGCGAAGCTCTACGAGCAGGCGCAGGTGATCGTCAAGGAAGAAGCGCCGTGGATCACGCTTGCGCATTCGGTTCGCTTCGACCCGCTGCGCAAGGAAGTGCAGGGCTACAAGATGGATGCGACGGCGCATCATTACTTCACCAACGTCGATCTCGCGAAACAGCCTTGACGGTTAGCGTCCCGGCCGTCGCTTCGATGACCATTCGAGCGACGGCGGGAACGCAGCAATGCCGGCCGTGACGAGCGCCACGGCAGAGGGTCCCTAGGATGTTTGGCTTCATCCTGCGCCGTGTCGCGCTGATCATCCCGACGTTTCTTGGCGTGACGCTGCTGGCGTTTGCGCTGATCCACCTGATTCCGGGCGATCCGGTCGAGAACCTGTCGGGCGAGCGGGGGATGGATCCGGCGCGGCGCGAGCGGTTGCTGCACGAGTTCGGGCTCGACCGCTCACTGCCGGTCCAGTACGTGTCCTATGTCGGGCAGGTGCTGCGGGGTGACCTCGGCACGTCGCTGACGACGCACGAAAGCGTTGCGCAGGAATTCGCGACGCTCTTTCCCGCGACCGTCGAGCTCGCATTCTTCGCGCTGCTGTTCGCCATCGCTGTTGGCCTGCCGGCCGGCATCCTCGCCGCCGTCAAGCGCAATACCTTCGCCGATTACACGGTGATGGGCCTGTCGCTGACCGGTTACTCGATGCCGATCTTCTGGTGGGCGCTCCTTTTGATCCTGTTCTTTTCCGTCTACCTCGGCTGGACGCCGGTGTCGGGACGAATCGCGGTTCAATACGACGTACCGGCGGCCACCGGTTTCATGCTGATCGATTCGCTGCGCGCGGGAGACGCTGGCGCCTTTCGCTCGGCGCTGTCGCATCTGATCCTGCCGACGATCGCGCTCGGCACGATTCCACTCGCGGTGATCGCAAGAATGACGCGTTCATCAATGCTGGAAGTGTTGCGAGAGGATTACGTGCGCGCAGCACGCGCGAAAGGCTTGCCGCGCTGGCGCGTGATCGTCGTTCATGCATTGCGCAACGCGCTGATTCCGGTCGTGACCGTTGTCGGGCTGCAGGTCGGTCTGCTGCTTTCGGGCGCAATCCTCACCGAGACGATCTTTTCCTGGCCGGGCGTTGGCAACTGGCTCGTTCATGGCGTCCAGTCGCGCGACTATCCGGTGGTGCAGGGCGGCATTCTGCTCATCGCGGCGATCGTCATTGCGGTGAACCTGATCGTCGACACGCTGTACGGCGTCATCAATCCGCGGATTCGCCATGGCTGATGCCGCGCCGACAATGGCGGTGATCGCCGCGACCGATAAAGGACCGCCGTCGCGGTGGCGCGAATTCTGGCGTGCATTCGCCCAGAACCGCGGCGCGATCATCGGCCTCGCCCTCGTGGGCGTGCTGCTTGCACTTGCGCTCGGCGCAGATGTCATCTCGCCGCATCCGCCCAACGAGCAGTACCGCGAGTTCACGCTGACGCCGCCGGCGTGGGACGCGGCCGGCAGTTGGCGTTTCCTCCTCGGCACCGACCCTGTCGGGCGCGACATTCTTTCGCGACTGATCCACGGCACGCGACTGTCACTGCTGATTGGCACGATCTCGGTCGCGATCTCGTTGACGGTTGGCGCCAGCCTCGGTCTTTGCGCCGGATATTTCCGCGGCATCGTCGACACGTCGATCATGCGGCTGATGGACGTGATGCTGGCGTTGCCGAGCCTGTTGCTCGCGATCGCCGTTGTCGCGATCCTTGGTCCGGGCCTCGCCAATGCGATGTACGCAATCGCCGTCGTGTTGCTGCCCCATTACGTGCGGTTGACGCGCGCAGCGGTCATCGCCGAAGCGGGGCGCGAGTACGTGACGTCATCGAGAATCGCCGGCGCCGGCACGCTGCGGCTGATGTTCGGAACGATTCTGCCCAACTGCGCCGCGCCGTTGATCGTGCAGGCGACGCTCGGCTTTTCGAACGCTATTCTCGACGCGGCTGCATTGGGGTTTCTCGGCCTCGGCGCGCAACCCCCGACGCCGGAGTGGGGCTCGATGCTCGCATCAGCGCTCGAGTTCATCCAGCGCGCGCCGTGGGTCGTCACGTTTCCAGGACTTGCGATTCTGCTGACGGTCCTCGCGTTCAATCTGACCGGCGACGGGCTGCGAGACGCGCTCGATCCGAAGCTGCGCAGCTCGCGCGCATGAGTGCATCGGCAGCCACCGGCAGCAGCATCAATCGGGCCGGCGCGTCGACGATGGGACAATCGATCGCAGCCGCGGAAGTTGAAGCGGCTCCGCTGCTCGACATCGTCGATCTTCATGTCGAGTTCGGTACGCTGCAGCGCCCCGTTCGCGCCGTCGATGGGATCGATTTGTCGATTGCGCCTGCAGAAGTCGTCGGCCTCGTCGGCGAATCAGGCTCGGGCAAAAGCGTGACGGCGCTTGCGCTGCTCGACCTCGTCGAGGCACCGGGTCGCGTGCGCGCGAAGCGGATGGTATTCGGTGGCCGCGATCTCCTGACGGCTCCCGTCGACGAGCGCCGCGCGATTGCCGGGCGCGACATCGCGATGATCTTCCAGGACCCGCTTGCGAGTCTCGACCCCTGCTATACGGTTGGCTACCAGCTCGACGAAGCGCTTCGCTTGCACGGCAACGAGCGCGAACGCGCGAGTACGTCCGTTCGTCGCGACCGCGCGCTCGAGCTTCTGCGTCACGTCGAGATCGCCGACCCGCGTGCGCGGCTGCGCGCCTATCCGCATCAACTGTCCGGCGGCATGGCGCAGCGCGTGATGATCGCGATGGCGATCGCCGGTCGTCCGCAGCTTCTCATCGCCGACGAGCCGACGACAGCGCTCGATGTCACCGTGCAGGCGCAGGTTCTCGCACTGCTGATGCGGCTGCGAAGCGAGCTGCGAATGGCCGTGCTGCTGATTACGCACGATCTCGCCGTCGTCGCCGAAACGGCCGATCGCGTCATCGTCATGTACGCGGGGCAGGTGATGGAGATGGGACCCGTCCCGCAACTGTTCGAAACGCCTCGACATCCCTACACGCGCGCGCTCCTCGACGCGCTGCCCGAGCACAATGTGGGTCGCGCGCGACTGCGGACGATCCGCGGTGTGGTGCCCGGCGCGTTCGACCGACCGGACGGCTGCCTTCTTGCGCCGCGCTGCGAGTTCGCAACGGAGCTTTGCGTCGCCGAACGTCCTGCGTTGGCCGGCGATACGACGCGCGCCGTCCGCTGTCACTTCCCGCTATGAGCGAATCGTCGCGGCTGCTCGAGGCGCGCGATCTCGTTCGCCACTATCGGCTGTCGAAAGGCTTCATGCGCGGCACGACCGTCGTGCGCGCGCTCGACGGCGTTTCGTTCACGCTCGAACATGGAAGAACGCTCGCCGTCGTCGGCGAATCGGGATGCGGCAAGTCGACACTTGCGCGACAGGTGACGATGATCGAAACGCCGACGGCGGGCGAACTGCTGCTGGACGGTCAGGATGTCGCGCATGCGGACCGCGCGCTGCGCGCCCGCCTTCGGCCGCAGGTGCAGATGGTGTTTCAAAATCCGTATGCGTCGCTCAATCCGCGGCGCACCGTCGGCGCGCTGTTGGAGGAGCCACTCGAGATTCATCGACGCGGCACGCGTCGCGAGCGCCGCGACCGTGCGCTTGCGATGATGGACAAGGTCGGCTTGCGGCGCGAGCACTACGGTCGCTATCCGCACATGTTCTCCGGCGGCCAGCGGCAGCGGATCGCCGTTGCGCGCGCGTTGATGCTCGATCCGCGCCTCGTCGTCGCCGACGAGCCGACATCGGCACTCGACGTATCGATCCAGGCGCAGGTGCTGAATCTGTTGCTCGATCTGCAGCAGGAATTCGGCATCGCATATCTCTTCATCGCGCACAATCTGCAGGTTGTCAGGCACATCGCCGACGCCGTGCTCGTCATGTATCTCGGCAAAGCGGTCGAGCAGGGTCAGAAGGAAGCGATCTTCGCGCGTCCGCTGCACCCATACACGCAGGCGCTGTTTGCGAGCACGCCCAAGCTTGGCCGCTCGCGCCGAGCCGCGGGCGCAACGGCGCCAAGCGAGCCACCGTCACCGCTCGACACGATATCGGGTTGCGCATTTCGCACGCGCTGTCCGCGCGCGATCGATCGCTGTGTCGTCGACGTGCCCGCGCCGCGCAGAATCGGAGC
>Ga0070661_100002404_pt1 | contig 12828 bp, 5 predicted proteins | sample KBSC43metaG_FD_64663 | JGI IMG/M metagenome (GOLD analysis project Ga0070661, IMG submission 64663) | Corn rhizosphere microbial communities from Kellogg Biological Station, Michigan, USA - KBS C4-3 metaG | ecosystem: Host-associated > Plants > Roots > Rhizosphere > Soil ...
CCGCGCTGCACGCGATCCCACTGCAGGCCACTCAGGTTGTCCGTCACCAGGTTCGAACCGGTCGCGGACGTGTAGCGGTCCGTGGCGGCACAGCAACCGGGCGAGTTGTACACCTCGAACTCATACAGCGAATAGCCATAGTCCGTGGCGCGCTTGATGCCCTGCATGCGGACGTAACGACCCTTGACCGGGTGGTCGAAGGTGAAATCCTCCGTGCCGCCGGTGCTGGTGTCGGTGTGGTACGCATCCTGGAAGCCGGTATCCGGACTGTCCGAGTACTGGATCTTATACTCGCTGGCGTGGGCATTTTCCCACTTCAGCACGACGCGGTTGAACGTGCGCGAGGAACCGAGATCAACCGTGATGAACGCTGCGTCGTCGCCGATCTTCGAGCCCCAGCGCGTCGTCTCGTCACCGTCCACGGCCTGCCAGGCAGCGGTGCCCTGCGGGTTTTCGACGAGCGAAGACAACGTCGCCTTCTCACGCGCGAGATTGGCGCCCGGCGGGGCCAGGGTGAGCTTCGCCGTGGTGGTCGCCACCGTACCGGTGATGTTGCTCACCGTGACGGTATACGTACCGATATCGCTCTGCTGCACGGCGGGAATCGTCAGCGTCGGCAAGTCGTCGCCCACCGCCACGCCACCGACCGACCACTTGTAGTGGAACGGCGAGGTACCGGCGACCAGGCTGGTCACGTCGAACGTAGCCGGCTGGCCGGGGTTCGCGCGGACGTCAGCCAGCGTGCCCGTAAACACCGGTGGACGCGCGGCATTCACCGTGAGCGCTGCCGCCTGCGACGGCACGTTGCTGCCGAAGTTGCTGATGACGACGGAGTAGTTGACGTTGCTGTCCGCGATGCTCAGCGTCGGCGTGTCATAGCTCGGGCCATTCGCGCCCGGAATCGCCGAAGCGCCCTTCATCCACTGGTAGGTGAGCGTCGGAGAGCCCGCTGCAACCACCTGGAAGTGAGCCTGCTGGCCCTCGTCGACGTTCTGCGCCTTGGGCTGGGTGGAGATGACCACCGGGCTGAAGGCAAACACCTTGAGTGCGGCGCTGCTGGACTCCTGGTCAGGACCCTGTCCGTGCACGACCACACTGTAGGTCGAACCGTCGTCCGCACGCGTCGAGGCCGGCGTGACGTAGCTCGCGCTGGTCGCACCGGGAATCTCGACGCCATTCTTCTTCCAGGTGAAGCTCAACGGCGGCGTGCCGGAAGCAGTCACCGAGAAGTGCCCGACATCGCCTTCGGTGATGTCCTGCTCGATCGGCTGCGCAATGATCGACGGCGGACCCGATGCGGTCGGCGGCGCCGGCACGTTGACGATGGCGAACGTCGCGCTACCGGCCGTGAGGCCTGTCGCCGACGCGGTCACTGTCACCTGGCCCGGGGTGAACTTCGAGCGCAGTGCGATCTTCTGCAGGCCACCTTCGAACTGCAGCTCCGACGAGCCCGGCGAGTGGTAGCTGTGGATCGGCTCCGGGATGCCGCCGTTGTTGTCCGGCACTTCACCGGCGCTGTAATCGACGTATTGCTGCGTGCCGCCCTGGTACGTCACGATCGACGCACCGCTGGTGACTTCGAAGGTCACCTTCTGCGCGGCATCCGGCACGACGATGCCATTGGCGTCGACCACCTTCGCAACGATGAAAGCCGCGTCCGAACCGTTGGCCGTGACCTGGAAACGCGTGCCATCCGGCTTGACCACGTTCGGGACGACATCGAGCTCGATATGATCGGCCTTGCCTGCGGTCGTCAGCGTATCCGACACGGGCTGGCCGTCGGCGCCGTTACGCACGCTACCCAGTGCATCGATGCACTGCGCCGTCGCGGTACCTGCCTGCCACGTGACGTTCCAGTGGACCTGGCCCGGCAGCTTCGTGGTGGCCTGCGCCTTGCTGGAGCCGACAATCTTGCCGGTGTCTTCGTCCGTCGGACCATTCTCGGCGGCGTAGGACGCGTCGTCGATCGTGTCCCAGGGGTTCGGCACCTGGTCGCTACCCTGCGGGATGCCATTGATGAGCAGGCGAACCTTGGGACAGTTACTGAAGGCATTGACCTGGATGTCGCCGGTGCGATTCCAGGTGTTCGCCAGCTTCACGACGGGACGCAGGTCGTACGGCACCCAGACCGACTCGTAGATGTAGTACAGCATGCGCGGGAAACGGTTCGCATCGGTCATCGATGCGTTGTTGCCACGCACGTTGTGACGGAAGCCCTTGATCGGCTTGCCGTCGGCATGCGTCGCGATGCTTCCGTCCGGGTTCTTCTGGTACGTCCAGTGCGTGGCGTCCTCGAGACCTTCCACCATCTCGATGACTTCGCCCGGCGTATCGGACATGTACCACTGCGCCATGCCGAAGGTGCCGACCTTGCGGGCCTGCGAATACGGCACGAGGTAGTTAAGCGCGAACGCCAGCTCGTAGTCGTACGAATGGCGAAGCGTGCCCGGACCCCAGTATTCCGCGCCCCAGGCGGGCTTGTTCGGAAACTCGTTCGAGTGCAGGTAGGTTTCGCAACCGGCCTTCGAGCAGCTGAGGATGTCGCCGTTGGCGGCGTCCGGCGTGCGGTCGGCCGCGGCGCGGGGATTGATGCTGTCCCACGTGCGGGCAAGCGCGCGGAGCTCGACGGCGAATGGCGTCGACATCACGCCATTGTCGTGCTCCCAGGCCAGGATCGACGGGTGGCTGCGATCGCGGATCACGATGTCACGATGGACCTCGCGCTTGATCGTCCACATGTCGTTGCACTGCTGGTCGCCGGCCTTGCAGGGCGTGGCGAAGCCGTTCTCGCCGTCGCCGCTGGGCTGGACGATGAACACGCCCAACGCATCCGCGGCCTCGACGAACTCGGGGCTCGACGGGGAGTGGCCAGGACGCCAGAGGTTGCCACCGCCGGCAGCGAGCTGCTGGAGGTCACGCCATTGCTGCTCCTCGGGCACGGACGAGCCGAGCGCAGGATAGTCGTAGCGACCCGAGCCGCCCCACATGTACTGCTTCGCGCCGTTGACGTACGGGAAGTCCTTGTCCCAGGTGATGACACGGATGCCGAGCGTGCTCTGCTTCGCATCCACCACCACGCCATCAATGCTGACGGTATGCAGCACCTTGTAGAGGTACGGCTTGCCGTTGACGCTGTTGTTCGGGTACCACAGGTGCGGATTGCTCACCTGGAGGCTTTCGTCGAACACGGGCGTTTCGTTGCCCGGCACGAAGTTCGCCGGCAGCGTCTTCTGCTGCTGGTCGGACTTCACGACGTTGCCATCGGCATCGACGATCTGCGTGGTCAGCGTCACCGTCTTGGCAGCGTTGGTTTCGTTGGCGATGTTCGTCTGAACCCTGACCGTCGCCGTGCTGTGGTCCGCACTGAGGCTCTGGGTGCCGACGTACGTGCCCCAGGTGTTCTGACCCGCGTAGACGTTCTCCGGGATGTGCACGAAGTTGGTCACGTGCAGCTTTACCGGGCGGAACAGACCCGCTTCGGCCTGACCGAAACGGAACGAACCGGAAAAGCCCGGATCCTCGAAGAAGCCACCGCCACCGCGACTGACCTTGACGGCCAGCACGTCGGTGCCGTCGAACTTGAGGAAGGGTGTCAGATCCACGATGTGCGGCAGGAAGCCGATCACGTGGGTGGCGTTCGCATCCGGCTGACCGGGCTGGTTGAGCACGCCGGTACCAGGAACGAAGTGACCGTTGATGTAAACACGGTCACCGGTATGCGCGCCTTCGAACTCGACCATGACTTTCTTGCCGGCGAACTTCGCCGAGTCATCGAGCTTGACGCGATACCAGCTGGTCTCGCCGTCCAGGCTGCCCTGGCCACCGCCGGACTCCTGATTGATGAAAGTGGTGAAATCGTTAGCCGCGTGCGGAATACCGACGGTCAGCCACGCGCTGTCGTTGAAAGTCGGAATCGCCCCGTCGTCGCCGTTGGGTACCGGTGCGTACACCACGGGATCGTTCGGGTTCTGCACGGCCTGCTTGGTGTACTTCCAGGGCCGTGCGCCGAGATTGATGTCCTGGCGATCCGATGGCGCGACGGTAACCGCTTGCGCGGTCATCGTCACGCCAAGGAGCACGGCCGCGAGCAGGCCTGGCAGCCTCCCTCGTCCGTTCGCCCTGCGTTGCATTATCGGGTGTGTCTTCATTGGGTGTGGGTCCCCCTGTGAGAGCCGCTGAGGGACAGCGCGTTCCCAACACGCACGACGGCACGAGCCGGCGTTCGGAGCTGCCGGCTGTACTGCTGTCGATACATGGTGAGTGGGACGAAATAGCCGTCCATACGCTGTCTGCCGGCGGATCATCCGCTTGCCAGATGACAGTCACAATACCTTGCGATCACCTGGCAGGGACTTTCGCCACCATACGCTCGCGTTTCGTGACGTACGTCCTGTTTGTCCGTCACTGGATAGAATTCGGCAAGCCTTACTCGCACCATCGTGCTGTGCTCTTGCCGCCTGTTCCATCACTTTTTGGAAGACAACGCGTCGAACTGCTGTTGAAGGTAGCTGCTGGTACTGCCGAGCTTCGTCATCATCGTGTCCAGCGCCGTGTACTGCTTGGTGATGCGGTCGGCGAAGGTCTTCATGGACACTTCGAAGTCCGCCGTTTTTTTGACGATGTCTTTCGCGCGCGTGTTTAAATTGGCGGTGCGCTGACTGAGGATGCCTTTCGACGATGTCCAGTCCGCAATCATTTTGTCCAACTTTACCGCGACGCCTTGCGAGCCGCTGAGCAGCTCCTGCGTCTCGGCCGGTGACGTGGCGAGCGCCTTGGTCAGCCTGGTCGCGTCGAACTTCAGCGTTCCGCCCAACTGGAACGCCACGCCAAGGTCGCTGAGCGAGCGCGGCCCGCTGCTGTTACCCGACGACTGCGATCCGAGCAGCGAGGTCATCTGGCTCTTGATCGACGTGACCGTGGCGTCGCCGATCAGTGCGCCGACCTGCTGGTTCGTCGCGTCGTACTTGGTCAGCGTCTGGTACTGCGTGATGAACTGGTTATAGGCCGTCACCAGCGAGGTCAGGCTGGTGGCGACGGCGCTCGTGTCGTTCTGGACAGTGACGGTGCTGGTGCCTTCCTTGGTCAGCGTGAGCGTGATGCCATCGATGGCCGATGCGACGGTGTTCGTCGGACTGGTCGCCGGCAGGTTGTCGATCGTGAACTCGGCGTCGTGCGCGGCGATGGTTGCCGTGTCGGCCGCGGGGTCGAAGGCGAGTCGGGATAGTTTGGCGTCGCCGCTGGTGGAGACCTTGAATGCGTTGTCCTTGCCCGTCGAGCTGGACGTCAGCGTCAGGTGCGCGCCGTCCGTGCCCGTGACGATGCTGGCCGTCACCCCGGGATTGCCCGGCGCCTTGTTGATCAGGTCGCGGATGTTCTCGAGCGTATTCGCGGGCGGCTTGATGTCGAGGTTCATCGACTTCGCACCGATGGCGATCGTCAGCGTGCCTGTTCCCGCATCGGCCTTGCTGCTGTCAAAGGCGGGGGACGTGGTCTTCTGCGCCGCGGCGAGCTTGCCGACCACGATGGTGTAGCTGTTGGGGCGGGCGTCGGTCTCGGCCACTGCCGACAGCACGGTGGATTCGCTCACCGAGGTCTTGTGCGTCTTGAAGGCCGAGCCGTCCGAGAGGGCCTTCATCGCGTTCTGCAAGGTCGTCAGCGACGCGGTGAAGTTGCCCAGTGCGGAGATCTGCGTCTTGTTCGCTGTGGTCTGTGCCGCCAGGGCCTCGTCCGTGGCCTTGCGCTTGTTTTTCGTCAGGTTGGTGACGATGCTCGCGACGTCGATCGAGCTCGAGCCAAGATTGATGGTGTTGGTTGCCACGAGGGTCTCTCCTTGAGAACGCCTTTCCCAGGCGTCGAGTTCTTGACGGCAAACGGCGCCGTCAAGCTAACTCCCTCATCGCAAGCAATTACGATGCCATCGCAACTTCCATCGAATCGCCGATGAATCGGCTCCCACAGGGGAATTCGCTGCCGGTTATGCGGCGGTGCCGCCGACGGTCATGGCGTCCACCCGCAGCGTCGGCTGGCCTACGCCGACCGGTACGCTCTGGCCATCCTTGCCGCATACACCCACACCCTCGTCGAGCTTGAGGTCGTTGCCTATCATCGACACGCGTGTCAGCACTTCCGGCCCGGAGCCGACCAGCGTCGCGCCCTTGACCGGGCGTGTCACCTTGCCGTCTTCGATGAGGTAAGCCTCGCTCGCCGAGAAGACGAACTTGCCGTTGGTGATGTCGACCTGGCCGCCGCCGAAGTTGACGGCGTAGATACCGCGCTTGACCGAGCGAATGATCTCTTCCGGCTCGCGGTTGCCGGCGAGCATGTACGTGTTGGTCATGCGCGGCATGGGCAGCTGCGCGAACGACTCGCGGCGGCCGTTGCCGGTGGACTTCACGCCCATCAGGCGCGCGTTGAGCTTGTCCTGCATGTAGCCCTTGAGGATGCCGTTCTCGATCAGCGTGGTGCACTCGGTCGGCGTGCCTTCGTCGTCGATGCTGAGCGAACCGCGACGGCCCGGCAGCGTGCCATCGTCGACGACGGTCACGCCCTCGGCGGCGACGCGCTGCCCGATCCGACCGGCGAACGCCGAACTGCCCTTCCGGTTGAAGTCACCTTCCAGCCCGTGACCGATCGCCTCATGCAACAGTACACCGGGCCAGCCGGGGCCAAGGACGACCGTCATCGTGCCCGCCGGGGCGTCCACGGCCTCGAGGTTGACCAGCGCCTGGCGGACCGCCTCGTCGGCAAAGCCGTGGGCCCGGCCGTTCTCGATCAGCTCGCGATAGCCATAACGCCCACCGCCGCCGGAATGACCCTGCTCGCGCCGGCCGTTCTGCTCGGCGATCACCTGGATGTTCAGACGAACCAGCGGGCGCACGTCGGCGGCCAGCGTACCGTCGGAAGCGGCGACGAGGATGGTGTCCAGGGTGGCGGCAAGGCTGACCACGACCTGCTTGACGCGCGGGTCGCGCGATCGCGCATAGGCGTCGATTTCGCGCAGCAGCGCGATCTTGTCCTCGTTGGGCAGGCTCTCCACCGGGTCGATGGCCGGATAGAGACCGCGACCGGTGGCGATGGCCAGCGGCTTGCCCGCACCGGCGCCGCCCTGGGCGATGGCTCGCGCCGCGCGCGAGGCCTCCAGCAGCTGCGGCAACACGATTTCATCCGAATACGAGAAGCCGGTCTTCTCGCCCGAGATGGCGCGGACGCCGACGCCCTGCTCGATCGAATGACTGCCGTCCTTCACGATGCCCTCCTCCAGCACCCAGGACTCGCTACGCGAATGCTGGAAGTAGAGATCGGCCGCGTCGATCGACGGCCCCATGAGCTGGGAGAAGACGCGGTCCAGGTCAGTGGAAGCGAGGCCGCCGGGGGTGAGCAGGCGACGTTCGGCGAGGGAAATCAGGGAGTCCATCAGGTCTGCCGGTAGGGATTCGGGGTAACCCCGGAAATGGGGTCGGATGGAAGCAGCTTAAACCCTGGGAAGGACTTACCGGGGCGCAAATTGCTACGATGGCCCGAATCCAGAAGGACGGACCGTCATGAGCAAGGGAATTAAGAGGCGGGCCGAGGCGGTGGTCGACGAGACCCGGGACCTGCTCCACAAGAGTGGCGAACTCTCGCCGGGCAAGGCGATGGTGAGCACGGCGATCGCGCTCTCGCTTGGGTTCCTCTGCCTGCTGGCCGTGGTCGCCTTCCACTACCCGCAATACCTCACCACGCCCGACCTGCGGCACAAGTACTCAGTGGACGTGCTTCGCCAGATCCTGCTCGGTGGCCTGCTCGTCGCGGGCGGACTGTCGCTGGCGAACGTGATCCTCGGGCGCAAGCGCAACCTCAACATCGCGGCCTTCATCATGGTGATCGCCGCTGTCGCGCTGGGCGGCTCCCGCGTCCCGGTCGGCGCCTTCCCCGATCACACACCGTATATCGGCCTGGACTGGTTCATCCTCGACCTGCTTGGCTCGACGGTGCTGTTCGTCGTGATCGAGAAGCTTTTTCCGCTCTACCGCGGCCAGAGCGTCTTCCGCTTCGAGTGGCAGACCGACATGAAGCATTTCGCGGTGAACCACTTCATCGTGGGCCTCGCGCTGTTGATCGTGAACTTCCTGATCCACCATGCGTTCGGCTGGCTGGTCAGCAGCAGCTTCCAGCAGATGATTGCCGGCATCCCGTTCGTGCCGCAACTACTGCTGTGCGTACTCGTCGCCGACATGGCGCAATACTGGACGCACCGCGCGTATCACGAGGTGCCTTTCCTCTGGCGCTTCCACGCCGTGCACCACAGCGTGAAGACAATGGACTGGCTGGCGGGTTCACGCCAGCACATGCTCGAACTGATCTTTACGCGGGTCTGCGTACTGGCACCGCTGTATGTGCTCGGCTTCAGCGAAGCGGTGATGAATGCGTACATCATCGTCGTCGGCTTCCAGGCGGTGTTCAATCATGCCAACGTGCATCTGCCGTGGGGGCCGTTGAAATACGTGATCGTGACGCCGGACTTCCACCACTGGCATCACGCGTCAGACGACGAAGCCATCGACAAGAACTACGCGGCGCACTACGCCTTCCTGGATTACCTGTTCGGAACGGCGGTGAAGGCGACGAAGCAGCGGTTCCCGGAAAAGTACGGCGTCGTTGGGGACTACATGCCGGAGGGTTTCGTCCGGCAGCAGTTGTTTCCGTTTCGGCGGCAGAAGCCTTGATGCGGAGGCCGGCGACTCAGGCCCCGCGACTTCGTTTGGCTGGCTGTGCAGATCGACGCGTCGCCGACTTTCTGACAGGAATAGCCTTCGAGAGCTCCGACCAGGGCACGATGGCGGCCAGCGTATCGGCCATGAGGTCGAGCGCCATGGCGCGATCGTAATCCTCCTGTAGTCCTGTCCAGAACCACTCTGACATGCCGAAGAAACGCGACAGGCGCAGTCCGGTGTCGGCGGTGACTGACCGCCTTCCGGCAATGATTTCACCGACGCGGGGAGCAGGCACACCGATGGCTTTCGCCAGCCGGTACTGACTCAGACCCAGCGGTTTGAGAAACTCTTCGAGCAATATCTCGCCCGGATGCGGATAGGGAACCTCGCGCAAAGTGGCGCTCCTTCTCAGTGGTAGTCGACAACAGTGACGTCATAGGCGTGTCCATCGCACCATGCGAAACAGATTCGAAACTGGTCGTTGACGCGAATGCTGTACTGCCCGTTCCGGTCGCCGCCTAGTGACTTCAATCGGTTGCCCGGCGGAGAGCGAAGTTCATCCAGGGTTCGCGCCCGATTCAGCGCGGCGAGCTTTCTCACGAGTGACCGCTCGATGTTGATCCAGCGCCGTATGCGCTCGCCGTCGAACAGTGCCTGCGCGTCCAGATCGCGAAAGGACATGATCATGAATAGTAACGTCACTCGATAATAACGAGTAGCGATACTATTCACAAGGCGGACTGCGAGCTGCCGGTGGAGGGAGGGTAACGGGGTCGTCCGCTGGCTCGGCGTTGCCGCGGCCGCGCCCTGACGGTCATTGCGGGGCGTTGGGCGTCGCGGGGATCGCCGATGAATCGGCTCCTACAGGAGCATTGCCGATGAATGGTTTTTATAGGGGGGTGGAGGGAGTGCCTTTTTCGATCGGGGTGAAGACGGGTTTTTCCCAGGTGCCGGTGACGCGGTAGCGCTTGCGTGCGGCCTGGTTGAGGCCATGACCGAGGATGCCCTGCACCGCGAGGCCGGCCGCAGCGCCAACGGGACCTCCAGCGATGGCGCCGACGATCGGCAGGCTGCTGCCGAGGTGGGGGACCACCAGCACTTCCTGGTCGTAGTCGTGCGTCTTCAGTCCGGTGCGGCCGGTAATGGTGATCTCGGCAGCGGGGCCGCGGATCTTGAGGTTCTGCGTGCTCGCATCGCCATTGGCGAAGCGGAAGTCGCCGGTGATCGAGTCGAACCCGAAGCCCTTGCCCACGACATCGCCGAAGTCGAGCGACAGGCGACGCGGTAGCTCGGCGACGGAAACCAGGCCGAAGAGTCGGCCGACACCGGGCTGCACTTCGAGGATGCGACCGTTGGCGATATCGATCTTGAGCGTGCCATCCATGTTCGCCAGCGCGAGCGCCGATGGGCCGCCCGGCCATACCGCGTCGAGCTTCGCCGACGTGCGGCCGCCCTGGAAAATGCCGACGAACCCGAGCGCATCGAGCATGCGGGCGACGTCTTCAGAGGCGAAGTCCATGGCCAGATGGGTCCGGCTGCGCTTCTCGTCGCCGATCCAGTCGCCGGCGGCGGTGATCTGCACGTTCTTCGACTGTGCGCGCAGCTGGTCGATATGCATGCCTTCGTCGGTCGGCCAGGTCTCGAGCCGGGCTTCGCCCAGCTTCGCCTTGCCCAGGCGCATGTCGGTCACCTGCAGGTGCAGGGGCGGCAGGCTGGAAGGCGCGACGCCGGCTTCGTTGACGTCCGGCGGCTTCTTCGCCGCCACGGCTGCCATGCCGGCGGTGCCGGCGGTGCCGGGTGCCGGCGCGTTCGCCGGGGCGGCTGTCGAGCTCTTGTCTTCCGCCTTGAGCGTCGTCGACGCGACGGTCGCGGCGGCTCCTGCCGCCGCCTTGCCCTTCCTGGTCGCGTCAGCTGCATCCTCCGCGGCGGGCCACCACAGGCGGTCCATGCGCGCGGTGATGCCGCGACGACGCATTTCGTCATTGGGCACGGTCAACTGACCCGCCATGGCGTCGCTGTCGACACGTAGCGACAGGTCCTGTGGACCCGGGCGCGCCACGATATGCATGTTGGAGAAATGCTGGCCGAACACCTCGCCATCGTCGGTGGTGAGATCCAGCCCGCTGAGTCCGGGACCGCCACTGCCGCTGGCGGACATGCCGACGACGTATTGCACCCAGCCGGATACGTCGAGTTTCGGCGCGTGGCCGCCGATCAGGTAACCCTGCGCAGGCATCGCCGTCGGCACGGCCGCGCCGAGGTTGAAGGCGGCTGCGATGGGAACCTTGTCGGTGGGCAGGCGGAGGCGACCGCGCACGACGTCGCCGAGGGCGAGGTCGAGTCGCGCGCCGTCCACGGGCAGCCCCACGCGCAGGGACAAAGGCTCAGCCAGCGAGGAGGGTTTCTTGACCGGCGTCGGCAGGAGAAGCTCGACGCCGCGCAGGTCCGAATCGACCGTGAGAGCCTGCGCCGTAGCATCGCCCTGCCCGGTTCGCGACAACACATAGCCGATGCGGAAGTTGCCACGGCCCTTCGCGGTATCGCCGATCCACTTCAGGTTCTCGTAGTCGGAAACCATCTCGCTCACGGCGAAGGCGCCGGTGACGGACGCATCGATGACCTTGGTGGGATCGCCGGTCGCGCCGGCGATGGCGATATCGAGATCGGCGGGCTGGCCGTGGAAGGACGTCTTCAGGTTGTCGGCCTTGAATCCCTTTGCATCGAAGGTCATCGGCCCGGTGATCTTGTCCAGACGCAGCTTCCACTCGCTCGCAACAAGGTCGGCATCCTTGAGCGTGGCCTTGCCATCCACTGTCACGTCGTGCGCGTTGGCCAGCGGCAGGAGCATGTTGAAGCCGAACTCGCCGGTCCCGCCGAGCTTGAGCTTGTCGATGGACTCGCGGCTGTTGCTGGCGATGGGGCTGTTCTTGATGAAGTCCAGGTAGCTGCCGCCTGTCCCCGCGCCACTGACCTTCAGGTCGAGGACACCGTTGGCGAAGTCGGGAATGGCCGCGGTCGCGGAACTGACAGCGTTGCCGAGTGAGTGACCTTCCGTCGCTTCGACATACATGCCGTTGTCGATGAAGGTAGCCACCGCCGACAGGCCTTCGGCGCGCGGCCAGCCCGTGCCGTATTCGAGCACGGTGTCGTCGATGACGGCGCGGCCTTCGAAGCGGCCTTCCTGGTTGCGGAACGGCCAGTCGCGAAGGTTGCCGCGCACCACGGCCGAGCCGCTTTCGATACGCCCCGAAACAAGGCCGCGGTTGAGCCAGTTCTGCGAGCCTTCCGACATGGAACGGGGCCAGAAAAGCTTGGCCGCAGGCACCTCGCCCGGCCCGAGCGCGACGTACATGTCCATGAACGGACCGGTATCCGCGCCAGGGAGGACGAATTCGCCGCGCGCCTGGCCGCCGAACCCTTCGCCCTGGAAATCCAGCGGATCGGCGCCGATGTGCCAATCGTCGTCCTCTTTGTACAGGGTGACGTCGCCGCCCAGGGAGGACATGACAAACGGTTTATGAAACACGCCGTTGAAGTCGAGCGTGGTGGCCTGCTTCGGCAGGCTGAGCGCCAGTGCCTGTTCGTCACCGAGCACTTCGCCATCGAGTTTCGACACGCCGGGCAACTTGCCGACCGCGTCGATACCCAGGCCGGCGAACGTGGCGCGCACGAAGTGCAGGCCGCTCACGGAATCCCAGTCCGCTCGGACGTCGTCGAAGTGTCCACGCGGCCGGCCGTCTACCAGCCAGCGCGCCATGGCGGGAGAGACCTGTGGCGCGAGGCCGATCCACGGCAGCAGGGGCCCGAGGTCGACCTTGCGCGCGACAAGCGTGTCGCTGCTCCGGTCACCCTGCCCGTGAGTCACGAAGGCGACATCGCTACCGTCGGCACCCGCCCAGTCAACACGCTGGCCGTCAGCGGTGCGATTCATGTCGAAGATGCCATGCACGCCGGGCGTACTCACCGTGCGCGCGGGGCCGCGTATGGCGAGCTTGTCGAAATCGACGCGCGAGGTCGCACGCACCACCTGTCCGTTGCGCCAGTCCAGCCACGATTCGAAGCCGCCCTTGCCACCGGCGAGCGCATAGCCACCGGCGTCCAGGTCCGCGGTGAGTGCGGCGAGGTCCAGATCGGA
>Ga0070661_100002414_pt1 | contig 12814 bp, 9 predicted proteins | sample KBSC43metaG_FD_64663 | JGI IMG/M metagenome (GOLD analysis project Ga0070661, IMG submission 64663) | Corn rhizosphere microbial communities from Kellogg Biological Station, Michigan, USA - KBS C4-3 metaG | ecosystem: Host-associated > Plants > Roots > Rhizosphere > Soil ...
GAGAGCATTAGCCCTTAAGATGAATTATTAACCGAAAAAGAAATAGTATGAGAGGCGTAAACAGAGTAATGCTCATTGGCAATCTCGGAAAAGATCCTGATGTACAATTCCTGGAGGGGAATATTGGAGTAGCAAAATTTCCACTGGCAACCACCGAAACCTTTAAGGATCGCTCCGGTAAATTAGTTTCACAGACCGAATGGCATACAGTAGTGCTTTGGCGTGGCTTAGCCGAACTCGCTCAAAAATATCTGCACAAAGGAAGCCTTGTATATATCGAAGGTCGCTTACGTACCAGGAGTTGGGAAGATAAAGAAGGCAATAGAAAATTTGCAACGGAAGTGGTCGGTGACAATCTCATAATGCTTGATAAAAGAACTGATAGTTCATCATCAATGCCGGCGGATCATGGCAGCATTGAAGGGGTAAGTAATACTGATGCACCGCCGGAGGCTGGTGGGGATCTTCCATTTTAACAAAGACATTTTAATCTATTAAATTTGTGTCCAGTTGCAGGCAGGCCTTATGACCTGCCTTTATATCATTAAAACAACATCCATTGGACAGCCCTTCGGCCATTAATAATATTTCTGGTCAATTTTCTTACACTTTACTGGCAGTCACACCGCAGGGTACTACTTTTTTAGCTATTGTTTTGCTGGCCTTATTATTATTAAGTTTTGTCGTATCTGGCGCTGAAGTGGCGCTGTTTTCTTTGACGAACAAGGATGTAAACATGTTAAAGACGAAACAACACTCAGCGGCGAAGCGAATTACTGATCTCCTTGATGAACCAAAGGAGGTATACACTTCATTGCTTATCGCCGGTACGTTCATGAATATTTGCATAATAATACTGGCTAATTATTTATTCAATCAATACTTCCCCTATGGAAAAATAAAACTAGTTAACGGGGGGTTTGATTTTATTATTGAGCTGGTTGTCCGGGTAATTACTATTGCTTTTATCGTTGTTTTTTTTGGAAAGATCTTGCCAAAGGTCTGGGCAACACAAAACAATTTACGCTTCGCTTATGGCTCCGCTTTCATCATTGAAGCCCTTCACCTATTTCTTCGGAGAATAAGTCGCTGGATGGTTTCGGTGGCCGATGGCCTCGGGCAGCGACTGGGCGCGAACCGTATCCAAACTTCGGGGATACAGGAATTAGGAAAATCTGATGACATAACAGCTGAAGAGAAAAATATTCTTCTTGGGATCGAGAAGTTTGGGAATATATCGGTAAAACAAATTATGAGGTCAAGGCTCGATGTTAATGGTATTGACTACAGTATTTCGTTCAGTGAACTTATAAAAAAGATCGAAGAGCTTCATTACTCACGGTTACCGGTTTACAAAAACAATCTCGATGAAGTGATCGGCATATTAAATACAAAGGACTTTATTCCCCATCTCAATGAACCTTCCGATTTTAACTGGCATTCCTTGATGCGCCAGCCTTATTTTGTTCCGGAGTCAAAACTGATTGAAGACCTGTTGAGGGATTTTCAAAGCAAGCACATTCACTTTGCTGTAGTGGTGGATGAATTTGGGGGAACAAGCGGAATTGTTACCCTTGAGGATATACTGGAAGAGATCATCGGTGATATCAAAGATGAATTTGATGAAGAAGAAACAGGCAATCGTAAACTGGACGATCTGAATTACATATTTGTCGGGAAAACGATGATACATGACATGTGCAGGACAATGAATATCCCACAGGATACGTTTGACAGGGTAAAAGGTGACAGCGAATCGCTGGCAGGACTGGTATTGGAATTAGCAGGCGAATTCCCAAAAGTGAATGACGTAATAAACAGTGGTGATTTCGATTTCACGGTGTTAGAAATTGACAAGAACCGCATCTTACTGGTAAAAGTCACCATAAAAAATCAATCTGAAGAAGAATGAGGCATTTCCTTCCCAAAGTTTCTGTTTCTTTTTTCGTTTTCATTTTGCTCAGTTGCAACAGTGATTATACCATAGGTAAAAAGAGGGGTTATTTTAAGATTGACTTTCCCGAAAAAAAATACAAGCAATTTGATCAGCCTGGGTATCCATATTCATTTGAATATCCCGTCTATTCCTCAATCGTTAAGGACACGACTTTCTTTGAAGCTGCTCCTGAAAATCCGTGGTGGATCAATATTGATTTCCCGCAATTCGCAGCAAGAGTTTACGTAAGTTATAAGGAGATCGGTAAAAATAAATTTGATTCGTTGGTAAATGACGCATTCAAGCTCTCCTATAAGCAACATACTTACAAAGCTTCTGCTATTGAAGATTCAGCAATGCTAACACCGAATAATATTCGGGGAATGTATTTTACATTGTCAGGGAATACGGCTACTGCCAACCAATTCTTTCTTACTGATTCTACGAAACATTTTTTGAGAGGCGCATTATACTTTGCTGCCACACCGAATGAAGATTCCATTGGTATCGTTAATGACTTTTTGAAGCAAGACCTTCTTCATTTGATCAATACACTGAAATGGAAGTAACGCATTACTGAGACAACCCCCATTTCTTATTCGTCGAGGACTGTTTCTTTCGGGACGATATTTACTGCTCAAAAGGTTAAATTTGCCGAAAATACTATCGTGATTGTAATTGATAATGTCTTGGTGAGTGATGATATCATCGAAAAACAATTTGTCTGCGATCTTTCAAAGTGCAGAGGTGGTTGTTGCGAAGATGGCGATGCAGGTGCTCCCCTGGAAGATGAAGAACTGGATATGATCGTTGAGGTTTACGAGACAATAAAGCCTTCGTTATCGAAAGCATCCATCTCGGAAATAGAGAAGAAAGGAAAATATGTCTTTAACGAAGAATTTGGTTGGGTTACACCGACATTGGGCAACGATTCCGAAATATGCGTATACGGAATTCGTGAAAAAGATGGAATGATCAAATGTGCATTTGAGCAAGCTTATTACCAGGGAAAAATTAAATGGAAAAAGCCAGTCAGCTGTCACTTGTTTCCTATTATTGCCGAAAAAGGCAGAAATGGAGATCACGACAAGATGAATTATGAACCAAGGCAAAAACTCTGCAACCCTGCCTGTTCTCTTGGAAAAAAATTAAAAGTGCCGACATACCAGTTTCTAAAGGAAGCCTTGGTCAGAAAATATGGCGAGGAATTTTATGACGCTCTTGACACAATTGCGAAGAAAAGATCAGGGAGAAAAAAATAAACCGATAAAACTAAATCGTGAAAGAAGTAGCCACTGATTTTATTGAAAAAAGTATTGAGAAAAGTTCGGACAGGGATCACCGGCAAAAGATCAATTTCAATATTGGCCGTTACAATGCCGTAGTGCCCGGAGGAAAACAACAATTCGAAAATCTAAACCTGGCAAGGGAAAAAGCAAAAAATATAAAATGGAAGGCAATCGAAAGTTTAGATAAACAATTAGAGAAGTTTGAAGCCGCGATTTCGAGACGTGGGGCCAAAGTTATCTGGGCAGAAACTGCCGAACAGGCGAAGGAAGAGATACTAAGGATCTGCAAGGAAAAAAATTGCCGCAGCATCGTCAAAAGCAAGAGCATGGTAACCGAAGAGATTCATTTAAATGAGTTTCTTGAAAAAAATGACATCGAAAGTGTAGAGACTGACCTGGGCGAATATATCCAACAACTGGATGGAGAGCCTCCTTACCATATTGTCACACCTGCTATGCATAAGAGCAAAGAAGATGTGGCGAAACTATTTTCGGACAAATTGGGAACTGACCCGGCCCTTACTCCTGAACAATTGACGCTTGTAGCACGACAAACTCTTCGAAAGAAATATACAGAGGCTGAAATAGGGATCACCGGCGCCAATTTTATCATTGCCGATGCCGGAGCCATAGCAGTTACAGAAAATGAAGGTAATGCAAGACTAAGCTGCGCATGGCCCAGGACACATATTGTGATTACGGGCATTGAGAAGATAATCCCCTCTCTTACTGATCTTGCTTTGTTCTGGCCATTACTGGCAACTTACGGTACCGGCCAGCGAATAACGGTGTATAATACCATTGTGACCGGGCCAAAGCAACCTGGAGAAGTTGATGGGCCTGATGATATGTATGTGATACTGCTCGACAACGGAAGAACGAATCTGCTGGCAAACGAAAAAACCAGGGAAAGCCTTTATTGCATACGCTGCGGAGCTTGCCTAAACGCTTGCCCCGTTTACAAAAACATTGGTGGACATACCTACTCTACCGCCTATAGTGGACCCATTGGTTCAGTGATCACCCCTCACTTGAAAAATATGGACGAATGGAAACACCTAAGTTATGCTTCTTCGCTTTGCGGGAACTGCACAGAAGTGTGTGCCGTAAAAATAAATCTGCATGAGTTGCTCCTTGAGAATCGTTATGAAGCCGTAGAGGAGGGAAACACCAGTTTTGCGGAACGGACTGCCTGGAAAATGTGGAAACAAGCAATGCTTCATCGCAGGTTTATGAACATGGGAAGCAGTAAGATGAAAAACTGGGTGATCAATAAATTTTTAAAGGACTGGAAAAAACACAGGGGCGACATAGAATTTCCGAAAAAATCTTTTAATGAAATGTGGAGAGCAAAATACGGTAACAGGTAATATCTTCACTCCGTGATCGTCTTTGCACATACCATTACTCCGCGGCTGCAATACATTTTGGACTTTATTGGTAAAGAAACCATCGGCAAACCTTTTCAGGGCGTAAGCGATATTGAAACCTTCAGAAATTACACAGGACCGAAGATCAATTATAGTAACGAAAAAATTACAGAGTCAGAATTCAGAATTCAGAATACGGAACTACTTTTTCAAAAAGGATATCAGGAGCAATCAATCAAATGCTTTGGAATAAATAACTATAAAGCGTTTTTTAAAGCTGAGGCCGATTTTCCCTTTGATATTTTAGCAGCGAGTTTTTATTTGCTGAGTCGTTACGAAGAATATTTGCCTCATAAAAAAGATATCTACGGTCGTTATGCGCATGAAAACTCCCTTGCATTCAGAGAAGAATTTCTTCACCAGCCATTAATCAACATCTGGATCGAAGATTTTAAAAGGTCCCTGAAGGTAAAATTTCCTTCGCTCACCTTTCACGTTTCACCCTTCACCTTTCTGCCCACCTACGATATTGATGAAGCATATGCCTATAAGCATAAACAATGGTGGAGAACAATGGGAGGACTTCTGCGGTCCGTGGTGAATGGTCAATGGTCGATGGCCCTTGAAAGATGGAAAGTTTTGTCAGGAAGTAACCAGGATCCTTTTGATTCATTTGAATGGATGGACGAATTGCATAAACAATTCGATCTTCGGCCGGTCTATTTTTTTCTCATTGCAAAACGAGCAGGCAGGTACGATAAAAACATTTCCCCGTCGCAAAGAGCAATGCAAAGCTTGATCAGGGAACACGGTGATCGCTATTCGATCGGTATTCATCCTTCGTGGCAAAGCGGCGATGATCCTGAAAAATTAAAACTTGAAATTTTAAAATTGGGTCATATTGCCGGCAAACAAATTAATTCTTCGCGCCAGCATTATATTCGATTTACCCTTCCCCAAACTTACAGGCAGCTGATTGACGTTGGGATCGAATCTGATTTTTCAATGGGCTATGGAAGTATCAATGGCTTTCGTGCTTCCGTTACATCTCCTTTTTTTTGGTATGACCTGGAGAAAGAAGAGCAAACTAAATTATTACTCTATCCCTTTTGTTTCATGGAAGCGAATTCTTTTTATGAACAAAAACTGTCAGCGCAACAAGCGTTTGAAGAACTGAGACATTATTTTGACATTGTAAAGGCAGTAAACGGAACTTTTATCACCATTTGGCACAACAGCTTTTTAGGAACAGCCAAACAATTCACAAAGTGGAGAGAAGTTTATGAGCAATTTATTTCTTCAATGAGATAGATTCTTTAATCGGAAATGATGCATTACCGTATGATAGCCACTGTCCCTTTAGCGGTTTTATAGTTTTTATCATTATGAGAATTTTTAAATTGCAGCAGGTAAATATAAATGCCGACAGGCTCTTTTTTACCATTGAATGTGCCATCCCATCCTTTGCTTAAATCGTTTGTTTCAAAAAGTTTTTGTCCCCAACGGTTGAATATCTGCAATTGATAATTTTCTATTGGGCAGTTACTGTATCCTTTCAATACTTCATTGAGTCCGTCACCATTCGGTGTAAAAGCAGACGGGATAAAAATTTTGCAACCGATGCAATCTTTAAAATCGACATGAACTGAAAAGTCTTTTGTGCAGCCAAGACTGTCAGACGCTGTAATATTGTAATTGCCGGTTTCAGTGAGATGTACAATCGTATCCTGCTTGCCGTTCCAGCTATATATTACGCCGGGCAGACGCCTTCCTAAACGAATTGTATCGCCCACGCAACTGAAGGTGTCTGCGGGTATTTGAAGAGCCGGAAGAAGGCTGCGTTGTATAAGAAGCGGCTCCGAAATTTGACACCTTCCTCCTTTTGTGATCTGTACATTGTAGTGAGCGGTGCTTGATGGTTCTGGTACGTACAAGATGCTATCCTTTTCTCCTACTAATGCGATACTATCTTTATACCACTGGTAGGTTGCATTTGTGCCTGAGGGAGCTTTTAATACGTAATCTCCGCTGCAAGCATCCCCATTTTGCAATGTGATGTACTTAAAATCAAAATCTTTTGTTTCGGCTAATTGAAAATTATCTAAATAGTATACTGAACTATATGCCCAAATACTTCCACGAGTGGTATCGCCAGTATAAGGCAAGGAACAATCCTGTCCAATTTCAATTACATTGATATCGGTGGGAATAGTTAAATCCATCCTGGCGGGTACCCACACAAAGGGACTTACTACAGTTGTTTTTCCAAGCAAGATCCATCCATCATAATTTGCCGGACAACCATTGCCTCTGTTCGCAGAACCAAAAGGGACGGCATTACAGTCCATATGACCAAAAACAGCAACGGTGAACGAATCAAGTGCAAAACGGTTTGTATTTTTATTTGTGAAAATTCCTCCGTAAAAGCTCAAGGTATAGTTCCTGTCTTTTATTAACGTTTCCTGCAGGCATTGAGCGACATAATATTTTGTACTCAAATTTTCAGGAAAGCCTGGTAATGATGGCGTCGCCCCGCGAATTAATGAAATAAACGCATTGCCGTCAGGCAAGGGTAGTTGTAGAGATATAGTACCGCCAGTGCCATAATCTAAAGAATCACGGGAACATGCAAGATTGTGGTAAAAGGCGATGCCTCCATTTGGCTGAACGCCGAAAAGCCAGTGTTCAGCTATATCATAATTTTTTAGATAAGACGGACCGTCTTCTGTAGGGCAATGCTTGTATTCTTCAAACGAAGGGTTAAGCAGAATATTTTTTGTTGCTTGCCAGCGGCATTGGCAATCCGGATCTTTCAGATCAATCCATCCATCGCCATCATCCTTGCCATTATCACATATCTCCTGTGCGGACAACATATAAACGCTAGCACAAAGGGGATGACTAATAAAAAACTCTGCATAAAAGAGGTTTCACCGTTGCAGCAGTTAATTACTTACAGCAGCTGCGGATGGAATACTGGAACAAGTGATGTTCGTGCAGGAACTTGTTCCATCACAATTGGCGGTCACCTGGACAGTAATAAAACAAGATGATGGTATTCCAATGGAGTTTGTTGATGCACAATATGGCGGATCGCATGAACGATAACCTCCGACCGAATAACTATGTGCTCCTGTCACGGCATCCCATGGTTGATTGCAATTACAAGTTGGCACTGCCGTAGATAGATAGTGGTTATTTATTTTTTTAGGCCGAGAATAATAAAAGACATGGTGATTAGGACAACAGTAATTAATCCTGAAAGGATAAGATATTTTCTCATTTAAAAAAGGTTTTAAAAAGTGAGGAATAAAAGTGAAACCTCTTTATCTAAATATAAGCATTATTCTCGATTCGGAGAATTAAAAACTGCGTTCTCTAATGTTTGAAATGTCGCATTCCCGTCATTACTAGGGCAAGTTTATTTTGCTTACAGTACTCAATTGAATCTTTATCACGAATAGAACCCCCTGGTTCAATAAACGCGGTAACACCGGCCTCATGTCCCAATTTTACACAGTCATTAAAAGGAAAAAAAGCATCGCTGGCCATGACGGCACCGCGCAGATCAAAATTGAATTGCTTTGACTTTTCAACGGCTTGCCTTAATGCATCAATACGACTGGTCTGCCCGCAACCTTTGCCAAGCAGTTGTTTATTTTTTACGAGAGCGATCGCATTACTTTTTAGATGTTTGCAAACGAGATTTGCAAAAACAAGATCTTCTTTCTCATTCCCCGTCGTTTCTCTTCCGCCTTCTTCTTTCCATTCATTAAAATTTCCTTCGTCTATCGTTTGTATTAACTCTCCATTCAGTAACGATCTGTGCATTTCTATGATCACGTCTTTAGGAATGGTGTCTTCCGACTTCGGTTTCACCTGCAGTAATATCCGGTTTTTTCTTGTTTGTAAGATGTCCAGTGCTTCTTTTTCGAATACAGGCGCCATCAATACTTCAAAAAATATTTCGTTAATGGCCATTGCTGCTTCCTTGTCGATGAGACTGTTTGTAATAAGAACTCCTCCAAATGCGCTTTCAGGATCGCCGGCTAAAGCATCTTTCCATGCTTCAGCAGTAGTGGCTCTCGACGCGATACCGCAAACATTTGTGTGCTTAATGATGGCAAAAGTTCTCAGAGATAAATTTTGAGTATCCACCGGGAACTCGCGGATCAATTGAATCGCTGCATCGATATCAACTAAGTTGTTATATGAAATTTCCTTTCCGTTCAATTGTGTAAATATCTCTTCAAGATTTCCCCTGAAGGATGCTTGCTGGTGAGGGTTTTCGCCGTATCGTAATGTTTTTATCTGTCCATCTCCAACACCTGTATTATCATCATTAAAGTAATCACTGATCGCTATATCATACCGCTTAACAATATCAAAAGCGATAGCGGCAAATTTTTTTCGTTGTTCAAGACTCGTTTCTCCCTTTTGTTCCTTCAATATTTTTTTTAGTTCCGCATAGTTATTTTTTGAAGCAATAACAAGAACATCTTTAAAATTCTTTGCTGCACCGCGAATCATCGATGGTCCCCCGATGTCTATTTTCTCAATGATCTTTTGCTCAGCCTCCCCCTGGCCCCCTCCAAAGGAAGGGGAAAGAACCTCAGCCACTGTTTCTTCAAATGGATAGAGATCGACAATAACAAGGTCAATTTCGGGGATATCATATTGCTGCATTTCTTTTACATCCGTTTCATTATCTCTTCTTCCCAATATTCCACCGAATACAGACGGATGAAGTGTTTTAACTCTGCCTCCTAAAATAGAAGGGTAGGAAGTTAGCTTTTCAACAGGGATCACTGGAAGATCCAGCTCTTCGATAAACTTTTGCGTACCGCCCGTGGAGTAAATGGTGATACCTAATTCCGACAATGATTTAACGAGGGGTTCAAGCCCGTCCTTATAAAAAACAGAAATTAAAGCCGTACGAATTTTTTTATGCATAATCTAAAATTAAAAAGGAAGGCAGCAATAAGAGGCGCAAATCTACTTTAATTCAGGTTCATCACAAAGGCACCTGTTGTATTTACATCATAGTATGGAATCGATAAGGAGTCGCAATCTTTTATCCAATATTTTAGTTTCCATGCCGGAACTGAGCTATCAAAAACAACCTGCCTTATATTGAAAGTTCTAGTTAGCGAAGAGAAATGAAGTTTGGGGTTTTTTGAGACCACCACCACATCTATTGGCATCTTTAGGTCTGAAGTGGCAAACTGATAATTCCCGTCGATCAATAAAATTTTCTTCAACCCATATTGCATAAAGTTTTTCTGCTCTACAAGACCCCTGAGTTCATCAACCGGGTCAATGCGATGTAAAACACGTGAAGGTCTTAAATGAAAATTTATTACAAAATCATCGGAAAGGATATCGCTATCTCCAATGAAGAAATAATCTCTACCGTTTATTATGTCAATTGCCTGGTGCCTCGGAATATTATATACGATCAATTTCATCTGCCAATAGGCCTGGTAGAAAGAAGATGATCTTAGAGCAACGAAGAATAACAGGCTCATTGCTGCCACGATGGCGCCGCCTTTTTGTTTTTCCAGTAGCCAATATCCGAACCCGGAAACAATAATGATCAATAACGCAGCCTGTGCAATATTGATCTGCATCCCACTCCACAAAGACCAGGGAAGCGACTCAATTTTCTCGATATAGTTATTCATAATCCAGATAAGCCATGAAATCATCTTACCGGAAAGCAAAGCAACGAAAGGAATAAAGGAGATAGCACAAAGAAAAATTTCCCCTAACACGATGATACTCGACAAAGGAACTGCCACAAAATTTGTAAGCAAAAAGAAATTAGGGAATTGATGAAAATGATAAATGCTAAATGGCGTGGTGAGCAATTGTGCTGCGAGGCTCACGGCATTTAATTTCCAAATTAGATCGAGTATCTTATTTTTTATGAAGAATAAGTTGTAGATCGGCTTCATAAAGATCACGATGCTTAGAACTGCTACGTAAGAGAGCTGGAAACCGACATCCCATAACCAAAAAGGATTAATGCATAACAATACGAATGCAGAAAACGCCAGTGTATTGTAGATTGACGTTCTCCTTGAAAGACTCTCCGCCACCACAATACAGGAAAACATAAGTGCTGAACGTAAAACTGAGGGCTGCCCACCTGCCAGTAAGCTAAATAACCAAAGTCCTGAAATTATTATTAAAGGGTTAAGCCATTTCGAAATCTTTTTTCTTCTTAAAGGTTTTAGGAGCTGTACCAATAACCAATAGATAAGCCCCAGGTGTAACCCGGAAATGGCGATAATATGAACGACACCTGTGTTGGTGTATGACTGGACGAGGTTTTTATCAAGATCATCTTTATAGCCAATTAACAAAGCTTCAGAAAGTCCCGATTCCTTCGCACCCGGGATGTTTGCTCTGAGAATGGATAACACTTTTTTTCGTATGGGAAATAATATTCTTCCAAATAGTGATTCCTTCTTTTTATCCAGGACAATAAATCCATCCTTTTTCAAAAACGCCTGGTGCGTAATTCCCTGGAAAAGGCAATACCGTTTATAGTCAAAACCGCCAGGGTTACCTGCGTTCTTTACTTCCTGCATCGCGGTTGAAAAGACTATTTCTGAGCCATAATCTAAAGATGATACATCTCCATCCTTTTGAAAATAAACAAGAACATCACCCTTTGTAGCGATAAATTCATTCTTTTTTCCAATGGCTGTAATAGTCGCGACAGCCTTGTATGAATTTGCTTTTTGTACAACCGGTTCCTGCAATATTGCAACTACATCATCGCCATTTTTGTAATGATTGCCATACGAACTTAGATCGTGATGTATATCCTGGTACCAAACAAGCAAGCTACCAAGTGCAAGAAAAATAATGAAGATGGCAACGCCATTTATTACGGCCAACTTATACCTTCGGTAGCTCGTAAGCAGAAACGATATGCTTAGAGGAACTAGCGAAAGGATAAGGATGCCCCACAGAATCTGTAATGGCCACTGAAAATTCCATTGTAAAATAATACCCGCTATCAGAGGTGCGAGGAATCTAATGAACGGCGCTTTTTTCCAAACAGGGATCGTGATGGCCATTTTTAAAGTTAAACTCTGCTTTACTGGTCCAGGCGATTATTTTATCATTAATACTGTCGGTTTTGACTAAAAAAACCTGGTGGATTGTACCTTCAATTTTCAATTTTTTACATGAGAAAGGTTATTATATGGCTAATCGCAACGTTGATCATTCAGTTTTGTAATTCGCAGACTCTTTCGCAGCTTGAGTCAAAGCGTGTCCATTTGTCCAATGGTTGGAGTCTTACCCCAACAGGCAAAAGCCTTGCTCTTGGCGATCTTCCTTTAAATATTGCCGTTTCTGTTTCAAAAAAATATTTGGCAGTCACGAACAACGGACAAAGCACCCAGTCTCTACAGTTAATTGACGTGAAGAATGAGAAAGTTGTAAGCACTGTTATCATTCCGATGTCATGGTACGGTCTAAAATTCAGTGCCGATGAGAAATTTTTATACGCGTCGGGTGGAAATAACAATTGGATATTAAAATATGCAATCCAAAACGCTAAGCTCATTTTAAAAGATAGCATCAAACTCGGCGACAAATGGCCAACAAGGATCTCACCGGCGGGGATTGACATTGACGACGCAAAAAACCTGCTGTATGTAGTTACGAAAGAAAATAACTCTCTGTATGTCATTGACCTCAGGACAAAAAAGATCCTTCAACAAAAAAGTTTGAATGGCGAGGCCTATACATGCTTGTTATCGCCCGATAAAAAATTATTGTACATCAGTTGCTGGGGCTGTGACAAAATTTATGTCTACAATACACAGGTGAGAGAATTTTCAGGGGAGATCACAGTGGGGGACAATCCAAATGAAATTTGCCTTTCAAAAAATGGTGCTTATTTGTATGTGGCTAATGCAAATGACAATTCAGTAGCGGTCGTTAATACTGTGCAAAGGAAGGTGATTGAAGTTTTGAATGCGGCTCTTTATCCGAATGCACCAAGTGGCTCTACATCAAATGGAGTAGCGCTGAGTGAGGATGAAAAAACTTTGTACGTTGCAAATGCAGACAATAATTGTCTTGCGGTATTTAACGTAAGCAAACCCGGTTTCAGTAAAAGCAAAGGATTTATTCCTACGGGTTGGTATCCAACTAATGTAAAAATTATCGGGAACAAAATATTTGTTTCAAATGGA
>Ga0070661_100002416_pt1 | contig 12812 bp, 8 predicted proteins | sample KBSC43metaG_FD_64663 | JGI IMG/M metagenome (GOLD analysis project Ga0070661, IMG submission 64663) | Corn rhizosphere microbial communities from Kellogg Biological Station, Michigan, USA - KBS C4-3 metaG | ecosystem: Host-associated > Plants > Roots > Rhizosphere > Soil ...
TCGCCATATTGACCTTCGGACGGTTCAGCCCAAAACAGCCGCACGAGCGCCGATGATTCTGGTGCCGATTCCAATCGGATCGCCTGACCCGACGACCGTTGCCAGTCCTGCAGCGCCCAGCGTGCGAGCTCCGCGTCGCCGACGCGAAAACCCGTCTTACCTTTGCCGTCAGCAATGAAATAGGGAAGCGGTCGAGAGATGTCGAAGGGGGCGTGAAGTGCCTGGTATGGCGCCGCGAGGACGGCGACCGCTGTCACGATACTGCCAATCAGAGACCACCAGGCGCTGCGCATTGGATTTTTCGTCCTTATCTTGGCACGGAGAATCGCTGGTTTCACGTTACGATTTCCAGTCAACGCGGAGGACGAATGGGTACATCGCTTGTGGTGACTGTAATTGGCAACGACAGGCCCGGCATTGTCGAACGGCTCTCCGAGGTCGTGCTCGCGGCCGGAGCCAATTGGGAAGAAAGCCGGATGGCACGGCTGTCCGGCAAGTTTGCCGGGATTCTACGCATCAGCGTCGCGGCCGAGAACGCCGACAGGCTGGCCTCCGGTCTGCGTGCGCTCACGACTGACGGGCTCACGATCGTCGTCGAGACCAGCGCCGACGCGCCGGCGGAGGCGTTTCGCACGGTCCGGCTCGAGCTGGTTGGCAACGACCACCCGGGGATCATTCGAGACATTTCGAAAGTGCTGGCGCATCACCAGGTGAACATCGAGGAGCTGGAAACCGGGGTCGAGGGTGCACCGATGACCGGCGAGCAATTGTTCCGTGCGAGCGTGCAACTCAGATTGCCGGCAACCGTGACGACTGACTGGCTGCGCGACCGGCTCGAAGCACTTGCCGGTGAGCTGATGGTGGACGTCACGGTTGACGAGGAAGCCGGGTAACGTTCACGTCACGACAAGAGGAAGGGCTGCCGCGAGCGTGTTGGAGCCTCACACCTTGATGTGGACCGGCTATCTCGCGGGCCTGATGTTCTGGTTCACGCGGAAGAGGTTCGACGGGTCGTACTTCTTCTTCACCTTCGCGAGGCGCTCGTAGTTCTTGCCGTAGGTCGCGCGAACCCGATCGTCCCCTTCCTCCATCATGAAATTCACATAGGCGCCGCCGGCGGAATGCGGATGCAGCGCCGTCCAGTAGTCCCGCGCCCACGCGCTGATCTTTTCCTTGTTCGCGGGATCCGGATCGACGCCGACCATGACCATCGCCCAGTTGGCGTCCCGGTATGCCCACGGCGTCGCGTTGTTCTTCACACGCGCCGCCGCGCCATTGATTGGGTACATGTGCATCGTCGACAGCATCGTCGGCAGTTCGCTGCCATACTTCGCATGCAGCGCCACCGCATCGTCGTTGATCTCACGCACGAAATCGGCCTTCCAGTACCACTGATGCCCCGGCGGATAGAGCGGGTCGAACATGCTCTGCAGAGCCGGGTGCGGGATGGGCCCGACGAGATCGAGCGCCGGCGCCTTTCTCTTGCGAATTGGCTTGAAGATCTTCTCCGCCTTCTTGAGCGGCCCGCTGTAGCACCACACGATGCCGCACATTTTCTTCAAGTGCAGGTGCTCGGGGAAGGGAGGTCCCGGCGGGACCGTGAGGAAGGCGAAGAAGCCGTTCAATTCCTTCGGAGCTTTGACGATGAAGTTGCGGTACCAGCGCAGGACGTCGGCCGTGTCTTCGAGTGGATACAGCATTGGTCCCGCGTAGTTCGTGTGGATCGGGTGCGCCTCGTAGAGGAAGGCTGTGACGACGCCGAAGTTGCCACCACCGCCGCGCACGGCCCAGAAGAGGTCGGCGTTTTCCTTTGCGTTCGCGGTGACGAATCGGCCGTCTGCGAGGACCATGTCGACTGCGAGGAGGTTGTCGATCGTGAGCCCGCACTGGCGCGTCAGGTGGCCGATGCCGCCGCCGAGCGTGAGTCCACCGACGCCGGTGGTCGAGATGATGCCGGACGGCACCGCGAGGCCGAACGCGTGGCCCGCGTGATCGACGTCGCCCCACTGTGCGCCGCCGCCGGCGAGGATCGTCCGCTTGCGTGGATCGACCCGGACCCATCGCATTGGTGAGAGATCGATCACGAGCCCATCGTCGCAGACGCCGAGCCCGGCGGCATTGTGGCCGCCGCCGCGAACCGAGACGAGCATTTTCTCCGTCCGCGCGAAATTCACCGCCGTGATGACGTCGGCGACGTCGGCGCAGCGCGCGATCAGCCTGGGGCGCCGCTGAATCATGGCGTTGTAGACCGCGCGCGCGGCGTCGTACTGCGCGTCCCCGGGCTGGATCAATTCTCCGCGTAAGCTGGACTTGAGAGTGGCTACGGTTGCATCGTTCAACATCGTGCCTCCGAACGTACGTGCGACTGACGTCGCGATCGCTTACTGCAGTTCTCGGATCCTGATATTGCGGAGCGCAAGCGTCCCCGGGTGGTCGCCCTGGATGCCGAGATAGCCTTTCGGCGCTTTCCCGAAGTTGGGGAACTTCGCCGTATTGAACTTGCTGGCTTTGATAGCGGCATCCCAGTCGGCGCTGCCCACGTCATACGACGCGACCTTCTTGCCGTTCAGCCAGTGCTCGATGTGGTTCCCCCTGGCGACGATCCTGGTCTGGTTCCACTCGTTCGCCGGTTTGGCGGCGTCCTTGGGAGCGGCGTAGAGGTCGTATACCGAACCGGCGAGGTGATTGTCCTTCTTATTGTCCTCGGCATTCACGTTGTCGAGGAGCTGGTACTCGGGTGCACTCCAGTAAATCTGATCGAACTCGTCAGTGCCGCGGTAGAACACGCCGCTGTTGCTGGCGTCGCCGATCTTCCACTCGAGCTCGAGCTCGAAATCACCGAACTGTTCCTTCGATGCAATGTCGTTGGCGTGGCCGTCTTTCTGCAGCACTCCGTTGACGATCTCCCAGCAGTTTTTTGCGCCTGGCGTGGCGCACATCTTCGGAGCGTTATCGGTCTTGAAGATGCGCCACGCGTCCATGCTCTTGCCGTCGAACAGCGATTTCCACGGGCCGGCTTTCGGGGCGGCAGTCTGTAACATGAGGGCAAGCAGCAGGAACGCGATTGTTTGAGTCATGATCGAAAAGGTATATCACGACTGTAGTTGCCTCGTTGGTTCATTCTTAAGTCTGCCATGCATAGCCGCTGTTTGTCGCTGACGCTTCTTCTATTGCTGGTCAACTCTGCGGGTCGGATCGGCGCGCAGTCAAACAACGTTCTGCCGCCAGCGCCGACGCCTCCTGACGTCAAGCCAGGCAGCATCAACTGCGAGGAATGTCCGTATCCCTATCCGAGCAAGTATCTCGCCATCCAGGTCTACACACAGGATGTGCGTATTGCCTACATGGACGTCGCGCCGAAAAGCGCGGCGAATGGCCACACCGTGGTGCTGTTGCATGGCAACAACTTCGGCGGCTTCTATTTCACGTCAATCATCGAGGCGCTCGCGAAGGACGGTTTCCGCGTCATCGTCCCCGACCAGATCGGCTACGGCCGGTCGTCGAAGCCGATCGCGCCGTACAACTTCAACTCGCAGGCTCGAAACACGTTTCTGGTCCTCCAGAACGAGAAGATCGAGCGTGCCATGGTCGTCGGACATTCGATGGGCGGCATGTTGGCGGCACGACTGGCGACGCAGTATCCGAAGGCCGTCGAGCGACTCGTGATCTACAACCCGATCGGCCTCATCGACGGCCGGTTCGATCGGCCGATGACGCCGATCGAAGACTCGTACCAGCAAACGCTGAAGAGCGACTATCAGACCATTCGAGCGAGCCTGGGACGATACGTGGCCCACAACCCGAGTGCCTGGAACGCGGAGTTCGAGACCTGCACTCGGATTCGCTATTCGTGGACGCTCAGCGCCGACTGGCCGAGACTTGCGATGGTGCAGGCCTTGACCAGCCAGATGCTCTACGCCGACCCCGTCGTCTACGACTGGGCACACATCCAGGTGCCGACGCTCGCGTTCGGCGGCGCCGAGGACGCGCTGGTCGGACCGGCGGCGAGATTTCAGGAACGGATGCAAGATCTCGCCAGGACGATTCCCAACGGCAACGGCCGCGTGCTGCTGCTCCCCGGTCTCGGCCACGTCCCACACCTCGAAGCGCCGGAAAAAGCGATCCCGCCTCTCGTCCAGTTTCTCAGAGAGGGACTGACCGCGAAGTAGCGTGCTTGGCTGTTCGTATCTGCTCGCTCTGTCCGCTTAAAACGCGTCGCGACGTGGTGTGGGCCTTCGCCGAAGTCACTCGGAAAGATGCGTGCCGCTCCAACCTCAGCCACCAACGTCGAAGAACGCCACATCAGAGTGCCGGCTATGTCGATTCCGCGGACTTGGTACGGCGGTACTGTCGGCTGCTGCCGCACTTCTGCTTTCCGTCGGGGTGAGGCAGAATAGCGAACGTTCAGTCTCGACGTGAGCAAAGCCAATCGAGCACGGTTTCATCCGACCCGCTGGTCAGTGGTCCTCGCGGCGAGCGATCCCACGTCTCCCGGGAGCGATGCAGCGCTCGCGGAGCTTTGCGCACAATACTGGTTTCCGGTCTATAGCTTCATCCGCCGGTCGCGTTCGTCCGCTGAGGAAGCGGCAGATTTGACACAGGCGTTTTTTACGCGGCTACTCGAGAAGAACTTCCTGCGCACGGCCCGTCGAGAGCGAGGGAAGTTCCGTTCCTTTCTACTCGCCTCGGTCACGCATTTTCTGGCGAACGAACACGATTGGCGCAGCGCGCTCAAACGCGGGGGCGGTCAGCGCCATCTGTCACTCGAATTCGACGATGGCGAGCGGCGTTACCATGTCGAACCGATCGATCAGCTGACGCCGGATCGCGTGTTCGAGCGCCAATGGGCGCTGGAGGTGCTGGATCTGGCTATGGCGTCGCTGGCCTCTCGACACGCGGACCGTTCGGACGTGTTCGAACGACTGAAGCCGTTCCTGATCGCCGATGCGGATACCCCGTATAGCATCGTTGCGAGCGAGTTGGGAATGGCGGAAGGGGCTGTCCGCGTTGCCGTTCACCGCCTGCGCAAGGAGTTCGGATCGGTGTTGCGGGATGTGATCGCTGATACCGTTGGCGCCGACGAACAAGTTGATGAAGAACTCAAGTACTTGCTGAGTGTCGTCAGCCACTAGCGATGCCGTCGATAGCTGACGAGGGAGCGTGCTGATCGACACACCTTGGAGCGGCGCCGCGACGGATAAGATTCAGCGTCGGAACAGCTTTGCCAGGGCTGCGGCGGATCCGACATCTTCAAGCAGGGTCGTCGGCGGGCGCTCCAGGAAGTCGACCAGGAGTTTCGTCAACGCCGAGATGTCCACCCGGATTGCGTCTGACCGACTCGAGACCCTGTGTCGAGCTTCCTCTATCACTCCCGCCACTCCGATATCGAGCAGCACCGGCGAAGGGCCGTCGGGCCCCTCCGCCACGAGGACGTTCCTGGCTTTGATCGAACCATGGACGATGTGCCCGGCATGCAGGCCCTCGACCAGTGCACACACGTCGCCCGCGAGCCGAGCGCGATCCAGCGCGCTGCTGCGATGTGCCGCGACGTAATCGGTGATGGCGACGCCGGGGACGTAACGGGCGACTACGTAGACCTGTCCGTCTGGCGTGACGCCGGCGCCGATCAGAGACTGGAAGCTGGCATTCGAGGTCGAGCGCAAGCGAGACGCGATCTCGGAGATCCGCTCACAGAACCGGTCGGCGGCCAAGGCTTCGTGAATCAGCTTCACCGTCACCAGGGTCCGCTCTCGACCACGAACCCCCAAATACACGATGCTGCGAGGCCCCTCCCCGAGTGGACCGACGATCTGAACGTCGTGGGCGGGATCGGAGTGATCGGCTGACGACGCGTTCGAGTCGATGGCGAGCTGGAACAGGCAGCGTGGACACAGCCGAGCGGCCTGCTGCCAGACGTCGAGTCTAGCGCCGCATTCGCAGAACGTCATAGCGCGTTCCCCGTCGGGTCGTTTTCAGGGCGCCAGCCGCCGCGAGCGCTGCTCCGATCTCGTGCAATAAGGCGCCGGGATCCGTCGGCCGCACGGCCGCGTCGAGGGAAAGCGCGCGATTGAATACCGCGACGCATTCGGGAAAAGAGTCGGCGAGGACCGCACCAGGTTCCCAGGCACGCACATTGGGAACGGCGGCCAGCATCGGTGGATCGCCGCTCAGCATCTCCAGAGCGATCACCGCAAGGCTCCACAAATCCCACGCGCGCGACGGAAGCTCTCCGCGGCACTGCTCGGGTGCCATGTAGCCAAGTGTTCCGAGCACCACTCCAGGCGCGGTCTGCCGACGTTCGATTATTGCTGCCAGCGACGTGAGCGGTTTGGCAGTCCCGAAGTCCAGAACCTTTGGAACAGGGCGGCCCTGGTGTTCGGTGATAAAGATGTTCTCAGGTTTGAGGTCGCGGTGAATGAGACCGTTCTCATGCGCCCTGGAGACCGCCGAGCAGATGCCGTCGAGAATCTGGTACGCGCGGTCCGGTTCCAGCCGACCGGCTGATTCGAGGATATGGCGAAGCGTCAAACCATCAAGCAACTCCATGATGAGAAATGGACGATGGGCATCGATGATGCCGAAATCGAGGACCGTCACGACGTTGGGATGGCCGCGAAGCCGGGCCGCGATCTTCGCTTCGTCGACGAAACGCTCCAGCAGGAGTGCGCGGTTCGGCATCTCCTCGTGGAGAACCTTCGCGGCGACGTGTTTCTCGAGCGCGAGATCGTGCGCCTGATAAACCGTGCCCATCCCACCCTGGCCGATCCGCCGATCCAGGCGGTACCGCTCGGCGAGGGTTCGGGGGAGATCTCGGCTGATGAGCGGTGAGCCATCAGCGCCGCAGAACCGGGTTCCGGCATCAAAACACGCGCCGCACCCCTGACACTCTTCGAGCGACGGGGCTGCGTCGCGCGGCGCCGACCGTGCGACGAGGAGCGAGAGGTTTTCTGCAATCGTGACGAGCACTCCGTAGTCGTCCTGAGCGTACGGCTCTTCAGATCGCTTCGGGCCGAGGGCCAGCAAACCATGAAGCTTGTCGTCCTGCCCGATGATCGGAATCAGACATTCGAGTCGCGTGCGCCTGACCCATTCGAGGTCCGTCGCCGGAAGCTGGTGCAGGACAGAGTGGCGGCCATCGACCGACGTGTCGACGGGAGGCTTGAGGACCCGCGCGAGCGCGGCGAGCACGCTGTCCGCCGCAAGTTCTGGAGCGGCACCTGAGGGGGCAGCAGCAACCGCGCGGAACACGTGATCGAAGGGTTCCTGGACCAGCAACGCAACGAACTCGGGATGGACGACCGACTCAATCTTGGCCACGACCAGAGGCGCGACATCGTCGAGCGTGCGGGCGCGGCGAACCTGCTCCGCCACGTCGCGCAGCACCGCGTATGCCAGATCACGCTCGCGAAAGAATCGCCGATCGATGGCCTTCAGCCACCGCTTGCGCCATCCGACGATCACGAGAGCCGCGACACCGACGAGCAGATACATCGTGCTACGGCGCTCGAGCACGTCGTTTACCGTCTGCTCTCCATGCAGCAGCACGTCCGCCAGTGTAAAGAGACCGAGCGCCGGCACGAGCGAGAGCACCAGACCTCGGGCGACAGCGTAGCGAATCCCTTGACGAATAATGAAGCTGATGTCGAAGAGGCGATGCCGCAGCACGGCATACGTGATCGACAGCGGGGCCGCCAGCAACGCAATCGCCACGAACACCATTCCTGGAGACTCGAAAATCGAAGCGGCCTGATTCGTGTGCGTCGACAACCAGAAGTACACGGTGGCGGAGAACCCGGGGAGCACCGCGATGGCCAGCCCGATGACGACGACCCGTAACCGGCGCCGTTCGTTGATGTCGACGGTTTGCCAGTACTGCACGACCGTCAGGATTATTGCGGCAGCGACCGAAACGCTCATTACGGTCAGCAGGAATGGGTTGCGAGGGCCGATCGACCTCAGCTCCGATTCTCCATACGCGAGCCGAATCACGTTCGACAGCGGCGCCGCCGCGGTGGCAACAGCGAAGACCCACGAGACCGCCTGGATTCGTCCGGCATATGGCACGAGCCGCGGAAACATCGTCGCAAACGTCAGCAGCACCTGGCCGATCATGAGACTGCTCGCGTACGGGATCCACATGAGCTCCCGCGCGACGATTGGCAGGCCCCGCCATACGGTCGACAGCCGATAGGGCAAGGCAATCACGAACACCGTGCACGTCAGAAGGAACCACGCCGAGGCGAGCGCCCGGGGATCGCGTGGCCGCCGCCAGGCAATCAGCAGTCCAAAGACGAGCGTTACGAACTGCGCGAGGCGGCACGACAGCAGCGTCAGGCCGGTCTGCGTCAGCCAGTACCTGGGTGACTCGGGCGGCAGCACAATGCGCAGATCCATCCGCACGCCGTTCCGTTCGACGACAATCGGCATCGGTACGCCAGTTTGATAGGTGGCGCCGATGGCTCCCCACGAGTCGGCTTCGATGATTCGGACCCCGTTGATGGCCACAACGCGGTCGTCGACCACAATCCCACTGACGGCCGCCGGCGAGTTCGCCTTCACGTGGGTCACGGTTACCGCACCTGTCGCAGTCGCGTCCGCCTCGAAACCCGGGTTCACCGGACGGGTGACGTCGCAGTAGACGAGGAGCGCGAAATACCCGCAGAAGGATGCAGCAACGATCAGAAGCCAGCCCGGAGGCCACTCTTTGGGCTGGTCGAATCGTGGCGCGCCGACGCGTCGCAGTACAGCCAGGGTGGGTCTCCTCGAGAAAAAGAGACGCGGCTTTCGAGTGGCCCGCGATTATAGCTCAGCTGGCCGTGGCTTCCTCGCCTCCGACGATCGCCCTGCCTTATGTCAATGAAGCGACCACGTCAGACTGTTACCGCGAAACACATCGCGACGATTCCGTAGGGACGGGCAGTCGTCGACCTGCCCATGGCGAGCATGAACAACGGCCGGGGAACAGACGAACCGCGAGCGACTATGAAGTAATATCCCGGCTCAATGACACTCCCCCCGGGCACACGGCTAGGTTCTTACATCATCGAAGGTCCCCTCGGCGCGGGTGGAATGGGCGAGGTCTACCGCGCCCGTGACTCGAAGCTGCAACGTCAGGTTGCAGTCAAAGTTCTTCCGGAACTGCTGGCCTCCGATCCGGATCGCCGCGAGCGGTTCGAGCGGGAAGCCCAACTGCTTGCCGCATTCAATCATCCGCACATCGCGCAGATTTACGGTACCGTCGACACCAACAACGGCGCCGGCGCGATCGTGATGGAGTTCGTCGATGGTCCGACGTTGAGCGATCGCATCGCACAGGGGCCGTTTTCCATCGACGAGACCTTGACCATCGCCTCGCAGATCGTGGACGCGTTGGACGCGGCGCACTCACGCGGGATCGTCCATCGCGATCTCAAACCGGCCAACATCAAGCTCACGGCAGAGGGATCCGTAAAGGTTCTGGACTTCGGTCTGGCGAAAACGCTTGGCCTGGACCCGAACGACGCGGTCAATGCCGACGCGATGAATTCGCCCACGTTTACCAGTCCGGGAACAGCGATTGGGCTGATTCTCGGTACGGCTGCCTACATGGCTCCCGAGCAGGCTCGCGGAAAGAGGGTCGACAAGCGCGCTGACATCTGGGCCTTTGGCTGCATCGTCTTTGAAATGCTCGCCGGCCAGCGACTGTTCGATGGCGCCGAAGTGTCGGACATCCTCGCCGCCGTGCTGCGGGCGGACATTGACTGGAGGAAACTACCGCCCGATACGCCTTCGTCGGTTCGACGGCTGCTCGCGCGATGCCTCGAACGTGATCCCAACAAGCGGCTGCGAGACGTCGGCGACGCGCGGTTCGAACTCGAGTCGGCGCCAAATGAATCGCCAGCGCAAGGTGCGCGGCCGATGCCCAATCGCGGGCGTATCGTCGCCACGTCGGCGATCCTCGTTGCGCTGACTGCTATTGCGACGGGCGTGAGTGTCTGGCGATTGAAGCCGCATCCCACCGTGCCGCTGCGCAAGTACGACGTGCTGTCGGATGTGAGGCTCGAGGCGGCTGAGACACCGACATTGTCGCTATCCCCGGACGGTTCGCACATCACCTACGTGAACGCGGGACACTTGTGGATCCGGGATCTCGATCAAATCAAGCCGAGGGACCTGGGGCCGGCAGAAACGGCGTATGTCACGGCCTGGTCGCCCGACAGCGCCTCGATCGCGTATGCCTCCAACGACGGCGTCGTCCGTCGCGTTCCAGTTGGCGGCGGTACACCGGTCACTGTCTGTACGATTCCAGATTCACAACGGCTCATCGGCCTGCGATGGAGCGGCGACGATTTGATCCTGGCGGTCTGGCGCAGTTCGCTCTACCGCGTGGATGCACGCGGCGGCTCGCCCAGGCGGTGGGCACCGATCGACCCGAAAACCGACATCGATTTTCACGCCCTGACGATGCTTCCGGATGGGCGCGCGGTGTTTGCAACCCACCGCGGGAACGACGAATACACGATCGAGAGCTGGAACGGGCAAACGCGCACGCCAATGATGCCGCCCCAGTTCGCCGCGGCGATGGCGTACTCTAGCGGGCATCTCCTGTTCGTTCGCAACGAACCCAATCCAGGCCTGTGGGCCATCCCCGTTGGCACCGGTTCCTTGAATCCCGCGAGCGCCTTCCTCGTCGAGCCAACAGCCCGATGGGTGAGCGCATCCACCGATGGAACACTCCTGATCGCGTCAGCGTCCGAGAAGCCTCCGGTAGAACTGGCGCTTTTCGATCGCGCCGGCAAGGTCACGAAAGCGATAGGGTCGCCGGCGCCGTTCATTGCGGAACCATCCTTTTCGCCGGACGGAAAGCAAATCGTCGTGATGCGAGGGACCGGTCTTGAGAGTGTCGAGGTCTGGCTGCATGACGTTGCGACTGGCAGGCCGACGAGATTGACGTTCAACGAAAAGGGGGACGGCTCTCCGGCTTGGTTCCCTTCAGGAAATCGCATTCTCTATACCGATCACCTTTCGACGGTCAACGGCGCTCGGGTTGTCTCGCTTGCGACTGACGGGTCTGGCCAGACGCAGCAGCTGGTCGCCGCCATGGGGGCGGACTTCTCGCCCGATGGAAAGCACCTGCTTTATGCGCTCGACGAAAAGGGTAGTGGGCATCTGCGCTACGCCGATGTCATGCCCGATGGCAGCATCGGTCCCGCGCGAACCATTTTTAAAGGGGCGATAGAGCCGGACCTGCACGATGCCGTCCTGTCACCTGACGGGCAGCTCCTCGCTTATGTCGAAGTGACGCCCAACGGCCAGGAACTGTTCATCACGCGATTCCCCTCGGGAGAAGGGCGATGGCAGCCACTGACGGGTATCCGCGAACGTGTGCCACACGTCAGGCGTGCACTGCGGTGGACCCGAGATTCACACGAGCTTCTGTTTCCGTTGTCCACCGCGAAGCCGAATCGCGTACGGATGACCAGCGTGGCAGTCACCAATCGGGGAACCGTGACAGTGGGAGACCCGATACCGCTCTTCGAGACCGATTTGGAAAGCGTCAACCAGGGCTTTGATATCAGCGCTGACGGCAAATTCATCGTGATGCCACGCCCAGCCACCGTTGACGGCAACCGATCGCCGCGCCGCTTTATCCTCGTGCAGCGCTGGCTCGATGAATTCGAGCACAACTAGCCAGCTTCGATCATGCCGGTGGTTTCCTGCAGCGTGACTGCAGCGGTCCGTTGATAAACCACTCCGCTCACAGGGGCCGAAGCGCGTGCCTGGTCGGAGGGGCATCGGTCAGAACTTATACGGCCGGCCCACGCTTCAAACATCCGTCCAGCTTTCCTGTCGACTTACCCCTGGCGCCGCCTTACGATAGCGACTCGCACCGCACCCGCTCACACCACTCAGATAGGAGACGAGCATGCGCAAGGTTGTCCTGGCGCTCGCCGGGTCGCTTCTCTTCGCAACGCAGGCGCAGGCGCAGAGCGCCGACGAGATCGTCGCCAAGTTCATCAAGACCGTTGGCGGCATGGAGCGCATTCAGGCCGTCAAGTCTTTGCGCCGTACCGGGCGCTACACCGAAGGCGGCGGCTTCGAGGCCATCGTCGTGGAAGAAAACAAGCGTCCGAATCTCGTTCGGCAGGAATTCAGTATTCAGGGCATGACCGGTGTCACCGCATATGACGGGCACGTCGGTTGGAAGATAGAGCCGTGGAACGGCAAGAAGGACCCCGAGCCGCTCGGCGAGGAGGAGTTCAAGAGTATCGTCGAAGACTCAGACCTCGACGGTCCGCTGATCAACTACAAGCAAAAGGACGTGCGGGTCGAGTACGTCGGGATGGACGAGGTCGAAGGCACGGATACCTACAAGCTGAAAGTGACCCTTGCGAGCGGCGACGTGCGCTTCTACTACATGGACACGGATTACTTCGTGCCCATCAAGATCGACACCAAGCGCATGGTGCGCGGCGCCGAGCGTGAGTACGAAACCATCCTCGGCGACTACAAGGAGGTCAACGGCTGGTATCTGCCGTTTTCTATCGAGAGCGGACCGAAAGGCAGCCCATCCCGATCGAAAATTACCTACGAGAAGATCGAGGCGAACGTCCCACTTGATGACAAACGCTTCGCCAAGCCCGCCACGAAGTCGCCGTCACCGTCGCCATCGCCATCGCAGTCAGCTGTAAACGTCTCGGGCATCTTGCTAGCAAGGCCTGTCGGCACCAGCGGGTTTTCAAAACCCGCGACGACGCGACCCGCCGCGACGCAGGTGCCGCAGCCCGCCGGCGCGCAGTCAAATTTGCCGGTCAAGGTGGATTCCGAGACCA
>Ga0070661_100002420_pt1 | contig 12808 bp, 4 predicted proteins | sample KBSC43metaG_FD_64663 | JGI IMG/M metagenome (GOLD analysis project Ga0070661, IMG submission 64663) | Corn rhizosphere microbial communities from Kellogg Biological Station, Michigan, USA - KBS C4-3 metaG | ecosystem: Host-associated > Plants > Roots > Rhizosphere > Soil ...
TACTTCCAAGGCCCCGGCCAGCTCTGGGTGAATCTCTACATCCCGTCCGCGCTCAACTGGGCCGCCCAAGGCCTCGTGCTCAAACAGGAGGGATTCCCTCCGTTCACCGATAAGGTCCGCGTCACCGTCACCCGCGCCACTCGTCCCGCCGAGGCCACGCTGCACCTGCGCATCCCGGGCTGGCTGTCCGGCCCCGTCGCGCTGTCCGTCAACGGTGAGTCGCAACCCGCCCCCGCAACATCCTCCGGCTACCTTTCCCTGAAACGCGTCTGGCGGACCGGCGACGTCGTCACCCTCACGCTACCCGCCTCGCTCCGGCTCGAACGGGCCAAAGACGCCCCCTCGATGGTCTCCGTCTTCTATGGCCCGCTTCTGCTCGCAGGCCGTCTCGGCCATGAAGGCATGCCCAACGACTTCGCCGATAAGGACGCCTACCTCAAACTCCCGCCCGCGCCGGTGCCGACCATCGTCAACCCGTCCGCCAATCCCGCCGATTGGTTGACCCTCGCCGATGCCGCCACCCTCACGTTCAAGGCCCACGACGCCGGCCCCGCGACCGGCATCGTGTTCCAGCCCCTCTACGCCGTGCACCACGAGCGTTATTCGGCCTATTGGGAACTCGCGAACACCGCAGGCCAAACCTCGCCGACCGCGCCTGCGGAAAACTCCACGCGCAAGGAGGACGCCTCGGCGCTCGACCGCGTCATCATCGGCGACGCCGACTCCGAGCGCGCCCATGATCTGTCGACGGAGCAGGGCTCGACCGGACGCGTCGCCGATCGCGCCTGGCGAGATGCCGGCCCGAACGGCGCGTTCTCCTACGTGCTCGCATTGCCGACTACGCCCAAGCCCACCCTGATCTGCACCTATTGGGGGAGCGACCGTGACCGCAGCTTCGACATCGTGGTCAATGGCGTCGTCGTCGCCACGCAAAAACTCGAAGGACTGCACCCGGACACGACGTTCGAGGTCGCCTACCCGCTCCCTCCCGAGACGCTCACCGGCCAGCAAAACCTCACCGTGCGTTTCCAAGGCAGGGGACAAGGCCGCGTCGGCGGCCTCCTCGGTCTCCGCCTCGAACCGTCCCGCCCCTGATCCCGGCTAACGACCATGCTCTCTATTTCTCCCGTCATCCGCCTGCTCTCCGCCTGCACAACACTTGCCACTCTCGTCTTCGCGGGCGGAGCCTCCTGCGCCGCCGCCCCTTCCGAATCGCCGAGCGCGTATCTGTTGGTCCACTTCACCGGCCAGTCCGCGCGCGGTGAGCAGATCTACTTTTCCGTGAGCGAGGACGGCCTCCACTGGAATGACCTGAACAACTCCGAGCCCGTCCTGGTCTCCGAGATCGGTGACAAAGGCGTGCGCGACCCCTCGATCATCCGTTCGCCCGACGGGAAAAAGTTCTACATCCTCGCCACCGATCTCCGCATCGCCAACGGCAAAGGCTGGGGCGCCGCCCGCTCCCACGGCAGCACCTCTCTCGTCTTCTGGGAATCGACCGACCTCGTGAACTGGTCCGCGCCCTGGATGGTCGATGTGGCCGGCGCGATCCCCGAGGCCGGCTGCGCCTGGGCCCCCGAGGCGATCTACGACACGAGCACGGGCGACTACTTCGTTTACTGGGCCACGATCTCCCCGCGCGACGGCGTGCGCGAGGCCCGTATCTGGGCCGCCCGCACCAAGGATTTTCGCTCCTTCACCCCGCCCGAGCTCTACATCGAGCGCAACGGCGACGGGGTGAACGCCGGCGACATCATCGACACGCAGATCATCGAGGTGAAGGGACAGAAGCACCGTTATTACCGCGCCTCGCGCGACACCCAGCTCACGCTCGAAGGTGCCGATTCCCTCACCGGCACCTGGGAACGCATCGGCGACCTTGCCCGCCTCGGCTACACCGGTCGGCAGGTCGAGGGTCCGGCTCTCTTCCAGTTCAACCATGAGCAGAAGTGGGCTCTCCTCGTCGATAAACCCGGCAAGGGAGGATATTTCCCGGTCGTAATCACGAACTTCGGCGACCCGAGCGGCTATAAGCTGCTACCGTCAGACGCCTATTCGTTTGGCGCCGGCGAAAAGCGCCACGGCGGCATCCTGAATATCACCCGAATCGAACTCGCCGCCCTGCGCGCCAAGTGGCCCAGCCGGCCCGCGGCGCCTTGAGTCCAACCCTCGCTGCACCCCATGAAAAATCACCCCGCGTTTTTCGGCAGATTTGTCCGATCGTCGCTTCAGGTGATGGCCGTTGCCGTGCTGGCGTTTCAGGCGGTGCCGCGGGCCGCCGCCGCGCCCGTGTATATTTTCTCTACGTTTACCGGCGACGGCGCGGAGGACATGAAGCTGCGGATCTACACCTCGACGGACGCGATCAACTACTCGCTCTATTCGATCACCGGTTACGGCGGTCCGACGGGCTCGCTGCGCGATCCGAGCATCATGAAGCACATCGATGGCCGGTATTACATGGTGTTCACCGCGCCGCCTTACAACCAACCCTACGCCAATCAGAATTTTGTCGGCCTGGCGTGGAGCACCGATCTGCAGACGTGGCACACGATGCCCAACATTCCCACGACCGGCGTCTCGGGAGTGAAAGTGAGCTGGGCCCCCGAGTGGGTGGTGGACGGCAGCGGCGTCCCCAAGTTCACCGTCAATTGCTCGTCCACGAGCAGCGATTTGCGTCCCTATCTTTACACGGCGACCAGCAGCGATCTGACGAGCTGGAGCGGGCCGGTGGACATCGGCATCGGCTCGACGAATCTCGACGTTCAGGTGCTCAAGGTGGGCGATACCTGGCACTGCTTTACCAAAACCAGCTTGCTGCGGCACGCGACGGCGCCGTCCATCACCGGACCGTGGACCTACCTGCCGGATCGCTCGGATTGGGCGAATCTCGAGGGGCCGGGTGCGGTGCAACTCACCGACGGCTCGTGGATGATGTGTGTGGACCCGATGTATGACGTGGCCCAATACATGACCAGTCCCGACATCAATACCTGGTCGCCGCTCATCTATTGGCCGGGAATGAGCGCCATCAAACATGGAACGGTGATCCGCGACGACGCCTTCAATCTTCCGCCGGGCGGTGTCACGGCGACCCCGGGCAACGGGAACGTGGCTTTGCAATGGAACGCCTTTCCCGGCGCGACTTCCTATACCGTCAAGCGGGCCTCCGCCAGCGACGGGCCTTATGCGCCCGTCGCCACTATCACCGGGACGAGCTTCACCGATTCAAAATTGGCCAACGGCACGACGTATTACTACGTGGTTTCGATGAACTCCGGGGGAGTCGAAAGCCCCGATTCCGCGCCGGTTTCGGCGGTGCCGTTTGTGAATGTGGTGACATTGGCCCATCGCTACAGCTTCAGCGAAACGAGCGGCGCAACCGTGGCCGATTCCGTAGGCGGCTCGGCCTGGAACGGCACGCTGCCGAACGGCGGAACATTCAGCGGCGGGCAGGTGCAGGTGCGCGCCTCCGGGTCGCAATACGTCAAGCTGCCGGCCGGGATTTTGAGCGGCTCGACGGCGCTGACCATCGAGGCGTGGGTGACGTTTCCGACGACGCTGCCAAACAACTGCTTTTTCTTCGGCTTCGGCAACGTCAGCGGCACCTCCGGCTCCAGCTATATTTTCTGCCAGCCCAAGTCCGGCCGTATCGCGATCACGCCCACGAATTATTCGGCCGAACAGAATACTTCGCCCAACCCTTCCGGGAACTGGAGCAACCAGACGAATCTACACGTCACGGCGGTGTTCAACCCGCCGCGCGGACAGATGGCGCTCTACGTCAACGGCGTGCTGAAGGCGCAAAGCTCTTCGGTGACGACCCAGCTGAGCGCCATCAACAACCTGTTCAGCTACATCGGGCGGTCGTTGTACAGCGGCGATCCGTATATCGACTTCAACCTGGACGAATTCCGGATTTACAACGGCGCGTTTAGCGCGAGCGACATCGCGACGACACAGTCGCTCGGACCGGATCAGGTGATCACACCTCCCGCCGCGCCGAGTGGCCTTAATGTCTCCGCCAGTGGCGCCTCGATCCAGCTCTCCTGGACGGGCGTGTCAGCGGCCACGAGCTACACAATCAAACGCGCCACTTCGCCCGGCGGTCCGTTCACGGTCATCGAGTCGGGCATTTCGGGAACCAGTTACACCGATTCGCCGACCGCGGACGGCACCACCTATTATTACGCCGTCATGGGCTCGAATTCCAGCGGCGACGGCGCGACCTCCACGGCGGCCTCGGCGACCCTCTACAGCGATTACCAGCAATGGAAGCTCGCCTCCGGGCTGGCCGTGGACGCCGCCGACACTTCCGATTCCGGCGGGGACGGCATGCCGATATTGCTCAAATTCGCCCTCGGCACCGCGCCCGGCGCGACCATCAACACGCCAACCACTCCCGTGGCGACGCCCTCTCGCGGCATCTCGTTCACCCGCCTCAGTCCCGCGCGAGCGACCTTTGCCATCCAGGCTTCGTCAGATCTCTCCGCATGGAGCGACATCGCCACCCTCCCCTACGGATCGGATACGTGGAGCGGTGTGGCGACGGTGAACGAGGACACGACCATGACGCCTCGCCAAGTCACCGTCCACGACGACCCCTCCTTCGCGGCCGATGCCAAACGCTTCTTCCGTCTCCAAGTGCGCCGCAGCGCGCCCTGAGCGGCGGAAAAAGTGAAAGGGGGCAGGCTGCGGCAACGTAGTCCGCCATAAACTTCCTAAACTTTCCCCTCCAGCCGCCGAGCGGCGAACACGTTCCATTTCCCATGCGCCTCCTCGCCCGACTCCTCGCCGTCACCGCCATACTGGCCTGCTCCACCTCCGCCGCCGAACAGCGTGTGACCTCGCCCGACGGCAAGCTCATGCTCGTCGTCTCCGACACCTCCGGCCTCCGCTACCGCGTCGAACTCGACGGCAAGCCGCTCCTCGCCGACTCCGTCCTCGGCCTCGCTTTCGCCGATGGCACCACCCTCGGCCCCGCCGCCAAGATCGCCGCGACCAAAACGGCGACTCGCAACGCCAAATGGGACAACCCCATCGGCCAACGCCGCGCCGTGCCCGACCGCTTCCGCGAACTGCGCGTCGAACTCCGCGAACCCACCACGCCCGCGCGCACGTTCGCCCTCGTCGCCCGCGCCTACGATGAAGGCGTCGCCTTCCGCTACGACCTGCCCGAAGCCTCCGGCCTCGGCGAGTTCACCCTTCAACGCGAGCTGACCGAGTTCCGCTTCCCCGCCGACCACCGCGCCTGGGCGGGCGACGAATCGCCCTGCGCCGAAAACACTTACCGCGAAAACAAGCTCTCCGCCATCCCCCGGGAAACCACGGACAGACGCCGCCCCGGACAGCCTTTCCGCTCCGTGCTTCCGCTCCTCGTCGAGACGCCCTCCGCCTACGTCGCGGTGGCCGAATCCGACCTCCTCGACTGGGCCGGCCTGTTCCTCACCGGCACCGGCGAGACCGCCGTGCGCGCCGAACTCGCCCCGCGCGAAGACAAACGCGGTGCCGTCGTCGGTCGCGTCCCGATGGTCAGCCCTTGGCGCGTCATGATGGTTGGCCGCAGCGCCGGCGATCTCGTCACCAACGATCTCGTCGCCACCCTCGCCACCCCCTCCCTCGTCGCCGACATTTCCTGGATCAAACCCGGCGTCAGCGCCTGGGACGCCTGGTGGACCGGCGTCAACCCCACCCAGCCCAAATTCACCGGACTCCGTGCCCGCGGCGACAATCGCTCGCACCGCGAATACATCGATTTTGCCTCCGAGATGGGTTGGCCCTACCAGCTCGTGGACTGGTTTTGGTATCAGAACATGACCAACGAGCGGAAGAACCTCTTCTCCCGCCCCAACAATCCCTCCGGCGACTTCACCCAATCCACCCCCGACATCGACGTGCCCGCTCTCGTCGAATACGCCCGCTCGAAAAACGTCCGCCTCTTCGTCTGGGGCCACTCGCTCGATCTCCAGACCGCCGGCGTCGATAAAACCTTCGCTTACCTCGCATCCCTCGGCGTGGCCGGGGTGAAGATCGACTTCATTAACAGCGACTCCCAGGAAGCCGTCCAATGGTGCGCTCGCACGCTCGAAGCCGCCGCCCGCCACCACCTCATGGTGGACTTCCATGGTGCCTACAAACCCACCGGCCTTGCCCGCACCTACCCGAACTTCGTCACCCAGGAAGGCGTCCTCGGCAACGAATACAACAAACTCGGCGGCAACCGAAACGACACGCGCCACTCGCTCATCCTTCCCTTCACCCGTGGCCTGCTCGGCCCGATGGATTACACGCCCGGCGGCTTTATCAACCGCACGGCGTCCACCTTCAGGGTCACCGCTCCCGCCCAGACCATCGGCACCCGCGCCCGCCAGCTCGCCATGACGGTCGTCTATCGCAGTCCCTTGCTCGTCCTCTGCGACAGCCCCGCCAACTACCGCGGACAGCCCGGCGTCGAGTTCTTCCGCGGGCTCCCCACCGTCTGGGACGAAAGCGTCGTGCTCTCCGCCGAAATCGACAAACACATCGTCATCGCCCGCCGCTCCGGCAAGAACTGGTATGTCGCCGCCATGAACGGCGGCGAAGCCACCACGCTGGATGTGCCCCTTTCCTTCCTCGGCACGAAACAACGCGGCTGGAGCCTGCGCGAATTTACCGACGGTCCCGACGCCGCCGCGCCCGAGGCCGTGGTCGAAACGACCCGCGACCTCGGTGGCGCCCGCACCCTCACGCTGCGCCTTCAAGCGAGCGGCGGTTACACGGCCGTAATCAGCCCCCAATAACGGCACGAGGTCCGCATCCGCTCTACCAGCGCCGCGATCACGATTCCGCCCCACGCCAATAATCTCGTGCCCAAGACGCTAAAAATCCCATAGCTGTTCTCGTCGCCATCCTGCTGGATGCCTTGGCCGTAACCGTCCAACTCGATTCCCCCGACGGCCATCTCAATCCGCCTTTCGACACCGCCGGATCGATCCCCCCGCGCCCTAGACCGTGGTGGAAACGACCCGCGAACCCAGCACACCCAAACTTTTTTCTGCAACTCCAACCGGGCGGCGGCTATGCAACCGTCATCCACCTGGAACAGACCCCATTCCGTTCATTTCCGCCATGAAAATCTCCTGCCCGCATTGCACCCAGAATCTCGAAATTGCCGACGAATGGGCGGGACATGCTTTGGATTGCCCGAATTGCAGCCAGGCATTCACCGTTCCATCTCCGGCTGGGGTTCCGATGCTCAAGGCAGCCCCGAACCGTCCGGTGAAGTCGTGCAAGCCGCTGGCGGCAGGACGTTCCGCTTCGTCGAGACCGCCACATCGCGGAAACGCGGGATACGTAAAATTTTTGCTTACGCTGATCCTCCTCGCGGGCGTGGGATTCGGCTACGCGATGATGCGTTTCGACGAGTCGCCGCAGCAGGTTTGGAAGCGGTTGGTCGACGTGGCGGAGAAGCTCACGCAATCGGCTCCTCCGCCGGTTCCTTCGCCCGCTCCCGAGCCAGCGCCTTCCGGAACTGAAATCGCGAACGTCCCGGCCGAAGCAGAGGGGCAAGCAGAAACTCCTCCATCAGACGTGGCTGCCGAAGACCCGGCCTCCCAGGTTCCCGGCGGCGAGACGACGACGGCTGAGCCTGCGCAAGCCGAGCAGGATACGCCCGCGCCTGCGATGGATGTGATTTCGCCCACGCCGCAGCACGGTCCTTCCATCAGAGGCGTCGCATTTCCCACACCGCGATACGCTTCGCCCGGCGTGATCTTGAACCGCCAGGACCTTGAGATTCTCAAGGCGAATCTCAAACGAGAACCATGGAAAAGCGGCTTCGAGATGCTGTCCAACGAAGGCCGCTCCAAGCTCGATTACAAGATGGCGGGCCCGTTCGCGGAGATCAAACGTGCCCCCAACGAGAACCTCTGGCCCTGGCGCGGCGACATGATCGCGGTCTGGAATCTCTCGCGGATGTGGTATTTCACCGGCGATCAAGCTTACGCAAAGAAGGCGCACGACATTCTGCTCGCGTGGGCCACGACCCACACCAAGTTCGGGGGGCGGGAATCGATGCTCGATCTGGGTGACTATGCCATCTGTTTCGTCGGTGGCGCGGACATCCTGCGCGGCACCTGGCCGGGTTGGACGAGAGCCGACACGGCGGCGGTGAAGAAATATTTCAACGATGTCCTGATCCCCGCCAGCAATCCGTATGGCGAAAGCCAGTTCGGAGCCGCGAATAAAGGCGCGCTGGCCCTTTGTGCCAAAGGGTTGATGGCGATCTTCAATGAGGACACCCCCATGCTCAAGACGATCGTGGCCCAGATCCGCTCGCTCCCGCATATCGGCCTGCGCAGCTCCAACGAACTCGGCATGATCGGCGACTCCCTCCGCGACCAAGGGCATGCCCACGGGCAGCTGGTTTCGCTGGCCACCCTCGCCGAGGCTCTCTGGAAGCAGGGCATCGACATTTACTCCGACTATGACAACCGCCTCCTAGCGGCCGGCGAATATTTCGCACGGGTAAACGAACGTATCCCCACGCCCTTTCTCCCCTTCGGCACCACCGATGCCTATTACCCCGCCGACAACACCGGTCACGGCTGGGGAGGTGGAAACGTGGCGCTCAATTTGATCCACGGCGCCTATGTCGTCCGCAAGGGACTCCCAGCTCCCTATATCGTCCAACGACGCCCCGGGCTGCCGGTGGATGGTGGCAGTTTCATGTTCATCAAGCAGGTCGATCGCTCCGTGGCGACCCCATTGCTGCCACCGCCGATCCCCGCTACCACCTCGATCACTTCGGGGTTCAACAACGCGGAAATCGGGGACGCCGCGCCCGCCGGCCGGGCCTCCTATTCCAACGGCACCTGGACGGTGCAGGGCGGTGGCAGTGAAATTTGGAAGGCGAGCGACAGCTGCCACTTCACCTACAAGGCGATCACGGGAAACTGCGCCATCATCGCGAAAGTCGAGGCGGTCCAGAATACCAGCCCTTCCGCGAAAGCGGGCGTGATGATGCGCACAAGTCTCAGCGGGGGCACTCCACGAGCCTGGATGGCCCTCAGCGCCGAAGGCCACCTGCAGCAAAACATGCAGAATCTCGCCGTGTATGGCGGCAACAACTACGGCAACAAGGTTCTCGCGAGATCCGTGGCCCCGTACTGGGTGAAGCTCGAACGCATGGGTAACATCATTTCCGGCTACGTTTCCCCGGATGGCACCAACTGGGCCGCCACCGATGTCGGCCGCATCGACGCTCCCGTCCCGAACACGATCTACGTGGGGCTGATGGTCTGTTCGACCGCCAATGGCACGTCGATCAGCTCCACCTTCAGCAACGTCCAGATCACCGGCGGCGACGGCCGCGCGCCGGTTGTCACCCCCACCGCGCCTGCCGCCCTCCTGGCCTCTCCGGGCGATGGCGCGGTCCCGCTGCGCTGGCAGTCGTCCTTTGGCGCCACCAGCTACACGGTCAAGCGCGCCACTTCCAGCGGCGGTCCCTACTCGGCCGTCGCCTCGGGCATCACCACCGCCAGCTACACGGATAAAACGGTAACCAATGGCACGACCTATTATTACGTCGTCTCAGCGACCAATTCCGCCGGTACCAGCGGAGATTCACCCGAAGACGGCACGACCCCGGGTCGCCCGCCGGCGAATATCGCGTTCGGCGGCACGGCCACGGCCAGCGAGGAGGGAACGGGCCCGCAGGCAGCGTTCGACACGAACGTCAGGACGAGATGGTTCAACAACGACAAGGGGGCGACAGGCTGGCTCCAATACGACTTCGGCTCCGGAACGTCGCGGACGATCACGCGTTACTCCGTTGCCAGCGCTGTGGATGATCCCGGACGCGATCCGAAGGACTGGGAGTTCCAAGGTTCGAAGGACGGCTCCATTTGGACCACGCTCGACAGCCAGAGCAACCAGACCTTTGTCAACCGATTCGAGATGAAGCGCTTCCCGATCTCCAAGCCGGCGGCGTATCGCTACTACCGGCTCAACATCACCGCGAACAACGGAGCCAAGGGCACCCACGTCGCCGAACTCGGACTCTACGCCGACCCAATCCGCTAGACAGCGGCCGGTGCGGCCACCTCATCCGATGCGGGCCGGTAAACCATCGAAGCAAAAAAATGACACATCCGTCCGCGCTCGTCCGTTATAGCTGACGAGCGCCGTGACGAGCCCGCGCGGCGGAATTCCGGATTGATCAGAAAAAATCGAATGAAGAAACCTTTCCGTGTGCTTTGGCTGCTCGCCGGGGCTTCGTTTATTCCTTTCTCCGCGATGGCGGAGCCGGTCCAAACCATTCTGACGGGCCATCCGGTGGAGCTACGGGAAACGATTTCGCCTCAGGGCTTCGTGCATCCGGGCATCAGCTGCAACGCCGCGACGCTCGCCGTCATGCGCGAGAAGGTGATCGCGGGCGTTTCACCCTGGGTGGATTACTTCGAGGGCATGCGCCGCACGCGCTTCGCCGATCCGCAGAGCAAGCCCGCGCGCGTCGAGCAAATCGTCAACGACGGCGGGATCAGCCGGTTCGCTTACGACGCGCACCTGGCCTGGGCGCAGACCATCCTCTACCTCGTCACCGGCAACGAGGAATACCGGAAGCTCCCGGTGGAAATCATCCGCTGGTATGGCTCGCGCACGGAGGAGAGTTTTTTCCCGAAATACTTTACCGACAGCCACATCAAGATCGGAAAGTACGTCTACACCCTGTCCAGTGCCGCGGACATTCTGCGGGCGACCACGCCGAAGGACCAGCGGCTCGCCGTGACGCCGGCGATGATCGACGCGCTTCAGAAAAACTGTCTCCTGCCGATCCGGAAGAACTGCATCAAGCGCAACGACTACTTCATGAACCAGCATTCCTATGCGGTCATGGGTTATCTGGCGTCCACGATCCTCGGGGACGAAGTCGAAGATTATAAGCGCGCCGTGGAGTGGACCACGGTCAACGCGGCCACTCCAAACCAAGGCCGCAACGGTTCCATCAAGGAACAGATCCGCCTGGTGACGCGAAACGACCGCACCGGCGAGGCCGTCGAGCCCAATCTACAACTCGTCGAGATGGGGCGCGATATGCCCCACGCCGAGGGCAACCTCACCAACCTGTTGATGATGTCGAAGACCATCGACTTTCAGAAGACCAAGGTTGATCCGACCGCCGGCACCGTCACCGCCAAGGCGGATGGTGTTTCGCCCGTGCATTTTCTGGACGACCGCCTGGCAAAGGGGCTGGCGCTGTACACGAAGTACAACATGGGATTCGGGCTGCCCTGGGTGCCGACCTATTCCGAGACCGATCCCAACCATAAGGATTATCTGGCCCGATACGACACGCTCAGTCCCCGTGGCCGGGGTTCGTTTGGCGGCGCCGCCAGTTACTATTATTTCAAAGGGATCGGTCTCAATATGAAGAAAGGGGCCAACCGCTACATCCAGGCGGGGTTCGACGCCACGGCCGCCGGCCGGGAACAGGCGCGCTCCGGCCGCTACCTGGATAGCATCCACAACTACGGTTTCGATTTCTGGATCGGGCTTCCCGCGGCCGCATCCGACGCCAAGCCGGACCCGAAGAAAGCGCAACGCGCGCTGGCGAAGGTGCTCCCGCCGTTGGAAGTGGCCCACGAAGGCAGACCGCTGGAGGGCTGGCAATTCGAGTATCAATTCGTGGATTTGTCGGCCATCGCCCAGCCTGGCGACATCTATCCCGGCTCGCCGGACGATGTCCCCCTGAAGGTCCAACGCGACGCCGACGGCACGGGCTACGTCCGCATGACGATCCACCGGAATCCCCGCACCATGGTGGTCACCGGCCACTTTCCCCGCGGCGCCGGCTTGCGCGTGCGCAGCGACGCTTTTGTGAAACTTGGCTTCTACCGCGACGAGGATTTCTCCCGGCGCGGCGGCTGCCTGCAGGAACTTTACGTGCCGAATACCCACGGCGAATGGATCAACGTGGTCTCCGACGTGGAGGGCGAAGGCCTGCTCTACATCCAAGGCACATCGCAGTCCGGGCCCGCGACCATCGACTTTGATCGCATCGAGACGGATGCCTCCGCGCTCCGCCCGCTCGCGTTCGACGTTCCGGGCGAAGCCCTGAGCATCCCCGCGTATGCCGGAGCGCCTGTCGAAAGGACCATCACGGCGACAGGGGCTTCTTCCGCAACGAACTATCGGGCGCTGAATCTCCCCGCCGGCGCAAAATTCGACGCCGCCACCGGCGTGCTTTCGTGGACCCCGTCCTCGAAGCAGGCGGGGGATCACGCGCTCTACGTGGTCGCCCGCGACGGCGACACGGCACGGACCGTGCGCGTGGCCATCCACGTGGCCCGCGACCTGCAGTCGGCACTGGACTTCGTGGCCCGCCCATACGATCCGGCGCAGCGTTACATCGCATCGACCGAGCAGGCGTTCAAGGCGGCGCTGGCGGCGCGCGATCTCGTTGCCTTGCAGCGCTCCGTGGCCGGGTTGCGACTGGTGAGCCCGCGCCTGCCGGACGGCACGCTCGATTACCGCGTGGCCTCGAGCCCGAAGGAGCGCGGCGTCAGGTCGATGGCCGACGGTGATCCTTTCACTGCGGGCGGAATCTGGGGCTTCGATAAAAACATCACCTTGGATTTCGGAAACGACTTCAAGGTGAAGTGCGAGGCATTCCGCGTGCTTGCCCGCGACGGCCTTCCGGCCCGCATGGTGGAAGCCGTGTTCTATGGGTCCAATGACCGTAAACACTGGACCCTGTTGACCGAGAACAAGACCGTCCGCTCTCCGGATTGGCAGACCCTGACGGTCAAGGCGGAGGAACGAGGCAAAG
>Ga0070661_100002436_pt1 | contig 12782 bp, 4 predicted proteins | sample KBSC43metaG_FD_64663 | JGI IMG/M metagenome (GOLD analysis project Ga0070661, IMG submission 64663) | Corn rhizosphere microbial communities from Kellogg Biological Station, Michigan, USA - KBS C4-3 metaG | ecosystem: Host-associated > Plants > Roots > Rhizosphere > Soil ...
AAGAACCTTAATAGCTGGTTTGCTTACATTTACTTTATCTTGAATTCCATCAAGGTCGTTCAGAGTATTTTTAATCCGGCTCGGTAGTGGAGACCTATCGTAAGAATGTCCGGATTGGCCAGTGGCCATCGTATATTGCGAGCCCACAGCTTTGTTTGCTTCGTCCTGAGCCCCTGCAAACCATTCAATCATCTTATCCATGAATGGAACAAATTCCTTTCCTTCAAGCTCCACTCCATCAATTACTCTGTTTTCTGAGAAGGCATACGTAGAGTTATAAACGTACTTGTCAGCAAGCGGGTCAACCTGCCAAAATCTTCCAATCTGTGGATCGTCCATTCGGTACTTGAACTCATAAACATCCACAGCCAAGTCATCGTTGTATTCCTGGCTTTGAAACTTATTTCTTTCATTTTCAGGGTTTCCAAAGTTGAGTGCTTTACTGCTGATTCCTGCCATCGTCAGTCCAAATGGATAATAATGAGTCTCCTCAGTCAATGGCCCACGAATATGCGTCACCTGCAAGTTGTCAAAGAGCACATCAATGTTCGGCGTTTCATTGCTTACATAAACATACAAATATCCACTTTTATTTAATGTCAAATTGCTTCGCGTATGGGTCGTAAAAACTCCTGAGCTTCCAACTTGCTCAAAACCGCTGCTATTGGCTACGTAGTTAAACCTTTCGTCAAATAATATCCAGTTTATAAAAGCTTTAGGTCTTGATGTTACATATCCACTCTCGCTATTTAAAAAGTTTGTCGCATTGGGCGGCAGAACTCCGCTGGCAATTAGTTCTGTTGAAGAAGGTTTGCCCGGGATATTTCCCACGCTGCCTGCCAGGGCTGCGACGACATCATTCAAAGGATTAACAGGTGCTCCTGGTGTATTGCCGCTGCTCCACCAACTACTAACCCGCAAATTAAATTTATCACCTGTCATTACTTTTAATACAATACCAGTTCCGACTTTAACTCCATTACCATTCAGTTTTTGTATGAAGTTGTTGGGGTTTGTATAAGGATCTGTCGGATAGCCAGTGACTGTACTCTTATCCACTCGTCCGGAATCTACTTTGCTATAGAATAATCTCTCTGTAGCCAGGTTAGCTGTTTCAAGACTGGCTGGAGGATAGAATGAAGTATCCTTTTCGTCTGTAAGGATCATTCTCACATTCCCTAAATGATCTCTTAAAAAATAGTCATAAACCAGGCTTGTCTTGGATGAATCAAATCTCACCCTTCCTTCTTCCTGTGGCAAAAACTGTAAAGTATCATTGACAAAATTTGCCAACATGTATAGGGTCGTTGTGATCTTTACAGGTGTGACTGTACTGTCCCTTGTTACTTTGATTAACTTATTCCCTGCCGCATCATAAGTATATTTAATTGTACCCTTGCTCGTGATACGAATGCTGTCGGGCAAGTTGAGATAATTATATGTAATGCTGCTTATGTCTTTATTCTTATCCACTATTAAATTTCCATTGGCATTATAAGCATAATCGGCGGCAGCAGTTGTTTTGTTATTACTTAACGCCGTCATGTAAGCTTTTGAACTTCTGAAATCTCCAAGTTTTGTTGCGGTATCATTCTTCCGGTCAAGCAGATTCAATAATCTATTTGTGTTTGCGGCGTAAGTGTAAAGCAAGCTGTCAATCGTGACACTTCCTCCCAATTTCCAACCGCTTTGATTCATCGTAAGTATATTACCATTGGCGTCGTATGTTATTCCTCTTACACTGAAATCAATTAGTGCTGCTTTAGAAAATACGTTCGAATTCAATTGGTTAAAATCTGCACTTAAAAGCCTGTTTGCCGCATCATAAGCAAAGTCATATTTTCTCAAATAATCATCCCCCGTGCTTCTCCAAAGCATGCCTTCGATATTTCCGTTGTACTGGGCCGCGGTATAGCTATGATTGCCACCATTCACGGTGAAAGAAGTTTTATCATAGCCAAGGTCAAAACCAAACCAATTAGCGGTGCTTGTTGTATCTTTTACATAACTACGGTTGGCGCCCAGCATCCAGCCACGAATATTGTAGTCGTAGGTAAGCGAATCAAGTGACAGTCCCAGTTTCTTTCTCTTCAATAACCCAAGTGCTTCGTATTCGTTTTGTGCAATTGTTTTCCATGTGGATGGCATAGCGCCGGTATTAACCTTGGAATTGCTAATCTTCTTTTCGGTTTTTAAAACTCGCCCAATACTGTCATAGCTGATCTGCGTTAAAGCAATGCTTGTTTGGGAATTGTTACCTGCTTTTCCCTCTCTTGTTATTGTAAATAATTTTTGATTTGTGAAGCTGTATTGCGTAGTTACTATCGTGGAATCGCCTGTAATGTTTGTGCTTTGCAGCTGTACCGTTCTTGCTTTATCGTCATAAAAACTTACGGTATATAAATAGGTGCCTGCCGATCCAACCACTTTCGTTTTTGTACCTGTTACCAATCCTCTCAACAATGCAGATTGATTGACGGCTTCGGGGTAAGGCCATGTAGAATTCGATGCTGCAAGGAGGTACGTATCGTTTGTTGTACTCCTTGTTGCCTTTAATGAATTGCCTTCTCCAGACCGCCAGGAATAATCATCGTAAAAAGTTTTTGTAAGTTGTTCATCCGGAAAGCTGGCTACATTGGGATAAGGAATGCTTGTGGCTGCCTGCCCACGGTGAAAAGGAGCGTTGTTATAATTAGTATTATCCGTGATGAGCCCTGTTGTAGTTGGCCTGTTTCTTACATCATAAATAGTGTAAAGCCATTTATGAGCGGCACGCATCAAAGAATCCTGGGTCATCACAAGTCGATCTCTCGCATCATAGATCATATATACAATTCCAACTCCGGGCACTTTTTTCATGATCATCCGTTGCCTTCCGTCGTATTCATACCGGAAGGTTTGGTCATTTAGGATTGTACTATTAAATGCCCAACTGGCGGCAATCAAAAGTTCAACACCTCTCGGTTGAACCACGCATCTCAGTTGGTTAAAATCATCATAGATATAATAAGTGCAAAGCCAGCCCCAGTGGCCTTTGCCTGCGCCATTGTCTGCAGTTGTAATTAATTGGACTTTCTTTAAGATCAGTTTACCTTCCTTGTCGTTGAATTCGATCACCTGCTTTCCATTTTCATCGGTCGAAGCATTTTTGGAAAGCAAACCGCCAGCGTACATACCACTCGTGGCGTATGTGCCGAATGTGTTGGCTACATCTGTAACATTCCAGATTCTTACTGAATCAAGTGCGGTATTGATCCATGCCTTCGTTTGAATTCCTCGTGATGCGCCTACCCAATTATTTCCGGGTGCATAATTAACAGCAGGCCTATTTAATGGTGAGGCTTCAAACGCAGACATTCCGAAATAATACTGTTCATCGGTATACCTTGATACGTTGAAAGAGCTTTGTTCCGTAATTGCATTGCACCGGTAGTTACCGTCTGATGCAGGAGAAGCATAAGGCAACAGCTTGTAAGCCTCCCTTCCAAATGGGTCATAAAGCACAGGACTCACTAAATCAGTTGCAGTCTGATTTGTAACAAGCGATCCTTTTTTCACTACAACCTGAACTACTCTTCCAAGCCCGTCAAAATATTGAGTTGTCTGTTTAACCTGGCCCAGATTAGTAAGTTGACCTGCAGTTGTGGAATCGGTAACTAACGGCCTGGTGATATCTCTCACTTTTACATAGTTCATATCTGTGCACGTTGAACCCGCTACCGATATAACAGTAACAGGTGAATAGGCGGTTTCGGTACCGCGAGTCACCTTCACTTTGTAATAAGTGGTTATTGTTAGGTTGCCTGGTGTATAAGTCAACGATGTGGCCCCTGCAACGTTATTAAAGGTTACATTGTCAGTACTGACCTGCCATTGATAAGCATAGGAACCTGTGTTACCACCAGATGCTGAAGAGCTTGTCACAGTTCCTGGCGAAGTGTTGTATGGAATGCTTAATGACGAAGGATTGATGCCGCCTGCAACCAGTACTGGTGCAACATTAATTGTAACTGTGTTGCTGTAAATAGTCTCAGATCCGCAAGTGACTTTCCGCCTGAAATACTTTGTCGTTGTCATGACACCAGGCGCATAGTTTAAAGCCGTTGCTCCCGAAATAGAACTAAAGGTGGTATTGTCCGTCGATGACTCCCACTGATAACTATAACTTCCTGGGCATCCACCGCCGGTCGCGGCTGTTCCTGTAATGGTTCCGGGATTAGTATTGTAAGTAATGGACGACGAGCTAACAGGGCTTGTAAGAGTCCCTGCTATCAACTGAGGTGTTACTGTTATCGTAGATGTGTTGGTAATACCAGATTCACTTCCACAGGTAACAGATGCTTTGAAATAAGTAGTAACTGTTAAAGTTCCTGGATTATAATTTGACGCAGTGGCACCGGAAATGTCGCTAAAGTTTATATTGTCTGTCGATTGCTTCCACTGATATAGGTAGACGCCCGAGCAATTACCACCGGCGGTACCGGTTACAATAAAATAACCTGGATTCGTATTGTAAGTAATGGGTGAAATTCCACCAGTCAATGTACCTATCTGTAATTGAGGAGCAACTGTGATCGCAACAACAGGACTATTTACAGTCTCACTGCCACATACCACTTGTAACTTATAATATTGTCTGCTTGTTAAGTTTCCCGGATTATACGAGGAAGCAGTTGCTCCGGAAATGGGGGTCCAGTTAATATTGTCGGCACTTTGAAACCATTGATATGAATAAGAGGCACAAATACCACCCGAGGCAGTCGTCGTTAACAATCCTGGGCTTGTGTTGTACGTAATGGTGATCGATCCGGATGATATGTTGCCCGCTGATAAATGTGCATGAACAAAAATTGCAGCAGCATTTGAATACTGCGATTCCGTTCCGCAGACCACTTTTCTCCTGTAATAGATCGTTGAATTAGGCGAGCCTGGGACAAGGCCGTTTGCTGTTCCCAATCCGGATGGACCGAAACTAATGTTATCACTAGAAAACTCCCATGAATAGATATAATTTCCCGAGCAGTTACCACCAGATGCCGGTGGAATGGAGAGATTGGATGCATCGGTTCCAATAAAAATATCCTGAGTTCCTGGCATAACTGTGTTCGGGTACAGTTGAGGCATTACAGTTACCGTTGCTGAATTGGAATAAGCAACAGAACCCGAAACCGTTTCGGTTACCTTTCGCCTGTAGTAGGTTGTGATGGTCAAAGGAGCTGAGAAGGTCAAACTCAGGCTCGTTTGTCCGGATATATCACTGAAGTTTACATTGTCTGTAGATTGCTGCCATTGATATGAATATGAAGGGGAGCAATTGCCGCCGCTCGCTGGTGTGCTTGAGTTGATAGTGTTAGGGGTAGCGTTGTAAGTAATGGTCTGTGACGTGTTCGATAGAGTTCCCCCCGATAACGTAGCCGAAACACTCACGCTCTTTGAGGCATTTCCCGCGGGATTGCTTGTGACTAATGATACTGTACCATTGGTGGTCCACGTAATAAACACATTGGGCTTTGGTGTACCGCTTGACGGGGGATTTGTAATCGTTCCTCCTGAAACGCTCCATGACATAGATGTGCTTTGGGTCCAACTTCCACTTATCGTGTACTGGTATGAAACACCGGCCTGAACGCAAGTAGGTCCTGTAATTGAGATTTGCGAAAAGCTTTTTAGTAAGAAAAATTGAAAAACTAATATGGAGATTGAAAACCTGAAAATATTTTTGATGCGCATATAAATGGAGTTGAGCTTTGATTAATCACCATGGGTATCAGGAGCGACATACACTACTGCCGAGTTTGAATACACGATTGACCCAGAGATGTTTTCGATTGTCCTGCGCCTATAGAAATATGTTTCAGTAAGAGCGATTACTGAACTTAAATTTTGGCCTGTCGCACCAGTGATATTTTCCCAATCGAGATTATCCAGGGACCGCTGCCATTGAAAGGAGTAACTAGCGCCACATCCGCCCCCTGTAGGCATAGAGCAGGAAATGGACGTAGGAGAATTATTGTATTTAATGAATTGCTTTTTGCCGTTGGTTTCAATATCGCCCGGTTGCAAGGGGAGAGTTATTCTAATTGCTCTGGATACGTTTCCGCCGTCACTGGTTAAAGTGATTGATCCCGACTTTCCACTCCAAACGATCTTTACAAATCCCGATGAAAGGTCATTATCACAAGTTGACGAATCAGAAAGTTTTCCGCCACTTATGCATAACCGAGTGCCAGAAGGAATATTACCCGCAATATTGTATTGGTATTGCATGCCCGACAGTACACAGTCAGGGCCAATAATAGCAAGCTGGCTATTCCCATCTAGAAAGGTTAAAGCAGCAGTGATAAGAAATCCTGCGAATAAGAGTCTTTTCATAAACAAATGAATAGTCTTGGTTAATTTTTATAATGATAGTTAATGGTCTTAACGATGTTGCCGGACATGTCGCGGATAAGCATCAATCTTCCAAGGCCGTCGTACTCATAATAATTGATCCGATTATTGATGTCTGTTTGACTAGTTAGGCCAACAAGGGGCTGATATGTATAGGTGATCATTTGAGCATCTGAAGGGTACAATCTCAGTTCATCAATGGTGGCCGTACCTGCTATGGTAACCGAAGAAACTCCTGCGGCAATGGTGACCTCATTGTAGGTCCACCCGCTTCGTGTTAGAGAAGTGGAAGCGCTTGACCCATTCACTGTTGCGGTACCACTCTTTGTCCAGAAACTGACCACATACGCTTTGGTGGTATTGGCAATGGCTTTTGTAATGCTTCCGCTGCTAAGTCCGTAACTTTTCTTTCCGGTCATGGCGTCAACAGAGTTTCTGGTCGTAGAAGGAACGGTCCAGTTTCCTGTGCCATTCCATTCAAATGAGGTGTAGGCAATTTCATTTGATGCAGCATTCAAACACTCGGCAATGGGTAGAGAAGAGTTGTAATCCCAGATGTAAGCGCTGGAAATATCATTCGTGTTATGTTGCTGGATGATGTTACCATAGCTATCATACCCGTCAAAATAAATTTGTGGTTTATAACGTGTATCCAATGTGGCGCCGCTTGCGCTAATAGCCAGGGCAGAAAAATTTGTTATAGGTGAACTTGTTTCTGTGGTATAGGCCAAAGTTGGTAAAGGCGAGGATGTACCATAGGTGGTTATAACTCCAGAAGTCACCCGTGTATTACTGCCATTACTATTGACTCTTTGAATATATTTTTCCACCGGAGCGTTGATGATGTGTTTATTCTTAAGATTGAGAACTCCTTGTGTGATCGCGTCGGAAGCGGTCAATGTGATATAGCTTAAAGGATAAGTATTTTTGGTAGTGATAGCTTCGCCCTTGCTATTTCTGGTTATAATCCGTGTGGGAAGTAAATGAGACGTGTCATCATAAAAATACTTCGTTGTTATTTCCTCAGACTTTGTATCATCACCCTGGGCATATAATTTTTCGCTTGTTGAATCCAGATAATTCCAAACGGTTTTTTGGAGCCAATAAACGATCAAACGTCTATCACACGTTTGCGTCCCATTTTGCGTTCGCGAAGGAGGTTGAGACAAAATCGTCTTGTAATTTTGGTAAGGTCTTGATTCAAGACCATAAATCGTATTCTCATTATCCATGATTGAATTATAGGTGTTAACTATCTCTTTCACTTTTCTACCATTGGCAGCATAGTCAACTTGGCTTGTTAAGGAGCCATTCAATTGTTCAGGAATTGTCGAACCAAATGGCGGAAACATTGGCAATCCATTGTCATCGTTGTACGGGTTAATTATGTCTGGGACATTGATGTACTGGTATACAGTCTTGCCGTTTTCGCCATTTTCGCCCTCCAACACAGTGACCTGGGTATATCCTACCGCTGCACCTCCGGCAGAACCGTTCAAGGGAGTATTACTATCAGAAGCACGCATCAAATGGCTTGAAAAACCCTCCGTCGTACAAGATGGGTTAACCACACCTCGGTTTGTAACCTCTTCATGGGTATTAACGAAATAAGAATAATTCGGTTTGGACATGCGCTTACCATAAGTATACTCTTCTAAGACCCCGTCACTATTGCTATCTGCCCAATAGTGATAATTGAATCTTTTTATTTTGTCATTTGCAGCATTTAAAGAATCGTGATCAACGATCCTTTTTACCCGCAGCCCACCGCCTACAGTGTACCTGACGTTCGTATTCGTATAACCAGGAGTTGACCTTTGTTGGACATAATATGTGAAGGTCCAATGGACATCTTGAAGCGAAGTATCAAAATTAGGATCGGCATGAAACCGAATGACATATTTGGCCGGCGGCAATATAACATCCGTATTGTAAGAGACTGTTACTGCCTGGCAGATCGTACAGTTATTTGAGTTGTTGGGGCCACATAGACTAAACTCACTCATATCCTTGTGAATTATAACGCCTGTTCCAGTGGAGTCGCATATATCAAAAGTGATCTGGTTTGGATAAAAATACCTGGAGCAGTTTGCACTGGAAAATCGATATAGCGCTAGCATATGAACCATGTAAGAGGAGTTCTGCCCGAAGTCGTTTTCGTACAAGTATTCATTCCTCAGATCGGCCGTATCAGTACTAGTAAACCGTTTGGGTATATTATCATAATTAATGGTTTGTTGTTGTTGGACAATTGAGTAGGTTTTTCCGAAGTAAGAAGCATCATTTACTTGCGATTGAACCTCATCAAAATCATTAGCTTCATATTGTAGCTCAGTTGAACCGCCCGTTGGGTACTTAATGGAAGAAAGGGAAAAAGCCTGCATATGGCTGGGACTTGGATCTCGCTGAGGTCCCTGGCCACCCAAGTTTGATGTGATCAGATCAGGAGAATTTATTGGGATCTTGCTTGGAATTAGAGAAGTATTTGTTGTGTTCCCGTTGTAATAATTCCAATGGTCTCGCGCAAATGAATTTTTGGATGGAAGATTTATACTTCCTTCGTTATAAGTAAATTTATAAGGGCTGGCTTGGACGAGCGTGCCGCCGTAATATCCTTTTTCCAGAACTTGGGTCAACTTTAATCGTTTGCTTGCGTATGTTACATCTCCCCAATCATTATCAGTTGCCCCATAATCAAAATACGTATGAACGAGTGAAATTGTTTTTAACGGGGTCGTACTTAAGATTCCTTGTGCATCTCTTGGATACACGGAGACGCTGTCAAGCATTTTATCTCCTTGAACATCTGTTCTGTCAGAATACGAGAATTTAACTATTCCACTAGTGAATTCAATAGTGTCTAACTGAACGTGAGAATAATTTTTTGGGGGCGCCATTCCTTCTTGTGTTGGCATTGCGTCCGGGAAATATAGTATTCCGCAGGAGGGAGCGTATATAGGTGTTCGATAATCGTCCTGGATTCTTGAATACGAACCTTGCGTGTAAATGCGGTTACTAATGACGCTATACTTGTATGTTACACTATTGCCAGACGGCGATGTGATTTTTGTTAGATACCACGCGCTGTGATGAGGAATATTCCCTGGATTTTCATAATAAGTTTCATATTGTGCAAAATCATAAATAAATCCGCTTAGATCTCTTATACGGAAAGCATTGCCTAGAGTGTCGAGAGAGGTTATCTCAATTTTTTCTGCTTTCTGTATCGCGACTGTCCGATTTCTTCTAATAACAAATTTGCCAGAGTGTCCTAAGAAATTATAAAAATACAGATCGGACTGAAAGTCAAAGATACCCGGGCCGGCATCGAAGTAATCTGTGAGGTCAAGGGTATCACGTGTGGGATTCTGTGGTATATTTCGATTAAATCTTGGCAATAAACATCCGTTAATGTTCGCCTGTATAGGTCCATGATTGTATGTGATATCCGGAAGATCATTGAACCAGTTATTAAAATAAGCCGAACCAACAAAGTCATCTACTCCGACAATATTTCTACTAATACATCCTCCAGTATTTATTGTCCAGCCAAGCCCGACCTGGCTTGATTCTTCGTTTACTTTAATTCCTGAAGCGTGATAACTTAATGTTATGGGAATGGTAATGTCTCTGAATTGAACTGCATAAACAGGTATTGAAATATCCGGAATGCCTGTATAAGGACTGACAGGAATTTCACCATATTTCTGAAAAGCAGCTGCATTCGGTGAAGGAGGCGTTACTTTGACAAGTTGCGGTGCTTGTCCTTTTGCGAATATAAATGTCCCGACGAAGATGACCAGTGTTATAAATTGTTGTTTCATGATATGCGCACTTGTATTACAGGTAGTGGTTTTTTATTTATTTAATCCATACTCGATCCGAAACAGCATTGCTTGGGTTTGTGGAACCTGCCCGTAGCTCAAAAAATCCCAGAGCAATTGCAGCTTCGTTTTTTTAAAAAATTTGCTTTTCACATCGAACACTTTACTCAGGCCCATTAAACCGCTTTCCTGCCATGCATCGAGATTTTTCAATTGATCAATGCTGTTGACCATAGATTTGTAGTTCACTTCATATCCACCGCTGATCCAAATAGAGCCTTTTAATTTCCAGTCGACAAAACTGCGAAGGCCAGCACCCTGAGAAGATAATTCCATATGATTCCAGCCATGGCCTAATCCAATTTTGTACGCAGCGCCAACACCGATAATGGATTTGTCATTAAGCTTATAACCTACCGACAAACCGAGATCAGTAGTGGCGGGAAAAAAATTAGTTGATCTCTGCGCCTGTATGTTTGTTCCATACTCCAGCCTTTTTAAAAAGGATTTTGTCTTTTGATTATTGGGTTTGAATCCCTGTGGCATAATGTCATCACTGCTACCCCCGCCTAATTGCACGAGCTTATTTTTTAGCTGTTGCATTTGGGATTGACCCTGCTGGATGTTTTGTTGAAATTGTGATTGTGCGTTGGGACCACCCGTGACAACTTGTTCCCGTATAAAACTATTCACCTGTGTTCTTGTTTGGAGACCCCCAAGACTTGCCATAATAGCGGGATCATTTGGATCCCCGGGTAGCCTGAACAGTGAAGCAAGCATGGTGTTCCTTCGCATGAAATCCTGGAAGACCTTTGTTTGACTCAGTAGCTCAATTGCTTTTTTTTCAATCTTATTGGGGTCGCTAATTATCTCTTTATATTCCTTAAGTTGCTCACTGTAGTAATAAAGTTCTTTGTTGAATTTCTTTAGTTCTTTTACAAGGCCAAGTTGCTCAAGCTCCTGTTGAAGGAGTTCCCTTCTTTGGCGGATAAAATCTTTAATGTCTTCCGCTTGTTGGAGTTTATCATGGAAAGATTCAATCGTTGCAAGCGCCTTTCTAACATTTGCAGTTGTATTATTCTGATTCAAAAATTTTAACGCAGACTTTAGGGTATCCAGATGAGGAATGTATTGTTTAACACTGGACGGACCAAAAGGCGAAGGATTTCTAAGCTTCTCTTTTAATGCATTGTACTTGCCCTGGATTTCTGAAAGTTTCAATTTTGCCTCGACAGAATCTTTAGATGAGAGCTGTCTTTCGTAAATCTTTTCTTCCTGTTTTTGCAGACGCTTTAAGGTTTTTTTGCTTTTGGAAATGATTTTGTCCTCAAGCTTGCCCATTCTTTTTTCAACAGCGGTCGATAATTTGTCAGGGTTGATTTTATTAAATATGGAATCAACTGATGATTGGGCGTAAGTTGCGGTGCTGCAGAAAAGCAAAATAATCACGACAAGTTTTGGTGTCAATGTTGTTCGTTGAGAATTCTAATTTAACACGCAAAACAGGCGATCCCACAGTTACTTCACCATTACTCTCTTTTTGAGAACGAAACTGCCTTTTTACTTCACGAATTGGAAAATCACTTTAATCGTTAAGCGATTTTTCGCCATCGCCGTCGATGATGGTCACAGAATTTTTGAGGGCGTGCAAATGTTTTTCGAACTCATAAAATTCCTCTTTTCTTTGTTTCCCGTAGACGCTTATTTTGCGACGAAAATAAAGAGGGAAATTCCTAAACTAGAATCGAGTTGATTAAATAAGCTTAAAAATAGCTAGCCTTATTTCTTATCTATTTTACCTCATTTGCAAATATGAAAGTCGCAATCTTGATAACAATACATATATCAACGTTGGCATTCAGCCAGGAAACCAATAATTTAACAGCACTAAATGACAAAGAGTATTATCAGAGTAAAGCCAGTCAACAACTAGTCTCGGGATCTATGCTTCTTGGTGGAGGAATTATCGCAATAGCAATTTTAAGTGCGGGCAATTCTGACTTCGGTGTCCTGCCGCCCCTCTCGATAACCGCTGTGGCTGGCACTGTGGGCGGTGTCTGCCTTCTTATGTCATCAGCACAGAATAAGAAAAAGGCACGATCAATGAATGCATTTTTAAACCAATTGGAAACTGCCCCTGTCCCGAGGCAATATTCCCTTGGTCGCCAATACTTCCAATCACTCGCTATCGAGATAGGGTTGTAAGTCAACTTTAGTAATCGATTAATAACTTTTCGATGTCATGAAAATTCATTTTTCTTAATGCTGTCAAAGAAATTTTGTAAATTATCTGACTAACCATCCACCAGTGCCAAAATTATATTTGCTTTTACTTCCAGTTTTATTTGCAGCGTGTTCCAAAGAGCATACGACGAATAACATTGCCAATCTTGCTGATGGGGACTGTCAGTATAAGGTAAACGGAAACTTAACCACCATGTGCTTTCACAATGTCATAAGTCAAACTTAATCCCAACCCCATTCGATGGAGTTTAGTTTGGTAGTGAAAAATAAAGTTGCAATACATACTACTAAGCCGCAATGGCATATTTGTTGAAGTCGCTATCG
>Ga0070661_100002442_pt1 | contig 12752 bp, 10 predicted proteins | sample KBSC43metaG_FD_64663 | JGI IMG/M metagenome (GOLD analysis project Ga0070661, IMG submission 64663) | Corn rhizosphere microbial communities from Kellogg Biological Station, Michigan, USA - KBS C4-3 metaG | ecosystem: Host-associated > Plants > Roots > Rhizosphere > Soil ...
GAAATAAAAATTTGTATCACCCAGAATAATCCATTCCACACATTACTTTCTGGCGACTCAATAGCCATGTATAACACAAAGATCGTGGCGCCTATATACAACAGTACTCCATAAAAGCTATACTGCTGTCTAATTTCGAGCAGCAGGTCCTTCTTAAATAAAGTGTATATGTGATTAATGGATCTCATTCATTCCATTATTAAAACAAATCCGGCAACGTGGTTCATACACATCCAATTCGCCAAGCATTACCTGGTCGTCATTTGAGACTTTACGATAGGAGTAATTGGCAATATTTCCGCAGATCACACAAATGGCATGCACCTTGGTCACAAAATCAGCTTTTGCCAACAGGCTGGGTACCGGGCCAAAAGGGTTACCGAGATAATCCATGTCCAGGCCTGCAACAATTACCCGCACTCCCCGTAAAGCCAGTTCATCGCACACGCCAGGCAATTCTTCATCAAAGAATTGAGCTTCGTCAATGCCAATTACATCTGCTCCCTGTGCAAGCAATAAAATCTTCTGCGAATTATCGATGGGGGTGGATTGAATTGCATTTGTATCATGAGAAACGATCCTCAATTGGTCATATCGTATATCAATAACTGGCTTGAAAATTTCAACTTTAAGATTGGCGATCCTGGCCCTTTTTAATCTCCTGATCAGTTCTTCTGTCTTTCCTGAGAACATGGACCCGCATACAACTTCGATCCAGCCGCGACGTTCGCTCATTATTGATGGCTCAATAAACATTGTTAAATTGATTGGATTAATTATTCACAACGCCCTTATTGGCAAACAGTTTGTAACTTTAAACCACTGATTTCACGAATTACAAGGATCGCACTATACGGTTTAATGAATGTTTGCAAAAATAAATTCTGTGGAATCTCTTCCGAAATCATTTAATCAGCGATTCAAAAATAGTTAAATCAATGGAACGAATCCGTGTACTCATTGCAAGATTGAAGGAACAGGCCGAGCAAAATGCCAGCCCGTCTCAAATGCTGGTGACCGTGCAAATGCTGCAAAATGAATTATACCAGTTACAGGTAAATGGCAATTTTAGCCTGGGCACTTCAAAGGTTGCCGTAATGCTTCCAAAAACAGTGAATATTTCAGTTTCGCAGGAAACCCAAAAAAAGGGAGAGGGTAAAACTGAGAGACAGCCAGTACAAGAAACTGAAGAGGTGGTTCATTCAAGGAATCGAGCCACATCATCAAAAAAGGCAGAGCCATCTAATTTATTATTTGATCCTTTGTTTGAGATCCCCACGCTCTCACACCAACAAGGTGTAAAAGAAATAAATGAACTAGCCGAACACCAGGCGGAATCACTTAACGACAGGTTGAGACAGGAAAAGACTGAAGTCGTTGAAGTACTAAAGCACGAGCCCATAAAGGACCTTCGGAAAGCAATCGGTATCAATGACCGCTTTGTTTTCATTAATGACCTTTTCCGGGGCGATGAGGCCATGTATGAAAGAAGCATAAAGACGATCAACAGCTTTCATATTTTCCAGGAGGCAGAATATTGGATCAGCAGGGAACTGATTGTAAAATTGGGTTGGGATAAAGACAGTGAAATTGTAAAGCATTTTATTCACCTCGTTAAGAGACGGTTTATTTCAATATAGTCTATAACTTTTTCAGTAGCCCCTTTGTGACTCCCTACATAATTTTTTGACGCATCACATTTCGACTCGTAATCATTTTCGTTTGAAAGAAGAGTCAATAGTATCTCACGTAATTCTGCGGGGTCAGAAAAGGATATTGCTCCGCCAACATTTATTAAGTCAGCAGCTTCTTTATATTTCTTATAGTTATTTCCAAAGAGAACGGGCTTGCCATAAACGGCGGCTTCTAAAACATTGTGAACTCCATCTTTCGTAAATCCTCCGCCTACATAAGTTATGAAGGCATATTTGTACAGCCGGGAAAGCATGCCAATGTTATCGACAATCAGAATGTTGCTTGTGACTGGCAAATCATTAGATGCGAGCTGGGAGAATCGAAGAGAGGCAGGAAATAATTTTTTTAATTCTTCAAGGTGCGCACTATGTATTTCGTGAGGAGCAATGATGAGTTTAATATTGTTGTCCGCCAATTTGTCAAATGCAATTTGCAGGACCTCTTCATCCTTTCTCCACGTGCTTCCGGCGACGATCGTTTGCTTATTTTGAATAAAGGCCTCTATGAATGGAACAGGTTCAAATTTTTCAGCGATATCAACGACGGCATCAAACCTGGTGTCTCCACCAACTGTGCAGTGCCTGACGTTAATTGTTTCCAATATTCTTTTTGATTTTTCGTTCTGTACAAATATTTGTGTGAAGCAATTAAGCATTTTTCGTTGTAGACTGCCGTACCACTTAAAAAATGCCTGGTCTTCCCGGAAAACTGCCGAAACAAGTAAACTTTCGATCTTTCTTTTCTTTATTTCAGTTAAATAATAATACCAATAATCGTACTTGATAAAAATAACCAAGATTGGCTTTACGATATCGAGAAATTTCCGCGCATTTCTTTTTGAATCCATTGGAAGGTAAAAAATATGATCGGCGCCTGCATAGTCCTTTTTGATTTCGTAGCCGGAGGGTGAGAAAAAAGTGATAAGTAGTTTGCAGTTTGGATAAAGTAGTTTGATCTTTTCCACCACAGGTTTTCCCTGCTCAAACTCACCTAACGAAGAGCAATGAACCCAAACGGTGCCCGGTTTGGCCTCCCCAGCAGCAACTTTTATTTTTTCGAAAATGTTCTTTCGGCCGTTGATCCACTTCCCGGCCTTCTCGTTCCATGTAGAAGAAATCGTGATGGCTGCATGGTACAACCACAGGAAAATTGAATAGAAGAAACCCGACAAATTTTTGATTTTGGCAAAAGTAAAAGCATTCATATAACCTACCTATATTTTATTATTTTTGCGCGGCCTTGAACTGTTTGGCAATAATGCCCTAAATCTGAACTCGAATGAGACAAATTCAAATGGTAGATACTCAGACGCAGTATCAAAAGATCAAAAATGAGGTTGACCTGGCCATTAAACAAGTGATCGACAGCTCTGCGTTCATTAATGGAAAAATTGTTCAGGAATTTGCACTTAATCTCGCCAAATATCTCGATGCAAAATATTTAATTCCCTGTGCTAACGGAACGGATGCGTTGCAGATTGCGATGATGGGCCTCGACCTTCAACCCGGAGATGAAGTCATAACGCCTTCGTTCACTTATATTGCCACTACTGAGGTAATAGCGTTACTGAAACTTACGCCGGTATTTGTTGAAGTTGATGCACAGACATTCTGTATTGACCCTGCTGCTATTCGAGACGCAGTTACTCCAAAAACAAAAGCAATCGTACCTGTGCATCTATACGGTCAATCCGCCCCTATGGAGGAAATTATGAATATTGCCCGCGAGTTTAGCTTATATGTTATCGAGGATAACGCGCAGGCGATCGGGTGTGATTATATCTTCAACAATGGAACAAAAAAGAAAACCGGGACCGTCGGCACGATCGGCACCACATCTTTTTATCCCTCAAAAAATTTAGGCGCCTATGGGGATGGGGGAGCGTTATACACAAACGATGACCAGCTGGCGGGTAAGCTAAAAATGATCGCCAATCACGGCCAAAGTAAAAGATATTATCACGATTTAGTAGGATGCAATAGCAGGCTCGATAGTATACAGGCAGCTATCCTCAACGAAAAATTGAAACACCTCGATGAATACATTGAAGCCCGCAGAAAAGCCGCTGGGTTTTACGACAAAGCGTTTGCGAATTGTGCGAAGATCAAGACTCCATCCAGAGCTTCATATAGCAATCACGTTTTTCATCAATACACCCTAATACTGGAAGGAGTTAACCGCGATGAGCTCCACAAATTTTTAACTGAACAGAAGATTCCTTCCATGATCTATTATCCGGTGCCTGCCCATCAACAAAAGATGTTTGCACAGTATAACTCTTCCGCATTAAGTATGCCGGTAACCGACTGGCTGACGCAAAGAGTGATCTCTTTGCCGATGCACACTGAATTGGATGATGAACAATTGAATTATATCTCTTCTAAAGTACTAGACTTTGTAAATCGTTAAATTAAGGAAATGAAAATTGCCGTCATTGGTACCGGTTATGTTGGTTTAGTAACAGGAACGTGTTTTGCCGAAACGGGGAACACGGTCATTTGTGTAGACATCGATGAAGAAAAAGTAAAAAAACTTTCGAATGGCGAGATGACCATCTATGAGCCTGGTCTTGAGAAGTTGTTGAGACGCAATTTGCGTGAGGGCCGTCTTAAGTTCACTACCGATCTGGAAGAAAGCGTAAATGAGTCGTTGCTTATCCTGTTAGCGTTGCCGACCCCACCGGGAGCCGATGGTTCAGCCGACCTTTCTGCTATTCTCAAAGTTGCCAATGACCTGGGGAAGATCATTAAAGAATATAAGGTGGTCATTGACAAGAGCACCGTACCGGTGGGTACGGCAGAAAAAGTGCGAAAGGCCATTGCCGCGAACTGTAAATCTGATTTTGATGTTGTGTCGAACCCCGAGTTTTTGCGCGAGGGCCTTGCGGTGGAAGATTTTATGAAGCCTGACAGGGTAATAATTGGGACAAGTTCTGAAAAAGCTAAAAAGGTATTGAGTGATCTGTATGCGCCTTTTGTGCGCCAGGGAAATCCTCTTGTGTTCATGGATGAAAGGTCGGCCGAATTAACTAAGTATGCAGCAAATTCCTTCCTCGCTACTAAGATATCATTCATGAATGAGATCGCTATTCTTTGTGAAAAGTTGGGTGCTGACGTTGATATGGTCCGCCGCGGTCTTGGAAGCGATGATCGCATTGGCAAAAGGTTTTTGTTTCCTGGTATTGGCTACGGAGGAAGTTGTTTTCCGAAAGATGTAAAAGCACTGGTGCAGTCTGCAAGTGAAGCAGGTTACAACTTTAATATACTAAGGGCGGTTATGCAGGTAAACGAAAGTCAGAAGGTCTACCTGGTTCCGCGAATAAAAAAGTACTTCAATAACGATATCAAGAATAAAAGGATCACACTGTGGGGTCTTGCATTTAAACCAAATACGGATGACATCAGGGAAGCGCCGGCATTAGCTATTATAGAGGAGTTGCTGAAGGAAGGAGCAGTTGTAACGGCATTTGATCCTGAAGCAATGCCCAATGTAAAAAAGAAACTGGGGGATCAAATAAGTTTTGCTGCAAACGAATATGATGCCATCAGAGGCTGCGATGCACTGATCGTTGCTACTGAATGGAATGAATTTCGCACGCCTGATTTCGAGAGGATGGTTTCGCTTATGAAAAACAAGGTGATCTTCGACGGTCGAAATGTGTATGAACCTGCTAAGATGAAGGACCTTGGATTTCATTATGAAAGTATAGGCCGGGGTTTACCCCAATGAGTGGCAGGCATAAATAAAACGATTAACAACCTGGTAAGAAACGAATTTAAAAATGAATAAACGTGTTTTGGTTACCGGCGCTGCGGGTTTCCTGGGATCACATCTTTGCGACCGGTTTATTAAAGAAGGATATGAGGTGATTGGTATGGATAACCTGATCACGGGTGATCTGCGCAACATTGAACATCTTTTCAAGTTAAAGCAGTTTGAATTTTATGATCACGATGTTTCGAAATTCATTCATATACCCGGGCAAGTGCATTACATACTTCATTTTGCTTCGCCTGCAAGCCCGATCGATTATTTAAAGATCCCTATCCAAACTTTGAAAGTTGGAGCATTGGGAACGCATAACTGCCTGGGCCTGGCATTGGAAAAAAAAGCGACAATCCTTGTGGCCTCAACAAGTGAAGTGTATGGCGACCCACTCGTCCATCCACAAAATGAAGAATACTGGGGAAATGTAAATCCTGTTGGCCCGCGAGGTGTCTATGATGAAGCAAAACGTTTCCTGGAATCAATCACGACAGCGTATCATACTTATCACAGGGTTGATGTAAGAATTGCGCGGATATTTAACACATATGGCCCGAGGATGCGACTGAATGATGGCAGGGCCTTGCCGGCCTTTATAGGCCAGGCTTTGCGCGGAGAAGATCTGACAGTGTTTGGGGATGGATCGCAAACAAGGAGTTTTTGTTTTGTACAGGATACGATCGAAGGAATTTATCGCTTGCTTCTTAGTAACTACTGCTCACCTGTAAATATTGGAAATCCCGATGAAATTTCACTGCTTGATTTTGCAAAAGAGATATTGGACTTAACAAATAGCGGAGTAAGTATTACATTTAAACCGTTGCCGGTTGATGATCCAAAAAACAGGCAGCCTGACATATCAAGGGCAAAGGAAATATTGGGATGGCAGCCCAGGGTAGATCGCAAGGAAGGCTTAAAACTTACCTATGAATATTTCAAAGCATTGCCGTTTGAAGAGTTGAAGAAGCAGCCGAAAGAGTTTGTTCGCAGAAATAAAAAATCCGGAATTCAAACTTAGAATTTAACCACATGTATAAAGAACTTGTTGGGAAAGAAAAGAAACTTGCGGTGATAGGGCTGGGGTACGTAGGCTTGCCCATTGCATTGGAATTTGCAAAGAAGATCTCGGTCGTTGGATTCGATATTAATCAAAACCGCATCGAGTTGATGAAAAGAGGGATCGATCCGAGCAACGAATTGGGCAAAGAGGCGTTTGACAATTGCGACATCGTTTTTACAAATTCTCTCGAAATGTTGCGGGAAGCGAATTTTTTTATTGTTGCTGTACCAACGCCCGTTGATGAACACAATGTTCCCGATCTTGCTCCTGTTCAAAAGGCTTCCGAGACTGTTGGCAAGGTGATCAAAAAAGGAGACTATGTTGTATTTGAATCGACAGTTTATCCCGGGTGTACTGAAGAAGATTGCCTACCCATTATCGAAAAATTATCAGGACTTGAAAGTGTGACCGATTTTAAGTTGGGATATTCGCCGGAGCGTATCAATCCGGGTGATAAGAAACATACATTATCAAATGTCGTCAAAGTAGTATCAGGATGTGATGCTGACTCGCTCGATGAGATCGCAAAGGTGTATGAGTTGGTAGTAAAAGCGGGCGTGCATAGAACGTCTAGTATAAAAGTTGCGGAAGCAGCAAAGATCATTGAAAATACCCAGAGGGATCTGAATATCGCATTGATGAATGAGTTGTCAATCATTTTTGACATGATGAACATCAATACGTATGAAGTGCTGGAAGCGGCGGGGACAAAATGGAACTTTCTAAAATTTCAACCCGGTCTGGTTGGCGGTCATTGTATCGGTGTTGATCCCTATTATCTTACTTATAAGGCGCAGAAATTGGGGTATGGTTCCCAGGTAATTCTTGCGGGCAGGAATATCAATGATGAAATGGCCAACCACGTGGCAAGAAAGGTCATTCAGCATATTATCAGGTATCATGGTGACGTAAGATCATCAAAGGTGTTGATCAAGGGAGCGACCTTCAAAGAGAATGTGAGCGATATACGAAATTCAAAAGTGGCCGACATCATAAAGGAATTAAAAGCATTTTCCATAAATGTGGAAGTGGAAGATCCGTATGCAAATTCGGATCACCTTGTTCAGGAATACGGGTTTGAATTAAGTAGTGATCTATCCAATGAATACGACGCCGTCATTGTTGCTGTTCCACATGAGCCCTACTTGTGTCTCGACGAAAATTATTTCGCCAGTATCACAAAACCCCATGGCCTGATCGCGGATCTCAAAGGTATTTACAGAAATAAGATCATAAATAGAAATTACTGGAGTTTATAACATGCCCTTTCATAAAACTGAATTTCCCGGGTTGCTTGTCTTTGAGCCAACCGTCTTTCAAGATAATCGCGGTTATTTTTTTGAATCGTATAATGAAAAGTCTTTTCGTAACGAAAATATCGAACTGAGATTTGTACAGGACAACCAGTCAAGTTCCTCTTTTGGCGTTGTACGGGGGTTACATTATCAACTGAATCCGCATGCTCAAACAAAACTGGTCAGAGTTTTGAGTGGAACTATTCTTGACGTAGCAGTTGATATACGGGAAAATTCTCCAACATTTTCAAAAGCGTTTTCTATTGAGCTGTCTTCGGAGAACAAAAAGCAATTGTTGATCCCACCCGGGTTTGCGCACGGTTTTTCGGTATTGAGCGAGAGGGCAGAGGTCTTCTATAAATGTGATAGTTTTTACAGCAAGGAAAGTGAAACGGGGATCAGGTACAACGATCCACTGCTAAATATCAACTGGAAAATTCCCGCTGAGAAAATTATTGTTTCGGAAAAAGATCAACAATTGCCCCTGCTTGCCGAGTCCAAAAGTAATTTCGTGTTTCAGTAATAAGAAGATAATCGAATAGCGCGCCCGATTGATCAATTGCGCTGGGTTATTTTATTGCTGTGATCTGAGTACTTCCATTATTTGTTTCAGTTTTTACCACTCCAAACCCAGGGGCATACCATTCGGTTACGTCACTGTTCATCGGAATTCCGATGCCCATTTTAAAGATCATTTTGCTGTGATAAGTGATTTTATAGCAATTCCAGGTACCGGCGGGGGTAGTTACACTTTCTTGTCCGGCAACTTTCCTGTTTGTCATATCAATTGAAATATGACCACCAATGCCACTTGCAGATTTGAAGTCCATGGAAAACGAAGCATCTTTGAGGGCATCTCCTTCCTTCAGAGCTGAAGGATATTCAAGATAGCTCGCAGTGCCACTGGCCGAAATATCGCCCATTTGCTCCATCTGAGTTGAAGGAATAAACATTTTCATGTCCATCATCAGGTTTCCATTGTCGCACTGAATACTATTTGTTGCCTTGGAAACACTCTTGCCATTCTTATCAATGAATTCCGAATTTACAGTACCCGTCGTCACGCTTCCCTTAGTCGCTACGTTAGAAATTACGTAGATCAGCTTGCCCGCATCTTTGCCTTTCTTATTCGAAATACTCATTTCAATGGTCTTATTGCTCTGCAGGAAAAAGTAGTTACTGCATTGTTGGGAGAATGCTGAATAGCCTATGCTAAGCAACAGCAAGAAGTAGATTTTTTTCATAACATGCAATTTTATCACGAAAGGTAGGGAGAACAAAAAAACCTGCCAATAGTACTTTTCAATACTCACTAGTTTGTTCTTCTTGCGCCGACAAAGGTGACGGGACGTAGAGTTAGGCTAATTTGATTGAATTTACAAAATAGAAATCATGTTAAATTCGGGTTTGGTTTCTGCTTAAGACAATATTGTGTCACTTTGCAAGAAATCATTTAAGATTTTCAAATTTTAATGTTGCATCAATGACTATTTTTTCTCGTTTGTCAAGAAGAGCAGAGGCATTGAGAAGACGGCTTGGACTCTCATACGATCAAATTCTTGGGATCCGTTTTGCCGCGAACGTTGGAATTTCCACAGCAATTGTGTGGAGCGTATTGCAATTCGCACAAAATGCCAGTCCCCTGCTGGCTGTTGCTTCTATGGTTGCAGCCTCTGACCCACAGCCGAAAGAAGCGCATAAGATCTTCAAGGCGCGTCTTATTAATTCTTTGGTTGGATGCGCAGTTGGACTCTTTATTCTGCTCGTAGGCGGAGCCAGCGTATTGTTGCTTTCGATTGGTATGGCCGTCACAGTGCTTGTTTCTTCCCTGGTGGTTCGCATCAAGTCGATGTGGCTCCAGGCGCCGATTACGGCTGCGCTGGTTATTGGGACAAGTATTGTGCATGGTTCTGCAGCTAAGGGTATTGCGGATGGGCTACACAGGGTCGCAGAGATCTTCTTCGCATCCCTGGTTGGTCTGTCAGTAAGTTGGGCAATGTCAAAAATTTGGCTTATCCCCGAAGGCGTCGATTAGCTTTTAGTTTTACATGAGCCGGGAATAATGTTAAGTGGAAACCGCGACAACGATCGCTGATGCAATCCAAATTCAAAAACTCAATAGATCTGCTAGAGGCTGTCACGATAGCTACAATCGCGATCAAAAAAAGGCGAGTCACCTATGGGTCACCCGCCCTTGTTGCCGTTTGGAAATTAAACCACGTTGTTGCCTTGCAAGGATTCGAACCCTGACATTCAGAGCCAGAATCTGACGTACTACCATTATACTACAAGGCAATGAAGAAAGCCCAAAACTCAAGGCACAAGAAACAAGTTCAAGAAAGTATTGTTTAAGACTTGTGTCTTGACATCGGTTGGCCCATGAGGATTCGAACCTCAACAGACAGAACCAAAATCTGTAGTGCTACCGTTACACCATGGGCCAAAAAAGGAGTGCCTGCCTCCCGAATGGGCGGCAAAAATACGGGCTGAATTCTTCATGCCCAAATGGTTTTAAGCCTTTTCGAGTTAAAATACTAGTGGCCTGCAGCCGAAAGTTCACGTTCCTTGAGTTCCCTCAATTTATCGAGGGCCCCGGCTACAACGTCGCACATGATCGTATACAATACGCCGGCTTCATGATTAGCGTAAATATGTTCGAGGGCTTTATTTTCATCAGGAATGATCATGACCGGAACGTTAGGATTTACTTTTTCAATTCCCTGTTTTAGCAGGTCAATAATTTCCTCCGCTGTTCTTCCGCGTAGATTTTTATCGCACCGGATGATGATCTCGTCGAAATAACCTGCCGATATTTCTCCCAACTCACGGATATCTTCATCTCTCCTGTCACCCGTTCCGGAGATCACACCAATATTTTTGGGATAATCAAGTTTACTGATAAAATCACAAAGCAATCTCAGCCCATGAGGATTGTGGGCAAAATCTGCGAGTACAGAGAAATTTTTGAAGTGAAAAAAATTCAACCTTCCCGGAGTCTGGGATGATGAGGGTAAAAAGGAGCTTAGTGCTGACCGAATATCTTCGATAGTGATATCGCGGAACAAATAAGTAGCCAGCACTGAGGGTAAACAGTTTTGAATATTATGCAACGCCTTTCCTTCAAATGTGATGGGTATGTCTTTCACCGCAATCACCCGGATTTTCCAGTTGCCTTTTTTTATGCTGATATAGCCATTTTCAAAAACGGCAGCAAGGCCTCCTTTGTCGCAATGTTTTTTTATTCTCGGATTGTTTTCATCCATGCTAAAGAGAGCAATGTTGCAATCGAGTTCCTCCGCCATTTTATAAACTAGGTCATCATCGGCATTTAACACAGCATAACCATGCGGGAAAACCGTTTCGGGAACAACCGACTTTACTCTGGCCATTTGCTCGAGGTTGTTAATTCCTGCAAGTCCTATATGATCCGCCGCGACATTTGTCACAATAGCCACATCACAATTTTGAAAGGCAAGTCCCGATTTTAAAATGCCTCCACGCGCACATTCAAGTACTGCGAAATCAACAGTGGGATCTTTCAAAACAAATTGAGAAGATACCGGACCTGTGCAATCACCTTTCATCATCATCTGGTTTTGTATGTATACACCATCGCTTGTTGTATAACCTACTTTCTTACCTGCGCTTTTAGCAATGTTTGCCGTGATCCTTGTGGTCGTTGTTTTCCCATTTGTGCCCGTAATAGCAATGATTGGTATTCTCCCTGCGCTTCCCCTTGGAAAAAGCATGTCAATGACCGGCTCAGCAACATTGCGTGGCAAACCCTTCGCCGGTTCAAGATGCATCCGGAATCCAGGGGCAGCATTCACTTCCAGGACCGCACCGCCATTTTCAGAAACGGCAGTTTGAAGATCGGTCGCCATTATATCGATACCACAAATGTCCAGCCCAATGATGCGTGCGATCCTTTCAAACATAAAAATATTCGCCGGATGAACTTCATCAGTTACATCGCTTGACGTGCCACCCGTAGAAAGATTTGCCGTTGGCTTTAATAAAACCAATTCATTTTTCTTAGGGATCGTTTCTAAAGTATATCCATGATCATCGAGCATTTTTTGTGTAAACTGGTCAACGGTAATTTGTGTTAGTACTTTTTCATGTCCATAACCACGACGCGGATCCTTGTTGGTTTCATCGATCAGCCATTGAATGGTGTGTTCACCATCACCTGTCACGGAGGCGGGAGTTCTTAAAGCGGCACAAATAAATTTATAGTTGATCACCAGGGCTCTGAAATCATATCCTGTGATAAATTTTTCAACGATCAAAGAACGATTGAATTCTTTTGCTGCGGCAAATGCTTTCAAGGCTTGCTCATAGTTAGTAATGTTTGTCGTATTGCCTTTTCCATGATTGCCGTCAATTGGTTTTATCACGAGTGGGTAGCCCAGGCTTTCTATTGCATCATTTAACCCTTCTTCCGTTCTTATAACGGTTCCTTTTGGAACAGGTATCTGTGCGGCATCCAGCAATAATTTTGTTTCTTCTTTGTCCCCGGCAATGTCAACAGCAATATTTGAAGTGGTTGAAGCAATCGTTGCCCTGATTCTTTTTTGATGCACTCCATAGCCCAATTGAACGAGACTTTGTTTGTTCAGGCGAATAAAAGGTATTCCTCTTTTTGCAGCTTCATCAACAATACACCCGGTTGAAGGGCCGAGTCGCGTGTCTTCACGGATTTCCCGCATATGTTGTATGTCGGCATCAAGATCATACGTTTCATTATTGACCAGGGCTTGTGCAATTCTTACCGCAGCTCGCGCCGCATATATGCCGGCATCTTCTTCTATATAATCAAAGATCACATAGTAAACTCCTTCTTTTTCCCCTGTGCTGCGCGTGCGACCAAACCCGGTATCCATGCCCGCCAACGTTTGGATCTCCAGGGCAATGTGCTCAATAACGTGACCCAT
>Ga0070661_100002451_pt1 | contig 12724 bp, 5 predicted proteins | sample KBSC43metaG_FD_64663 | JGI IMG/M metagenome (GOLD analysis project Ga0070661, IMG submission 64663) | Corn rhizosphere microbial communities from Kellogg Biological Station, Michigan, USA - KBS C4-3 metaG | ecosystem: Host-associated > Plants > Roots > Rhizosphere > Soil ...
TGGCTTCCCACGTACCCAAACTGAGCCATCATGCTCCCGGTGAGCTGGCGTTGGACGGTCAAATTCCAGTTCATGAGTATAGGCAGCGACTGATCGTATTGCATGAATGACACCGCTTGGCCGTTGTAAGCCGCGGGATCAGTCGGCGAGTTGACATAAAGCGCATTGACGCTCTTACCCTTCGCACCCTGCGGGTTCTCATTTCCAGTACCTTGAAGGAATGCGACGGGTGCGATATTCCCGGTGGAATCCGACTGACTGCCGCTGGAACTGCGTGCGTTTCCGAGGCAGCAGCTAGCATAGTTGTCCACGTTCCATGGGAACGTATACATGCCAAGACCGCCGTTCACGGTCATCTTGGTACCTATCTGATACGAAGCGCCGACTCTGGGTAGCCAGTTCTGCCACTGGTTCTTCTGCAGCCGATCCCTTCCATTGACGTGCGTCGTGGCGTACCACATTGCGCCCGGAGTATTGGTGGCTGGATTGGTGATAGTGGGATCGAACGACCGCATATTCTTGGAGGGGTCGGTCCATCCTGTTCTTCCCTCCCAACGGAGGCCAAGGTTTACTGTCAGCTTCGGCGTGACCTTCCAGTCATCCTGAACGAAGACGCCAGGAAGCTTCTGTCTTCCGTAATAGGTCGGCGAAACGGAAGCCGACCAATTTTGCGTGTATCCCAGGAGAAAGTCCGCATAAGCAGCTCCTCCGATGGCTGTCGCCTTGGTGTTCCCCTGCTGCGTGTAGACTCCGGTAAACCCGAGGTTGGCCGAGTTGATATTGCCCCAGGCGGTCGAGTCGGCGCGGTAAGCAACGAACTCGCCGCCGAAATGTAGAGCGTGCCGGCCGCGGATCATGGTTACCACGTCAGATTCATTGAAGATATTCTCCCGGTAATTGGCGGAAGTACCAGGGCCCAGGCCATAAATCCCGCTGATGTTGATCGACGGATATATGTCCGCGTGAGCGTACTGCAGGCCCAGTTTGGCCGGCCATCCCTGGCCGAAAGTGGGCGATTTCAGAAGGTCATACTCTCCCATCCAGCCGACGCGCGCTTCGTTGATGGTGTGCGCGCTGAAGGTGTGGTAATCGGAGAGTTGAGCGCTCTCATTTTCCACGTCGGCCACCGTAACGTTCACTGGGTAGACAATGCCGGTCGCGGGAAACGTCGTGGGGTAGTTGTAAGCGGCGGAACCGGTCAGCCGATTGTTATGGGTAATGTCCGCGTCAAAGCGGCCAAACCACTTCTGCTCGGTCGCCAGGTTCGCAGGTGCGCCCAGGTTAAGATTGTTGGTTTGGAAAGTGGACCCGGGCGCCTTGGGAAAGATTGACTGAATATTCTTAGCTACCTTGTCGATTAAGGCAGCGGGAATTTTGTTGCCCTGTCCATATTCATCGGCGAACGACTGCCGTATCACCGTTGTACCGGACACAACCTGCGTGGTTGGATCATAGATCGTGGGAAGCCCGGTAAAGTCGCCTGCCTTCATGGCTTCGGTGGGAACCGTGATGATCGTGTTGCCACCCTGAGTACGTTGAATTCTGTGTTCCCAGTCAATCAGGAAGAAGATTTTATTCTTGATTATCGGACCGCTGGCCTGCCACCCGAAGTTGTGCAGCTGGAGCTTAGGAACTCTGCCGGACCCAAAACCATAGCTGGCAGCGTTCAGCGCGGTATTTTCAAAGTACTCGTAGCCCATCCCATGCCAGGAATTTGATCCGCCTTTGCTGATCTGGTTGTAGACGATGCCGCCAGTACCGTACTGCGCCGAGAAATTCGAGTCACTCATCTTCACTTCGCCGAGGGTCTCGAAAATCGGCGTATTGATGACGTTGTCGCTCATGGGTGAGCTGATCGATGAGCCATCCAGCATGGCGGTGGAGAACGGCATGCTTCCGTTCGCAGCGGCGCTCCCCATCCCGGGATTCGCCTGGCTGCCTGCGTTTCCTGATACACCAGGCATTAAGAGCACGAAGCCCTGCCAATCCGGGTTCCCGGTTTGCGGCAAGGATTCCAGCATATCAGTCGACAACGTCGTCGAAAGCTCCGCGCTTGTGGTCTGCAATAGAGGCACCGTTTCGTTGACTACGACCTCTTGCGTGAGTTGTTCCACGCCCAACTGCACATTCAAACCTGTTTGCCCGACCTCCAGGACCATGGGGCCACGCTGTAGCGGCTGGAATCCCTTGCCAGTGAAGGTAATCGTGTAGTGATCGTTCGCGATGACCGGGCCGCTATCATAAAGTCCGGCGCCGCTCGATGTGGTAGTGCGCACTGAACCTTTGTCGATGTTCTTGATGGTGATCGTCACACCCGGCACGACCGCCCCGGAAGGATCGGTTACGGTACCAGTAACATCTGCCGAGTTTGTAGCTTGGCCAAAAGCTACGCTAGCGGACAGCACCATGACCGCTATAGGCATTCTCATCTGCATCTTCATACTGCCTCCCAATCACTTGTTTCTTTGCCGACGCCCCTCATTTTTTTGCCGATCTCACCTACGAGCAAGGAAAAGTACACTTTGGGAAAACGCTATCTTGGGCCCGCCGCCTGCACTTCTTTTGTTATGGCATGGCAGTCTATTCACAGAACATACGGCTTGGCAAGAGATATTCTCTTGCCTCCGCGGCTCCTCGTTTTTGCAGGGATCACCATATGGACCTACGCCCTCGAACAATGAGAATTTGAATGGAAGATTCTGCGTAGCCACAATAAAAATTGGCTGATAGATGTCGTTTCAGGAAAGGTTTACTGAGAAGCGACTGCATTAGGACAGATCACGCCAGAGAAGGATGCCCTCGCGGCGGCCAATGTAGATTATTGAAAGGACAGTCTCGGCAAAGTGTTTGAACAGTTCCGTCAACAGGACACTCCGCTCGAGAAAGACGGTCAGCCTTTTAGGCGTTACCACACTTTACTTTCGACGAGACGCCCGCCGTGGTGAGAAATAGCCGTAATCGTTTAGTCCACCTGACTGCCGTTATTGGCATTCTGTGCCTCACAATCAGAGTTTCCTCACAGCGTCAGCGACCTTCTCATCCCGCCGCAACCGCAAAGACCGCGGCTGAGCACGCCGAGGCACCAGCAGGAATTCCGCGCCTAATCGACATCACGGCTTCAACACAGATTCACTTCAATCACCTCTCTGCACCAGAAAAGAAGTACATCGTCGAATCGATGAGCGGAGGCGTGGCCTTGATCGACTTCGACCGGGATGGTTGGCCCGATATCTATTTCACCAATGCACCGGATGTCGAGATGCAACTAGCCGGCAAGAAGGCGCGAAGCGCGCTCTTCCATAACAATCAAGACGGTACATTTACTGACGTCACTGACAAGGCTGGCGTGGGATATCCGGGCTGGGCCATGGGGGCTGCGGTCGGCGACTACGATAATGACGGGTGGCCCGATCTCCTCGTCACTTGTTTCAACGGAGTTGTTTTGTACCGCAACAACGGCGACGGGACCTTCACCGATGTGACAAAGCAGACCGGCCTTGATAAGGATTCAGGGTGGGCGACGGGAGCAGCCTTTGGCGACTATGACAATGACGGCCGGGCCGATCTGTTTGTTCCGCATTACATCAAATTCGATCTGTCAGACTTGCCGGAATTTGGATCGAAGATTACATGCACGTACCACAAAATCAAGGTTCAATGTGGACCGCGTGGGCTTCCAGGCTCCCCCGACGCGCTCTACCACAACAACGGTGACGGAACCTTTTCTGAGGTTGCGCAGAATGCGGGTGTCGCTGACGCTCAGGGCTTGTTGGGCCTCGGATCGGTTTGGTCTCACTTTAGCGGGGGCGACCGTATCGATCTGTTCGTAGCCAACGACAGCGGTCCCAATTACCTATATCGGAATAATGGGGGCGGCACATTTTCGGAGATTGGCTACAAGGCTGGAGTCGCGTTCAGTCAGGATGGCAATGAACAAGCCAACATGGGCATTGCCGTAGGCGATTACAACCATACGGGCCGCGACTCGATCTTCGTGAGCCACTTTAGCGAGGACTACGGTACACTCTGGCGCAATGACGGCAATATGTCCTTTGCCGATGTTTCCTACGCATCGGGAATCGCGCGCAGTACTTGGCCTTATGTAGGTTGGGGGGATGTCTTCGCCGATCTCGAAAATACAGGCTGGCCGGACCTATTTCTTGTTAACGGGCATGTTTATCCCCAGGTTGACACTGAGCCGCTCCTTTCGAAGTACAAAGAACCAAAGTTGATCTTCATGAATCAGCACAATGGAGTATTCAAAGATGTCAGCAAGCTCGTCGGTGAGAGCGTCCAGCTTCCTCAAGTCAGTCGAGGAGTAGCCGCTGGTGACCTGTTTAATAATGGCCGAATCGATTTAGTCGTCGAAAATCTTGAGGGGCAACCCATGATTCTTCGTCCCGAAGGGCTGCCGCACAATCACTGGATCAGCTTCGAGTTGGCTGGAACCAAGAGCAACAGACTCGGGCTAAATGCGCGGGTGGAAGTAGTCACGGGCACATCGACACAGACTGACGAGATGCGAAGCGGGGGCAGTTATATGTCCCAGAGCGACTTGCGTCTACATTTCGGCCTGGCAGATCATAAACAGGTCGACAAGCTGAAGATTATCTGGCCGTCAGGGACTACCGAAACCTTCAAGGATCTTCCTGCCGATCACTTCTATTGCATGGAAGAGGGCGCGGGCATCGTCGCATGCAGCAAAATCCGCCCTACCAAGACCAAAAGCGTGTTGTGACCTCAGGCGGGATTATGAGGGTGAACTGTACGTTGTCAGTTCTTCGAGGCCTGATTGCCTACGAAACGCCCGGCCGAGTCAACAAAATCGGGGAAACGCTCCCGCACATTACCTATCTGCCAAGTTTTCGCGTAGGCACGGGTATAGGTTGATCAGTGAGGGTGTCACAAACCAAATTCACCTTTATGTAACCGCGCTGTCATGGGTTGTTCTGGGCCGGGAATGTGCGTTTCGGCGTTGCAGGTCTCTCACTCATCAAGCACGCTGCGCGCCAGCTCGCCCAATCCTTATCTCGCCTGTGCGTGCATGCGGAAGGCGGGCAGTGGACTTCAGCAGTTCATAGGCGGCAATCACCCCCTCGTATAGGGCCCAGCGTCGATGGGCATCCCGTCGAAGCGCTCCGTGAGTCTGCACGTATGTTCGCGATCGATAAACCCCGCGCACTGCGGTGGTGAAACGAACGCTCTGATCTCCCCCTCGGCAAAACGGCTTTCCCCAAGAGGAAGGTGGACACGAGACTCGAGATGTGTTCTAACATGGGTCGCTGCGAAAACGTCACAAGTGCCGCGCCGTCACGAAAGTGAGCAACTATGTTCACGGCTTAGGAGGGCAGGGACCGCGATCAATGCAGAGAAGTGAAGTCAACTTTGTGAGGTGTCGATTCCGTGAAACAACGCATTGCAAGCTTTGCCGCTGTAACGTTCACTCTTGGCTGCGCAATCGCGGCCGCCGCTCAACAGGCTCCGCCGTCCCCTCCCGCTCACCTCGTCGCAAGCGTGAATGTGCAGCAGACCGCGGACCCAGTCTCGAAAGATATCTTCGGAAGTTTCATCGAGCATATCGGCACCACAATCTACCGAAGCATGTGGGCCGAGCTGCTGGATGACCGCAAATTCTATTTTCCGATCTCGTCGAAGGATCCTGTGGCGCAGGCGCGCACGGGTGGTGGCAATCCTGGCCGGACCGCGCTGCACAAATGGCGTCCGGTTGGCCCGGATGAAGTTGTCGTGATGGACAAGGAGCACCCGTTTGTTGGAGACCAGAGCCCGCGCATCACGCTGGACGGCGCGACGCCTCACGGGATTCGCCAGAGCGGCCTGGCACTGGTGAGCGGCAAGGAATACACAGGCAGGATTTATCTGCGCGGAACGCCTGGCGCAAAGGTTACCGTGTCGCTCGTGTGGGGAACTGACGCGGGCGATAAGCAAACGCTTTCTTTCTCCGGATTGACGAACGAGTATAAGAAGCTTCCGATCCGCTTTACGGCCAAGGCCAACAGCAGCGACGCCGCGTTGGAGATTGCCGGCACGGGCAGCGGCGACTTCCATATCGGAACCGTCTCGTTGATGCCGGCAGACAACGTGCAAGGATTCCGGCCGGACACCATCGCGCTGCTGCGCGACCTGCACTCCGGGATGTGGCGACTGCCCGGAGGCAACTTCCTTTCTGATTGGGTTTGGTATGACGCGATCGGCGATATCGACAAGCGGCCGCCGATGTTTGATTACGCATGGAACGCAATGCAGGTGAACGACGTAGGCATGGATGAATTCATGACCTTCTGCAAACTCATCAACGTTGAGCCATACGTCACGGTGAACGCGGGGCTTGGCGATTCCCATTCGGCCGCGGAAGAAGTGGAGTACATGAACGGCCCCGCGACCAGCTATATGGGTGCAAAGCGCGCGAAGAATGGACATCCCGAGCCCTACCACATCAAGTACTGGAACATCGGCAATGAGCCTTGGGGCACCTTTCAGATCGGCTATACCGACTTGAAGTATTACGTGATCAAGAACAACGAGTTCGCCAAGGCAATGCGTGCGGTGGATCCGTCGATCACACTGATCGCGTCCGCGAAAATGCTGGAGCCCACCTGGCTGAAAGGTGAGGACCGTGCGAAGTACGCCGATAACCTTGGTCCGATGTTCGGATCGGATGTCGACTGGACCGGTGGCCTGCTGGCCAAGAGCTGGGGCACCTTCAATGGCATCGCCCAGCACTGGTATGAGGGAGCCGGAAGGCACGTGGACGTCAATACACTCAAGGCTCTTCCACCCAACGCTCCGAATTCAGAAGCCTATGTCACGTACCAGCCGACCACGCTCGAATACGCTCGGTATGCGGGTGATGTGATTCTGCGCCACGCCGAAGAGTGGGAGGGATACCAAAAGCGATTCCCGCAGATGATCCCGAACAAGATTTTTCTTTCCATGGATGAGTACTCCTACGGGGGCGGAGGTGGAGGCGGTGGCGGAGCTCGGCCCACTGGTCCGAATCTAAAATCGGCCCTGGCGTACGGAATGCTGTTCAATGAAATGATGCGGCATTCGGACTTCCTCACGATGGCGGCGCATACCATGGGCACCTCGTCACTCGACATCACTCCGACTTCGTCGACAATCAATGCACTTGGGCTGGTCTACCAACTCTACGGCGAACATTTCCCAGGATTGATCCCGATCGGAGTCTCGGGTAATTCGCCGCAACCGCAGGAGAACCCAGCGTATGTCGATGAGCCGAAGGTCAGCTCCGGCAGTCCAACCTACCCGCTCGATGTGTTTGCGGCGATCTCTTCCGACCACAAGTTCATGACCGTCTCGGTGGTGAACGCGACGGATTCGGAACAGAAGGTGGAACTGAATGGCGTTGCGCTGGGTGGGCCATCCACGCTGTGGCAGTTGACCGCCGGCAGCCTGGATGCCGTGAATCGCGCGGGTGCGCCTCAGCAAGTCCAAGTGAAGGAGATACCAATAGCTTCCGCTCCGCAAACCCTCACCGTGGCGCCGATTAGCGTCAACGTATATCGCTTCCCAGTCCGTTAAATACCTCCCGGACGACTGCAACGTACGTTGGCTCTGAAACTGATGCGCCGCCAATCTGGTACCTGCTCTCCTGCTCCGAAATCATCCTGCGTATGTGCAGATGCAGGGGAGCAGGCCAGATTGAGTGTGTGGTGTGCGTCACCTTACTGGATAGACCGCCCGAGACTGTATGGTTCGCGCGTTACTGCAATCCGCAAGATTGCGGAAGCTTAGAGGTAAAGCCTGCGCCACGAACGCGGTCAGAGTTGCCCGCCGAAAGACCGTATGACACTCCGGCAGGGGTGCAGCTACGTACTCCACGTGCGGGGATGAAAATCGCGCCGGGGAGTTGCGAAGCAAAACTGGCGTTCTCTCCCAGATCCGCTATCACCCTTTGACGCTCACGCAGGTTGCTTATGACAGACCTGGCGGCGAACCGACGTTTCTTGTTGGAGCGTGCGATTGAAGATCACTAGCCTTTAGTACGGCAATTCTGCAGCTCTCTTCGGGTTAGTTGCGATCGCGTTTCGATCGCTATTTGCTCGCAGCCCCGAATCAGATATGCGCTTGAGCTTCGCGGAATGGTCAGCCGAACAGATTGGCCGCCGCCGGGTTGTATAGCCAAGTTAAAGATGCAAACGCGGAGAGCTCCAGAAACAGCTCACAAACTTGCGCTCGGAGAGGCAAAGAAAGCAGCCTTAGAGCGAAACGACACTGCTAGCGGGACGAGTTGAGAGCACTCAAAACACGTAGAAATCGCCTTTAACATCGAAGATTCTCAAAGCATCTTTGGGTTTGTGGGGTTGTCTGCCTACGTCCTTTGCGAGTTTGCCCGATCCGGCCCTAGGTGGCCACCGGAAGAGTGATTTACCTCGAGCGTCAATGTACCGCTGAAAAGCGGCGCGCCGTAACACTTCCGCCGGCGGGGGGGTTGATGTACAGTCGGAATCGATTCCAAAGCCACGCACTCTGCGGGGTGACCTAAGTTACGAGGACAGGATGCAGATCACTTCGCATTTGATCAGGAGCACTGCTGTGGGTGCTTTGGGGGGCCTGTTGTTTGGGTTCGACACAGTCGTGATCTCCGGGACGACCGGACAGTTAACGACACTGTTTCATCTGAGCCCGGCAGCCTTGGGGCAAACAGTTTCTATCGCTCTGTGGGGAACCGTGGTGGGTTGCCTGATCGCCGGACTCATGGGCCAGCGGATGGGTGGGCGTAACGCCCTGCGTGTGATGGCCGTGATGTATCTGGTTTCCGCGCTCGGTTGCGCTGTCGCGTGGGACTGGCCGTCCCTCATGGTGTTCCGCTTCATCGGGGGATTAGGGATCGGGGGATCTTCCGTGCTTGGGCCTGTGTACATTGCCGAGCTGGCACCGGCAGCGTGGCGCGGTCGCCTGGTGGGCGTGTTCCAAATCAATATCGTCGCAGGAATCCTGGTGGCATACCTCTCGAACTACGTGATCTCCTCGATGGGATTAGGTGCCGCAGAGTGGAGGTGGGAGTTGGGAATCGCCGGTCTACCGGCGCTATTGTTTCTGATAATGCTGTTTACGATTCCACAGAGCTCGCGTTGGCTGATCGCGCAAGGGCGAACGGTGGAGGCTTTGGATGTCCTTAGGAAAGTGGGATCGCCGGCCCCCGAAAGGGAACTTGCGGAAATCGTTGCGTCTCTCCACCAGGAAAGAGGGAAGAAGGAAGAGCCGCTCTTCCAACGATCGCTGAAGCTGCCTATCTTCCTCGCGATCTCAATCGGAATGTTCAACCAGCTTGCGGGTGTGAATGCAATCCTCTATTACGCCGGAGACATCTTCCGAGCTGCAGGATTCAGCAGGATATCTGGAAACGCACAGTCTGTACTGATTGGCGGAATGAACTTCATAGCTACATTCATTGGAATGGCCTTGATTGATAAGCTGGGTCGCAAGACGCTCCTGCTGATCGGCTCAGTCGGGACGGGCCTTTGTCTGGCGGGCGTGGCAGCGATCTTCTTCACGCAGTCCCACCAGGCCCTCTTGGTGTGGCTGCTGGCGACGTACATCGGATTCTTCGCAGTATCGCAGGGCGCGGTGATCTGGGTATATATCGCGGAAGTCTTTCCAACAAAGGTGCGGTCCAAGGGACAGAGTCTCGGAAGCGGTTCGCACTGGGTGATGAACGCAATTATTGCGGCAGTATTCCCGATCGTGGCGAGAACTTCTGGCGGCGCACCGTTTCTGTTCTTCGCTGTCATGATGGTGGTTCAGTTCTTCGTCGTCCTGTTTATATATCCGGAGACGAAGGGAGCCACTCTGGAACAACTGCAGCAGAGACTTGAGGCTTGAGTTGGACGCGAAGCTACTAGTGCTTTGCCTGCTTGTGGCCGGGTATCTCGAGGGAGACGCTGCTGTGGGGCAGCAAGAAAGAGTTCACCGGGACCCACTCAGATACGTCGATCCAAACATCGGGGGCATCAGCCGTTTGCTCCAGGCCGTCCCTCCCTTCATTCAGCGGCCGCATGGGATGGTACGAGCCCTCCCTCTAATCACGCCGGGGTTGACTGATCGTTATCTGTCAACAGAGTTCTACGGACTTGCCATGGGACCCATCGCGGTGATGCCATCGGCTGCCGGAGCTGTCATCGGCACCCGCGGTACGCATTCGGAGTTGGACCATGCACACGAGTTGCTGCGCCCCGATTACTACTCCCTTGACTCGGCTGATGCGGGCGTGCGCTCCGAACTAACGGTGTCGTCAAAGACCGCTGCAATGCGCTTCCACTTCTCGAAAGATACGGAAAAACGGGTTTTTATTCTGCTTCCTGCCTCGGGCCAGATATCCGCGGCTGACCAGCTTGGCTTCGATCTTGCCGTTCCGCTCGGTGGTAACGCGCACGAGGCAAGCAGTAACACGCAAAAGCCAACTGCTTATCTGCGCCTGCGATTCGAGCAGCCGTTGGCGCATGCCAGCGACGAAAAGCTTAATTGCCGCCGAGCTGTGACAGCATTGGCCCCAAAACCGGATTCGATGGATCGGGTATGTACCCTTGATTTTCGAGGGACGCCTAACCGAGCCGTCGAGCTGAGGATTGGTCTCTCGTATATCAGTGGCGAACAGGCGCGAAGGAATCTGAAGGAGGAGATGGAAGGCCGTAGCTTTGGGCAACTCTGCCGCGAATCTGCCGAAGCATGGCACAAGGCTCTAAGTTCGATTCGGATTGAAGGAGGGACGGAAAGTCAGTGGCGAGTCTTCTATACGGCGTTGTATCGCAGCATGATGCGGCTGACCGATGTCACGGAAGACGATCGGTATTACAGCGGATTCGACGAACAGGTGCATGTTGCCGAAGGGCGTCACTTCTACGTGGGTGACGGACTCTGGGACACATATCGCAGCATGCACCCATTGCAAATGCTGATCGAGCCCAAGGTAGAAGACGATGTATTGAACTCATATGTGCGGATGTATCAGCAGAGCGGGTGGATGCCTTCATTTCCATCCATCACAGGAGAAGGCCCCGCTATGGTTGGCCAGCATGCGGCCGCCCTGATTGCGGACGGCTACGCGAAAGGACTGGGAGGCTTCGATCTCGAAGCGGCATATGAAGGTCTCAAGAAGAATGCGCTCGAAGGCACAATGTTGCCGTGGAGGCGCGGTCCGGCCACGGCTCTGGATCAGTTCTATCGAGAGCACGGCTACTTTGCAGCTCTGAACCCAGGCGAACCGGAGACGGTGCCCGAGGTGCATCCGTACGAGAGGCGACAGGCGACATCCGTGACGTTGGGCGCGAGCTACGATGCGTGGTGCATTGCGTTACTTGCCGAGGCTTTGGGACATAGCGACGACGCGGCGGAGTTTCGTGCCTCATCACTGAACTACCGCAAGCTGTTCGATCAGAGGATAGGATTCATTTCGGCGCGGACTGCAGATGGCGAGTGGGTAATTGGTTTTGATCCGAAGGCAACAGGGGGGCAGGGCGGTCGCGATTACTTTACTGAAGTAAACGCGTGGATCGCCACCTTTGATGTGCAACACGATATCGGTGGTCTGATCGGCCTAATGGGCGGAAGGAAAGCATTCGCGAAAAAGCTCGACGATCTGTTTGAAACTGTCCCGGACACATCGAAGCGCATTTTTCTGAATCAATTTCCGGACATGACCGGGCTGGTGGGAATGTATGCGCAGGGCAATGAGCCTGCATTTCACATCCCATACCTCTATGTCTTTGCCGGAGAGCCGTGGAAGACGCAATTCCGGATAAGGCAGTTGCTCGACACGCAGTTCAGTGACTCTCCCGATGGGTTGCCGGGAGATGAAGACGGAGGGGCGGAGTCGTCGTGGTATGTCTTCAGCGCTCTGGGGTTCTACCCGGTGTGTCCCGGATCGCCGATCTATGAGATTGGGACGCCGTTGTTTCCGAGATCTGAAATTGCCTTAGGAGCCGGGCGCGTCTTTACAGTGGTTGCCAGTGGTGTTTCAAGCAGCAATAAGTACATTGGGTCTGCGACGCTGAATGGGAAGCCGCTACAACGAGCTTGGTTCACGCATCAAGAAGTTGAAAAGGGAGGCACGCTCGTGCTGAGGATGCAGTCAGTCCCAAACCGAAACTGGGGCAGCGGGGCTCAGGATTTGCCTCCCTCAGGTTTGAGGGAAGCGAGCAGCGAACGAACGCCGGCACGTACAGATAAAAGATGAATTCGTCGCTTAGAACATGTACGGTAATCGGGAAGCGGATTGGGCACGGAAAGAACACGTCAAAATGGCAAAGAAGCAAAGATTGGTTCCGGCATTGCAGGATGTGGCCCGAAAAGCGGGCGTAGGTGCCGCGACTGTATCGCGCGTCATCAATGGAGGCCGGAACGTTAGTCCGTCTACTCTTGCCGCTGTCTCTGCAGCCATTCGGGAACTTGGATACCACCCGAACCATGCGGCGAGAAGCCTGAAGGGTGCGAAGACCAAGACCATAGGCCTGGTTGTACCGAGCGTCGCAGATCCGTTCTTCTCGAGTGCAGCCGCGGCAATTGAAGAAGTAGCGCGAAAGCGTGGGTCGCTGGTTCTTTTGGCGACATCGAACAACGATCCTAAGCACGAGCGCGAACAGATGAGCACACTCATTCAGCGAAGAGTGGATGGGCTCATCCTTGTGCCATCGTCCATGACCGACAGGAGTTTGTTCGAACAGGCCGGATTTCCCACAATCTG
>Ga0070661_100002470_pt1 | contig 12674 bp, 12 predicted proteins | sample KBSC43metaG_FD_64663 | JGI IMG/M metagenome (GOLD analysis project Ga0070661, IMG submission 64663) | Corn rhizosphere microbial communities from Kellogg Biological Station, Michigan, USA - KBS C4-3 metaG | ecosystem: Host-associated > Plants > Roots > Rhizosphere > Soil ...
TGCAACGGCATCGAATTGTCGTCAGGCGCGATCCGCAACCACGATCCCGATGTGATGCTGAAGGCGTTCGAAATCGCGGGCTATGCACGCGAGGAAACCGAGGCGCGGTTTGGTGGGATGTTGAACGCATTCCGCTATGGCGCACCGCCGCACGGTGGCACTGCGCCTGGCATCGACCGCATCGTCATGCTGATTGCGGGCGAGGAAAATTTGCGCGAAGTAACCATGTTCCCGATGAACCAGCAGGCGCAGGATCTGATGATGGGCGCGCCAAGCCGGGTCTCCGCCAAGCAGTTGCGCGAACTTCACATCCGCGTGGTGCAGCCCGAGAAAGCCTCTTAGGTCGTTCGTGCCGCATTGCTGCCGATTCTGCTCTACTCGATTGCGGGCAAAACCGGATTCATCGTGTTGACGTTGTCGAAGGGCTATCGCGGCCTGCATGCGCTGACCGCGGTCGTAACCGACACGATCCTGGTCGCGTTGTTCGCTTGGTATCTGCTGGCAGCTTAGTTCAGTTTCGTTGCGAGGTCTTTGAGGCTCTCGCTGACGAGATTGCCGGCGCGCTGTTCGTCCAGTCTCGCGATGATGAGTTTCTCCGCGGCGGAAGCGGCCGCATCGGCGGCGAGCGCGCGGATTTCAGCCATGGCGTGGGCTTCGGCCTGCGCGATCTTTTCCTGAGCCTGTTTCGCGCGGCGTTCGATCTGTACGGTAAGGTTGGCCCGGGCATCGGCGGCAAAGCGTTGGGCTTCGGCTTTAGCCTCTGTCAGGATGCTTTCGGCTTCCTTTTCGGCGTTCTGGGCCTTGCGCTTGTATTCGGCAAGAACAGCTTCGGCTTCATTGCGCAGGCGCTTTGCCTCATCCAGTTCCTTCGAGATCGCAGCGGCACGACGGTCCAGTGCGGCGCCGACGAAGGCAGGCACGCGGCGATAAAGCAGAATGCCTATGATGATGACGAAGCCTAAGCCGACCCAGGTTTCCGCTTCCTGCAGGAATTCCATGACGGCCCCTTAGTTCTGGCTGGCGCGGACGGCAGCCGCCGCATCTTCCGGCGAAACCGTGTCGCCGGTCAGGCGATTTACGATGGCGATGGCAGCGTTCTGTGCCGCCGCTGTGACATGCGTGCGGGCTTCGGTGCGCGTGGCCGTGATGCGCTCTTCGGCCTTTGCCATGGCTTTCGCCGCTTCTGCTTCGGCTGCGGCCTTGGCGCGGTCGACTTCCGCATTGATCTGAGCGCGGTTGTCGTTGGCGGCTTTCAGCGCCTTCTGGCGCGCGGCGGCGATGGCCGCGTCGTAAGCAGCAGACGCCTGTTCGGCAGCCTTGCGATGCGCTTCGGCAAGCGAAAGATCGCCCGCGATCTTCGCCTTGCGGTCGCCGATGATGCCGCCGATCTTCGGCAGGGCCACCCGCCACATCACCAGGAACAAAACGGCGAACGTGATCGCCAGCCAGAAGATCTGGGCGGGAAACGTCTCCGTCTTGAACGGCGGGAAGCCTGCCGGTTGATGCGGCTGCTCCGTACCGGTCGTGGTGGCGGGTGCTTCGGCCATTGTCTTAGAACGCGAACAGGATCAGCAGCGCGATCACGAGACCGAACAGGCCCGTCGCTTCGCAAAGCGCGAAGCCGAGGAGCAGGTTGGTGGTCTGGCCGGCAGCCGCGCCCGGATTGCGCAACGCGCCCGAGAGATAGGAGCCGAACACATTACCGATACCGGCGCCCGCGCCGACGAGGGCGATACAGGCAAGGCCCGCGCCGATCATTTTTGCCGCTTCAACGCTCATAGTCGTAAATCCCTTTTAGTGTTGGTCGTGGAGGTGCAACGCTTCAGAAAGATAGATGCAGGTCAGGATCGCGAAGACATAGGCCTGCAGGAACGCGACCAGCAATTCGAGCAACGTGATCGCGATGATGAGGAGCATCGGCGCGATCGAGAGCGCCGTGAGGATTCCGCCCGCGCCGCCGAGCGCGATGACGAAGCCCGCGAACACTTTCAGCATGGTGTGGCCTGCGAGCATGTTCGCGAACAGACGCACCGAGAGGCTGATGGGGCGGGTGAGGAACGAGATGACTTCGATCGGCACCAACAGAATCAGCAGCGCGAACGGGGCATGCGGCACGAACAGTTTCAGGAAGCCAATGCCGTGGCGCATGAAGCCGGTGACGATAACCGCAAGAATGACGAGCATCGCCAGCGCGAACGTCACAGCGATCTGACTGGTGACGGTGAACACGCCCGGGATCAGGCCGAAGAAGTTCGAGAACAGGACGAAAAAGAAAATGGTGAAAACGAAGGGGAAGAATTTGAAGCCTTCTTCGCCCGCCGCGGAATGGATCATGTCGCCGACGAATTCATAGGAGATCTCGGCCAGCGACTGCGTGCGGCTGGGCACGAGCTTGCGGCCCGACGCGGCGATAAACATGAAGATGGAAATCGCTGCCACCACGACGCACATGACAAGCGCCTGGTTCGTGAACGAAACGTCATAGCCCGCGATATGCAGCGGTATGATCGGCTCGACCCGGAATTGCTCCATCGGGTTGATCTGCACGGGCCTTTAACGCTCCTCGCCGTCTTCGTCCTTGACGGCGGGCGCTGTGGGCGCCGATGCCATCTTGGCGTTAAGCTCGGTGGCTGCGCGCATCGTGTTGCGGATGCCGGCTGCCGCGCCGAGAATGAAAAACACGATCACCAGGAAATGGACTCCGAACACCCAGTCCAGAAACCAACCCAGTACGCCGCCAACGATGAGCGCCGAAATCATCTCCGTCGCGAAACGGAAAGCGATCCCGAGAGAGGTGGGCGGCGCGGGTTTCGCGCGCGCGGCCTCACGCCGGCGGACCTCATCGAGCTTCTGCCCCAGCTTGTCGAGATCGCGATGTTCAGGGTCGGTCATGGCGCCCCCGTGCTTCGCAACAAATTTTGCGTCGCAACCGTTCTCGGTTCACGGAGCCCTCGGCTCTTGAAGGCGCGCGGACCATAGGGTTGGGGGTATTTGGTGTCAAGGACGTAAGAATGGGCATAACCAATTGATTTTAAAGGCGATTGTGCGGCGCGGCGAAATGCGCGGATAGGCGGTTCGGCGACTCGCTCAAGTCCCTCAACTCGGCTCGCTGAAGGGCGTTCCGATTACTCCGCCGCGATGACCTGTTCGGCGTCCGCCAGCGCTACCGAAACCAGTTGGCTGACGCCGCGTTCGGCCATCGTCACGCCGAAGATGCGGTTCATGCGCGACATGGTCAGCGCATGGTGGGTGATCACCAGGAAGCGCGTGTCGGCAAGACGGGTCATTTCGTCGAGCAGGTTGCAGAACCGCTCGACATTGGCGTCGTCGAGTGGTGCGTCCACTTCGTCCAGCACGCAGACAGGCGCTGGGTTCACCAGGAACACCGCGAAGATCAGCGACATCGCCGTCAACGCCTGCTCGCCGCCGGAAAGCAGCGACAGCGATTGCAGCCGCTTGCCCGGCGGGCGCGCGAAGATTTCGAGACCCGCTTCAAGCGGATCTTCGGATTCGGTGAAAGTGAGTTTCGCCTCGCCGCCTTCGAACAGCTTGGTGAACAGCATCTGAAAGTTTGCGTTCACCTTCTCGAACGATTCCAGCAGGCGTTCGCGGCCTTCGCGGTTGAGGCTCTGGATGCCGCGGCGCAAACGGTCGATGGCGCCCTCGAGATCGGCGCGGTCGGCGACGAGCGTGTTGAGGCGCGTTTCGTGTTCGGCGGCTTCTTCTTCGGCGCGCAGGTTCACGCCGCCCAATTGCTCGCGTTCCTGTTTCAGCTTCTCGACGCGCTTGTCGGCTTGTTCCTGCGGCGGCAATTCCTCGCCTTCACGGATTTCGGCGCGCTCTGGCAATTCCTCCGGCGTCGCTTCCAGTTCGTCGCGAATGCGCGTCTTCCATTCCTCGATGCGTTCGCCGGAGGATTCGAACAGGGCTTGCGAACGTGCGCGGTCTTCGCGCGCCATGGAAAGCGCGGCGTCGGCGGCTTTCGAGGCGCGATCGGCTTCGTTGAGTTTCGCTTCGGCCTGCTGGCGTTGATCGGCCGCTTCATTGCGGGCCGCTTCGGCGGAAGCGATGGCATCGAGCAGCGCGTTGCGTTTTTCGACGATGGTTTCGGGAATCGCATCGAGGGCGCGCAATTCCTCGCCCATCTCTTCAAGGCGGCGGCCGAGTTCGGCCATCTGCTGGGCTGCGTTTTCGCTGCGCTTCTGCCAACGGGCGCTGTCTTCTGCGATGGCACCGAGGCGTTGCGCGCGCGTATCGGCGTCGCGGCGCAGGCTTTCGACATGGGCGCGGGCTTCTGCGGCTTTGGAACGGGCCTCCGCGGTTTCGCCGCGCGCGGTGTTCATCGCTTCGCTCAGCGCAATACCGTCGCCCAATTCGGAAAGCTGCTCTGCAGCCTGGCGGCTTGCTTCCTGTGCCGCATCGCGGGCTTCGGTAAGGCGGCGGACCTCGGCTTCAAGTGTCGCCAGTTGCGACATGCGTTCGGCAGCGGCGCGCGCGGCCTCGGCGGAAGCGCGTTGCGCGCCAATCAAGGTCTGCGCCGCTTTGCGGTCTTCCTGTTCGGCGGCGTTGGCGGCTTCGCGAGCGGCGACACCTGCATCGCGCGCAGCGGAATAGATGTCGAACAGTTCAGCGCGCTTTTCTTTTGCTGCGATCAGTTCGTTTTCAAGTTCGGTCAGGCGATTGCGCTGCGCGAGGCGAATGGCGCCCGGCGATTCCGACTCCGCGGATGCCGCATAACCGTCCCAACGCCAGAGATCGCCACGTGGCGAAACAAGGCGTTGCCCTGGATGAAGGGCGGGCTGAAGCCCCGCACCCTGATCGGGGAAAACGACGCCCGTCGTGTTGAGCAACCGGCTCAACGCGGATGGCGCTTCCACGAAATTCTTCAACGCCTGCGCGCCATCGGGCAGAGGGGCGAGCGAGGGCAGGGGGCCGAGATCGCGCCAATAATGCGGCGCCGCCTCATCCAGCGGTGCTTGCAGATCGTCGCCCAGCGCGGCTGCGAACGCGCCTTCGTAGCCGGATTGCACGCGCACCGCGTCGACCAGCGGCGGCCACAAATCCTGTCCGCGCGGGCGCAACAGATCGGCCAGCGCCTTGGTTTCGGCGGAGAGGCGGTTCACTTCACGTTCCGCTTCTTCAAGCGGTACGCGCGCGGTCTTTTCCGCCGTCTCAGCTTCGATAAGTGCGGCGCGTGCTGCATTCAACGCATTGCGCGCCGCTTCGGAAGCATTCTGCGCATTCGCCACGTCGTCTTCGGCGGCCTTCACGTCCGGCGCGGCCTGCGCATTCGCCATCGCCTGTTCAAGGCGGGACTGCGCGGCTGTCAATTGTTCCGCGCTCGTTTCGGCCAAGGCGCCCGCCACGTCGCGCGAGCGTTCGAGGCTCGATTTCTTCGCGTTCCACTCTGCAAGTTCGCGCGTCAGACGATCCAGCGTCCGTTCCGTTTCGGCGAGCGCTGCCACGATTTCATTCGCGTTTCCTTCGGCGCTTTCCAGTTCGGAAGAGGCGCGAGATGCGACGTCTTCGAGTTCGATGCGTTCTTCGTTGAGGGTCTGCAGCGAATTGCGTGCATCGGCATCTAGCGTTTTCTCGCGCAGAATGTCCTGCTCGGCCTGCGCGATGCGTTGGCGCAGACGTTGGGCTGCTTCGCGGGCGCGGGCTTCTTCGGCGTCGAGCGCATCGCGTTCGACGATGAGGCGATGCAGGGCAGCCGATTTTTCTGCTTCGGTCTGGCGCAGTGGGGGAAGCAATTCCGCGGATTCAGCCTGCACGGTCGAAGCAACTGCCGCCACTTGCGTTGCGGCTTCCACGGCGGCGATAGCCGCATCGAGCGCTTCCTTCGCGACCTTCGCGTGCGCTTCGGCCGCTGACCAGCGCAGATAAAGCGCCAAAGCCTCGGCCTTGCGGATCAGGCCCGAAAGATTGCGATAACGCGAAGCCTGCCGTGCCTGACGCTTGAGATTCTGTAATTGGCCTTCGACTTCGCGGATCACGTCGTCGAGACGGCCCATGTTTGTTTCGGCGGCGCGCAAACGAAGTTCGGCTTCGTGGCGGCGCTGATGCAGGCCTGCGATGCCGGCAGCTTCTTCCAGAATGGCGCGCCGGTTGAGCGGCTTCTGGCTGATGAGCATGCCGATCTGGCCTTGCCGCACGAAGGCGGTGGAGCCTGCGCCGGAAGATGCATCGGCAAAGAATATCTGCACGTCGCGCTGGCGCACGTCGCGACCGTTGATGCGATAGACAGACCCGGCTTCGCGCTCGATCCGGCGCGAAATTTCGATGGCGTCGTATTCGTTATAAGCCGGGCTCGCCGTACGGTCCGCATTGTCGACGAACAGAGTCACCTCGGCGACATTGCGTGCGGGACGACCCGCGGAGCCCGCGAAGATCACGTCGTCCATTTCGCTGCCGCGAACGGAAGTGGGGCGCGTTTCGCCCATCACCCAGCGCAGCGCATCGAACAGATTCGATTTGCCGCAACCATTCGGCCCGACCACGGCGGTGAGACCGGGTTCGATGAACAATTCCGTCGGCTCCACGAACGATTTGAAGCCGGAAAGTCTCAGCCGTGTGAATTTCAACTGTGTGACGCCTTGGTGATGCGAATCAGAATCTGTCGTGCCTACTTCTTTAGCACGGCGTCGAGTTCTTTCTGGAGGCCTTCCCAGTCATATTGGCCGCCATGCACCTTTCCATTCACAATGAAAGTGGGGGTGCCCGTGATGTTGTACCGTTTCTGGCCATCGTCACCCACGCGGGACGCGCGTTCGAGCTGGGTCTTGTCCTGCATGCACTTGTCGGCCTGTTCGCCGCCCATGCCCGCCATGCGCGCCACCGACAGGATGCCCGCGTGGACATCGAGCGGCTGGTATTCGGGGTCCCAGCTGATCTGATTCTTGAACAGCAGATCGACGAAGTTGAAATAGCTTTCCGTAGGCAGGCAGCGCGCCAGCGATTCGACCGCGAGATCGACCGAACTCAGGGGGAACACCCGGAACACGTAATAGACCTTGCCGGTGTCGATATATTTGGCCTTGAACTTCGGAAAAACCGTCTCGTTGAAATGAGCACAGTGCGGGCAGGTGAGCGCCGCATATTCCACCACCAGGACCGGCGCCTTGGGATCGCCCATGGTCCGGTCGTCCTTGGTCAGCGTGACATTCGCGCGTTCGCCGCTTTCCGGCAGGGCGCCGTCCGCAGAGGGAGCCGCAAAATAGAGATAGCCGATCACGCCCAGCGCGATCACAGCCACGGCAAGAATGCCGATCAGCAGGGGCTTACGGTTCAAAGTTCCGCTCTCCGGAGAATGCCGCGAGGTTTGTGGCAGAGCGGGGCCATCCGTTCAATCCGCGCCAGGGAAGGGAGCCGGGGGTTTTCCACCGGTCATCGCATTGCCCGAAGGGCGTCGAGGTCCTTTTGCAGGTTTCCCCATTCGTACTGGCCAGGGTGGACGGTGCCGTTCACCACGAAGGTGGGCGTTGCGTTGATGCCATATCTGGCCTCGCCCTCTTGGCCGACCTGATTCGCACGGTCGAGCCGCGCCTGATCATTCATGCAGCGGTCGCCCTGGGCGTCGCTCATGCCTGCGGCACGGGCGACGGATAAGAGCCCATCATGGACATTCAGTGGCTGGAACTCGGGATCCCAGTCGAGCTGCCGTTCAAACAACAGGTCCACGACCTTGAAATAGTTTTCCTTGGGCACGCAACGCGCCAAAGCCTCGGCCGCGAGATCGACCGACATGCGCGAGAAGGCGCGGAAGACGTAATAGACCTTGCCGGTGTCGATATACTTGGCCTTCAGCTTCGGAAATATCTCTTCGTTGAAATGCGCGCAATGCGGGCAGGTGAGTGAGGCGTATTCCACGATGAGGATCGGCGCATTCGGATCGCCCATCGTGCGGTCGTCGTTCGTCAAGGTGACGTTGGGCCGGTCGTTGCTGTCGTGGGCGGGCACCACGCTCGATTGTGTGGGGGCGTAATAGAGATAGCCGATCACACACAGTGCGACGACGCTTAGCGCAAGCACGCCGAACAGAACTTTGCGATGCATGTTCCGCCCCTCCGGAAACCTATCGGAGGTTGTGGCAGGGCTGTTCTGGCGTCAATCGGTCGGTCGGCGAATCCGCGCAAAACGCAGCAGCGTTTCGCGCACTTTCTCCGGACCCTTGAATGTCATCGCCGGGTCATCGAAAGGCAATGTGCCGCCCACTTTTCGACGCACTGGCTTTGGCGGCCGCTCCGCCAACGGCCCTTGCACAAAGCGGAGCCGCGTCACCGCATTGCGGCCCAGATAGTCGTTTATCCGGCCGCATAGCGCGCGGCTTTCATGTTGCAGGAACAGGGCCGCGCCCGGCTCCGCTTTCAGTGTCAGCACGCCGCCGGATGCGCCTTCGCTCAGTTTGATGGGCCGGGCGAGGCGGGCGACTTCTGGGCCTGCGATATCTTCCCAGCGCAACACCAGCGCTGGATCGCGGAAGCCCGCGCGCGCAAACGCCAGGTGCGCGTTCGAGGTCGCATCGCGGCCCACGGCTTCCGCCCACTTGCGGCGCGGCATTTCGGCTGGCTTTTTGTCTTCGCGGCGGTCGGGCATTGTCCATCCATTATGCCCACCCGTTCCCCACCAAGGCAAAAGCTGAAATCGCCCGCCGATAGGATGCTCGCCTGGTACGATATCCACAGGCGGACCTTGCCGTGGCGCGCGCCGAAGGGGCGCAAGCCCGATCCCTATGGCGTATGGCTGTCCGAGATCATGCTGCAACAGACGACGGTCCAGGCTGTCGGCAGCTATTACCGCAAATTCCTCGCCCGCTGGCCGAATGTGCAGGCGCTGGCGGCAGCCCCCTTGGACGATGTGCTCGCGGCATGGGCGGGGCTTGGCTATTACGCGCGCGCCCGCAATCTGCACGCCGCCGCGAAGTTGGTGGCTGGCGAGCTGGGCGGCAAATTTCCGCGTACGATTGAAGACCTGCGCAAAATCCCCGGCATCGGCCCTTACACGGCAGGCGCGATTGCCGCGATAGCCTTCGATGTAAAAGCCGCTGCCGTCGATGCAAACGCCGAGCGGGTTATCGCGCGCTACTTCGCGGTGCGCGAACCGCTTCGCGAAGCAAAACCGAAATTGCGCGCGCTGACGGAATCGATATTGCCCGACGAGCGCGCGGGCGATTTCGCGCAAGCGCTGATGGATTTGGGATCGGCCATCTGCACGCCCAAACGGCCTGCCTGCGCGAATTGCCCGTGGTTCGAGGATTGCAGGGCACGACAGCTTGGCATCCAGGAAACGCTGCCTGTCCGTAACGAGAAACCGGAGCGTCCGTTGAAGCGCGGCGTGGCGTTTGTTGCGCGCGACAAGACGGGCGCGGTGTTGCTGATGAAACGGCCGGAGAAAGGATTGCTCGGCGGAATGCGGCAGCCGCCGCTAGGACCGTGGACCGAGAAATTTCCGTCGGCAAACGAAGCCGCGTTGCAAGCGCCGTTCTCCGCGGAATGGCGAAAACTGGCGGGCCTCGTCCGCCACGGTTTCACGCACTTCGAACTCGAGATCGAGGTTTACGCGGCCGAAGTCGGCAAGCGTCCCAAGACCGACGGCAATTGGGTTGCCGCGGATGATTTGGGCGAAGCAGCCCTTCCCACAGTCATGCGCAAGATCGTGTTTCATGCGCTGGATGACGGCGGGCCCTTGTTCCGTCAGGCCAGATCGGCCCGCAAACGCTGACGCAGCACGTCAATCGAAACGAGCGAGCCCTTGTGCTCGTAGTGCCAGAATGTCCAACCGTTACAGGCGTCCAACCCTTGCACATGCGCGCCGATGCGATGGATCGAGCCGCTGGCGTCCTCGCAGATCAGCGTGCCGTCGGCGCGGACTTTGGCGCGGTGACGCTTGCTGGGGCTCACAAGCACTGTGCCCGGCTCCAGCAAGCCTCTCTCCACCACCCATCCGAAAGGAATGCGCGGCTCGGCGCGCTTGGATTTCGTGACTTCGATTGCTTCATTCGGCGCGCGCTTGATGCCTGCGATGCGCTCCCGCGCGATGCTCGCATATTTCTTGTCGCGTTCGATGCCGATGAATTTTCGGCCGAGGCGGCGCGCCACTGCGCCCGTGGTCCCGGAACCGAAGAACGGATCGACAATCACATCGCCGGGCTGCGTGGACGAAACGATCACGCGATGCAGCAGGCTTTCCGGTTTCTGCGTGGAATGCGCTTTCTGGCCGTTGGCATCCTTCAAGCGCTCGCCGCCGGAACAGATCGGCAGTGTCCAGTCCGAACGCATCTGCAGTTCGTCGTTCAGCGCCTTCATCGCTTCGTAGTTGAAGGTGTATTTGCTGTCCTGGCTTTTGCCCGCCCAGATCATCGTTTCATGCGCATTGGTGAAACGCTTGCCGCGGAAGTTCGGCATCGGGTTCGATTTGCGCCACACCACATCATTCAGGATCCAGAAGCCCAGATCCTGCAGGATCGCACCCACGCGGAAGATGTTGTGATAGGATCCGATCACCCAGAGCGCGCCATCGTTTTTCAGAAGGCGGCGCGCGGCGGTGAGCCATTCGCGCGTGAAGCGGTCGTATTCGGCGAAGCTCGCGAACTGGTCCCAATGGTCGTCGACGGCATCGACCTTGGAATTGTCGGGACGATGCAGGTCGCCCTGTAGCTGAAGATTGTAAGGCGGATCGGCGAAGACGAGGTCGGCGCAGCCCGCCGGAAGCTCGTTCATCACATCCACGCAATTTCCCTCGATCACACGATCGATGGAGTCCTGAAGCCCCCGCGCCATACGCCGCCCGCCCGTTTATCCACACACAGGCTGAATCGTGATTCACGGTGATTCGCGCGTCAAGAGCCTTTGGAATCAAAGACTTGGGCTTGAGTCCTCACATCGTCCACATACCACTGCTTGTGGGCGACCGAATGACTCAGAGGGCAGTCGCAGGCATTTCCTCGGCCAATTCGGGGAAGAGGATGCGCCGGACGGGGGCAAAGCTGCGGCGGTGATGGGCGCAGACGCCGTGCTTTTCGAGGCCGCGGAGATGTTCCTCGGTGCCGTAGCCCATGTTGGTGATCCAGCCATAACCCGGATGCTGGTCGTGGAGCGCACGCATCTGCCGGTCGCGCGTGACCTTGGCGATGATCGAAGCCGCTGCGATGGAAACAGAACGCGCATCGCCGTCGATCAGCGTATCGCAGGGGCAGGGAAGTGCGGGCGCATCGTTGCCGTCCACCAGTGCGAACATGGGCGCAATCGTCATCGCGCGAACGGCGCGGGCCATCGCAAGATGCGTGGCCTGACGGATATTCACGAGGTCAATTTCATCGACGCTTGCCTCACCCACCCCATAGGCGACCGCCGACTCCACGATGCGCACATAGAGTTCCTCGCGCGCCTCCGGGGTCATCTGTTTGGAATCGTCTATGCCCTTTGGAATGCGGCCTCGCTCGAAAATCACCGCGGCGGCGACCACCGGGCCTGCCAACGGGCCGCGTCCGGCTTCGTCAACGCCGGCGATGGGCCCGGACATCGTCTTCAGCAGACGCGACTCGTAGATGTAATGCGGCATTCCCCATTGTTAGAGGAGCGCCAGTTGCTCGCCAAGATAGGGCGGGCGCTTGAACTTGTTGATCGTCAGCGGCGAATGGACCTGATTGAGGCCGAACCGCTTCACCGCGATCTGGAACCTGCGCCCGATCAGGTCCGCGTAAGGCCCCGCGCCCGTCATGCGCTTGCCCCATTCGGCGTCGTAATCCTTTCCGCCGCGCATCTGGCGGATCAGGCTCATCACATGCTTGGCGCGGCCGGGTTCGTTTGCCTCCAGCCATTCGCGGAACAAATCCTTGATTTCCAGCGGCAACCGCAACAGCACATAGCCCGCGCTCAGCGCGCCCATGTCTCTGCCCGCTTCCAGCACGCTTTCGAGTTCGTCGTCGTTCAGCGCAGGAATCACCGGCGCGAACATGACGCCGGTTGGGATGCCCGCCTCACGCAGAGCCTTGATCGCCTGCAAACGGCGCGGCGGCGTTGACGCCCGTGGTTCCATGACGCGCGCGAGTTTGCGATCCAGCGTCGTCACGGAAATCGCCACTTTCGCCAAACCTTGTTCGGCCATCGGCCCAAGGATGTCGATGTCGCGCGCGACGAGAGCGGATTTGGTGACGATGCCGACAGGGTGATTGAAATCGCGCAGCACTTCCAGAATGGAGCGCGTGATGCGCAGCTTCTTCTCCGTGGGCTGATAGGGGTCGGTGTTGGTGCCCATCGCGATGGTGCGAGGCGAATAGGATTTTGCCGACAATTCCTTCGCCAGCAATTCCGCCGCGTTCGGCTTCACCAGAATCTGCGTTTCGAAATCTGTGCCCGGCGAAAAGCCCAGATAGGCATGTGTCGGCCGTGCGAAACAATAGATGCAGCCATGCTCGCAGCCGCGATAGGGATTGATCGAACGGTCGAACGAAATGTCTGGCGAGGTGTTGCGTGCGATGATCGTGCGCGTCGTATCGCGGATCAGTTGGGTCTTGAGCGCCGGAAGTTCTTCTTCCTCGTCGTTCCACCCGTCATCGAACAGCACCCGCTTTTCGCGGTCATACCGGCTCGAAGCATTCGAAACCGCACCACGCCCATGAAGCCGCCGCGGATCGGCGGTGATGTCGAGAACCGTCGTCATTGGGAAAGTATAAC
>Ga0070661_100002473_pt1 | contig 12664 bp, 10 predicted proteins | sample KBSC43metaG_FD_64663 | JGI IMG/M metagenome (GOLD analysis project Ga0070661, IMG submission 64663) | Corn rhizosphere microbial communities from Kellogg Biological Station, Michigan, USA - KBS C4-3 metaG | ecosystem: Host-associated > Plants > Roots > Rhizosphere > Soil ...
ATGCGGATCCGGCGGCTGACGCTCACCGGTCCGCGATGGGTCCTCAAGCGGACGATCGACATCCTGTTCGCGGCCGCCGCGTTGGCCGCCCTGAGCCCGTTGCTGCTGTTGTGCGCGATCGCGGTGTACCTCGAAGGCGGGCGCGGCATCTTCTTCCGCCAGCCCCGCGTCGGCCGCTTCGGCCGGCAGTTCGACCTCATCAAGTTCCGCTCGATGCGCCCGAGGCACGAGGCCGACTCCGCGACGACCTGGTCGGTCGCGAACGACCCGAGAGTCGGACCGGTGGGACGGTTCATGCGCCGTACGTCGCTGGACGAACTGCCACAACTGTGGAACATTCTGCGCGGCGATATGGCACTTGTCGGGCCCCGGCCGGAGCGCCCCTTTTTTGTGCGGAAGTTCGCCGCGGAGAACCCGCACTACATGCACCGGCACCGGGTACCGGTCGGGCTGACCGGCCTGGCCCAGGTGAGCGGGCTGCGCGGCGACACCTCGATTTCCGACCGCGCCCGGTTCGACAACTACTACATCGAGAACTGGTCGCCCTGGCTGGACTTCAAGGTGATTGTCCGTACCGTTGCCGAGGTTCTGCGCGGCGGCGGACGGTAGGGGTGTCAATCCGTGTTGCGGTGGTCTCCGAGCCCGGCAAGGCCGGAGTCAAGACCCACGTCGTCGACCTCCTGCGCGGGCTGGACCTCGACCGGTTCGACGTGACCCTGTACTACAGCCTCGGCCGCAGCGATGACGACTACCCGGATCAGGTGCGCGACCTGGTGGCCAGGGGCGTGCGCTGCGTGGAGATCCCCATGCCGGCCGACCTGTCCCCCTGGGGGGACCTGAGGGCGCTCACCGCGCTGGTGACCGCGCTGCGGCGGCTGCGACCGAGCATCCTGCACCTGCACAGCTCGAAGGCCGGCGGCCTGGGCCGGTTGGCGAGCCTGTTCCTCTGGCCGCGCCCGCGGGTGGTCTACACGCCGCACGGCATGGCGTGTTACCGGTCCCGGACGTATCTGTGGTTGGAGCGCCTGCTCGGCCGGCTGACCCACGTGCCGGTGGCGGTGTCGCCCAGCGAGAAGAGGGACTTCGTCGCCTGGCGCATCCCCAGGGCCGAGGCCACGCGGGTGCTGACCATGGGGGTACGCCTTCCGTCCCAGCTCCGCCGGTCGATCGGCGGCGACCGCGAGACCTGGTACATCGGTGGCTGCGGTCGCATCTGTTACCAGAAGAACGCGCTGCTCTTCTTCGAACTGGCCATCCGGATGGCGGGCGACGGACGGTTCCGCTTCCGGTGGATCGGCGAGTTCGGTGACGACGCCGAGGCCGAGCAGGTTCGGGCCCTGTTGGACCGCGCGGGCTGGCCGCCGCAGATCGAGATCACGGGATGGCTCTCCCGTCCCGAGGAGCAGCTTCGAACGCTCGACCTGTTCTGCATGCTCTCGCGGTACGAGTCGTTCGGCTATGTCACGGCCGAGGCGATGGCCCTGGGGGTGCCGGTGCTGGCGACCGCCACCACCGGCACCGTGGACCTGGTTCACCACGAGCAGACGGGCCTTCTCGTCGAGCCGGATCTCGCGTCGGTCGAGGCCGCCGTGCGGCGCGTGGCATCCGACCCCCGGCTGCGGGAGCGGATTCGCGTCCAGGGGCGCAGTCTGGTCCACGAGAAGCACACCATGCGCCGGATGGTCGACGACGTCGAGCAGATCTACCATCACGCGGCCGGGTCCACGGCCGGGGGCGTGACCCGCGACGACCCTCGACCCCCGCGCTGGTCAACCCGCAGCGGCATGCCGTAAAGTTTCGGCTCGGCAAATGCGATGTCGGGGGGCCACCGCGATCCGACCGTTCGGCGCCGCCATCGTCTGGCTCTCTTGGGCCACACAGCCATTTCCGGGGAGGTGGATCGGTGCGGGAGTCTCCCGATCCCGTAACCACCACCCTCGTGGACTGCAGTGGCGTCGGCCCCGGCGGGATCACCCGGATGCTCACCGAGGTGGTGCGGCACTGGCCGGACCGCCAACGGTTGGAGCTTCTGGCGGTACCGGCGGACTGGCAGTTGCCGGCGGGGCGCGACAGCGGCGCGACGATCCTCTCCCGGCAGACCGGCGGCCGCGTGCGCACCATCGCCTCGACGGCCGCGAAGCTGCGCCGCGCGACCGCGCCCGCCGCGCTGCGCCGCCGCGCCGGCGACCCGCCGAGCGTCCTGTCGCTGAGCCCCTCCCTGGCGATCGCCGGCAGCCGCCTGCCGGTCACGACGGTCGTCCACGACGTGGCGTTCCGGCTCTGGCCGCGGGGACTCCCCGCCAGCGTGCGGCTGTACCGGCGGGTGAGCTACGCGTCCGCGATAAGGAACTCGCACCACCTGTTGTGCGTCAGCGCCCGCACCCGGCACGACCTCTTCGGGCTGTACGGTGTCGCGGGTACCCGGGCCAGCGTCTGGCACCCGGGCGACGACCTCGACGTCGCGCCCGGCCGGCTGCCCGACGAGCTTCACGAGGTTCGCGGGCGCGGTCAGCGGTACCTGGTCGTTGCCGGGCACGCGGCGCAGAAGGGCGTGGAACTGGCCATCGAGGCGCTCGAAGCGGACGACCGGTTCATCCTCGCGGTGCTGACCGGTGGCCGGCGGGTACCGCAGTTCGAGCAGGCGGCCGCCGCCTCCCCCGCCGCCGGTCGGGTGCTGTTCCTCGGCCGTCTTTCCGATGAGGACTATGTCGCCGTGGTGGCCGGCGCGGCCGCGTTCCTCATGCCCAGCCACTTCGAGGGGTACGGCCTGCCGGCCGCCGAGGCGTTGCGGCTCGGTACGCCGACGATCATCTCGCCGGACCCCGCGCTCGCCGAGGCCACCGGCGGCGGCGCGATCCGGATGGACAGCTGGACCGGTGCCGCGCTGACCCGCGCGCTCGCCGGCATCGGCGAGCCGGCGCGCCGCGACGCACCGGACCGGCGCTCATGGCGCGACGCGGTCGCGCAGTTGGCCGCCCACCTACACGAGCGGCGGCAAGCGGTGACCGCACCGTTGGCCGCCGGCTCCCCGGCCTAGGAGCGCCGGATGCGCATCGCGATGGTGCATTCCTCGTTCGCCACCCGCGGCGGTGCCGAGCGGTACATCCGTGACCTGTCCCGCGATCTCGCGTCGCGCGGCCACGACGTCCGGGTGTTCTGCCGCGATTCGGCGCAGCGCGAACCGGGCGACCACGTCGTCGGCACCCGGCTGTCCGCGCGGATCCCCGCACAGCGCAGGCTCCCGGCGCTGCGAAAGGTCGCCACGCACCTGGGCGACCTCGCCGATCCGACCGGCCTGGCCCCGCGGGACCTGGCGGACTTCCGCCCCGACCTGGTCCACGTGCACAACTGGCAGGGCCTGGGCGTGCTGCCCGTCGCCCGCCTGGCCCGCCGGTACCCGACGTGCCACACCGTGCACGACTACGCGATCTGCGACCCGAACAACGCGCTGACGCACTGGGAACGCGGGCAACCGCTGCGCGGGCTGCTCCGGCTGCGCTCGGCGTGGGTCGTCCGCCGGCTGCGATCGGTCACGCTCCTGTGGCCGACCGGGCGTACCCGGGACATCGTCCACTCCCGCGTACCCGGCTCGTCGCGCCTGTCCGGCCGGGTGGTGCCGCTCGCGGTACGGATGCCGGTGCGTCAGTGGCCCGCCGGGCGCCCCGCCGTCTTCCTCCATCTCGGCGCGCTGAGCCGGCACAAGGGCACCGACATGTTGCTGGACGCGTGGCGCAGTGTCGCGGGAGAGATCGACGCGACGCTGTTGGTCGCGGGCGACGGTCCGCAGCGACGCGAGGTCGAGGCGGCCGTGCGGGACTGCCCTTCCATCCGGTACCTCGGCTACCTCGACGAGCCGGCGAAGGAGCGGGCGATGAGCGAGGCCGGGTGGTTGGTCTTCCCCAGCCAGTGTCCTGAAACCTTCGGGATCTCCTGTGCCGAGGCGTTGGTGGCGGGCCGGCCGATCATCGCCGCCGAGCGGTCCCGGCCCGCGATGGCCTCGGACACCTCGGTCGTCACCTTCCACGACCGGGAAGGACTTTCCCAGATGCTGCGGTGGGCCGCACGGATCCCGAGCGACCGGTACCGGAAGATGTCGGCGTCCGCCGGTGCCGACGGCCGGCGGCTGGACTGGGAGGACCACGTCGCCGAGGTCGTCCGCGCGTACGAGACGCTCGCGGCCGGCTCGCCAACGGAGCGTGGTACGCCGTGATCGACCTGGAACGCCGGTACCCGGCGGTCGTCCTGCCATCGGTCGCCTGGCTGCACCGCCACGCGAAGCTGGTGATCGGCGGCGCGGTGCTGTTCGCCGCCGCGATCGGGGTCTGCCTCCTGGTCGGGCTGTCGCCCTGGCTACCCCTGGTCCTGGCCGTCCTGGCCGTCGCCGCCATCCGCCCGATGGCCGGCCTCGGCTACGCGATCGTCGTGCTGAGCACCCCGTATGGCCTGTGGGCGGTCGGCGTGCAGGGCCTGGTCGGCTCCGCGTTCGGCGGCCGCGACTACGCGCTGAACCTCTCCGCCCTCGCGGTGGTGTTCCTGCACGCCGCGCGGGCCGCGATCCGTTGGCGGCCCGCCCGCGACCAGGCGATCACCGTCGGCGTCGCGGCGCTGATCCTCGCCGGCTCGGCACTGGTCGGCTTCGCCCACCAGGGAATCGCGCAGACCCTCATCGGCGTGCGCTACGTGCTGTTTCCGGTCGCCGTACTCGTGGCGGTCGCGGCCCGGTCGGTACCCGACATCGCGCGGCTGGTCGGCCTGTTCTCGTGGATGGTGGTGGCCAACGCGGTCGCCGCCGTGGCCGAGTTCCTCGTCGGCCCGGCGCGCCTGGCGGCGTGGGGACTCAGCCACATGAACGCGATCCGGTACATCGACGGGAACTTCCGCGCCCCGGGACTGACGGAGTTCAACGCCGAACTGGGCATGCTCGCGGGCGCGTTCCTGCTCGGGTACCTGTGCCTGTGGTTGACCCGGGACCTCCGCCCGCGGCGCTGGCTGTGGCACGCCGCCGCGGCCGGGGCCGCGATCTGTCTGGCGCTGAGCACCAGCCGGTCCGGCGCCGTACTGCTGGTCGCCGGGTTGGTCGCCGCGGTGGTAATGAACCGTTCCGGCGGTGAGGCCAGCCGGCGACGGTCGCGAAGGCTGGGACTCGCGGTGCTCGTCCTCGTCGCGGTCGGCTTCGCCGCGGTGGGTGCGACCGGGGGGCACAGCCTCGTCGAGCGGCTCGACATCTGGGGTTCGCTGCTGCGCCACGGGCTACCGCTCTACGGTAAGGGCGTGGGCGCGGTCGGCGCCGCCTCCAACTCCCGGACCGCGACCGGGCCACGGATCGCCGTGGACAACTACTTCGTCAGCCTGGCCCTGCAACTGGGTCCGGTGCTGGCCGTACTCTTCGCCGCGCTGGTGGTCGCCGCGCTGATCTGGCTGTGGCGGCGCTCGGTCGACCACCCCACCTTCGTGCTGTACATCGGCGTGGTCGCCGGACTCGCCGCCGCGTTCCTGGTCATCGAGGCCTGGGAGTACGACTCCGCGATGGCCTGCCTCGCCGTCTTCGTCGGGTACGGCCTGCGACACCCGAGCGCGGACGGGCCCTAGCCGTGCGACTGCTGCGCGCCGCCACCAGTCTGCAGCGCTCGCAACTGTCGGTTCAGGCCATCAGCCGGCTCTCCAGCGCGGCCGTGTTCCTGGTCGCGTCCCGGTTCGACGAGGGGCACCTGGCGCTGGTCGCCTTGCAGGGCGCGCTGTTCGCCCTGCCGTACACGCTGATCGAAGCGCTCGTCGGCAGACCGTTGTCGGCCAACCAGGTGCCGCCCGCGTGGCACGTCGACCGCTGGGCGCGCCGGGCGGCGGTGGCGACGATCCTCCCGGTCGCGGTGGTGTCGTACCTCGCCGCGTCGGTCGCGCTCCCGCAGACCAGTCCGGTCGACCGGCTGCTGATGGCCGTACCCGTGCTCGTCCAACTTCCGCTGGAGGCGGCCTTCTGGTCGCTGGCCCGGACCCGCTCCCCCCAGCGCGCCAACCTGGTCCCGCAGCTCACCTCGATCGGAACTCTGGCCGGCGCGGCGGTGTTCGCCGCCCTCGGCCTGCGCATGGACCTCGCGTCGCTGCCGGCGCAGATCCTCGTGCTCGGCTGGGTGCTGCTCCGGGAGACCGCGGCCGTACCGGGATCGGTCCGGCCATCGGTGTGGCGCAGCGTGCGGATCGGCGCGGCGTACTGCACGGCGGCCGGCATCGACCTGGTCTACGTGGTCGCGCTGCCCTCGGTGGCCGGCCGGCTCGTCGGTCCGCCCGCGATCGTCGTCCTGCGCGCGATGGAGTTGGCGTTCGGCCCGTTCAACGTCGCGCTGTCCGCGTCGGTACGCGAGGACGTCATCACCGGCCGGTCCAGTCGCGTGCTCACCGGTACCCGCGCGCTCACCGTCGCGGTCCTCGTCGCGGTCAGCGCCGTGGTGATGACCAGCGCCCAGGTCCGGCACCTGCTCGCCGAGGACCTCGCCAAGGCCGGGCTCGGCGCGGTGGCGATCTACTGCGGGTACAAGGCGGTGGCGATGATGTCGACCTGGCTGTCGGTTCGGCACATGATCTGGGCCTCGCCGCGACGCTTCCTGGTCTCCGCCATCGGCTCGCGGCTGCTCACCTTCGCCGGCCTCGCGGTGTCGCTCGCGTGGGTCAGCCACACCGGTCAGCTTTTCGCGCAGGTACTCGTCGCAGAGGCGTTCGTCGTTGTCTGGTACTGGTACCGCATGCGTTCCACGCCGGTCGACCTGCCCGTCGTGTCCGATGCGCCGGCACCGGTACCGGTCTCGGATACGCTCTGACTGTGATGCCATCGCTCACGCCCGCTCCGGCCGACACCGCGTCACCGCGGCGAGGGTGAGGGGGCATGGTGCGGGTCGATCCCCAGCGGGCGCTGCCATCGCTGGCGGACATGACCAGGCGGGCCGTGCTCACCCGGGGCGGCGCCCTGGTCGCCGGGACCGGGGTCGCCGTGGCCGGGGTGGGCGCCGCGGCGATCTACGGCGTCGCGAGTTCCAGCGGGAACGACGACCCGACGTTCGACGTGCGGCGGTTCGGCGCCAAGGGGGACGGGAAGACCGACGACACCGCGAGCCTGCAGAAGGCCATCGCGGCCGCGCGGGAACGGGGCGGCATCGTGTTCTTCCCGCCGGGTACCTTCCTGACCCGGCGGTTGACCATGTATTCGCGGGTGCACCTGCGCGGCAGCGGAGGCGACGCGACAACCCTGCGGCTGCGGCCCGGTGCCAACTCCGCCATCGTGGAGTCGGACGGGTTCGCCGGGCTGACCGGCAAGGACCGCGGCGACGGCATCACCATGTTCAGCATTCGCGACCTGACCCTGGACGGCAACAAGGCGAAGAACCCCAAGGGCGGGTACGGCCTGCGCGTCTACGGGTACGGGTACGAGCTGAGCGAGGTCGTCGTCTTCGACTGCCGCAACGACGGCATCTACAGCGAATGGGGTTCGACCGGAGCGCTTCCGGCGCCCTCGCACCAGATGGAGTCGCGGCTGACGGCGGTGCGCTCGCACGACAACGAGGGCGACGGGATCCACTTCAACGGCCCGCACGACTCGATGTTCCTCAACTGCGTGAGCTTCCAGAACCGCGGTGCCGGCTTCCGGCTGGACGGCCAGGCCGGCGGTAGTTCGATGGTCAACTGCCACGCCTGGGGCGAACGGCAGAACACCGCCTTCGAACTCGCCGCGGCCGCGGTCGGCTGCGTGAACTGCTATGCCGACCTGGACGGTGGCGTGGGGGTACGCATCTCCCGCAGCGACTGCCGTTGGATCGGCGGGTTGGTGCTCGGGTACAACCACGCTCCGCCGTTCGAGGAGATCGGCATCCAGTTCGCCGCCGGTAGGAAGGAGACCGAACCGGCGGGTGTCGTGATCGATACGAAGATCATGAACTGCGGTACCGCGGCCGTGGACTTCGGCGCGGACAAGGGCCTGTCGAGCGTCCGGGCGGTGCTGTCGCAGCCGGGCGTGGTCGACCAGAGCGGCAAGCAGTTGGCCGGTACCGGCCTGGGCTGGCGGGGCGAACCCAACTCCTCGACACAGGTGGAGATCACCGGTGGCCTCGGCAACGGCGCGCAGAACCTTGTGGTGCGGCCGGCCTTCGACGTCCGCGCACAGGCCGCGCCCCCGCCGCCGGACGCGGACGCAGTGCGGGTGTTCGCCCGTACCATCGGCGGGAAGACACAACTGTGCGCGATGTTTCCGGGCGGTGCGGTGGTACCGCTGGCTACCGAGCCCTGACGGGACGCGCCGGGTTACAGGTGTGGCGGCGCGATGGGTGGCAGCGGCTGGTCCTGGCGGATCGCGTCGTACAACGTCTTGTCGGCCGCGAGATCCGGGTAGACCACGCTCTCCGTTCCCTGCATGCCGGTACCGGTCGTCGGGCTGGTGTAGAAGCTCAGGTTCCCGCTGCGCAGTCCACGCAGGTCAGTGGCGGTCGCGAAGATGTCCAGCGTGCTGTCCACCGTCACGGCCTTGGCCGTCGCGCTCAGGAAGCTGTTGAGCCGCACCGGGTTGACCAGCAGGTCGCCCGAGGCGGCCTTGTCCAGGATGGCCTTGATGACCTGTTGCTGATGGCGGATGCGGGCGAAGTCGCCGTCCGCGAACGCGTACCGCTCGCGGGAGTAGTCCAGCGCGGTCGCGCCGTCCATCATCTGTGGACCCGCGCTGAAGTGCCGGATGCTGTTGGCGGTGAGCGAGTGGGTCGAGGTGAACGCCTGGTCCACATTGATCTCCACGCCGCCGAGCGCGTCGATGATCTCCTTGAAGCCGGCGAAGTCCACCATGACGACGTGGTCGATCCGTACGCCGGTGAAGCTCTCGACGGTCTCCACCGTGAGCGGGACGCCGCCCCAGGCGTACGCGGCATTGATCTTCGCGTTGGTGTTGCCGTACCGGCCGTCCGGCGACCGTGGCACGTGCACCCAGGTGTCCCGCGGGATCGAGACGAGCTGCGCGGCCGAGTGGTCCTTGGTGATGTGCATCAGGATGATCGTGTCGCTGCGGGAGCCGGTCGTGTTCGACGGGTCGCGGGTGTCACTGCCGAGGACGAGGAAGTTCTCCGCGTTCTGCGCCGCAGGGGCCTTGTGGGGCCGGATCGTGTCGGGGATGTCGTTGAACGCCTCGACCCGCTGGACCCTGGAGTCGACGTTGTGCAGGTACAGATAGCCACCTATGGCGCTACCGCTGATGAGCACGCCCAGCACGATCACGACGATCAGCAGTACGCGGCGCCAGCGCCGGCGTTTGCGCGGCTTGGTACCGATGGGCGCCCCGTCTGTCGGTGACGAGTCGCCGACGTGTCCGGCGGATTCCGGGGCGGTCGCGAGCGGCTCAGGTGTCGACATGGCGCCGATGGTACCGGCGCGCAACCAGCCCGGGTAATTCAGGCCATCGACGTCCAGCGGTCAGATCGTCAGCTGTAACGCTGCCAGAGGTCGCGCAGCGGCGCCCACTGGTCGCCCAGCGCCTCGTGACACAGCGCCTCCATGAAGACGGCCGAGGACGCGTCGTTGAGGCTCCACCAGATGCCACACAGCGGCCGGCCGTCGCTGGACTTCAGCGCGTACTCGACGTAGTCGCCCTGCGCGTGGCTGACGCCGCCCTTCTTCTGCGCGGGCGCCTCCTGTCCCGGCGCGAGGCTGGCGTCCAACTGGTTCAACTGCTTGCGGTAGTCCCGCTCGATGTTCATCGCGGCCTGCGACTTGTACTGTGCGAAGTGCACGAAGACGCTGCCGTACCGGCAGAACACGTGCTTGTTCTCGTCCTGCAGCAGCGTGGGCCCACCGGGATCGCTGTTGTTGAGGCAGAAACCGAGGTACGGCAGCCACGGCTGAGCCAGCGCCGCGAGGTCGCCGCTGAACTTGGCCTCGTTGAGCGTCTTCTCGTTGGCCTCGTACCCGGGCAGCGTGGGGCTCGGCGCCGCCGACGGTTTGGCGGCCGGCTTGCCAGCGGTCGCGTTGCCGATGAAGAAGGCGCCCGTCGCCGCGAGCACGGCCACCACCAGTCCGATGACCAACCCGGTCACGAAGCGCGGCGTCCTGCGCCCCGTCGGTTCCGGCTCGTCCAGCGCGTACGGGTCGGCCGACCTCGGTGCCCAGGGCGGTTGCTGTTGCCAGGCCGGCGGGGACTGCGGAGGCGGCGAGACGGGCACCGCCGGTACCGGCGGCCAGTACATCGCCGTGGTCGGCTGCTCCTCGGCCATCCACGGCGGAGGGGCCTGCTGCGGGAGCGCCGGCTGCGGAGGCGCCTGCTGCGGGGGCGGCGCCATCGCGGGCGCGGCGTTGGCAGTCTCCATGGGCGGGGCCGAGGTGGGTGGGGCCGAGGTGGGTGGGGCCGAGGTGGGCTGGGCCGAGCTGGGCGGGGCCGAGGTCGGCTGGGCCGGCCCCGGGGAGACCGGCGGCGCGAACGGCGACTCGAACGTCTTGGGCAGCGTCGGGAACTGCGTCTGTTCCGCGGGCGGCTGGGACGCGGGAGGCATCCACGTCGAAGGTGGGGCGAACGGCGACTGCGTGCTGGGCGGCGCGGAAGCCGGTGAGGTCGGGCCGGCCGACTCGGCGGTCGGCGTCGTCGCCTCCAGCGGATCGCCCTCCTCGTGCGGCGTCCGGGGCGGCGTCATGCGTCGCGGCGCCGCGGGCCAGGGCGGCTGGAACTGCCCATCCTGGTGCGTGCTGCCATCCTGACGCCGGTCATCGCTCACGATTAGCAGGGTACCAATGGCTGCCGACCTGGTCGCTCGGCGCCGAGCTCAAACGAGCCTGTGAGAAGCGGCCGGGAACGGGTCATGAGGGCGACCGCGGCCCCGGTCTGTCCATTGTGGAGACAGACGCCCCCATTGAGGCTTGACAGTCGCCCGACTCGCGTGCATTCTGATTCCACTAGGTACCTAGTGGAATGGCATTTAGGTGATCGACTTCCATCTGGACGCGCGTTCGGGGATCTCGCCGTACCTGCAGATCGTCGGGCAGGTGCGGCAGGCGCTGCTGTTGGGGCTGCTGTCGGAGGGCGACAAGCTGCCAACGGTCAAGGAGGTGGTCGCCAAGGTGGCGATCAACCCGAACACCGTGAGCAAGGCGTACCGCGAACTCGAGCACCTGGGCCTGGCCGCGGCCAAGCCGGGAGTGGGCACCTTCATCACCCGGTCGCTCGGCCACGCCTCGCTCGCCGAGCACGGCCCGCTCCAGCAGGAGCTGCGTGCCTGGCTGACCAAGGCCCGCGCCGCGGGACTGACCGAGCCGGGCATCGAGGCGATGTTCCAGAACACGTTGCGCGAGAGCGCCGAAGAGGAGAAATGAACGCGATACTGCAGACCCACGCGTTGGGTAAGAGGTACGGAAAGCGCCAGGCGCTGGCCGACTGCACCCTGGAACTGCCGCCGGGGCACGTCGTCGGTCTGGTAGGACCCAACGGCGCGGGCAAGACCACCCTGTTGAAGATTGCCTGCGGGATGCTCGCGCCGACCACGGGGCGGATCGAGGTCCTGGGCAACGAGCCCAACGGCACCCCCGCGCAACTGGCCCGGGTCGGGTACGTCGCGCAGGACACCCCCACGTACTCGGCCCTGTCCGTCGGCGACCACCTCACGCTCGGCGCCAGGATGAACCCCCGCTGGGACGCGAAGCTCGCGCGGGCCCGCGTCGAGCAGCTCAACCTGGACCCGAAGCAGAAGGCGGGCAAGCTGTCCGGCGGGCAACGCGCGCAACTCGCCCTGACCGTCGCGGTCGCGAAGCGGCCCGAGTTGCTCATCCTCGACGAGCCGGTCGCGAGCCTCGACCCGCTGGCCCGACGCGGCTTCCTGCGCCACCTGATGGAGTCGGTCGCCGAGAACGACACCAGCGTCATCCTCTCCTCGCACCTGGTCTCCGACCTCGAGCGCGTCTGCGACTACCTGGTCGTGCTGGTCTCCTCCCGCGTGCACCTCGCGGGCGAGACCGAGGAGCTGCTCGCGCAGCATTACCGGATCGTCTGCACCCGCCGCGCGCCCTCCGACCTCCCCGCGGGGCTCGACGTCATCTGGGCCGAGCACAGCGACCGGCAGTCCACGTTCGTCGTGCGCACCCAGACCGGGCTGCCCACCGGGGACTGGTCCGCGGAGCACCTCGAACTGGAGGACCTCGTCCTGGCCTACATGGAACGCGCCGTCGAACCCGGCCGCTTCACCACGACACCCACGGGAGACACGCGATGATCTGGCTCACCTGGCGGCAGTTCCGCGCCCAGGCCCTTACCGTCCTGGCGCTGCTCGCGGCCGCGGCGATCGCGTTCCTCGTCACCGGGCTGCGGATGCACCACACCTACGCCGCCGACCTCGCCGCGTGCACCCCGGCGGACAACTGCGACAGCACGTTCCGCGAGTTCCAGTCGACCTACGGCCCGGCCTTCGGGCTCATCCAGTTCCTGGTGATCGTCGTCCCGGCGCTGATCGGCATCTTCTGGGGTGCGCCGCTGATCGGGCGTGAGCTGGAAACCGGTACCCACCAACTCGCCTGGAACCAGACCGTCACCCGCACCCGGTGGCTCGCGGTCAAGCTGGCCATGGTCGGCAGCGCCGCCATCGCCACCGCCGGCATCCTCAGCTACCTACTCACCTGGTGGGCCGGACCGATCGACCACATCCAGGGCGACCGCTGGGCC